>Ga0210406_10000424_pt1 | contig 58235 bp, 47 predicted proteins | sample IncBWC30MmetaG_FD_155454 | JGI IMG/M metagenome (GOLD analysis project Ga0210406, IMG submission 155454) | Forest soil microbial communities from Barre Woods Harvard Forest LTER site, Petersham, Massachusetts, United States - Inc-BW-C-30-M | ecosystem: Environmental > Terrestrial > Soil >...
GCTTATGCCACCTTGTCGTCAGTCGTTCTGTCGCGTGGCACGATTCACGCCGGCGGTCCTTATTACTGGCCGAGTGTGCGCATCCGGACGAAAGCTGTGGCCACGAATACGCCGCCGCACGGAGCTTTTCGCGGTTTTGGCGCGCCTCAAAGCCTCTTTGCGCTAGAGCGGCACATGGACCGCATCGCGCAGGTTGTGGGGATATCTCCAATCGAGGTGCGTCGCCTGAATTTTCTGAAGACTGGCCAGACGACCACAACGGAACAAACCATCCGGGAAAATATCGGCCTCGACCGTTTGCTCGACCGCGCGCTGGAACTTTCTGGCTACAACGTGAAGAAAAAACGCTTTGCGGAAGAAAACAAGAACGGCCCGCGACAAAAAGGGATTGGCATCGCGGCCTTCTTGCACGGCGCGGGATTCACAGGTTCCGGCGAACGCTATCTGAATTCGCTGGTCGGCGTGGAAGCGGCAGCGGACGGCGTAGTTCGCGTGCTGGTGTCCAGCGCGGAATTTGGCCAAGGAACGAACACCGTTCTTTGCCAGATTGCCGCCGAGGCCCTCGGCCTTCCTTACGAGAACATCGCGATCGCGCAACCGGACACCACCGTAGTCCCGAACAGTGGTCCGACGGTGGCCTCACGTACCGCGATGATCGTCGGAAAGTTGGTGCAGTCGGCGGCGAGAGGAATCAGGGATACCCTCGCGAAGACCGGACTTCTCGGCGACGAATACTCTCCGGAACAATTTCGCGCCGCGTGCCGCGAGTATATTGCGGCGCACGGAGCACTGAAATCCTATGCGCGATATGAATCGCCCGGCGACGTTTACTGGGACGATGCGAAGTATCGCGGCGAAGCTTATGCGGCGTTTGCCTGGGCCGTCTACGTCGCGGAAGTCACCGTCGACCTGACGACTTACAGCGTCACGGTGGACGATTTCGTCGCGCTCCAGGAAATCGGCAAGGTACTCAACCCGGTTCTCGCCGAAGGGCAGATTACCGGAGGCGTCGCGCAGGCCATCGGTTTTGCGCTCTATGAAAAAGTGGTTTGGCAAAACGGGCGCATGTTGAACAACCAAATGACGAATTACATTATGCCTACTTCCGTGGACCTGCCGCCGATCCGCGTATTTTTTGAGGAACTCGGCAACGTTCACGGCGCGCACGGCGCCAAGGGCATCGGTGAACTGCCGATGGATGGGCCCGCGCCGGCAATCGTAAACGCCGTAGAAGATGCCACTGGCGTTCGCTTCAATTCCATTCCGCTGCTGCCGGAAGATCTGTTTGAAGCCTTATTCGATGAGTCTGCCGATCAAGATGTTTCCTCTCCGGTGCGAGGGTCGGCATGAATCCGTCGCCGGAGAAGGGTGCTAAGTGCGAGGTTTCGTTCTTTGTCAATGGGAAAGAAACAAACCTTCATGCGCACCCAATGGAAAGATTGCTGGATGTATTGCGGAACGAGTTGGGACTGACGGGGGCGAAAGAAGGCTGCGGCGAAGGAGAATGCGGTTCGTGCTCCGTTCTGCTGGACGGCATGCTGGTAAATAGCTGTCTTGTTCCCATAGCGCAAACAAACGGAGCGAGCGTCGTCACCATCGAAGGCCTTTCTACGCACGACTTGATGAGTCCTCTGCAACATGCATTCCTGGAATGTGGGGGCGCACAATGCGGCATTTGTACTCCTGGAATGATACTTGCCACCGTGCATCTGCTGGAGAAAAAACCGGAGCCCGTGCTCTCGGACATTCGCGAAGGACTTGCGGGAAATCTTTGCCGCTGCACCGGTTACATGCAGATTTTCGAAGCGGTGGCGAAAGCCGCTCAGCGACGAGTTGCAAAATGAGAGCTGATCCCGCCGAATACAAGCTCGTCTCGCCGGGCAATTTGCAGGGGGTTCTCTCTTTGCTGGCCAGCGAGCCAGCTCAATGGCTTCCCATAGCCGGCGGGACCGACGTGATGGTCTTGTATTCGGCCGGAAAACTTCCCATCCGGAAATTGGTCGACCTTTGGAATATTCCCGAACTGCGGCAGATCGAAGTATTACCGGACAGAATTCACATCGGCGCCGCGTGCACGTTTACCACGCTGCGGGGGCATGAAATCATCTCGCGGGAATTTCCTTTGCTGGCAACGGCAGGATCCTGGACCGGCGGAATTGCCAATCAGAATCGCGGAACGCTCGGCGGCAACATTGCCAACGCTTCACCTGCTGCCGATTCCCTTCCCTCGCTGCTTGTCTACGGCGCTGAATTGACGCTGATTTCAATGCGCGGCGAGAGGCGAGTTCCCTATGGGACTTTTCACACCGGCTACAAGAAAACCGAGCTGGCTGCTGACGAATTGATTCAAGATATTTCCCTGCCCCGCAAGTTCTCCGGGTATATTTCACACGCCCGAAAAGTGGGAGCTCGCAACGCGCAAGCCATCTCCAAAGTTTGCTTGGCCGCCTTAGGGCAAATCGCAAGCGGAACGATTCGCGACGTACGGCTTGCGCTCGGCAGCGTTGCGCCAGTTCCTCTTCGGTTGGAAGAAACGGAACAACTTCTCGTAGGACGCAGAATCGACTCGTCCTTAATAGATGCGGCAAGAAAAAGTGTGGTGGATAGAATTCGGCCCATCGACGATATTCGTTCCACCGCTCGATATCGCTCAGCCGTCGCAGGCAATCTCGTCGCTGAGTTTCTCGAAAAGCTTGCCATGGAAGGGACGAAAGCGTGAGCGAGGTTCTTGCTCGCTGGAACAACTTGTCCGCCATAGATGCCGCTAACGAGATACTTCCCTGCTGTGGCTCGAATGCCTGGGCCGCTGCAATGGCCTCGAAGCGCCCGCTGCAGAACGATGCAGCGCTGCTTGCCGCGTGCGATGAGATTTGGCGCGGCCTCGGCGAGGCCGATTGGCTCGAAGCGTTCCGCAGTCACCCGCGAATCGGCGAATCGCACGCTGAAAAAGCCGTCGGTGCGCAATCCTCGGCTTGGTCCGAGCAGGAACAACTGAAGGCTACAACTGCCGACGAAGCGGTAAAGACCGCGCTGAAGTGGGGCAATCGCGAATACGAGCAAAAGTTTGGGCGTATCTTTATTGTTTGCGCTACGGGACAATCGGCCAGCGAAATTCTGGAGATTCTGCGCCGCCGGTTGCACAATGATGACGCCGCCGAACTGCAGCAGGCCGCCGAGGAGCAGCGGCAAATTATGCGTATCCGCCTGAACAAATGGATCGCGGGATGAGCAAGATTTCTACGCACGTTCTGGATACGGCCAAGGGCAAGGCCGCTGTTGGCGTGCCCGTGCGTTTGGATCGTCAGGAAGCTTCCGGCAACTGGTTTCCCCTGAGTTCCGTTCGCACGGATCAGGACGGTAGATGCGCGCAATTATTGCCGGACGGCACACCGCTATCGGAAGGTGTCTACCGATTAACTTTTGACACCGCGAGCTACTTTGCGGCGAGCCGCCTGGACGGATTGTATCCGGCAGTCGAGGTTTTGTTTCGCGTTCGAAAAAACGAAAATCATTTTCATATTCCGCTGCTGCTGAGTCCGAACGGCTACACCACCTACCGAGGGAGCTGAGATGAGTTCTGCGATTCGCGAATGGCTGAACCTCGGCGTGCGATGGTTTCACGTTTTCGCCGGGATCATGTGGGTCGGGCAAACATACTACTTCACCTGGCTCGACGGCCAATTCACAAAACTCGAAAAGCAAGCCGATTCGAACGGCACCGCTTCGAAGGTGTGGATGGTGCACAGCGGCGGCTTTTACACCGTAGAAAAACAAAAAACGCTCGGCGTCGCGCCCGAACTTGTCCGGTGGTTTCGCTGGGAAGCGTTGCTGACCTGGCTAGCGGGAGTAATCCTCCTCGTTCTTGTCTATTACCTGGGAGACGGCATGATCGATCCGGACGTTGCCGACATTTCGAAAGGCGCTGGAATTGCGATCGGAGTTGGCGCAATGCTCGCGGGATGGATTATTTACGATCTCGCCGTGCGCTCGCCGCTCGGAAACTCGCAAGGCGAGTTTGCGGGGTTTGGTTTGGTGATGACGGCGGCGGCGGCGTGGGGGCTGACGCATGTGTTTAGCGGGCGCGCTGCGTATATCCACCTGGGGGCAATCTTCGGCACCATCATGACACTGAACGTGTGGATGCGCATTCTTCCCGCACAGCGCAGGATGCTCGCAGCCGCGGCGGTCGGCGAGAAGTTCGACGCATCGCAGGGCGCGCAAGCGAAGTTGCGTTCGAAGCACAATACGTTTATGGCCGTGCCGGTCGTGTTTCTAATGGTGAGCCATCATTATCCCGTCGCGACTTATGGGAGCAACTACGGGTGGGAGATTATGGTGGGGCTGGTTGTAGTGGGTTGGGGAGCGGCGAAACTTATCCGAGAGCTCTGAGTGCAAAGAGACTATTGATTTGAACGAAAGCAGAATCCAGTGCAGACGAGCGGCGGATTTACAAAACTCGCGGAAGAAGTGATCGCACGCTGCCGGAAGTTGGCGACGTTTTCCGAAGACGCCAGCGGCACGCAGCGCACTTTTCTTTCAGCGCCGATGCACGATTGCCACCGGGAAGTTTCTTCCTGGATGAAACTTCTCGGCATGAATGTTTCGCTGGATGCAGTTGGGAATATGCGAGGATTTTATTCCGCGGCGGCGCCGGGAGCGCCGCGTATTTTGATTGGATCGCACCTGGATACGGTGCCGAATGCGGGGGCGTTCGACGGAATTCTCGGCGTTGTTCTCGCGATTGGACTGGTGAAATCGCTGGAAGGTTCGCAGCTACCGTTTGGAATTGAGGTGATTGGATTCTCGGAAGAAGAGGGCGTGCGGTTTGGAGTGCCGTTCATCGGAAGCCGCGCACTGGTGGGGCGAGTGGATGAAGAACTTCTTTCGCGCAAAGATGCGAATGGAATTTCGGTTCGCAAGGCGATTCAGGATTTTGGTTTGAACGCGAATGACATTTCCAAAGCTGCGTTGCGTGACGATGTTTTGGGATTTTTAGAATTTCACATTGAGCAAGGGCCGGTGCTGGAGAATTTGGGGTGGCCACTGGGGGTCGTCGAAGCGATTGTCGGGCAAAACCGATTGGAGTTTACATTTTCGGGGCAGGCGAATCATGCAGGAACCACGCCGATGAATCTGCGGCACGATGCGCTGACGGCGGCTGCGGAGTGGATTGTCGCGGTGGAAAGCCTGGCGCGGCGGACGGCAGGGGTCGTGGCGACCGTGGGATTTGTGGAAGCAAAGCCTGGCGCGATGAATGTGATTGCGGGAGAAGCGCGGGCCACGCTCGATATTAGGCAAGCTTCGGACCTTGTTCGTACGCAAGCGCTGGATGAATTGATCCGGCTGGCGGAATCGATCGCGGCGCGGCGCGGAGTCACAGTGAAATGGCGGACGCTTCTTGCGCAGCATGCCGTGGCGATGGATCCGTTTCTGACGGAGCAGAGCGATCATGCCGTGCAAAAAGCCGGTTGCGAGCCGCATCGCATGGCGAGCGGCGCGGGACATGACGCCATGATCTTGGCAGAAAAAGTTCCCGCGGCGATGGTTTTTTTGCGAACGCCAGGAGGCATCAGCCACGATCCGGCGGAGTCGGTGCATCTGGACGACGTGGCGAAAGCGCTGGAGTGCGGAAATCATTTGCTGACGCAGCTGGCGGCTTCGCAAGAATTTCTGGGAAGGACGTGCCGTGCATAACCTCGGTCAAACGCGCAGTTCGCACCAACACAATCACCTGTTCCTGACGCCCGATACATTTGTGCGCGCGGCGCTGCCTGGAATGAAGAACGCCTCCGCCATTGTTCACATTGGCCCAGCGCTGGGCGCGGCTTTTACCGAATACACCGCAGAGTTTGAACCGCAGGGCGAATTGGGAAACACTTCCGCGCAGCGATTTATTTATGTCCTTGAAGGCGCATTGACGCTGGAGGCGGAGTCAAAACAGCACGAACTCACTGCGCGCGGCTGCGCGTTTGTACCGCAAGGCCTATCCCACCGAATCGCGGCGAAAGTAAAAAGCCGGCTTGCTGTGATCGAGCGGCATTACGAAAGAATCGCGAACATCGATCCGCCGCGGCTGATCGTTTCGAGCGAAGATGCTGTTTCTTCACGCGCGCTGGATGGCGATTCTGATTTGCAGGTCAAATGTTTGTTGCCAGACGAACCGCAATTTGATTTTGCGGTGAACACCATGATGTACCAGCCGGGCGCGGCGCTCCGCATGGTGGAAATGCACGTGATGGAGCATGGACTGATCATGCTGGAAGGCGGAGGCATCTACCGGCTCGGCGATTCGTGGTATCCCGTGACGGCGGGCGATTTTATATGGATGGGGCCGTGGTGCCCGCAATGGTTTGGAGCTATTGGAAAAGTGCCAGCCAAGTATTTGATTTACAAAGATTGGAACCGGCATCCCCTTGGCGACGCAAAAAGATGAAATTGGAAATTGATCAGCAGCGGCTGCTTTCCGAGATTGAAACGCTGGCCGCGATTTCGGACGCAGAGCCTCCCGCGGTCACGAGAATTGTCTTTACACCGGCGGACCTGAAAGCGCGGGCTTGGGTGAGCTCCCTTTGTAAAGAAGCGGGGCTGGCCATCCGGCAGGATGCGATTGGAAATATTTTTGCGCGATGGAATGGCACTGATTCCGCGGCGCCTGCGGTCGGCACTGGTTCCCATATCGATGCGATTCCGAATGCTGGAAAATACGACGGCGTGGTGGGAGTCCTTGGCGGACTCGAAGCGATCCGCACGCTACAGCGAAGCGGATTCCGACCGAAGACTTCGATTGAACTCCTCATTTTTGCAACCGAAGAGCCGACGCGATTTGGAATCGGCTGCCTGGGGAGCCGATTGCTCTCGGGAACACTTTCCGCGGAGGCTGCCGCACAACTCAAGGACGGGAACGGCGAAAGCGTCGATGAAGTTCGGCAAAAAGCGGGCGTCCACGGGAATCTCCGGGATGTAAGACTTTCGACCGGGTATTACAAGGCGTTTGTTGAATTGCACATCGAGCAGGGCCCGCTGCTGGAACGCGCGAACATTTCTCTCGGCATCGTGAAGAGCATTGCGGCGCCGGCGAGCGTGCGGACCTCGATCGAAGGAGCGGGCGGGCACGCCGGCGGGGTGCTCATGCTAGACCGGAAAGACGCGCTCTGCGCAGCCGCGGAGCTGATTCTGGTGATCGAGAATGCTGCGCGGTCGAGCGGTGCGGTTGATACCGTCGCCACTGTGGGCGTTTGCGAAGTTTTTCCAGGCGCGGTGAACAGTATCCCGAGCCGTGTGCGAATTACGCTCGACATCCGCGACACGGATCTCGCGCGGCGCAATGGCGTGATGCAAACGATCGAGCGAGCCGCGCAAACTATTTCCGCCAATCGCAACGTCTCGATTCAGTCTGAGTTGGTGAACGCCGATGCGCCGGCGGATTGTGCTTCCGAAGTGCGCGGGGCGCTCGCCGATTCCTGCCGCGAACATGGATTTGGATTTCTCGAAATGGTGAGCCGCGCGTATCACGACTCGCTCTTTATATCGCGGATCGCTCCGACGGGAATGCTCTTCATTCCGTGCCGGAATGGATACAGCCATCGGCCCGATGAGTACGCTGCTCCGGAAGATATTGCGCGGGGAGCGCTGGTGCTCGCGGAGACGCTGGCAAGGTTGTCCAACGGGCTACCGTCTCACATGCTGCTCAGCTCACAGGGCAACGGGATGCTTTGATAATTCATTCGTGAGCGAGTAATCGTCGGCTTTCGCTGCTAACAAGGTGTTGGTTATTCCCGTTCCATCGAGAGCCCTGGAAAAGAAGTAGCCCTGAGCATATCCACAGCCAAGCGATTGCAACAAATTCACCTGTTCCGCCGTCTCCACCCCTTCTGCGACCACCTCCAACCTCAAGTTGCTTCCGAGGCTCAAGATCGTCTTCACAATTTCCCGGCTTTCGCTGTTGTTCAGCATGTCGGACACGAAAGAGCGGTCGATTTTCAGGATATCCAGCGCGAAGCGGCGCAAGTAACTCAAGGACGAATATCCCGTGCCGAAGTCGTCGATGCACAAGCGCACTCCCAGTGTTTTCAGCTCACCTAGAATTCGTGTTGTGCGCTTCTCATCGCCCATGGTTATGCTCTCGGTGAGTTCCAGCTTCAGGCTCTGAGGCGCCAGCCCGGAAACGGTCAGCATTTGTTCGATCTGAGACACCAGATCGGGCTGCGCAAACTGCTTTGCCGAGATATTTACCGCCACGGTGAATGCCGGCACTCTGGGGAATCGCCGGTTCCAGGCCCGCAACTGGCGGCAGGCCTCCAATAGAACCCAATTCCCAATCCACAATATCAGGCCGGTGTCTTCCGCCACCGGGATGAATCCCGCCGGCATCACCAGTCCAAATTCGGGGCGTTGCCACCGCACTAGGGCCTCGAACCCAACGATGCGGCTATCTGCCAACGAAACTATCGGCTGGTAGTGGACTCGGAATTCCTCCCGTTCTGTTGCCCGCCGAAGATCATTTTCCAGCCTGAACCGGCCGGTCGCCGTATTGTGCATCGCGGGGTCGCACATTTCATAGCGCGCTTTGCCCAGCGACTTTGCCCGCGACATTGCGGTGTTGGCATCCCCCAGCATATCTTCCGCCGCGCTGTAGCCCGTGCCGCTGAAGGCAATTCCAATGCTCGCGCTTGTGAACACCTTCTGTTTGTGGATAACAAAAGGCCTTCGGATATTCCGTTGAATTCGCTCCGCCACTCCGATACCTTCGCTGGCATCACGAATGTTATCCAGCAAGATGGTGAATTTGTCGCCTCCCAACCTAGCCAGCATCCCTCCATCATTCCGCCCGCCGGTTAGTCCACCGGCTTCCGAAGAACGAATCATCGCATCATCGCCCCGTATGGAGCCGAGTAAGCGGTCCGCAATCTGCACCAGCAGCCAGTCACCTGCGGGGTTTCCCATGCTGTCATTCACGATTTTGAAGCGATCCATGTCTACCGATAACACCGCGAATTTGTACTCCGGGTGTTGCAGTCCCCAGCTGACGCAAAGTGCCAGTCGCTCAAGAAAGTAGGTGCGGTTCGGCAGGTGCGTTAGCGGGTCGTGAAGTGCATCGTAGGTCAGCTTGTCTTCCAGTTTTAGAATCCGTTGACCGCATCGCAACCGGGCCTTTAGTTCTTCTAAATCGAATGGCTTCGTTAGATAGTCGTCCGCGCCCGCTTCAAGGCCTTTGACGATGTCCTCTTTGGATGTTCTCGACGTCAGCAGAATCATATAGATGTAGGGGTGCTCCGAGTGTCGGCGTATCTCGCGGCATACTTCGAGTCCATTGAGGCCTGGCATAAGCCAGTCCAGGAGTGCCACGCGCGGCGCCCCAACCTTGGCCGAAAGACATTCCAGCGCCTTGCTTCCGTCCACTACGACAACTACTTCATAACCAGCTTTCACCAGCGTCTCTTGAAGGAGGCGTCGGGTGAGTAAGTCGTCGTCGGCAATGAGGACTCTCATGGCCTCGCGTTTTCCTGCCAGCCGCGACCTCAATTTCATGCCCGCCTTTTTGAGGCTCTCGCGCACTCCGCAGTTTGCATCAGTAGCCTCAATAACCGGCACGATGTCCGCAGGTTGCAGCGATCGTCCGCTCGATCGCTGCTCTCCTCGCAGTTCAGCAGGTTCCCGGCAGGACACTGATTTCGCCCGCGTGGCTTTTGGTAACGTTCCTAAAACAGGCGCCGTTCCACGGTGGATTTTGTAGCTTCTCCTTTTCAATGCACTCCCCTCCGAACGTCTTATGACACTGACGCATTCGGCTTACGCGTGCCTGCAGCCAGATGGCGCCAAACGACACTTAGAGCATTCAGTTCCTATAAGCCGGGGGTGAGGATAGGGCAGCTCGTGAAACAGATTGTTGAAGGGAAGGCCAGTATCAATCCAAGAGACGAGGGAGTCAACCAATAATTGGTCACAAAGAACAAGCTTTTTCCTGCACGGAAGTCTTGTTTCAATTCGGAACTGTGCTCGCCGGATCATTGGGCACGTGGAGAGTGTGCAAGGAAATATTCCGCGATGTGCGCGAGGATAGACTCGTAACAGACGCTTGCTTTTCCCGCTCCAAATCTGCTGGTGAAACCAGTTCTGGTGCGATGGACATTTTAGACCTCGGAGGAGATTCGTTCTCTGTGAGCCAGTGCGGTAAGTCTTCAGTCGCATGCGTGGTGCGAGGAAACAGGAGAGCAAGAGAATAGTCCATCCGAAATGCGAGCAAAGGGACCATGGACACTCCACTCGCCTTATTGACTGCTTAGTTGCACGCCGTTGGAATAGAATAAGAAGTACATACAAATTTGAGATACTTCCGAATAGGCCCTATGCGATGGCTGTGCGTCGCCTGGCCGGACAATCTCCGTTCTATCTCTCGACAGGAACTGACACTCGTAAACCGTCTTGTGCGGTCGAGAGGATCGCTAAGGAGCCGATATGTCTGCTCAGCAATCCCACAAGGGAATCATCCTTGTAGCCGACGACAACGAAGCCAACCGCGAACTACTTTCTGCTTTGCTGAGCGCGGAGGGTTACCGAGTCGTCTGTGTAGCGGACGGCCAGCAAGCACTCGCTCGCGTGAATAGCGGCTCGATTGATCTCGCGTTGCTGGATGTGGTGATGCCCCGCCCTACCGGATTCGAAGTTTGTCAAGAGATGAAGTCCAAGCCGGAAACCCGTTTGATTCCCGTGATATTGCTCACCAGTTTAAACAGTGACGCCGACCGGATCCACGGCATCATGTGCGGCGCCGATGATTTCCTCAACAAGCCAGTAAATAGGCAAGAGCTACTGGCCCGCGCGAATTCCCTGTTGCGCTTGAAGCAATTCACCGATGAACTGGACAATGCCGAGACCGTACTATTCAGCCTCGCCCTCAGTATCGAGGCGAAAGATCCCTATACCGAGGGCCACTGCGACCGCCTTTCGAAATATTCTGTCGCCCTGGGTGAGAAACTCGGGTTGCCCCCGGATCTGCGCCTTGCGCTGCGCCGGGGCGGTCTCGTTCACGATATCGGTAAGCTGTCCGTGCCAGAGAGCATCCTGCTGAAACCCGGACCGTTGACTCCGGAAGAACGAAAAATCATGGAGCAGCACACCGTGATAGGTGAAAGAATTTGTGCCCCGCTCCGGTCCTTCCGCAACGTGCTGCCCATCATTCGCCACCACCATGAAAAGCAGGACGGCTCCGGGTACCCCGATGGGTTGAAAGGCGAACAGGTTCCACTCACCGCGCGCATCCTTCAAGTCACCGACATCTACGACGCGCTTACTACGGACCGGCCCTATCGCAAGGCTCTTCCCGTGGAAAAAGCCCTGACCATCATGCGGGAAGAAGTAAAGCGCGGCTGGTGGGATGGGTCTATCTTGGACGAGTTCGAGACTGTCGTTCATGGCCACGAGCCGATGCACCCGGCAGGGTCCCGTAGCTAGTGTCTTCCCGCAAAAATCCTTGGCAGGGCGGTGGAAAGATGAAATGGAAAATGGGAAATCGTGTGGTTTTTGGGGGATTCGCAATGGCAACGGCCATTCTGGTATTCGTTGGATGGCAATCTTACCGGAACACGGCCCGATTCGCTGAAGCTTCCGAGTTGCAGAAGCACACCTACGAGGTTTTAAGGAATCTTGATGAGACGGTGGCCTGGCTCGTTGACGCAGAAACCGGACAGCGGGGCTATATCCTCACGGGAGATGAGGCTTACCTCGAGCCGTACCGTGCAGCGATTAAGAACATCGACCAGACAATTAGGAACCTGAAGAATCTCACTTCCGACAATCCGAATCAGCAGAAACGCATCCAAAGTATGGAGCCGCTGGTAGAAAAAAAATTGGCGGTGCTTCAGCGGACGATCGATCTCGGCAAGAATGAAGACTTGGCAGCCGCAAACAGGGTGGTCTTAGAGGGTTCCGGAAAGCGCTGGATGGACCAGATCCGCGGCATTATTGCGGAAATGATGAACGAAGAGCAGGATCTCCTCAAGCTTCGAACACAAAAGGCCAACGAGAGCGTGGCTAGGTCGGTGCGCACCATCCTCACCGGCACCCTCCTGAGCATTTCGCTGCTGGTGTTGTGTTTCGGGCTTCTGCAACGGGAGCTGTCCGAACGCAAAAAGGCGCAAGAAGCACTGGCGAAAAGTGAAAGGTGGTCTTCGACCACTCTTGAGAGCATAGGTGACGCGGTGATCGCCACGGATATGAACGGCGCCGTGACCTTCTTGAATCCCGTCGCCCAGTCCCTTACAGGGTGGAGCCTGGAGGAAGCCCGCGGCAAGTCCATGGATCTGGTCTTCGACATCGTGAACGCGGAAACGCGCGGCCTCGTCGAGAACCCTGTCAAGAAAGTCTTCCGCGAGGGGAAGGTCGTCGGTCTGGCCGACCACACGCTTTTGCTCTCGAAGGACGGCAAGGAATTCGACATCGAAGACAGCGCGGCGCCTATTCTCACGGATAGTGGGGAAAGGTTCGGCGTAGTGCTCGTTTTCCGAGACATCACCGAAAAGAAACTGGCAGACGAGGAGGCAAAGCGCCAGAAGGACCTCCTGCAATTGATTCTGGAAAGTATTGGTGATGGCGTGGTAGTGGCCGATTCGAATGGGAAGTTTCTCCTCTTTAATGCGGCGGCGGAGCAGTTCCTGGGCGTCGGTGCGACGGACACGACATCCGACAAGTGGTCCGACGAATATGGCGTGTATTTGCCTGATACTGTGACTCAATATCCCCCCGACCAACTGCCTCTAGTCCGGGCGATGCGCGGCGAGATTGTTGACGCAGTAGAGCTCTTCATCCGCAACGCGAAAGTGCCGGACGGCCGCTTAATCAGCATTACGGGCAGACCTCTCAGCGCTGAGGACGGCACCCTGCAGGGTGGCGTCGTCGTATTCCACGATATCAGTTTGCAAAAGCGCGCACAGGAAACCCTCGTCCACGCGAAAGAGGAGGCGGTGCGCGCCAGTAAGTTTAAGGATCAATTCCTATCTACGATGAGCCACGAACTGCGCACCCCGCTCAACGCCGTGCTGGGTTTTTCCGACCTGCTTGCCGATGAGCGTTACGGTCCGTTGAACGATCGCCAGCAAAGATACGTCAACCACATACACACTGGCGGACAACATTTGCTCAAACTTATCAGCGATATTCTTGACCTCTCCAAGATCGAAGCGGGCAGAATGGAACTCGCTCGCGAGGATGTGACGGTGTCGTCGGCGTTTGCCGAAGTGATCAGCGCCCTTTACCCACTAGCGGAAAAGAAATCGCAAGCATTACTCCAACAGGTCGAGCCCGATGTCCATGTTCACGCCGACGCCATGCGCTTTAAGCAAATGCTCATGAATCTTGCCGGCAACGCGATCAAATTCACACCGGAGGGTGGCCGCATCGAGCTGGCCGCCCGTCAGGTGGATGACCAAGTCCGGGTGGAAGTGCGCGACAATGGCCCAGGAATTCCACCCGACCAACAGCAACGCATCTTTGAAGCATTTGTTCGCCTGGCACAAACGGGTAGCGCCACAGAGGGCACAGGCTTGGGGCTAGCCATCACTTCTCGCCTCGTCGAATTGCATGGCAGCAAACTGGGGCTCGAAAGCCGCCCCGGAGAGGGCACCTGTTTCTATTTTTCTCTGCCCCTCATTGCCGTCGCTCGGGATCAGCCCTGTCAGACGTCTGTACCCATTTCAAGGGCACCAAAAGCCCCTCGGATTCTCGTTGTTGAGGACAATCCGGCGACGGGGCAACTCATTCAATCGCAACTCACCTCTTCGGGCTATGAGACCCTGAGATGTGACAAGCCGGAACGCGCCATGGAAATGGCCGCGGAACACCAACCTGATGCCATCACCTTGGATCTCATCATGCAGCCAGTCCACGGACTGGAGGTTCTGCTACAGTTAAAAAATGACCCACGAACGTCAATGATCCCTGTCATCGTCGTGACCATCGTGGATCAGCCTGGCGTGGGAACTGTTCTCGGCGCCGACGAGTATTTGATTAAACCGGTCGATAAGGCGACGTTACTGGCCGCTGTCGAGCGCTGCCTAAGGTCCCGCGGCGGCTCAGCGCCGGCAAGGACCATTCTGGTGGTAGAAGACGATGTCTCGACCCTTGAGATGATTGTGGAGTTGCTCAGAGTGTACGGCTACGCAGTGAGCACCGCAACGGATGGCGCCCAGGCCCGTGCCAGCGTAGCGCAGTCTCTGCCCGAACTGGTCATTCTTGATTTAGTCCTCCCCAAGATGAGCGGTTTTGATTTGCTCGCGGAATGGCGTTCCAATCCTCGCACGGCTGATCTTTCCGTATTTGTATTGACTAGCAAGGATCTGACGAAGGAAGAGGAAAAGTACGTTCACGCGCATGCCGAATCGCTTTTCCGGAAGCAAAATTCCTGGCGAGAGCCGTTGATCAAGCAATTAGAGCGTGTGGTGACCTCTACGTCTTTGGAGAACGCTTGAAACATTGCATACTCGTCGTCGAAGACAATCAGCTCAACCGTGAGCTTCTCCGTGACTGGCTCGAAGTGGAAGGCTACGAAGTCTGGTCTGCGGCGGACCTGAAGGCCAGTTATGAAGTTTTCTCGAAGCGGCTTCCCGATGCCGTCTTACTCGATATCAATCTCGGTTCCGAAAACGGTCTCGACCTCATCGCTTGGATGCGCCAAAAACCGGAGCTGGGGCAAGTCCCTGTTATTGCCGTGACGGCGCACGCTCTAGTGGCGGAGCAAGAGCGGATCCTGCAAGCGGGCTGCAGAGCATGTCTCTCGAAACCAATCGACTTTCAACTGCTTCGAGGAGCACTAGACTGCTGGCTGCAAGACTCGAAAATGTCGCAGATAAATTCTTAGGTTTGCGACGCTGGCGTAGCCTCGCCGGAATCGCCTTCGCCACAGGAGCGATACCCATAATTATGCCGACAATCAACACGATGTGAATGAGGCTGGTGGAAACGTGAAAGGCCAAAAATCCAAGCAACTAAAGAATTATGAGCACTGCGGCGATTACTCCAAGCCTGTCTTTGACTCCTTTTCCTTTGAGCGCAGCTCCACCGGAATCCTGTGGTGGCGCGAAGCACGGATGCCGACGTCTCGCGGGATTCGCGCTTAGGGAGATGAGGCTAGCGGATTAGAGGATTAGAATCTGTTCGATATGAGTTACATCCTCATTGCCGGGTTTCCACATCCATTGAGAGCAGCACCTGTTGGACTTTCCACTCTAAGTGAGCAGGCGCGGCCGACCGTGCTGTGAAGAGGGCAAAGAGGGCCGGGCACTCCTCACGCATGATTCGTTTGGATTTCGTATCTCGGGGAGGTTAATTAATCGTGGAGGACGACGCTTAGGAGGGAATTGTTGACGTGGATTTCGCCGTTGTATTCGATGAAACCCAGTTTTCTGAATTTGTTCATGAAGAAATTGACGCGCGACCGCGTGGTGCCGATCATCTCCGCGAGCATCTCCTGCGAAACCTTGGTGAGGACCTTTTGAGGATGCTCCCCTGCGCCATACCGAGCGAGCAAGAGCAAAGCGCGGGCCAGCCGTTTTTCGCTGGAGTTGAAGAGCTGGTCGACCAGATCCTGCTCAACCCGAATATTTCTCGAAAGCATATAGGCGATGAACCGGTCGGAGAATTCATGCTCCGCGTGGAGCACGCGAATCATCTCCCCTTTCTCAATGCGGAGCACGGTCGTAGGAGCGACGGTGGACGCAGTCGCCATGCAGACGGACTGGCCAGCGAGGCATCCTTCGCCAAAAAAATCGCCTGGGCCAAGGATTGCTACAACGGCCTCTTTGCCTCCTTCATTGACGACAGTGAGCTTTACGCCGCCTTCCTGAATGTACAAGACATAATTTGCGGGATCGCCCTGACGGGAGATGGTTTCTTTTGCGGGAAACTCGCAGACCATTCTCCCGACGCCAGCGGAATCGAGAAAAGATTGCACATCGAACGCAGAGAATTTTGATTTCGCTCTTTGGAGGGAACGAACGACCTTGGCCGGTGCACGTCGAGCTGCAGTAGACACCATGCGCTAGAATAACAGCGAAACCGGTCCTGCCGACTGTCCAATATTGCACACTCCGTGCCAGGCAGCCTCACGACCCCAAGTCCGGGCTGAACTCCAAGAAATTCTCAGAGGTCAGGCATTTACAGATGATTTTTCGGGCTTTGGAAAACTTTACGCAATGACTGGTGCACTTCTAATCCTCCGTCTCTTCCATGGTAGTTTATGAATCCCTGCTTTCTGAATCGATTCATGAACACATTGACTCTTGAGCGCGTAGTGCCCACCATCTCCGCAAGTACTTGGTGACTTAGAACGGGTATGTCAACAACCGGGGCACTTTTTCCATTCATGTGGGCCAGCCGCAGCAGCACGCGCGCGAGCCGTTGATCCGCAGCGGAAGTCAGCAGATGCGCGACGTGATCCTGATAATTCTTGACGCTGGACAACAGATAGGCCACCAAGGAATTTGACAGGTTATTCTTTCTGCGAACCAGTTGGAGCATCTTTTCTTTCTTGATGGTACGAATGGAACTGGAAGTCAACGCGACGGCCGTGGACATGCGAAGAGGATAGCCCGCAAGGCAAAGCTCGCCAAAGAAATCATGCGGGCCCAGGATGGCAGTGACTGCGGAGGGTTGGCTTTTTGTTCGGGTAGTGAGCCGAACGCCGCCTTCTTGAATGTAGAAGAGCGAGTGGGCCGGGGCGCCTTGCTTGTAGATGTTCTGTTTTCCCCGATAACGAGAAACCGTACCGCCCAGGCTCTCTCCGGACGAGAAACCGCCAAGATGGGAGGCCATCTTGTGCATTTTTTTCATAGGTCATTCCACCTCCGCGGGATATTAGAGAACTGCTACGGCTTTTCAGCCGACTTTGCCGATTTACGAGACGCTTCTTGCGAGAATTGGAAAGCTTTGTTGGCATGTTCCAGGGCTTGTTTAGAGAGCTCGTGCCCTGTCTGGTGATCCTCTTTTCCGTGGTGCGCGGCAGCAGCACGGTGGGCGTGGGCGGCAAGTTCGTGGAGTTCAGCCGCTCTTTGGTGCGAGCTATTTGGCATAGTGTTCCGATCTAAAGGTTGGCGCTAATATGCTGTGCTTCCAGTTTTTGCTTGCCATCCAATTGTAGACATCCCGGATCAGCACAAATACCAATCGTGCGCTAACTCGCGGCCTTCGAGACCATTGTTTCCATAAATCCAAGCATGGCCTGCTTCAATTGGGAATCTACTTCGTCGGCGATGGTCATCACGTCGAGCAGCACAGTGCTGAAATCCACGCTTCCGAGATTATTCTGCAGAGTATTGAAAATACTGACCTGCAAGATGCGCGACTCTTCCACTACCATGGGGACGGTGTAGCCTTGCTTGCGCCGCAGAATTCCATGCTCACGTGCGGCACGAGAAACGGGAGCTTTGGCATCGGGGGCGAGGCGCAGGCGGCGCACCAGGTCTCCCAAGAGCAGCGGAAGGTGGCCAGTGCGCTCCTGGTAAGTCAATGATGTGGAGGTCAGTTCCTCGGTGCGCTCGACGCGGGACATCCAGTGCTGGATGGTGGCATCCAGATCACGCTCCAGAATAGCGGCGACCGGTTCCTTATTCATCGGCATATGGGCCGAGGGATCCGCAAGTTTGTTGCGGATGATTTCGGAAATCTCGGCAATGCCAATTGGTTTTACGAGGACCTGATCGGCCTGCAGCAGGAGGGCAGTCATGGCGGCTTGGAGGACAGGATAGCTGCTGAGCAGCAATGTCGCGGCGTTGGGCTGCGCACGGCGCATGGCATTGATGATTGCAAATCCATCGCAAGCTTCGGGCATATGCAGTTCGGAGAGAAGCACATCGAACTGTTCGGCAGAAATAAGTCTCAGCGCTTCGACTACGGACGCGGCGGTTACGACTTCGTAGCCTTGGCCTTCCAGGCCTTCCTGGAAGACGGCACGCATGTCGTCGTTGTCGTCCGCTAGCAGAATTTTATGTTTCCTCATCTCGGAGTACACCTTCCCAGGACAGCATGGCAGGCAGAGACGCAGCAAACTGCTCAATAACGGACATAAATGCCGCCGAGGCGAGAATATTGTTACTCTGTGACATCATTGATGCCGGAAATTTCAAATGAAGGAAACAAGTCGGGCGGCTCGGGAGCGGTCTCCGGGCGCTGCGGTTCTATGCCTTTGCAAGTAAAAACAGTTCGCACATGGAATGAACTGGAAGCGATTCGTCCTGCGTGGGAGGGGATTTTGCATGGTGCGGCAGGACTGACGATATTTTCCACACTGCAATGGCTGGGAGCATGGTGGAAGGCGTTTGGAAAGGATAAAGAGCTGGTGGCAGCCGTTTTCTCGAATTCGGACGAAGAAATCGTGGGCGTTGTTCCGCTGTATGCAGACTTGGTTGAGCCAGCGCTTCCCTTTCACGTCAGACGATTGCGTTTTGTAGGGGATGGCTCGGAAGATTCGGACAATCTCGACTTGATCATTCGAGTGGGTTATGAAACCTCCTGCGCCCAAGCCTTTCTCTCGTGGCTGGAATCAAACCCACATTGGGGCATCTGCGAGCTAAACACCCTTCCGTTCGATTCGGCCGCACTGCCGTTCTTGATTTCAGAACTGAAGACACGCAGGTGGACGCACAGGCGACTGGAACGGCCGCGTTCGACGATATCGCTGCCGGACACTTGGGAGAAATACCTTCAGCAAACTATCTCCCGAAAGGAAGGAACCAAAATTGACTACTACTCAAAACGTCTGCAAAAGCGTTATCAGGTATCGATTACCAAGATTGAAAACGCGCAAGCGCTTCCTGCATCCCTAGCGGCATTATTCGGGCTTCACCAAGAGCGTTGGCGGTTGCGAGGAGGGCCGGGGGCGTTTGCCTCCGCGGAGCGACGTGAGCTCTATTACAACATGGCGGCCTTGTTTGCGGAGCGCGGGTGGCTCGAATTCTGGATTCTGCGACTGGAGGGAAAACCGGTCGCCGCGCAGATTGGCTTTCGATATCGCAATATAGTTTATTCTCTGCAAGAAGGCTTCGATCCCGCGCATTCGACCGACCGTGTTGGCTATGTGCTCAGGGCTCACGTCCTTCGAACGCTGATCGGCCAGGGCGTCCGCCAATATGATTTTCTGGGGGGAGAAGACTCGAGCAAAAACCGATGGGGAGCGCAAGTAGGGAGCTATGCAGACATCCATTTTGCGCGGCGCCTGACACGGGGTGCGCTTTATCTGCGAATGGATCAAACCGCACGCGCTTTGAAGAGCCGGCTTCGAAATAGTCTTCCCGCTGCCCTACTCCGGGCTCTTCGAAAGGGCAAATCGTCGATAACGCTGATTTGAGACACCTTCCGGAGAAGTAGAAGTTTAGGTCGTGAAAACTCTAGAGCCTCCCTGCGGGGACGACTCCGGAAATCCTCAAAGTGAAGCTCTCTCGGCAACTGCCCTCGACAATCCACGCTATGCGTGTGTCTACAAGGTTCGCCAATTCAAGATCGATGAAAACTTGCGAAATTTTGGGCGTTCTGCGACCTCCATAAGCTTTTCAAACAGGGCGCCGCATGCATCCGCATGTGTAAGCTGGACATCGCATTTGTCGCAGAGCTGGCCGTCGGCGTGAATCACTTGTGTCACTGCCTCAAGCAGTCCTTTCTGAAAAGGCTGCCGCGTCAATTTGCATTTCCCTGCAGCGGCAAACTCACGCACTGCTTTCGAACTGTTTGCGGGGGCGAACGAGAGGTTGGCAGCACGGAACATATCAAGATCTGGGTCGTTATCGCCGATTGCGACAACGGGCTCGCCTTCGAATCTCAAGTATTTCTTTGCCCATACCAAACCAGAACCTTTCCCGATGTTCTTCGGGAGGATGGTGGTGTCCGCGTAAGTCGGCAGGAATGTCAAACGATCCAATCGCTCACACTCAAGAACGCCGGCAACCTCGGTTTCCGAGAGACCCTGGGTACGACTTCCACGGTAGCGGAAAGCCCGAATAGCAGTCCGATAATTCGGATCGATGAACACTCCGGGAAGCGATTGGACTGCTGCTTTGCAGCAGCTCAGTTGCTCAGCAGCCTCCGGATCGATGAGCGAGATTTCGCTTTGCGCCAGGGCATCGACAAATACGCAGCCGGATTCGGCAACTCCCCCTGGTAAGCGGTAGGCCTCGCAGTATTGCCGGACATCCGTGACACTGCGCGCGGTGTTGAGAATGACGGAGAATCCGTGCCTCTGCAGCCTCGAGAGAGCAATCAGACTGCTGGTCGTCGCTTGAGGAAAACCCATAACACACGAGTCGAAGACCCCGTCGAGATCGAGAAAGACGAGCCGCCGAGTCCATTGCACGGGCAAACGGTCCGGAAGCAGGGACGCCGAAAATCGGTTCATGTGATGGACCAGGAAATTGCGGGCCAGAACGAGACGATCGTGCCAGATCATCTGCGCCGCGCTATGCCTCTCGGCGCCAAGTGCGGCAATGGCCAGTTCCACCTCGATGACGCCGCGCGCCACCTTCCAAAGCAGAATTCGCTCTGCTGCGGCTGAATCACCACTGGTCCGAACGTAGTGCGCTATCAGTTCTTGCTCGTCGTTGGCGGACAGATGGAATTCGAAGACGGCGCTTGCGAGATCAAAGGCGGGATCAACAATATACAACTCGGTCCGGCCGAAATTATGGTGTTCGTAGTCAACCTTGCGAAAGCTTTCCTGTGTCTGGATCCAATCGCCTGGCTTCATGTGGCCGTCGATCAAGGCAGGGGCGCGACACACGTATTGCGCAAGATTTCGATGGAGAGCCGCCACTTTCACGCGGCCAACGATCGGGCCGTACGCTCTTCTCAGCGAGTCGATCAGGACACTCCAGCCTGTCCAGCCGTAGCCGGGGCTGATTGCAAAGGTAGGATCGTTTTTCAAGCGCAATTTCTCCGCGCGGACAGAAACATAGGCTGCGAGACGTTCGATGGGTGGCACACTAGGATGGCCTTTAACGCCTTCGAGCCAGTCCATGTACACAAGGCCTTCTCGAAGGCCAAATAGTGCGGGAACAAACCCCGCAACTCGTTTACCCGCAAAAAAAGCCTGATAGCCAAGCCAGCCCCAGCCGACGCTCTTGGCAAGAACCCGACGAACCACAGGCGGTGCGCCATTTTTCGCGAGGTGTACATCAAATACGCGCTTGAGGCGGCACTGGAAGCCATCCTTAAAATGTTCTTCCAGGCGCGCATTGAGTTCGCTGGTCTGGGTGCTCTGCACGAGCTGAACGTCATCCCACCCCTGCGCTTGGAAGTAGCTCGCAAGAAGCGGCCGGACGGAGCTAAGTTCGAGAAGACGGTTCTTGTGAAGAGAGCTCGCCTCCAGACGAATCAGTTTAATGCCGCGAGTCTGCTCTGTGTCGGGAAGGTGCCAATCAGGACGCGCCGGGTGCATGGCTGCAAGCAGGAAAATTCTACTAGGTGGTACTCCTCTCTTCCGCAGGAGGTTCACCATGAGCATCATAGTGTTGCCAGTGTTCGGAGACTCATCGATGACGAGGATCTGAACGTCTGGCGCGTGAAGCGCCTTCAGTGCGGATTCCTCCCAGGGCGATATTCCCTTCTTTGGTCGTATCGTGCACCAAGACACAGAGGTCCAGCCAAGCTCGGAGAGTTTAGCCTTCGCAGCTGGAGCAAAATACGCGCCCATTGAGCGCGGGCCGATGATCAAAAGCGGAGACCGGCGATTTGTCTGGGTAGCAGCAAATTGTTGGGCGAGTGAGAATGCGTCGTAATGCGCAAGATCCTGGCTGCGATATCCGGAAGGCAACTGCATTCGGCGGTTGAGAAGCTGCTGCGGCAGCGGAATGGCGATGCAAGTCTCGATGGATTTTCTCAAGCGGTTCAACTGCTGCAGCGTGGGCTTTCCCGTCCGGACGAGAAGTTCGCATATCGCATCGACGTGTGAGGTCCACTTTTTTCTCCATCTTGCCGTCCGCATTTTTTGCGGAAAGGTCCCGAGGTGATGGATGAAGTTGACTACCTTTTGCACGAGAGGGACAGGAATTCGAAGTCTGGGGAGTCTTCGGGAGATCTTCGAAAGATCGGGGAGAGGATTGCCTAAATAGTCGTCGGCGGTACAAGTGAGAGCAGAAGCGAGCAGATATATATTGGCTTTGCACTCTTCGATCTGCCAAGGCACGTTGAGCGAATTCAACTGGATCAGGGATTCACGGAGGTGCTCGAATAGCTCGAGCACCGAGAGGACAGGATTGAGCGCCCATTCATAGGACGAATAAAAGCGTTCCTCGGAACCAACGTCTGGAGGGAGTCCGCTGTGATCTGAAACACGCGGATGCGGGTTGACGGAATCAACCACCGATGAGTTGGTTGCCATGGTCTAGATGCAGTACGGCATTGTTCGGACGAAAGCTTCGCGGGACAGACGTAGACACCGCCGATCACGCGTGTGAAATCGAAGTGGAGTTTGGAGTTTCTTTAACGCTTGGCAAAATCCCGCGCGAAGATTTCTTCGAAAAGAGCGGCGATCCACCAGTGAGAAGATCCCGAAGGATCCACCAGAATACTCGAGGATTGCGCCGTGCCTGTGTAAGCGAGTACGGCAGCCACCCGTGACCAAAAGGGACGTAGACGCGCACAGGTACATCGCACTCCTTCGCGACTTTCAAGGCGGGCTTTATCGGAAGGCCGAACAGGAGTTCTAGGGAGCATGGAGTGCCAGCTTGGCGAAGCCGCTGTAGAGCTGTTCGCCCGAGCTCTGGATCGTGAGTCGCTACTGCGACGAAGCGCGCCCGACCCGCCAAGCGGTCAATGACGTTTAGATATCCCGCCCGATGGTTAATCTCTGGATTTTGAGGGTCCGGCCACTCTCCTTTGACCACCCGAACATGCAAGCCAAGATCGACGGCAAGATCCGCGTCTGTGACGCTTCGTAGCCATCGACCAGGCAGAGTGCATCCAAGATGCGGATAGGAACGCGTCGCCCGCGCAATCATAGAAAAGGTTCGACTAGCTGTTTCGTCCTCAAGGGAATCGAAATGGACAAGAGTATTCGTGTGCCGAGCTTGCTCCAATACCTCATCGAGAAGCACCACGTTATATTTCAGCGCAGGGAGCTTGATGGACAGATAACAATCCATTTTCTCACTGACCAGGACAGCAAGGGCAGCCGTGTAAGCATCCACTATCCGTTTCGGTGGATCGCTCTCGATGTTCCAGAAACTAATGGCGCAACCAAAGCCCTGTCCTAAGAGACGCCGGCAACTGTTTAGAGCATCGTCGAGCTCGGGTCCAGCAATATAAGCCCTGCCGGCATGCTTCGCGACGGCTTCCCATGCGGACCAGACCATTTTGCTGAGCCTACGATTCATTTCTTTGTCTACTCAGGGTCTGCTTAAATCGTCGAGACACGGCTTGAAATGTGTCTACCACGAGGGCAGCGACGCCTCTCGTCCGGAAGGGATACGCTCGAATCGTTACGGATTGAATCTCATCCTGAGTCCAAATGCGCGTCCAGGTGTCAACGTTACCCAGGAATTCGTAGGACCCGAGCCCCCTCGAAGCTGCATAGCGGATGGTCTCTGCAATTAGCAGCATGCCGGGCGAGCATCGTGCAAACTCTTCGCGGTAGCCAATCTTCAGAAGCCAGAAGCTGCCCGCGCATTCCAGTGCAAACTGCATGGCAACAGCTTTGGCGCCAATTCGCAAAAAACACAGGCGTAAGATGCCCGCCGCGCTTGCCGCGGCAGCGTAGTGGCGGTAGAACTGGCCACGCAACTTGTCCTGCGCGATGGCGCTCCCTTCCTTTCCCTTCCAGTTCGCAGCCTCAACATCGAGAGCTTCTTCAAGAATCAGCCCGAGTTCCGAGGGAGAAGGGGCCAGAATCTGATAACTGAGCGGTCCAATTTTTTCTGCGTTTCGAACGGCTCGCCGCAAATCCGAGCGACGCCCGCTATTGAGCTGGCTGTCGGGTTTCCGCCAGCCCTGGTGCAACAAGATGCGTGGATAGGGTTGAGCTTGACGTATAAGCACCAGGCCGCGGCCGCGATAGGCTTCTCGAATAGCAGCAACGGTCGGCGAGTCGGCGGGAATTCTATCCAGAAAAAGGGGCGAACCAAGATCGACGAGAGCATTAGCAAGATTCTTAAGAGCGACGGGATCGGAAAACACTAAATCGGCAGGCTCGCGAAGAATTTTGACTCCGAGATGTTCCAGTCTGCCAATAACGCCGTCGGCCCGAACGAGCGGCGCGACGGCCCCTGTCTGCGATCCCGTTCTGGCGACGACGAAATGGAGTTCTCCATGGAGAGGCAGCGTGGCGCAACATGATTCGGTCCAAAGGCATCGCTGAATCGGGCTTGTGATTTCGCTTTCGAGAGCCTGCCAAAATGGAGCGATAGCGTGGAGTTGGCGTGAGCTGTCGCTGGGCAAATCCTGGTTCCCATTTTCGCCGTCACGCGTGCTCACGCTGCCCGGGACTCGGGCCACGCGCGCGGGTGCGATTCCATAGTTTGCAACTATCGAGTTGTGAGAGCGAAACACGTCCGGACATTCTACTCGAGGACTGGATGAGAGGTCGCGAATCAGAGGCAGAAAGAAGCGCCTTGTTTTGCGAAAGGGATGCACCGGTACGTCCGCAGAATGATTGAGCACCTTGAAGCACTAAATAGGGTCGGCTAGTAGACTCTAATTCTGCTCTTACTATAATCTTTATGTGCAAATGCGCGGAAAGCGAGAATTGTTAGCGCGAGCGTGCACCTGGGCAGGGCTCACCAGGGTGCTGGAAAGCATGCCGCAACGGCGTGCTTTGGTTGTTCTGAATTACCACCGCCTTGGAAACGCGGACGAGACCCCGTTCGACTCGGGAGTGTTCTCGGCCACGGCCGAACAATTTGAATCGCAGATCGCTTACTTCAAACGCCGTTTCCATATGACGACTCTAGAGGAAGTGTTCGCCATGATCGGTGGCGATGTCCCTCGGGGGACGAGTGTGCTGATCACCTTCGACGATGGTTACCTCGATAACTACACGCTGGCATTCCCGATCCTCCGCGCACAGGGTGTGCAGGGCGTGTTCTTCCTGCCGACCGCTTTCATTGGCACAGGGAAACTGCCGTGGTGGGACGTAATTGCCTACATTGTCAAACAGAGTGTCAAGGAATGCATCCGCCTTGAGTATCCCAAACCTGCAACCTTCGAACTTAAAGGCAATGGAGTAAGGCGCGTGAGTATGCAGATCTTGCGCCTGTATACGAGACCAGCTGTGAAGGATCCCGAACGATTCATAGCGGAGCTAGAGAAAGTCTGCGAAGTAAAGCGGCCTGAAGGAGTCGCCGAACGCTGTTTCCTGGACTGGCAAGAAGCCCGCGAAATGCAGGGGCACGGCATGGCGTTCGGTTCGCATACGCATAGCCATGAGGTCCTGACTAAGCTTTCGCCCGAGTCGCAGCGGGAAGAAGCTCGCCTTTCGCGGCAGATACTGGAACGAGAGTTGAACCAGAGGATTGATATTCTTGCTTATCCTGTCGGATTGAAGCATTGCTTCTCCGCCGAGACCGTAAGTGCTTTAGAACAAACAGGTTATAAGGCAGCCTTCTCTTTTTACGGAGGAACAAATCTGCCGGGGAAGATTCAGCCCTTCAACGTCCGGCGTTATGGTGTAGCTGATCAGAGCCACGCGCGTCTCCGGTTGCAAACCGCCTTGGGAGCCGCGACTGGCGCCCCGTGGTTCTGAAGACTGCTTGCAGCTCGACACTGTATGTAGAGCCGCGCATATAGTCGAGTTACTCTTTTTCCGATTCGGGGCAGCAGTGACGAGACGTGCTAAACCTGTTGTTAAGATTTGATCGATATTCAGGATTTTTGTTAGACGCTCCTCGTTTAGCCAGCTCTTTGCGCTATCTCCGCTGATTTTCACCACTCTTCTTTCCCCCCATACCCTTTAGACACTTTGGACACCTAGGGACGGGACACGGCCAGTGCCCTCTTTCTGGACCCTTGGTCAGATGTATTGGACGCCGCGCTCCTGTATCCACAGTAGGTAGGAGCACGTGTCGCATTCTGGCGCGTAGCTTATGAGAAGCCGGAGCCAAATGTCGACTGCCAGACGTCCTCCACGTGCACAAACGCCCGAACTTGTTCTGCTCGGCGTGCTATGCGGAATCCTCTCCCTTTCAGGATGTGTGGGTTTGACAAACAGCAGCAAGCCCTCTAAGGGTCCCGCAAATCCTGCTGGCACTGTAGCGGTAATAATAAGCCCGATCACTGCCACGGTGGCGGAGGGAACGACGCAGCAGTTTGCGGTAGCCGTAACAGGCACCTCAAACACATCGGTGACCTGGAGCGTGGCCGGCGCGGGTTGCAGCGGCGCAGCATGTGGTATCATTTCGAGTGGCGGCCTTTACACTCCACCTGCGAGTGTACCCTCGCCTGCAACCCTCACCTTGACAGTGACCAGCGTGGCGGACCCTACCAAAACAGCTTCGGCAACGGTCACGATTGTAGCGGCAGCTGCGGTCCTGCTGAGCATTAGCCCGACGAGTGCCACTGTTCCTATCGCGGGCACGGATTCTTTCACGGCGACGCTTACGGGGACTCAGAATACGGCCGTTGCATGGAATCTGAGCGGCGCGGGCTGCAGCGGCTCCTCCTGCGGGACACTTTCGACAAGTTCGTTAACGGCTGTCTACAAGGCGCCAACCGTGGCGCCTTCACCACCGAGCGTCAATGTTGTTGCGACAAGCATGGCGGTGCCCACCGAATCTGCGGCAGCAAGCGTGACCATTGTGTCCGTGGTTGGCGTCACGGTGACGCCGAGCAGCGCCTCGGTTGCGACGGGTGCGACGCAGCAATTAATCGCGTCCGTGGTTGGAACGTCGAATACGGCTGTGACATGGGCGGTACAAGGAGCCGGCTGTAGCGCAGCAGCGTGTGGAACAGTCGATAGCAGCGGATTTTATACGGCGCCTTCAGCGGTTCCCTCGCCCGCAGCTGTTACCGTGACCGCGACCAGTTCAGCGGACCCGTCCAAGACGGCATCCGCATCCTTGACCGTCTTTTCCGCGACTTCCACCAACACGGTTTATGGGCTCGCGATTCCCGCAGGCCATCCAAGACTGTTCTGGACACCCTCGCGGATTACAGTCGCGCAAGCATGGGTGAAGAACGCGAGCTATGCGGGATTGAACACGTCATCCGCGCGTCCTCTCGACGACTACGACATGGCTTTTACCTGCTACGTCATGAATGTCGCCGGGGCATGTTCTCAGGTCATCACGGATGCTATGGCCTTCAGCCCTTCAGGCTCAAATGGCGTTGGAGCGGGCGACGACAACATGCGGCGGAATGGCGAGTGGATTATGCTCGTCCGCGATTGGCTGTCGCCCGGTTGCGGCAAGGCGCAATGCCTCATTTCCGCGCAAATTAGCACGATTGACACCAATTGGAGTAACTGGCAGTCCAACCAAGATAGCGTGACGCAGACCTGGGGCAACGTGGGGATGCCTGCGAACAACTACTTCGCCGGACAGTTCCGCAATGACTTCGATTTCGGGATCGCTAGCTACGGTGAAAATACTAACGCCGATGCGAACTTGAAATACGGTACGCAGAGCAGGTGGCCTGATTTGCTCAACTTCGTCTCTCCGACTGGAACGGGAAAGAATGGCGCGCGGGGCTACGCGCTCCACAGCCAAGAAGGTGGGGGCGAGTACGGACGATATTCCCTCAATTACTACGCGCTGGCTCTCGCGTCGTCCGCGCTCTTGGGCCGCGATATGTGGACGGAAACCACGGGCTTCAAGTCCGGCGTGTTCCAGACGATTTACAACACGATGCCATCAGTGACCACGAGTCGCAGCATGTGGGATATGTTCACCTGGGGAGACGACGAAAACTGGACTAGCGGCGCGAATTGCGGATACCAGAGCCACAATGGACCTGATGGACACGGTGGATGTGGGGCCTCCAGCCAGTATTACGGAGACTTCATGCAGGCGGCAGCGAACGAATTTTCCGGCACCGCCGTTGGTAAACTGGCCCGCCAATGGATTTCTACTGTGAATCCCGCCATTGGTCCTATTCACAAGTCTGTCGACCCAGGCGGATCTGCGCAGGCGTACTCGACGATGCCGCTCGACTATTATTCGTCCGGCGCCCAGTATATGTTCTCGCGCAGCGATTGGGCGGCGACGGGAACTTCGATGCTCTGGCAGATGGGAGTCTACAACGGAGATAATGTCGGCTCTGTTTCCTGGGGTGGTGGCCACTCCCACCAAGATGCAGGAACCTTTCAAGTGTCCCGCAAGGGCGTTAATCTCATCCGCGAGACACCGGCTTACTCCGAAACAGTAGCGGGATACAACGGCGTTGGAACTGTGGACGCCTCCACGGGCTTCGCGCACAACATTCCGCTGGTGGGGGGACAGGCTTCCATCAATGTATTCAGCGCCTGTTCGGATGGCCCTGGAGTCGTCAAGCGGTTGGAGACGCAACCAGGGTATTCTTTCGCGGTCACCGATCTGACGCTGACGTATCAGAACAACGTATGCGATTCAGGGCACACAACTAGAGAAAATCCCTATGTAGCTGCCGTGGTTCGAGAGTTCTACTACTTCCGTGGAATCAACGTCCTGCTGATTGTGGACCGGATGCAAGCGGATACCTCGACGCGCAGCACGACGTTCGTGAGCCACTGCGAGACGAAACCCACAGTGGCGGCGGCAACCATCGCCTGCATTGATGGCACGCAAGAAGCGTTGTACACAGCCTTAGTTCCAGCCGCTCCTACGATCGCTATCGTCGCTGAGAATGCCAACGGGGCTAATGCCGCCAACTGGCAATACCGGATCGAGGCGAACAACGCCAATCCAGGCAACGTGGTCAGCTACAACATCTACACGATTCAACTTGGGGATGCGTCTGGTTTCAGCGCGCTGACTCCGGGAGTCGTCGATTCGAGCCCTGGAAATCCGTTGAGCGGTACGTTTACGATCACCCTGGATTCGAACGATAGCCTTGTTATTAACAAGGGGATTGCGTCGTCGGGCGGGACAATCAAGGCGGCTGGGGCGACGAAAGCTCTGGCCACAGCAGTTCAGGGCATGACGATCACCGACAACGGGCCGGTCTGGCAATAGATATTCCATCAGGGCAGTCTTCACACTAGACGATTTCCGGTAGCAACACCGTGTGATGACCTGAACAGCGGTCATGGTGCGAATTTCGCTCGGTGCCAAGGCCTTTTGGGGCCGCAGCATCCGACACTATTTCTCCAGATAGATGACCACGCCGCTGGCAAAGTGCCGCATCACAGGCAGGGCGCTAAGTATTGCGTGATCGACACGCTTAACCACCGCCCGGTTCAGTAGCTGAACGTGCCTGCGTAAACGGGAAGCGAGGTGGAATGGTCTAGCCACCATCCGAGAGAATTCCGGCCGTAGCTTCTGGACCTCGTCCCATGTCACGGGCCGCTCGCCTTTGGTGTAATGCGTCTCCTTCGGACGCAACCATGCGATCGTTTTGGAATTTTCCATGTGCTCGAAGAAGAGTCCGCGGCCGCTCGGTCTGAGGAGTCGTTTTATTTCCATGATGCCGGTTCGCAGTCCAATATGATGAAGAATTCCGAATCCATGAATGACGTCGAAGGATTCATTCGCAAATTCGGTCGGGTCGCAACGCATTAGCGCCGTACTGACACGATCGTCCACTCCGTTCAGTCTGGCACGTTCTTTCGTAAGCTCAATGCCAACCGGGGAAATGTCGATCGCGGTGACGTGAGCGCCCATCATGGCGAGATAGACAGTCTCTTCGCCCTGCCCGCACCCGTAGTCGAGGACGCGGCAACCTTTAACAGAGCCCAGAAGCCTGGCACCGTATTGCCGCCAATCCCAATCGGCTGTTGGTTCGGCATACTTCTTGAAGACGATCTGGTTCAGTTGCAGGTCATGTGCGTATCGAGCGTATGCTTGATCTGCAAATCGCGCCTCGTCGGCTAGTCTGGCTCGCTCTTGTTCCTCTGAGATGGCGCGGTCGCCGAACTCCAAATGCATGGATCCCTGGAACAAAGGTTTCATAGAGTCCTCGTTGCAAGAATGCATCTGAATGAACTCTCTGGTTGAACTCCGGTCGAATTTACTGGCGTGAGTGGAAAAATCACTTAGCTGACCAGCTTGCTTGTGCAGCTGCAAATATACTGCGACCGGAGTTGTCGCGTTCGGCTACGATTGTTTCCTGCAGGCCGCAAGCGACGCCAACGCGGGGTTGCCAGCCAATCTCTTTTTCTGCGCGCGTGCAATCAAACTGCATGCGAGCGAGTGCGGATTTGAGGCGGTAGATGGAAAGCGGGAACGGTCGGTTTAGAACCTTGGACAAAAGCTCGAAGCCGAGCGCCAGACTGTACACGACCACCAGGGGCACGTGAATGACTTTCGTCTTTATTGTATTCTTCGAGATGTAATCACGAACAACTTCGTTCTGCGTGATCCGGGTTCGATCAACAATGTGGTAGATGCGGCCATCGAAATCACTGGTTTTGGCGGCCAGAACGATGGCATCGATCAAATCTTCCACGTAGACCAAAGGCAGCTCGCGCCTGCCATCGCCGAGGATGACGAGAAGGTTTCCCATCTTGCGGGCAACCTCAGGTGTTAGCAGCGTCATTCCAGGACCGAAAACCCTTCCCGGGCGAAGGAGAACAGCCCGGAGTTGTCGTTCTCGGACTGCGTCGAGCACTATTTTCTCGGCGGTGGTCTTTGCCTGGGTATAGGCTCCTCGTTTTGTTGGAGAAGGTTCCACGGGCCAGTCTTCTTGAATTACCGCGCCGCGCCCCGAAATCGCCGCGTGCAGACAACTAAGGGAGCTAATATACACAAGGCGCTGCACATCGTTCCGGAGCACGCTGTCAACAACATTTTGCGTGCCGCAAACCGTACCGCGTTCATGGTCATGCGCGCCGCCTTTCATAGCCGCGCCTACGTGGTACACAATTTCCGCACCCCGCACGGCTCGATCCACCGCAATCGGATCTCCCAGATCCCCGAGGAAAATCTCGACGTTCCCGTTGTTCATGAATTCGGTCTCTGGCGGCCTTCGAACGAAAATTCGAACGCGGTTCCCTGCTTGCAGCAGTCGCCGCACCAGGTGCCGGCCGATCAAGCCAGTGGCCCCCGTCACTAAAACCTCGGCGCGTTTTTCGCTTTGGAATTGTGACTGAAACTTGTTTTTCGCAGCATCGGCTTGCTGAGACACGTAATTTGTCCAATAGACAGTTGAGCGTGCCTGCTCGACTGGCACGGGCATAGGTTCGCCCGTTTGCAACGCGTGATAAAACGCGGCCACCAAGGAATGCAAACCGTCGTACTGGACGATTTTCTTGAGCGCGAAGCGAGTGATGTTTGCTGGAACCTGTGCACAGATGCTGAGTCCCTCGCTCATCGCCTGTAACGCACGCGCCGGCGCTTTCGGGAGAGGAAGTTGCGAGGTATGCGTCACCCACATCGCGAAGAGGTTTGCCCGGAGCACGCCTTTTGTTCCTTGGACGACGAACCAGTTCTGGAGCGGCCGAACGTTCCACGAAATCTGGATGTTTGCGGTGCCTCGTTGGCATTGTGCTGCTACGCGCCACTCATCAAACAGGAGGTTGGAGTCCTCTCCGTGAGTGCCAAAGAAAGGCTTCACATCTTCGATGGGGCCCAAGAACGATTCGGCGAGATATAAAGCATGAACGCCATGGTCCAAGAAAGGGTAACCACCATCCTGGTAGTGGACCGGTAACGGTCCGCCGCGGTAAGGAGGATATTCGCTGCTGCGGAAGTAATCGAAAGTAAGCGGAACTCCAATCGCGCCAGAACGGAAGATGTCCAACGCCTTGGATACGAAACGGTCGTACAGCATGGAATGGTTGACGCAAACGAATTTTTGCGCGGCTGCGGCTGCGGCAGAAATGCGGTCGACCTCTTCCGCATTGATTGCCAGTGGCTTCTCCACCAACACGTGGCAGCCGTTCCTTAGCGCGGCAATCGTCAATGACGCATGGGTGTCGGGAGGAGTGAGGATATGAATCACGTCGACTCCCTCGTTCATCATGGCTTCTATCGTAGAAAAGATTCTAGGAACTTTGAATCGAGCGGCCAGAGCTGCGGCACGAGATTCTGCAACGTCGGCGATTCCAACAAACCAGGCGTTCGAAACGCGCTGGAGCGCGCGGGCGTGAAACTCGCTTATGTAGCCCGCTCCAACGAATCCGACGCGGAGATCTGCACGAGGAGGCATTCAGTTTCCCCTCCTAGTCGAGTGGGTGTCGCAATCGAATTGTTCCATTTGAGAAAGTGTCCCTGTGGAGCTTTCACCGGGGGTTAATTGAACTACGAAGCGAGCATTTTCGGCCCACGTGTGCCGCTCGAAGACAACATGTTTTGCCCGGTCACCGACCTCAGTCCGCAGAGCCGAATCCTCAACGAGGCGCACGAGAGACTCTTCCAGGGCTTTATAATCCGCATGCGGGAACATAATGCCCGTCACATTGTCTTCCAGGACGTCGCGCATGGGGCCGAGATCGGGAACCACGCAGGGTTTAGCCATTGCCATGAACTCAAACAAAGCAATCGGAGATCCGAAGGCATTGGAGTCGGGCAGCACGCAAATATCCATCGCATTGATGTAGGCAGGCACCTCGTCGCGGTGCACTGCTCCGGAAAAAATTACTGCCTTTTCCATTCCCAATCGAAAGGCCGTCTGTTTCAAGTGGTCCATCTCAGGCCCATCTCCCACCAGCAATATTTTTGCTTCGGGGTGGCGGTCGCGGATGTTCTTCACTACCTCAATCAATACGTCTAGACGGTCCCAGAGATAAAACAAGCCCACATGACCGATCACGAGTGAGCCATCAAGACCCAGGCGCGCGCGAATCGATTGACCTTGGTCGTGAAAGCGATCTGGATCAATTGCGTTAGGTAACACATGCACGCGTTCGCTATTGGCTCCGCGTTTCTGAACTTCCTCCGCCAGAACACTGGAGACACACAGAATTTGGCTAGCCTTAGAAAAAACCCAGGAGTCAATCCTTCGTGCGAGACGCTCCATCACTAAGCCTCGGGCTCGCGTGAATCCAGCGAGCTCATTCACTTCGAGCACGACGGGCCGTCTCAACCATTTCCCCAATAGCACGCCCATGAACATGAAGTAAGCGTGTCTTTCATAAAGCACGGCGTCCGGCTGGCGCCACAAAATGGGCAACAGTCGAAATGGGAGAAAGAGGTTGTACAGAAGTTCGAAGGCCTCAAATGCGAACTGCGGACATTCGCGGCTTACGTATTTCCAGAGACGTTGAAGGCCCTTTGCACGATCCTCCTTGCGCAAAAGTGGCATCCGTCCTGCGTCCTGGAGTGGATCAACGCCTGGAGGGGATACGATCGTGACTTCGTGTCCAGCGGCTTTTAGTGCCTCCACCACGCTACGAATGTGCATAGCCTGAGAGCTGCGGCCCATGGTGCGATGGTTGTAGATGAATCGCATAGTCTGAATCTTCGAGATACGGGCGAAATCGCGGCCGCCGTAACGCGCTCGTATAAGCACGTTCATCACTGCGGTGTCTATCAACGCAGAAGCGACACTTTTTATGAATTGCTGAGATCGCGCAGCTTACTGCGCAGGGTGCAGCGCTTGATTGTGAGAGAAACAACGATTGTACAGGCTCATGTACTCGTCAAGCATCCGCTCCGGCCTGAAATGTTTCTCGTAACAGTAGCTAGCCAACTGGCCGAGCTTAGGGAGTTCGTGCCGTTGGGCAATCGCGTTACACAAGGCTCCTGCCATGCCCTCAGGATCGGACGAATTCACGAGCGTGGCTGCTCCGGATAAACGGGCGATCTCGCCCATCCCCCCTACATCGGTAACCACTGCCGGCAGCCCTACCGACATGGCTTCCAGCAGCGATACGGGCAATCCTTCGGTTAACGAGGACATCACAAATAGATCGGCCGCGAGCATAAATGGCGAGACTTCAGCCTGTTCGCCAAAAAAAGTGACACACTCCTTAAGGCCGAGTTCCTCGCTAAGCGTTCGCAGGCTAGGTTCGAGCGGCCCATCGCCAACCATCCAAAGTTGCACGTTTGGATGATGCGAGCGCGTGAGCGCAACCGCTCGCAGTAAGGTGGCGTGATCCTTCGGCGGCGCCAGCCGGCCAACGTACAGCAAAGTAAATCCGTGCTTAGGCCGCGGAACAGCTTTGCTGTCGGCCGGCAAAGCGCCGTTATAGATCTGAATGATCCTGTCGCGAGCGGCAAATGGAGCCGCTAACAAATTTGTGCGCGTGCCCTCGCAAACTCCAACGATCCAATCACACCAGCGTGAAGCAATCGCGAATTTCAACTCACGGCGCAATTGGTAAGGAGGTTTAATTAGGCCATGCCGAGTCGCGATGACTGCCTTCACCCCGGCGAGGCGGGCAGGAATAGCAGCGATGATGGCCGCTGTAGCGTTGTGACAATGCACTACGTCGGGACGAGATTGTCGGAATTCCCGGTACATGCTGTGCATCAGACCGAAAAACGAGCGAGGGTGGTGGAGAATGACCTCGAATCCTTCGGCACGTAACTCTTCACCGAGGACGCCAACAAGATAAAGACAGTGAACTGAAGGAGTATGGCCCCGTTGGCGTTGGAGTCGGCACATCGTGGCTGTTAGCTTTTCCGCTCCGCCCATTTCCATGCTGTCAACCACGTGTGCGATTCTCAGCGCGGAAGGTTGCTCAACTCGCACGCTTGCCACTAAAGGCAAGGAATTGGCTCTTTTCATGATGCTACTCATTGGACTGAAGCGGGTTTGAGTTCATCTTGAGATTTCCGCAACTGGCGTTTGAGGAACCAGGAAATCGACCAAGCGTGAAAACGAGGAAGAGACCGGCGCGGGCAGCAAGGCAGAGAGCACCAGCAGGCGCCTGCGATCATCCTTTTGTAGCACCATGAAGAGCCGACTGGTAATCAGGAAAACCACCACACCTGCGGGCACGGCTACGCTTAACTTCATGAGGGCGCTCAGCGGCGTCGCCACAATCCCTAGTACAACAATGGCCATCGTAAGAGTTGCGGCAGCCAACCTGAGAAGAGCAGGCATATCGATTCGGACCGGATAGCGAGCTAGCACGCGTCCCCAGATGGAAACTGCAGCGATCGTTTGGGCCACACCATTTGCCCAGGCCGCGCCGATCGCGCCCTGACTTGGAATCAGCGCGACATCCAGTAGCACGTTGATCGCCGCGGATATACAGCCCCATTTCAAGATAAAGCCTAGGTCTTCCGCAGAATACAAAAGACTCTGCGCGGGCGTCAGCACTGCTTTCGGAATGCTGAGAAGCGCCACGACGATGAAAACCGGTATCGCCTGCAGGTATTGCGGCCCATACATTACCCGTACAAAAGGGCCGCCGATGCAAGCAATACCGATCAAAATCGGAAGCGCACCCATAAGAACATACGTCGAGGCCTGTGAGGTCATCTTAAACAGGCGATTCTTATCGCGTCCATACTCGGCCATCTGCGTGGCCGAGAGCGCATTGGCAAATGTTTGTGGCACGCGCATGAGGCGGTCCGCCACGCTAAAACAGACCGAGAAGAAAGCCAGTTGACGAATATCGGGCTGCAGCAGTTTCAAGAAGATGATGTCGGACCGGTCCCAAATCACGATCTGCAAGATCATGAGACCCGTGCTTAGACCGGAGAAGGAGAACATTCGCTTGCGAATCTCTCGTGGCAGTGGAACCGCGGCAACCGTTTTCATTGACCTGAGAACCGGAAGGATCTTTACGGCCAATTCCGCGGCGCGATACAGCAGAACACCCGCGGCGATGCCGATCAGGTTCCATCCAAGGAGGAGACTTACAGCCACCGCGATCACATAGACGACAGCTCCAACCAAGGCGCCACGCGTGTTGAGTGCGGCATCCTCGGCGGCAGAGTTCGCCTGCGAGGGCACGAACGTAATCATGTTGGGGACCATGCTTAGTACCAGCAAGGCCGAGCAGACACGATAGGCCGGGTCAACAAAAGTGAGGACGGCAATCATGCTGATAACCGTCAAGACCGATGCAATCACGGTTTGCGCCCAAAGGTTGTAAAAGAATACCGCACGCGCAAGTTCCTTTTGCCCACCACCGAGAAATTCGCCCATGTACTTAAACGTCGTGAGCGGGATGCCCAGCGAACCGACCGAGCAGGTGATGGAGGTCAGCCAAAATATTAGATTGAAGTAGCCAAGCCGCGTGGGCCCGATGACCCGCGCAATGACAACGGTCGTTAGCAATGCGCAAACGAGCGTGATCACCGCTTCCAGCCCAATGAAAATGAAATTGCGCCCGATTACCCTGGCATTGCTTGAGACGGGCATTGGCAGGGGAATGGTCAAGTTCGTCAAATCGATTTCAGGGTTGGTTAGAGCTGTCAAAATACCAACAAGCTTCGACGCAAAGGAACAAGCGGATCTACGGCACGAGATACCTAACGAACCAAAAACAGCGATGGGGGGCACCGGTCACATGAAAATCGGCTTTCCCGTTTCACAAGATGAACCACTTCGATTGCACCTCTGCGAAAGGGTTCCACTTCTTGGGTAGCTGGTTCACTGGGTCCAACCGATCACATTGCGCGTGGCCTTCTCTCCATCCTTGATGAGTGGAGAAGAGGTCACGGGAGATTCTGCGGTCTCAGCAATAATAAAGCTGAATTGTCTTAAGGACTGCAGGAATCTTAAACATTCTACCGGGTCGCGCTCAGTGCGCATGGCAACTCTAGGGCTGGCCTCTAGACTTATCACGCATTTTCGAGCTGCCGAGATAGTCTCTGCAGCTCCCTGGAGGACCTCCAGTTCGCCGCCCTCCACATCAATCTTGATTGCCACGTCGCCGTCTCGCACACCGAAGCTATCTATCGTAACTACTTCGAGCGGGCCGTCACCGGGCACAAGAAAACGGGCGTGATCCGAGTTGTCGTAGCCCGGAACTTCCAGCCGGCCGGTTCCCTTGAAACAACCAACTGCTTTGGTGATCGCTATCGAGGGAATCTGAAGTTGGGACAAATTGCGTCTCATGAACCTGCCTACGTCAGGGTTGGGCTCGAAGGCAATGACCTGTGCGACGCGGGATGTTTGCGAACAGACTAGCGCAGAAAACGTCCCGATATCCGCTCCGCAGTCGAAAAGGACGACGCCAAACATCGGTTTCAATAAGCGGCAAAACGACTGGATCAGCCGTCGTTCATACTGTTCAATGTCTCGTAGGTCCCAGCAGGTGTCGGCGCGAAACAGCGGCACATTGAAACGCACGCCGCGGCCCAATTGATATTGGGCAACCACATTGAGCATTCCCAATTGCTCGACGATTCCCACCAGGCGGTCCCCGCCGCGGATTCTCCAGCGGGTCATGGTTTTGGCCAATCTGAAAAGCAACGGAGCTCGAGTGACGGTTTTCAACATGGGAGACCTATTCATGATTCTTAATGGCATTGTTTCACATTCCGCAACTAGCGAATGCGACTGATCAGAGGCCCGGGAGCAAGAAAAAGCCTTTGCCGGAGGCACAATCGGGAGATTTTAGGATTGCGGCGTATGAAAGGCCTACTGTCGATTGAGTTCGGAAATGGTGACGCCCGCCCGGCCCTTATCGAGTGCCGATTTGATCAAGCGGGGGAGGGCTTTGAGCGCAGGGTCATTGATGCCGTGGTAGAGAACGATGTCTCCAGAGGAGAAAGTGGTTTGATCCAATTGCGCTTCCACTTCTCCCGCAGAAGCACGGTAGTCCTTTAGGTCGACGTTCCACATCACCACCTGCTGGCCTGCCACCCACGCAGGAATCAGGCTGCGCAATGACAGTTTGCCGTGCGGCGGACGGAATAGCTTACACTCCTCGCCCAAGATACGATTCAGGACCCACCGGGTCATCTGGATCTCTCGCATTGCACCTGTCCAGGAAAGCTGCTGGAAATATGGGTGACTATAGGAGTGGCTGCCAACGTCATGCCCTTCTTTTTTCATTCGTATTACGATATCTGGATACTGCTCTGCGGCTCCCCCGACGACAAAAAACGTGGCTTTCACTCCGTGATCCCGAAAAGTGTCCAGCATCCGCGGCGTGTAGACTGGATCCGGCCCGTCATCGATGGTTATTGCGATCTGGGCCCGGTCCCGATTTCCATGCTCCAGTAATTGTCGGCTTGGAACGGCGCTGAATAATATTTGCTTAATGAGTGCGTTCCCTTTCGGCTCGTGCCCATAGACACTGAGGGATCTATTTTCACGCCACAAATAGGTCTCGCTATAGCATTTTGCGATGGCCGTCTCGGGGAGAGCGCCGAGAGTTGACTTTTGCCTTGGCTTCTTGGCCAACTGCAGCAACGCTTCTTGTAAAGCGTTCTTATCACTATGACGAATGAATATTGCCGTTCGCTGATTCCGAAGGGCTTCTGGAACGCGGACAGCCGACGTAATGATTGGAATGCGCGAAGCCATGGCCCGCAAGACTAAAAGCGGTACTCCATCCTGGAGCGAGACAAGTACGTCGCATTCTTGAAGCAGGTCACGCGCACTCAAGTCGTCAGGCGCCCACAGCAGTTCCGGACTTAGATCTTCTACTGCAGTCTTACCGGCCAGCTGTCTTACACCCGGTACGGCAAACATAACAAGTTTGGCAGGCCGGCCATTCTTGCGTAGAGTCGAGACTGACGCGAGCAGGTGATCGAAGCTGCCGTTGGAGCTTGGTCCCAGCACAGCACCTACCACAAAATCCTCTGTACTACCGCGCAACTTTGTTCTTCGGGTCTCTGCTGGTTTCGTAGTCACAATCGGTAGCACGGGTGTCTCACTCTGGCCGCTTACAATCCAGTTCGAAATCCGGCAACGCCATCCGGAGATCGCTAGCCATTTATACCTACCGCCTTTTCAAACGTAAAACGTGTTTGGGAACCGCCGAACCGGTTTTCTCACCGCGGGCCCGCGACCTCACACCGAGTGAGGAATGACGGCAACCGGCAATTCGATTTGCTCGATGTGCGCCGCGGCCACGGGATCGCGAAGTTGGCGAATGGCGTCAATGGCGAGATACATTTGCCAGGCAGAGGCGAAATAGATGGAGCTCCCGCGCCGGTCCGCTTCTTCCACTAGCAGGTTGAATGCCGATTCCAGTTCGCCGCGTAACAAAGCGGATGAGTTTCGTTCTTGAGCGCCATGCGTATACAGCTTTATGAATGTATCGGATCCGATGCACGGAGCTAAGTCCACCCACCGCCTTACGCGATAAGGTGTCGCCACATTGCCATGGCAAAGTTCCCCTGTTTCGAGCCGGGGAAGCCAGCGATCTTTCCAGCGCATTCCGAGAGGCCCGGGGATGATAAGCAGATCGCCCTTTGCATCGCCGCCGGGAGTAACAGGCACGCCTTCATCATACGATTTAGGACGATCGGGATCATCGTTGCAGTAGTAGATCGTGTTCACTAGACGAGATTGCGTTGGCGAATCGCCGGACGGCATCGTGAAATCGGCGTAACAACCAAGGTCTCGCAGGAGCAGGATTTCATCGTTAAGGCCGCACCACCGGCCATCCGGCCGCGAATTATCCAGGGCCCAGTTACCGTGAATGAAGCCGAACGCCAGCTTCCCATCGCGCTCGCGTAGCAGCCCATGCTCGCCATTCATTACCTGGCAAAAGTTGGTTATGCGGTCGATAAAGTTCTGGCGACCTTCGCCATCATGATGAAGATGAACCTCTACATCTGCTATCCCTTCACGAACCATTTCTGCCAGCGGTTCAAGCAATGTTGGATGATATTCCTCCTCTGGGAAGAAGAACGTATACCGGGGCGCGTTGCCATTGGAGTCGCGTTTGCATCGGCTCGCAATCGCTGGCCATGCAAAACGCCATAAAGCCACGCGCGATTGTGCCGTACTCAACTCAGTGCAGCGCCACCTTGGTTCGTAGTGGTCTGCGATGGTCACCCATATACGCTGGATCGGTGGCAGGGTGCGTTGCGCACTCTGGCGCAGGCGTTGCCTCAGATAGGCAGGGCCCCAAATTTGCGAATTGTAGATCAATTTCACAGTGGGGGATTAGTTTGTGGTGTATAAACCTACAGGCCCATCAAAGCCGGAGCCTTGGCCAGCAAGTGACATTTCTCTCTTCGTTGCTGCACTGCTAATTCACAGATACGGAGCAGTTCGTCGGCAGCTTCATCCCAACCCCTGTGAAATTCGTTCGAAATAAAGCGTTCATCCCAATTCCGTCCCATCGCGGTTTCAATCGCTTCGGCGAGGGCGTGCGAATCTCGTGGTGCAATCAAAATGCCGGACTTTTCACGTACCAGTTCGGGGATCCCACCGACGTTGGTCGCAATCACTGGCCGGCCGCAACTAAGTGCTTCGATGACGACGTTCGGGTATCCCTCGGTATAGCTGGGCAGAGCGAGGACATTGGCAGCCGCTAACCACTGGGCAACTGTGTGCGAAGGACAGGCCCCGAGTAAAAGGACTCGATCTTGGAGCGAAAGATGCCTAGCTTTGCTCCGCAGGCGCTCTCCGCCCGACCCATCCCCGACATACGCCAAACGCAGATTCGGGCGATGGCTCGCGAGCGAAGCAAAAGCCTCGAGCAATTCTCCGATGCCCTTCTGGCTATCCAATCGTCCTACGAACAACACCAACTCCGCCTTGTCCTCAACTCCTAGCTGCGCGCGCGCTGCGCTCCTGTCAGCCAAGTGAAACACGTTTGGATTGCAGCCATTCCGGACCGTCCGGACTTTTTGGGCATCAATTCCCATCTGTATCGCTCGCTGGCGGAGGTGCTCGCTCTTGGTTACTACGAATGTTGCCCGCTTCATGGCAAGCTGCGTCAACCATTTGGAAGCGGGGTCAGGAATACGATTCAAGTCTGAGCCAATGGAACCGACGATGGCAGGAATGCCAAGCTTGCGCGCTACTGCAACGGTGGCAAAGCCTTCAGGATATAACCAGAAGTTAAAAGCCACGTCTGGGACGGACTCGCGGAAGTAGGGCTCAAGGTACTTCGCGCAAACCCAACCGTTTACGCACCTCGTCACTCCGGGTAACGCTGGATATTCGAAATACTGGGTAGCCACACCAGACGGAGAATAGGACAAGTCAGGCCGGCGGTAATCGTACCTCGGCTGGAACCATCTCGGGTAGCACGGGAAAGGACAAAGGACGTTTACATCAGCAATTTTTGAGAGTGCCAAAACAACCTGATATTCCGAGTGTCCGCGGTACGGTTCGACTGGGATGGGAAAATCCGACGTAACTACGGTCACTTTCAATCTCATCGCGTCATCCCCGGTCTCGCATTCGATCGTGCAACTGCATGTTAACTATCGCTGGGTTCGAATTCGTGCGCTGTTGGTCATCGGCTGCTGCCAAGACAGGCGCCGCCGAAGTCCAGATTTTCCAGAGGGGGCCGCGTGTGAACAGAAACTTGTAGAATCCCACCACCACGGCAGCATTCATCATGCAGAAGGCGCTGGCCGGTGCGGCTACCCGCGTCAGGAGCGGAATGCCACGCGCGGAGCCTAGAGCAGCAAGGACATAGAGACTGAGCTGCGCACTCAGCACCCCCGCGTATAGGAATGAACGCTTTGCCAATAGTGTGCTACTGATCAGCAGGATCAGCAGCAGGACCGGTACCAGCAGGCGCAATAGCTTGTGCGAGATCAACTCAAATCTAAGCCGATTCTGGCGTAACAACAACCAGGGCGCTAGTTGCAGAAGTTGAAAGTTACCCGCAAGCGTTCGGACCTTGCGATGAAATTCTCCGCTCAAACTCTTGGGCCAGATGTCATGGACCCGCGCACGCACGTCCAAAACGGATCGGTAGCCCTGGCGTATGACATTGAGCGGTTGGAGCATATCGTCCAGAATAGTTCCGTCAGGCAGTGCCGTGGCCAATTCGCGGCGAACTGCATAGAAGCCCCCGTATACTCCCAGAGGCGAATCTACTCTTGCCTCACAAGTGCGAATCCATTGCTCGTATCGCCAATAGAGACCCCCAATGGCTTTGGCACCAGCGTCATGACCGTCATAGCGCAGCACTAATTCACCGGCAACACATCCGACTTGGGGATCGGCAAAGTTGCTTAGCAAAAGGTGCAGAGCGTTTCTTTCCATAAAGGGACGAATATCGCTGAAGACCAGGATTTCGCCGGTGGCAATGTGCATCCCCGTGTTCAGAGCGGCAGCCTTGCCAGAATGCTCGGAGCATCGTATGCACTTCACGCGCGGGTCTTGGAATTCGTTGAGAATATCGTCCGTACCATCCGTGGATCCGTCGGATACAATTACGATTTCCATTCGAGCTCGCGGATAGTCCAACGACAACAAGTGATCTAGTTTCTGTCGCAACAGCGCCGCACCATTGTGGACAGCCAGGATGATGCTTACCGTCGGAAGCATGGGTCCCCGCCGCGGCGGCCACGGATGCAGGCGGCTACGTACGTAGATCCATAACGGATATCCGACGTAGGTGTACAAAATAAGGATTGCGGCACACCAGAATCCGTACGCTAGAACTTGTATACCGTTCATTTCCATTCTCTTTGTGATGGCAGCGTGCTACTGCACCAGAACAGTGCTACGTCCCGGAGGAGGGTGCTTTAGCCTGGTTGTAAGCGGATCGACGGGTTGAACGGCAATAAAACCTGCGTCTCGGCCGCCTAGGAGGGCCCTCAATATAGATTTGCAACTTTCAGTGTCGAAGGCGGACCAGGCCGTAAATCAAAATAATTATCAGCACTTCAAGAATAAGTGTCGAGATAACCCAGCGGCCGCGGTCATAGGATTTGTCGGAACCTCGTTGAAGTGCGATCGTAGCGGTTGCAAGTCCCAAAACTAAGTACATGGTGGCGGTGTAGCTGCGGGATAGGAACCATGCAGTGGTCATAAACGACACCAATGCCAGGCGCATGACAATGAGCCAGTGCGTGGGCACACTCGGAGAGTTAGCAGGTTCAAGCGTTGTGCCGGCCCCCGTTGCGTCGGCGATTGCCAACGTTGGCAGCATTCCGCAAGTAAGCATGTCTTTCAAAACTATGGTTCCTCCCGAAGCCGTGAAATCTCTGTTAATCGTAACGGCCAAGTTGATATAGTTCGTTTCAAACAAGTGCTGGAGCCCAAAGAATCTTTTCGCAGGTGCTTTCTCTTGCGGCCTAATAATACGATTCAGGTTCGTTGTGGTTGTGACGAGCAATGCCATCCACAGCGTGCTTCCCAATATTCCGAGTTCGGCAAGACACAGGACGAAAGAATTGTGCGCGGTGATCTCATACAAGTCCGTGAATCCATTGAACCCAATTCCGAATAACGGAGCGCTTTTGAACATTTCTAATCCGTTGGCCCAGGCTTCGAGTCGGTCGGCACCGTCGGCAGCCGAGATTCCACGGCCCCCCGTGAAGTCAAGGGCCAAGAGGCCAAAGATGAATACGCCGGCCAGTACCATGCTCGCGGTCGTTCCTAGCTTTTTTCGGGCTGCCATAAGCGCCACGGCGGCTAGCGCGATCAGCCCGCCACGGGAATGCGTCAGATAGGTGGCCCACAGAAGTAGTATGGCGGGGACAAGCACGACAAAGAAGTTGGCTACCACGCGTCCTCGCCGCCAGGCGACAAAGGCGAGTGGAAGAGCAATTAGAAGGATTTGAGAAAGATCGTTAGGATCGCTCAAGAAGCCGGCTCCGCGTACTCGGATCAATTGCCCAATCACCTCGTCCTGCGAAGAGTAAATGTTATTGTGGAAGATAAACATTTCCCCGCGATAGCCTGCGTAATATCCGCATAGGGCCTCTACGGCAACAACCGAGCAGGATGCCACCGCGGCCAATGTCACAATTTTTAGCCTTCGAATTGTCGTCACGTTTACGACGATGAAGAAAAAGACCGCGGCGCTCGGCAGAAATATGCGCCAACCTTCGAGAACCCCACCGAGCCATCCGTGAGCCAGCTGTGAAAGTGCAATGGCCGCGATGAAGGCGACCAGCAGATATGTCTGCACCGAAGTTTTCCAATAGCTGTACGTCGACATGCTGGGCAAAGACGCTAACGCAGTAACCCCAGCCAGGTACGCCATGGCGTGATAGCTGGCCCACTCTTTTCCAAATTGCTCCGGTGAGAGGATCGTAACGGCGATGTAGACAATTGTGAGTGCGAATCCCATGATCACGTGGCTATTGCAATTGGCCTGTTTAGGGTTGGAGATCCCATCGCAAGGGCTATGATTTCCGACTGGAGCATCCGAGAATGACTATTGCGGCAGAGGGAGATCGGGCGTCATTTGGCACCTCGCCCCAGAAGTACGATCTTGATTGTGTTTAGGATGATCACCAGGTCCAGCCCCGCCGACGAGTTCTTGATATAATAGAGGTCGTAGCGGAGTTTTTCTTTGGCGTCCTCTACGGAGCTTCCGTACTTGTACAGGATCTGGGCCCATCCGGTAATTCCCGGACGAACAGAGTGCCGCAAGTGGTAGTAAGGGATTTTCTCATTCAACGCTGCCACAAACTCAGGCCGCTCGGGACGCGGACCGACAAGACTCATGTCGCCCCTCAGGACATTCAATAGCTGCGGAATCTCATCTATGCGCGTCTTGCGAAGGAATCTGCCGACCTGTGTGACTCGAGGGTCGTCGTCCTCCGCCCACCTTGGCCCGGTGTCCCCCTCGGCATCGGAGCGCATCGTGCGGAATTTGTAGCAACGAAAGACCCGATTGTCGCGGCCCACGCGATCCTGCGAATATAAAACCCGCCCCGGCGAGCCAAGCTTGATCGCCAGAATGATGAACGGAAGCAGCGGCAAGCTGAGTAGCAACCCGAGAATTGAAATCACCACGGACGCGAACCGCTTATAGATCAGAAAAAGGCGCGAGGCATGAGAGCCTGGCGAGAATAACAGCCAGCTCAATCGGATGGATTCAATTGGAACTTTTCCAGTGATGGACTCGTAGACATCATTTCCATCCTGCACTTGCACGCCGCGATTCTTCAGCGATAGCAATAAGCCAACCGGTAGCTGCCCGCGGCGTTCTTCCATCGCTACGACGATGCGGTCGATGCCGCGGAGCGGACGGCCAGCCGACAAATCCTTGCTGAAGCCCGCCTGCGCGAGAGTGATTGGCATTTGACCGATCTCTCTATCCCCAAACTGATGTCCGTTTGCGAGCATTTCTGCGCGGCCCGCGACGCGAATGCCCAGCTCTGGTCGGAGTTCGATTTCACGTAATAGGGATTCCGCTAGCAAGCCTTGGCCCAAAATGAGCACCCGTTCAGCAAGCCCGGGCCGGCTATTGATGAGTGAGAACAGCCTCCGCCACAACAGCAGCAAAAGCCCAACGAGGAGGAAACCGATGTGGAAAATACCACGCCCCAATTTCACCGGTGGGTATAGATAGTAGAGGAGACCCAAAGCGATATACGCGACGCCCAGCACTTGGATTAGGCGAACAAGCGCCTCGCGCCGATTACTTACAACCGCAGAATCATAAAGGTCGAAATAATACATGCAAATCATGAAGGCAACCGAAACGAGTAGAATTTTCAGGGAACCGTACTGATACGTAAGCATAAAACCGGCTTGACAGATACCCAATCGCGCTAGTGCGGATGCCACAAGAGCGAGGGTGATCAAGCAGGCTTCTGAAATTCCGAGCAGTAGCGTTCGTGTCGGAACGTAAGCATTCAATAGACGGATCAAGGGCCGCTCCAGGTGATGTGGGACAGTCGGGAGAGCATGCTTCTATACCGTACCAACGAGACCAATTTACTTGTGTCCGTTATTGCGCCGCCGCCGGACAATCGCTCCGCCGATCAATAGAGCGGTCCCGAATAACAGCGCTGTGACCGGCTCCGGAACAGGGGCTGGCCCTGGATCAATCGGAGGCGCCGGCGGATTAAACGCTTGGAGTGGATCCTGTTTCGGGCAGCCCCAACTTAAGAGAGCCGCGGCAAGAGAAAGCCCAAGAATCCAATTCCTGGGACGCATCCTTGATTTCGGTCTTAATGCAATCCAATCGAGAACTCGAGTGAAGAGCCGGTTTATGTTTCGCATGGGACCATCCTTGATCTATCTGCAATTACTTGGAATTGGGGCTAGACTTGACTCTCCGCCAGCCTCGGGAGATGGCTGGGCGTTGCCTCATTTGGAGAAAAATCTTTCCTAACGGTTTTCTTGGGATGAGCTGTCGATTCGCAGATTTGTCTGGCTCGGCAAACTGTCAATCCGGAAGGAATTCTTCGATCTGTGGATAGACGCGGCGCGCGAAATCCGCCGCCCTCGCTTGAGCACTCGCTTCTCCATCAGCAGCGGTTGTCCAGATACGAACCATCGCTCCGTCGGTTGGTCGGTTCTTCAATCCGGCGGCAATAAGCAAGAGCCTATCCCAGTATTCGCTGGCAACGATTCGTCCATGGGACTGATACCAATAGAGAACCATATTTCGTCTCGTTCCCTGTGCCACTAGATATCCGTTCACAAGCACCGGAACTCCGCTGTCCAAACCGATCTGGACACGACTCGAATGGACCGGCTCCCAACCAGAGCCCGGAAGGCAATTCTTGGGAGAGTGCATTCTGTCGCCGGATCGCTGGTCTTTGTAATAGCCGACATAAAGCTCAATCGGAAGCGTGCCGCCAAGGTACACCCGGTTGATATAGTCATCTGCGCCGACGGCGCGCACGACCCGTGACTCGAACGGACGATCCTCGCTGTGTGATAGGCCAATTTCAGACGGAAATTCATGAAGCGGCCAATGCGGCGTTGCGGCGACCTTTGGGCTGAAGCTATGTGTCGCGATGATTCCTCCCACAAGAACCAGCGCGGCCATAGAGATTCGGAGATACGTCATAGACGAGCCTCTGCGTGATTCTGCCACCTCGAAGGCAGCTGAAGAGCTTTGTGGACGAGAAGGATCGAAAGAAAAGCGAGCGTGAAGGAACACAGGCCAAGCGCCAAATGGACTACTCCGGAATCCACGCTGGGGCCGAAGAAGTAACTCAGTACACCCGTCGCGACCAGGCGGAGCCCGTTGGTCGCGATCGCAATTGGAATGCTAGCTGCAGCCAGCACGATACGTTTCCATCTGATCGCCTCAGCCAAGTACCCGTAAGCGACAACTGCGGCCAGCAAAGAGAGCAGAGAGCGAATTCCGCTACATGCTTCAACTACATTGAGCGTGCAGTTCGGTAGAAAGAGTAGATTCCCCTGTCGCACGGTATGAATCCCGAGCGCGACCAGGCCGGTCGCACCCAAGCGAGATGCCCACAACTGCAGAGGAAGCGTCAACTGGTAATAAACGATTGCCGGTAAAGGGATCATAAACAGCAGATACCCGATCGGAAAGGCAATCGAACGCAGCGTCTCGCTCCCGGCCAAGAACATCACCATTCCAGAGATCAGAATCAGCAAGGACAGCCGCGCCATAAACAGCTCAGCGCCGAGCATCCCGAGAATCCGCAGCCCGACAGCGAATAGCATGACCGCAACACCGAAATTGCTTGGCCGGGTGGGCACCGCGCGCCACCGATCGCGCGCTTCCCACATGACATAGCCCGAAAAAACCGGAACGAAAAATCCGTGACCATAATTTGGATCATTCCACCACTGCCGCGCCAGCGAACTGAGTACTGGCGCATACATAATCGCAACCAATGTCAGTAGCGACAACCCGGCGACCCATCTACCTGTCCTCGAGATTTCCGCGGGCGGATTTTCTTCCCAAGTTACCTTGCCCAGCGTCCTCTTGCCATTCCCCTGGATTTTGCCGGACAGTAACATCTCTCGTTCGGGAGGGAGCACACCACTTACCACACCCAGCCACACGACATACTTAAAAAGCGGGAATATTGAGTACGCCATCCAATTCGGCCCAGTCAGACAACCTTAAACGAACGCTAGGCAAGTCTATTTACAGAGATCGGTGACGCGCGTTTTTATGGCTTATTTGGCCGTTTAAGATGCGGCCGTGCACGGGTACGGCGAGGAAGCTTGGATTTGTCAGCCAAAGAGACGGTCTCCAGGAAACCGCTGGGCTATCGCACTTGTTTTGAGCCCTTGTCTCCGTACTTTCGGGCACCGTAATATTGCCCCTCGTAATCTATCTGATCGAAATCAGACGCCTCATTAACCACCACACCGATCAGCTTCGGGTGGTCCAGGGACTGCAACCCTTTCTTCAAAGCCTTGAGCGGTGCGACGCCCTCCCGCACAACCAGCAGAGTCCCGTCCACCAGTCTCGACCAGAGGTTGGCATCAATCACCGGTAACATCGGTGTGGAATCTATGACAATCCAATCGAATTGGCACGCCAACTGTGAAAACGCTTCCGCAAGCTGCGCCGAACGTAAGATTTCAGACGGCCGGTCGCAGGCCTTTCCTGCTGGAAGAAACCATAAACCCGTGCCAGTGAATCGGAGCATATAGTGCGCGAGATCCTGGTTTCGGCCGGTCCACCAGTCGCTCAGTCCTTGCAATTCTTTTAACCCGAACATAGATGTCAACGTCGGTCTGTGCAAATCTCCTTCAATCAGCAGGGTCTTACATCCGGAGTACTTGGCCAGGGTCACAGCCAGATTCGCAGCCACAAATGACTTACCCTCGTTGATCACGCTGCTGGTTACTTGCACGGATTTCAGTTCATTTAGTCTGCGCATAGCGTCTAGCCGGACGGAAAGCGCTCGAAATTTTTCAGCACCAAGACTATTGGGATCAGTCCACGCAACTAGACGCGATGTCGTCGGAGGTTGTACCATCACCGCCCGAGACTCTTCGCTATCGAGCACCTTCTTAACCTCAACAGCTCCTCCGAGCCCGTCCGCTTCTGGCAACGTGCCGCCCGGCACTTCTGCCGTTTCTGTAGGCTCAGGTGGACCCAGCTGAACTGGAGCCATGTCCAGCGGGACTGCAACCGGCTGTCTCGGTTGAATTCGTGCCGTGCTAAATCCTTCGAATAGCTGGCTCATTGGTTTCCATTCCTGATTCTAAGTTGTCTTTCCGGCAAGGAATACCGCAGCTCATGCTGGTGAGCAGGCTGCGCGTGTGTCCACCAAAAAAGGGTTTTGCATCGTGTCCGTAACTTTACTAACCACCGTCACTCATCCGTTGTAGTACGTATAAAGGTTGCCGGTGAAAATCAATAAGACCATCACCGACACTATGCCATATTCCAGGTAGCGTGCGTTTGCGCGAGAACGATCTTCTTGGGGGGTGCTCAAGCGCGGTATACCGACCAGCATACGTGCCGGAAGAATTCCTTCCAGATCTTTCTCCTGCCGGAAGCGGACGTCGGTTAATTCAAGGAAAGTGGCAAGACCCAAGCCGACAAGGGTTCCCACACCCAAGCCAAAAAGACTGATCAGGAAACGATTTGGAGCTGACGGTTTGTCCGGCAACTTTGGCGGATCGATGATATGAAACTGTTGACCCTGCTGCTGCTGTCCCAAGCTCGTGGCGAGCTGCGACTGCGTTTGCTTCTGAAGAAGCGAGTTGTAATTGAATTTGGCTTCGTCATACCCGCGCGAGACGACGGTCAGCTCTTGTTCTGTTTCCGGAGTCAGATTCAGCCGGCCCTGGTAAACGGTCGTTTGTGTCTCAAGTTCCCTCGCGTGCTGTTGCTCGTTCTGAATTTCCAGCTGATTGGCCTTAAGTTGGCTCTGTAGCTGCATAACTGCCGTGGGTGCGCCGCGCTGCACTCCTTCTGCGGCGGAGAAGTCAATCGCGTTTACTGACTTGCTGGCCTGCTGATTGGAAGCGATTTCCGCTTCGTTTTGCTTCCTCAGAGCCTCCGTCCTGGCGATCTCATCTTCAAGCGCGACGATGTCTGGATGGCCGTCATGATAACGAGTACGCAGATTCTGGAGTCGCAAGCGCAAATCTTGCAACTCCTTATCTAACGCTTGCGTTGATATCGCGTTTGAGTCTCCGCCCATACTCGCCTGGGCCGATTGATATTGCTGCAGCAGTGATTCCAGATAGATCTTCTGTTGCTTCGAACTGTCCAGGGCGTGTTGGGTGCTCGCCAACGCTGCTTGCAGGCCCGCCAGGATTTGTACGTTGCTCTGCAGCTGGCCCGGAAGGTTTCCAACGTGTTTAGCCTTGAATGCTGAGACTTGGGCTTCCTGTTCTTCCATCTTGGTACGCGCGTCCGCGAGCTCACTGTCCAGAAAGGCCGTTGTATTCTCAGAAAGCTGTCGTTGAGCCCTTACATTTTCGTTGATAAACAAAGACGTCAGCTCGGTATTTACCTGCTGTGCGAGCTGGGGTGTATCGGCGGAATAGTGAATCTTGAAGGAGAAAAACTCTCCTCGATATCCTGGCGCCCCCACGAGCTCAATCTTGATGTCGCTCCGCATTTGATCGACTGGATCCTTGGGCTTGAAAAAACCGCTCATCCGGGGAGTCGTGGCATAAAGCTTAAAGCGGTCGATGATCCCCTGTAGGCTGGCATAGCTCAAAACCTTCTGCGTAGTGCTTTGCAAACGATTTTGCAAGTTCACATTAACGTTCTCCATCACGTAGAGGTCCGACACTTTCTGCTGTTCCGCGGAGATCAGCGCATCGGAGGTATAGGTAGTCGGCAGAGTCCAGCTCACACCCCATACTCCCAGCCAGCACAGAAACAGTGGAAGCAGTATCCACCAGCGCCGTCGCACTATAATGGCCAGATACTCTTCCCATCCGCGCTGAACTCCGCCCTCTTCTCTGTTAGACATCGCCAGCCTCTCTATGAACATCCTTCAATTGGTCTACGGGACAGGGCTTTTCGTTCCTGCAAGATCCATTTTTTCGGCGAACAATTCGGTATTGCGGCAAGCCAAAACGTCGCTTATCAGTTCTGGTTGATGCCTTGCGTGCTTACGCTTCTTCTCGTGCTTGTCGTTCCGGCTATCGGTTAAAGATCGGTCGCAGACCAAAGTTAAATCCTGCGGAAATCTGGTGACTAATGAAGTCGGTTGCACAAGTTGGCGAAGTGCAACCAGCGGCATTCGTAGCCTGCAGGCCAACACCATAGCTCAGGAAAAAGTTGGTCGCGGGCCGCAACTGATGATTGAATCGAGCTGCGGCGTACCAGGAGTTGTAGCGCAGGAAATTCGAAGTAGTGGTATTTGGTATCAGGCTTCCATTCATTGCGTAACCCAGCGAGGCCGAAAGTTGCCATCTCGAACTGAGTTTTCGCTCTACAGTCGCCTGTACTTGTCCCGTCTGCGCACCGACCAGCACGCCGCTCCCGCCCGTTACGAGGTGATCATAGCTAAGCAGAAGGGTCGTGCGATCCCATTTGTAATTCAATGCGCTAGTCAGGGCCCACGAAAGGTTGTTCGCGTAACCCGTGAACACGCCCCGCAACAGTACTGCGCTCGGGCCGGCGGCAAGTTGGAGGCTCAGTCTTCCGGTCACATATCGCGAGTATCCAAGTTTTACCACGTGATACTCAATCGTCTGGGGAAACGCGGGATACCGGAAGTCATCGAAAGTGTAAATCGCCGCGATCGTGCTCTGCGGACTCAGGGAATAGTTGTAACCTGTCTGAAATAAGGCGTCGGTGCTGTTAATAAAGCCCACACCAAAAAAATTCAGCGTCCCGTAAGATCCGGAAGCAGTCCAAGTTGCACGCGGACTGACTTTGTATTCCGTCTGCGAGACAAGCGTATTGCTCAATCGGGGCACCATAATCGTTGGAATGGTCTGGTTGGGTCCCAGAATCCCATTCAGAAAACCCCCTGGACCGAACGCAGAATTGCTGCTGAGGAATTCCAGACCTCCGACGCCCCCAAATCCAAAAGGTGATGCCGATAGAAAACTGACTTCGTCGCCCAGCAGAAGGGACCATCGTTGCCATTTGTACGTGTAAGAGAACTCCAGTTCTTGAATGGCTGAGTTTAAATACGACGAGAACATTCCGCCACCGGCATAGTGAACGAGCAATTCAGAACGATTTGACACATGGCTCAAATCCAGGCTACCCAGCAGATAGTTGAAATCTGTCGGCTGAGCAAAACCTAATCCGGAAGAACTCATGGCCAGCTGCGACGTCGCGCTGAAGCTCGGCACAAGGAAATTGCGGGCGCTCACCGCCGGGCCCAGGGTCGGCGCTTGCACACTGCTTAACAGCTGATCGTTGCCCACTGACTGGATTTCCTCACCAGCCCATAGCGGAGAGTTCAAAGCCAGCACGCTCGTTTTCCCCGCCGGCAGAGGCGCTGGAAGAGGCGCGAGTGGTTGTTCGCGCGGATCGTTCTTGGCCGGATCGGTTTCTTGTGCCTTGCCAACTTGCGCACATAGAAACATCGCAAGAAGTACACAACTGTGAATGCGAATCAGCTTTGCCATGTTTTTACCTACGGCACGACAATCGTATCGCCAGGTCTAAGATGAACATTTTGTTCCGTCTTGCGCCCGCTACTCACTTCTTTGTAGTTGAGTGGGAGTATTTTGTCCGTGCCATTTTCGGTGCGAATGACGTGGATTTTCTTGACGTTGGCGTATGGCGTAAACCCGCCAGCAACCGAAAGGGCCTGCATCACGGTCATGTCGGGCACCAGCGGATAAGCCCCTCCGCGAGTTACTTGACCCAGGATATAAATCCGCAGGCTACTCATCTGTGCCACGATCACGGTTACTTGTGGATGCACAATTGTCACGCGTAACTTCTCTACGATCTCGGCGCCTAGCTGCGTGGGCGTTAAACCTGCGGCCTGCAAGTCATTTAGCAATGGCAGAGAAATTTTGCCATCTCTTCGCACCGGCACAGTCCGGGAAATCTCTGGCTCTTTCCACACGTCGATGGTGAGGACGTCCTCGGGAGCGATGGAGTAATTCGGATCGTCGGTGGCTGCTTTCACCGGCTGGGATTTAATGTCTACCGCGTTCAGAACTTGTGCGCTTTCGGTCTTGATGTCTTTTCGCGCCTGTCCTTGAGCCCACGTGGAAATCGAAAACGACACTAGCGATATTGCTACGGTCACGCGCCACCACTTTTTCATAACATCTTCTCCCGCAAGTCTCGCTTCTTCTCGGAGGCTCGCATGCCAATCAGTTCCAATTTATTTAGCTTTGCCGTTTCGCGGGTCTATGGTGCAGCTGCTTGGATTCAACCCCGCGCAACCTTGGCAGCACGTGTTGAGTTCTCAGCACTCAGGACGACACATGCCGTTGCGCTGAGTGCTCTTGAGAGCGCATGTGATCTGCTTCCTGACTTTTCTTCTCTTATGCGAGGGCGATTGCTTCAGTGCTTCGGGTGTGCCGCGAATCGGCTCCGTGTCCGATTCTGGAAACTTTTAGTTGCGGTGCGTTTATTGCCTCAACCTGGAATGCTGCCACTTCAATGGCAGCCGCCGTTCCCAATAGTTCCACGGATAACACCAGGCGCGAGAGATTCTTCTTCCGCACCAATATTCCTTCGATTCCCGCGAGGGGCCCGCACTTGACCCTCACCCAGTTTCCGCATTTAAGGTAGGGATGCCCTTCGACGCGCGCGCCGCTATCGACGACTCGGCGAATCGCTTCGATCTCGATATCCGGAATCGCCGTCGGCTGGCCCGCACTCGACACCAGACCATATATGCCTGGTGTTGTGAGGATCTGAAGCCGACGCTCAATCCCACCTTTCAAAAACACGTAGCATGGAAACAGGGGCAGCGTGAGTGCCTTGGTCCGGTCTTTCCAATTGTGGGTGGTTGCGTAAAGCGGAAGAAAACTGTCAAATCCCTTGCTGGTGAGAACCTGATGTACCATCTTTTCATGCTGATGTCGGGTGTAGATCGCATACCAGGAAGAGTCGCAAACTTGACTCGCCAATCTGTCCATGGACTCTGAAAGCATAGAGCTCCGCCCTGTGACTTACAGGCCAAAATCCCGCAAGCCATTAATTACATTTAACTTACGGTCAGCTCCGCGTTGAAGACCCACTTCGCTGGTCGCCGTCCGCAATATCCGTGGCAGATACCGCCTGCCAAAATCCTTGGGAAGATCGGTCGCTATTTCTTTAGCGAAGACCTCGTCAATATTGAACTGCAAAGCCACCCGTCAGCATTCCCCTCTCAGCGGGGCATTGCTCCACCCGAAGGACTTCACCCTCCACCTCAACCGGGAGGCGTCCGATCTCATCGGGGATTCCCTCAAGATCAATTTTCAGAACAACAATTGCACCCACTGGGGGACAGCTCGGCGCAAAAACAAACGCGCCATGCTCACTGACGTCGCGGCTGCGGCCTTCTCCATTCCGCGGCTCCCCATTCCCATTCGTCCACCAGAATGTGACTGCTGTTTGCAACAGGAACCGGAGAGTCTTTCTCGTCGGACAGCCAAGATTCAACAAGCACCCCCACAACTCTCTCAAGTTGCACACTAGCCAGGTCAGTGGGAAGAGACAAGAGAAGGAAAGTCACCAACGCATTGCTTGAAACGTCTTGAGATGCAGTCCCACCATTGCTAGGTACAAACGTACATCGTGCAATTTTGCACATCGAGCCGCCAGCGGTGCATATGATCCGGGAGTAAGCCAGAGCCAGCTCTGCGGACGATTGGCGTGGTCGCACCGGTGCTCAATAGGGGTGAAATCACTGATTTGGATTCGCCTTCAGCTTGAGGGAATGCGAGGTCTAAAAGAATTCTGGCGAGCACGATACTTTACGGCCACTGGTACAACTCTGAGCATTTATGGAATTTCAGTGCTGACGTTGGCTGAGAATCGGGGTGCCGCTGGAGAAAGCTCGCCGAGGGGGGCGTACTGATCAGGCTCGCCGTGAGGAGAGGACCTGATTTGTGTCGGCAGCCAACGCCTCTACCGCAGCCGGAGTATTCTGCTGCTCAAGGAGTTCTCTCCGATCGATGGCGTAAAGAGCCAGCTCAAGTCGATTCGAAGTTCCCACTTTGTTGAAGATTCTGAACAAGTAGTTCCGGACGGTATGCTCACTCAACTTCAGTTCTTGTGAGATACCACGATTGGTCATACCTTCGGCTACCAAGTGGACAACGCCTTCTTCCCTTTTTGTGAGAACGCCCGTTCCTCGCAGAGAAATCGACTTGGCTTGTAGAGCCGGGCCTAGGGCATCGATCACAAAATGCAATTCCTTGCTGCTGGCCCACACTTGACCCTTGTGCACTGCGTGTATGCACTTGCACAGCAGCTCAGACGATTGGTCACGGGAAAATATGCCGCTGGCTCCCGCCCGGAATGCTTCCACGACCATCGCAGGCTTGTTCGAATCGAGTATTATGATGACGCTGGGCTTGGAGCGCGAAGCCATTATTTCCCGCGTCACATCAAACCCAGCTCGGTCTTCGTTATCTAGACGAGCACCAATCACTGCGACGTCGGGATCGCTCTCTTCGAGTCCGTCGCGAATTCCAGCTGCGTCAGTCGCATACCCAACGATGCGGGTCCGATAGCGACCCCGTCGTACGGCCCCCGCTATCAACTGGCAGCTCAGTTGACTGCCGTCAGCGATAAAGACTTTTACCGTGCCCGCGTGCCCCCGGTATTTTGACAATTTTATGCTCCTCTGCGTTGTGCCTGCGGCCCCAAGATTCCCACCAGTTCTACCTTGTTGGAACACTTGAACCCGCCACCACGCAACAGCTGCCTCATTGCGGTGAATCTTGACAATCCGGTGATCCGCGTAACCACTGACCAGGCCGCCTACTCTCCGAACAACTATCGCTCGCGCTTAGTGTGCAGTGCCACATTGTGGGTACTTTCGATGAGTCGCGCTGTCCCCTTTTATACAATCACTCGTGCTGTTCAGTTTCACACATATCTGTGGGGCTTTTTCCGGAAGTGGAGAACACAATTGCAGAACGTCTCTGCTAAAGTAGACTTTCCCTCTGGATTGGAAGTCAGAGCAACTGAACGGCAACTGAACCGCCGGTGGCGTGATTCGAGGTTCCTGAGGTAGCTTGCTCTCCTGGCTGTCAATCGTGCCAAGCATACAATGAAAATTCCGAATCAAAAACAAAAAGGAAATCTTCGCCAAATATCGTATTACGCCCTACGGAATCCTGTTAAAGGGCAAAAGCCGCCATTCCCTTCGGAGTCCGCAACAGTTACTCTTCACTTTACGTGCTTCAACTCTGGGTGCCCTTCGCATCATACTTGCCCTTATTAGCTTGAGTGAGTTTTAGAGTGCTGCGCTTTCAAGACATCCTATGCTCATCTAGGCCAGGGCTGGATTTCCCGGCACTGGCTCCAGCACTCGATTCTCTCGTTCAATCTGCTGAGTGCATTCCGCGATTTGATCGTCAATAGTTTTAATCTCCAGCGCGAGACGAAGATCGTTAGGACTCTTCTCATATCTCTTGAAAAGTGGAGTTCTTCTATTGTTGAGATCTTCGCGTCTTCGCTTCCAAACGCCTGCGCGGGCGGTCATTAGAGTCTCCTTGCCAACAAGTCTCCACTGACCTAAAACCCACTGTCTGTACACTTTGGGACACTCTGCTTTCTGAGCTGATTCCATCCTCAACGCAGCATATCGGTGATCGAACTGAGGCTGCTCTCGAATATCGAACGTGATTGTGCGACCCAATTACAAGCAAATTCGGAGGCTGTTACTTCCTGCTAGTTCTCGATCGTCCTCAGTTTACGGTTCCCGCCAATGCCGCTACCCCCTCAAGCCGTTCCAGGGCCACGGCTCTAATGTTCTCTCGATAAGTCCAAACAGGAGGGCAGTTTGTCGGCGCGCCATCCGTCCCGCTAGTATTTTGAGCGAACCGCCGACGTTACTGCTCATATCGCTGCCTTTTGTTGCCTAGCGGATTTCGCAAGTCCTGTGGAGTGAAAGAGAAAACTGGTAGGGGCGGTGGGGATCGAACTAAAAGCGGCGTTGAAGACGCGTAAGTTACTGATTCTATTAAACGAGAAAAACGCCAAAAACACGGGAATCGCCCAACTGAGGTACACGCCGGGTACACGGAGACTCCAGACAAAGCCGTCGCCAAACTACTTCTCAGGTTTCGGTGTTTTTTTGGGCGCCCTTCCAGTCACCTGTGTGAACAGTGCATCCCTGTGGTCTTCGCAGTAGTAGTGCAGGTTCCCAGGGGAGCCGAAACTGGTATTGGTTGGCGTGCCGCAGATTTCGCATTTGGTTGTGGGCCGTGGAACTGCCATTTAATCTTCCTCCGAACTGCAAATACTGTTTCCTCGTTCCGTCTGGTGCAATTTCGTAAGCCGAGTCAGAGATACCCACACCGATCCCTACAAAAACACTACAAACAGTTCTACGCTTCCGCTGCACTGCCTTTATGTCCTGAATCCACGGAATCTTTAACCTGCTCGTCCACGAACAGTTCCAATAACTTCGCCGCAGGAGGGTATCCTAATACTTTTACGGCCAGGTCGCGGCATCGCGCATATAATTCTTGCGCAGCGATTGCTGTGTTTACAAAAAATGGCGGTTCGGCGTAAGTCGGCAGTCTGTGCCATCGGTGCAATGGCTCCGCGCAACGAACAAGATTCGAGGACTTGAGACTGACCCACGACCCATGGAGGTCGCTACTCGCCGGGGCGAAAACGAGCCTATACAGGTCTTCCATGCCTGCTTCTCGCGCGAGCCTCCTGGCATCCTTTTTCGACCAGCTGCCCAATTCGATCTCAACCATCTCGGGCCACATGTCGATTTCTCTGGCTAGCTGCTCAGATGATAGGCCGTCAAGAGACCTCTCTTGCGGGTAGTTGTCCTGTAAATGCAGCATCAGCAATTTCTGTTGCCCCTCACCATATTCTATGAACCGCTTGAAGTCTTCGGCACTGCCAACTTTGACCAAGTATGAAAACGTGATCGCGGTCTCGGCCAAGGGTCGCAGCATAATTCCGCTCACATCGCGAGCCCACAAAAAGGGATCTTCGGCCATCAAGACATAGAGGCGAGTGAGTCTCGCGAACAGGCCAAAAAACACTTCGTCGCGACGGGGATCGTAAAGATCGATCCGCAACTTGGCGCGCACTTGCTCTAGATACTGCCGGGCGACCGAGCCATTTTCCTGGAGGCGGTCGGTGAGCTTCTTCCCGTCCGAGGCACTCACAGGCTCACCAGCGACTACCTTGCGCTCAGCGGGTTGGCATGGAAGAAGGTCGTAGTTATGGTTCCAGAAGTACCTAGGCCATGTTTGGGGATCCGCCTGCGCGGCCCTTTGCTGAATAGTCATGTTGATCGTGGAGCGCGCGACCGATTCGACGTGGTACTGCTCCTCTTCCGTTAAGTCCACCGGGTACTTTGGCAAAAGGTCGACCACCGGGAGGC
>Ga0210406_10000425_pt1 | contig 58159 bp, 52 predicted proteins | sample IncBWC30MmetaG_FD_155454 | JGI IMG/M metagenome (GOLD analysis project Ga0210406, IMG submission 155454) | Forest soil microbial communities from Barre Woods Harvard Forest LTER site, Petersham, Massachusetts, United States - Inc-BW-C-30-M | ecosystem: Environmental > Terrestrial > Soil >...
ATCGCTATCTCCGCCTTCGCGCGCTGAAGGTCTTCCTGCATGGCCTGCTGGTTGGCGGACTTGCGTGATGCATCGTCGAGTGTCTTCCAGCCGGTGGGCAATTCGTAGGTGAACTTGAAGTAGGCCGACTCGAAGGTTGAATCGGTCACCTTGACGTCATCGACGGCGGGACTGGAGGGCTTCGCGGCGGACTGGCCTGAAGCCGCGGCCTCAACCTGGGCAGGCTCGCTGGCAGCGGGCTTGTCCTGCGCGCGAACTTTCGTGAATGACGACAACGCCAGACAAATGATGGCAAACCGGGAGAATTGCATCGTGCCCCTTCCTCGAAAGAGTGAGCATAGCCAGCGGCTTCGAGGACTGTCAATGCAACTTGAGTAACCACCCCGAGGCTAAGTGAACACCGTCGCAGGACCTGGAGCGAGAACGACCCGTGCGGGGCGAGGAGGGGACGCCGGGCTCTCCACTTTCATGGTTAGTCGTAGTACTCCAGGCCCAGGTGCGTGATGAGCTCTTCGCCGCGCAGGTGGCGGAGCGTGTTCTTCAGCTTCATCAACTGGATGAACAAATCGTGCTCGGGGTAAAGACCCGGCGCCGTCATCGGGCTCTTGAAGTAGAAGCTTAGCCATTCCTGGATTCCAAGGCCCTTCAACTCAGGAGTGCGCTGGGCGAGGTCGAGGAACAGGACGAGGTCGAGCACGATCGGCGCCGCAAGAATCGAATCGCGACAAAGGAAATCGACCTTGATTTGCATGGGATAGCCCAGCCAGCCGAAGATATCAATGTTGTCCCAACCCTCTTTGTTGTCACCACGCGGAGGGTAATAGTTAATGCGAACCTTGTGGGTGAAGTCGCCATATAGATCGGGGTAGAGGTCGGGCTGCAGGATGTGCTCGAGCACCGAGAGCTTCGACTCTTCCTTGGTCTTGAATGAGCCGGGATCTTCCAGCACTTCCCCGTCGCGGTTGCCGAGGATGTTGGTCGAGAACCATCCCGCGAGTCCGAGCATGCGGGCCTTGAATCCGGGAGCGAGGATGGTCTTGATGAGCGTCTGGCCAGTCTTGAAATCTTTGCCGCAGATGGGCGCTTCATGCTCGCGTGACAAATCGTGCAGTGCCGGCACATCAACCGTAAGGTTTGGCGCCCCGTTCGCGAAGGGCACTCCTTCCATCAGCGATGCGTAGGCGTAGATCATTGAGGGCGGAATGTTCTCGTCGTTTTGCTGAAACGCCTTCTCAAGAGCCTTTACCGACTGATGGACAGCGGTGGGCTGGATGAAGCTTTCCGTCGATCCGCACCAGATGGTGATGAGCCGCGACGCGCCCGAAGACTTGCGGAACTCCCGAATATCGTCGCGCACCTGCTCGGCCAGTTCCATCTTGTTCTTGCCCTTTTTCACGTTCGGTCCGTCGATCTTCTTCACGTAGTTATGATCGAAGACGGCCTTGCGGGGCGTGACCTTCTGCAGGAAAGGCTTGATCTGCTCGAGCAAGTAACGGTCGAGGACGCCAGCGTTGGTGGCGGCGTCGAACATGTTGTCTTCGAAGATGTCCCAGCCCGTGAAAACCAGGTCGTCGAGACCGGCCAGGGGAACGAATTCCTTGATCTTGGGCGAGCGGCCGTCGGTGCGCTTGCCGAGGCGGATGGTGCCCATCTGCGTGACCGATCCAATGGGCTTCGAGATGCCCTTGCGGATCGCTTCGACGCCGGCCACGAAGGTGGTGGCCACGGCGCCCATGCCGGGGATCATGACACCCAGCTTTCCCTTGGGTGCTTGCAGATTGCCGTAGGACGCTTTCTTCTCGCTGCGCGCTTCTTTGGCTGCTTCCTTCACTTCAACCCGCGGCTTCGCGGACTTGGAACTTTTCGCCATAGTGTGGCTGCTTCCTTATTTGGTTAGAGGATGTAAGGCAAACGGATATGTTCTCGCACCGCGCGGGGTTTGGCAATATTCGGGACCTGAGCGGGTATGGGGGAGGGTTGATGGGCGGATTCTGGGGATTAAAGTGCGTCGGGGGAAATCTTTTCCGCGCGATTCCGGGAGTAGTTGGGGGTGCTAGAGGGCTAACTGTTAAGCCACCATCGGCTGAGGATGCCACCTATCGACGGGATTACTATGGTAAGTCGAATTGCGGCGTCCAAGCCCTTCGTAGTGTGCGCTGTTCTACTATTTGGCAGATGCTGTCGTTTTCTCGCGGAGTATTCGTGCGATACAGAACAGTAGGCATAGTGTCCGCAGTATTCGTTGTGAGCATATTCGCACTACCCGCGGTTGTAGTGGCGACTCTCCTCCCAAATCTTCCTGATCCTGTCCCGTGGTACGAGCAAATCATTCTTGCCGTGGCTTTCTTCTGTCTGAAATGGCGGCTCCTAGTAGTCATCCCCATTGTTGGGGGACTCTTCGCGGTAGCTGCCTTGAGTGGTGCAAAGCGTGAGGCTTAGGGCGCTCCAACTCCCCTTTCTAGCTCGCGGGCTCACGCCCACATAGCGGGGTGTCGTCCCTCCGGGACTCGCGCTCGTGCATCGCTTAACCCAGGGCTTACGCCCTGGGCTAACGTATGTCGCCGCTTCGCGGCTTGGGCGTCCGTGTGGCGCATCAGATCGGTCGAGCGACAATTCTACTTTTCCAACTCCACCATCTTGACAGGCACGTCCCAATGCGCTTCGAGGATCGAGAAGCGGCGCTGTTCTTCGTGCTGGTAGGCGTCCTGGTCGGGAAAGAGCTGCTTTTTGAGCGCGTCTTCGTCGAAGGCTTCGTTGGCGACTGCCGCGTTCTTGAACACGATGGTGACGCGGTAGTCCCAACGACCGTCTTCAGTGGTGTGGTAGCGGGGCTGGTCCATCCACACTTTCACCATGCGGCCCATCTCGACCTGTTTCTTCAGCAGCGGATAATGGTTCTTCTTGAACAGCTTCAGGAATTCGTCGGCGTATCCCCACTTGGCTTTGTAGTAGTACTCGACGACGAAGGGCTTGTCGGCGGAAGGTGAGGCGGCTTGGGCGTGGGCGGCGATCGGTGCCAGCACGGCGGCAAGAATCAGAGCAGCGAGGGCGCGGGACACGTGGCCTCCTGGGATTGAGATCTCCTGCTTGTACACTAGGGCGGCGACGGGGTCAAAAGCGTGGCGTCCCCTGAAGGGGACTCGATGGTAGATTCGATCGCTTCCCTGCACTGACGTGCGGGGCTTGCTTCTGGCGTCGCTTCGCGACTTGTTCCGCGTCCCAAACAGGCGCGGTGGACTTTGCGCCGATTTAAGTGGACACGTCGAAAGGCGAAATGCAAGACGACGCAACCCAGATTCACGCATTATTCGACGCCGGCGACCGCGCGCTGATGGCCGCCGATGTCGAGGCCTTGGCGCAGATTTTTGCCGACGACTACGTGCAGTACGATCCGTCGGGTCGTCCGTTCACCGAGCAGCAGGTGCTTGAGAACCTGCGTACCAGCACTGTGCGGTACCCTTCGATTGTTTCGACGGGACGCACCATTCGGCTTTTTGGCGACTTTGCTATCGTTCACGGATCGGAAGATGACATCGTGGAAGCCGAGGGACGCCGCTTCCCTGCGCGTTATCTCTACATGGACGTAGTTGTGAAGCGGAACGGACAGTGGCAGATTGTGGCGTCGCTGCTGGCGAAGCCAGAGGAGCAATAGTGCCAGTACAACCTCCACTTATCAAATTCCCCAACCCGATTCATATCGACAAATTGACGAAGGTAATGGAGATTCGCGGCGTGGACACTTACCTGCACTGGTCCGTGTTCGCCATCTCAGCGTTCATTCTAACCGGAGTAATTTCGCATCCCGGCTTGACCATACTCGGGCTCGGTTGCTACTACAGCATCCTGCTGCTGCACGAAGCCGGCCATCTTTACTTCGCGCAGCGCAAGGGTTGCCGCGTGCTGTCGATTGAAATCTATCCCGTGTTCGGACTAACGACTTTTGAGGCACCATGGTCGAAGCTTGACCATTGTGTGATCGCCTGGGGTGGGGTCATTGGGCAAGCTCTCGTGTTCATCCCTCTGATCGCATGGGGAACGATCTTTGGTTACACCCGCTTCGGAGCTGTGAATATGATTTTTGCGATCCTAGGATTTTTCAGCCTTGTTATTGCGATCTTCAACTTGCTCCCCATTGAACGACTGGATGGGTGGATCGCCTGGCAGATTTTGCCCGAGCTTTGGGCGGAGCGGAAGCGAAAGATCCCGCGCAAACCGATGTATCGCTAACGCTAGAAGCGCTGCCGCGCGCTTATTCGCTCTGCCGCATCCGACCCTGCCAGTGAGACCAGAGGAACCAACCTACGGCCGCCACGAGTGCGACTCCGATGATCGCGTCGAATTGATGGAAGTATTTCCCCAGGCTGCGCCAGTTTTCGCCCAGCTTCATGCCCAGGTAGGCGAGAACGAAACACCAGGGCCACGATCCCAGAAACGTGTAGATGTGAAACTTGCCGCGAGGCATGCGCGCCACGCCCGCCGGCAGTGCGATGAATGTTCGGATGACCGGCAGCAGACGTCCGACCAGGACTGCGGCTTGCCCCCATCGTGAAAAGAATCGGTCGGCCCAGTCGAGTTCGCGGCGACCCATCAGGATCCAGCGGCCGTAGCGCTCGACTAGAGGTCGGCCTCCATAGCGGCCGATTTCATACGCGACCAGCGAACCGAGATTGCACCCGATCGCGCCCGCAGTGGCTACCCACCAGAGGTTCATCGAGCCTTCGTAGACGAGGTAGCCGGCGAAGGGCATGATCAGTTCCGAAGGGAGGGGAATGCATGCTGACTCGATGGCCATGAGAAGCGCGATACCCGCATAGCCGGTGGCGCCGATTGTGCCTCGGATGAAAGTGAACAGAATGGCGAGGATGTGTTCGGTCATGAAAAAAGAACGGAAATCAGGATTTGCGAGCGTGTAGAAACGACGGGCGAGGACGCCCGTCGCTCCATCACTCTCATAGTCTAACGAAAATTGTTAGAACGATCCTTCCTGTGTGAAGGTGAAGCCTGGCAGCGATGCTCCGTTGGTTGATTTGGCGACCTTTACTTTCACGGTAGGCGCATCGGGCGCTGTGACTTCCGCAGGGCGTAGAACCGCGAACTGCGAGAACACTTCGCTGTAGACCTTGGTGACCAGATAATCCTGGCCGCTTGTGTCCTGACGCCAGACTTGCCCGAGCTGAATCGATTTGACGGCCACTGGTATTTCCTATGTGCGAGAGTTGCTCTCAGACTACCCACCGCTTATGCGCGCGTCAATGGAACGAACAGACATGTCCCGGAATCGGCACGGACGCGTTACGAAGAGCTTTTAACCGCAAAGATCGCAAAGTTGGCGCGAAGGTCGCAAAGAAGGAGCATTCGTCCTTCTTCGCGACCTTCGCGGCTTTTCTTAGCGTCCTTAGCGGTTAGAAGCTTTTTGCCTTGCGCGGCCGTGCAACTCCGCCCGATCACCCGGGGCTTTTTGCTACCATCTACCTTCCAGGAGCGTGGCGATGGCACGAGGGGTAAGTCCGCGGCAACCCGCGAAATCAGGGAAGCAAGAAGGAACCCGCGTGGTCCGCGGTCGCGCGGCACAGATTCCAACGCGGAAACGATCGGAAGGAAAGCGAGTCGCGCCAAAGCCCGTGAAGAAAATTGCGACCAAAGCAACGCCCGCACGTTCCAAGAGCCCGATTCCCAAGGACTACAACCCCGTCGCTCCTGAACGTGTACAGGCAATCCTCAAACATCTCGACGCGCTTTATCCGGATGTGTTGTGCGCCCTGCACCACAACTCTGCATGGGAGCTGCTGGTCGCGACGATTCTCTCCGCGCAATCCACCGACGCCAACGTGAATCGCGTGACGCCCGGGTTGTTCGCGAAATACCCGACCGTGCAGGCCTTTGCCGCGCTGAATCCCGAGCAGCTCGAGCCCGACGTCCGCTCGACCGGTTTCTTCCGCAACAAATCAAGATCGGTGGTGGGCGCCGCCAAGAAAATCGTGGCCGACTTCGGCGGCGAAGTTCCGCAGGTAATGGATCAACTGCTCACGCTACCCGGCGTCGCCCGCAAAACCGCCAATGTAGTGCTCGGATCGTGGTTCAACAAAGCCGTCGGCGTCGTGGTCGACACGCACGTGCATCGCATATCGCGGCGCTGGGAGTTCACCAGGAACGATGACCCGCAAAAGATCGAGCAGGATCTGATGAAGATCATCCCGCAAAATCGCTGGATTCTGTATTCCCATCAGGTCATCCACCACGGGCGGAGCTTGTGTGTAGCGCGCAAGCCGAAGTGCGCCGATTGCCCGATTGAGCCGTTGTGTCACGCGGAAGATAAGACGTGGACGACGGTCGAAGTGCACAAGGGGGCGAAAGCTTAGTTCGCTAGACGTGTGGGAGAATTTGTTGACCATAACGCCGACTTCTTAGAGATGAGTTTTCGATCTTTCCTGGCGAGGAGTTCCATGCGCGCGTTCAACGCAATTGCGATCCTCATGATCACGAGCACTCTTGCTGTTTCTCAAACGCTCCCCACTCCACAGGTCATCACCGATCCCAAGCAGATCGCCAGCAAGCCCAATGCGCAGGTGGAGAAAAACCTCTCCGTCGAAAAGCTTTACATGACCAAGCAAGTCGGCTCGGCCGACTGGTCCCCGGACGGCAAGCAAATCGTGTTCGTCTCAAACATCAGCGGGCGGAACAATCTCTGGCTGGTAGCGTCCGAGAGCGGGTGGCCGACGCAACTCACTGTGAGTGATCAGCGGCAGACGTCGCCGGCGTGGTCGCCCGACGGTAAGTGGATCGCTTACCAGTCGGATTACGACGGCGATGAACAATGGGACATCTCGATCGTGTCGCCGAAGACTGGCCAAGTCGTCAACCTCACCAATACGCGCGAAATCGCCGAAATGGGACCGACATGGTCGCCCGACAGCCGCTACCTCGCCTACACGGTGAAGCCCAAGACTTCGTCGGCAGTGGAGATTGACGTTTATGACATGGTGATGCGCAAGGTGCAGCACATCACCAGCGATACTCCGAAGGACAAGAGGAACAGCCGGCCCCTCTGGTCGAAAGACGGAAAGTCGATCGTCTATACGCAGTCGCAGGCCAAGGGAACGAACTCGAATGTCCTGCTAGCGGAAGTCGCGACCGGCAAGAGCGTGGAACTGACACCGCATGACGGCGAACATCTGTACACCGCCGACGATATTTCGCCGGACGCCAAGAAGGTGCTGATCACCTCCAACGCCGACAACGGGTACCAGAATGTAGGATTGATTGATGTCCCGAGCAAGAAGATCGCCTGGCTAACCAAAGAGAAATGGGAAATCCAGGGCGGTGGATTCGCTCCTGACGGCAAGCACATCACCTGGACCGCGAATGTCGACGGCAATACGGACATCTATGTCCACGATCTGGTCACAGGAAAGACCGCTTCCCTTCCGTTGCCCAAGGGAGTGAACGATCTCGCCGGACGGTCCTCCAGCTTCACCAAAGACGGGTCGCGCTTGCTCTACTACCACAATGGCCCGACGGCTCCGAATGATCTTTGGGTGCACACCATGGCGACCGGCAAATCTCACCCAGTCACTCACTCACTTGTGGCCGGGATGCGCGCCGAGGACATGGTCGAGCCCTTCCTCGCGCACTATCCGAGCAAAGACGGCAAATGGACCATCTCAGCATTTGTGTACGTGCCCTACAACTTGCCACGCAATGGCCAGCACCCGGCCATCGTGTTTGTACACGGCGGGCCGGCTTCTCAAACCGTCAACGCGTTCAACCGCTTCGTGCAGCACATGGCCAACCAGGGCTACATCGTAATTGCGCCGAATTATCGCGGTTCCACCGGCTACGGCAAGGAGTTTGAGCAGGCCAACCTGTTCGACATGGGCGGGGGCGACCTGCAGGATGTGCTGGGCGCGGCCGATTGGATCAAGCAGTCGGGATATGTGGACCCGAAAAAGCTGATCGTGATGGGCGGAAGTTACGGCGGCTACATGAGCATGATGGCCGTCACGAAGGCGCCGGAGCTGTGGGCAGCGGGGGTGCCCATTGTGCCTTTCGTCAACTACTTCACCGAGATCGAGAACGAAGACCCGGTGCTCCGCGAAATCGATCTCGCACAGATGGGCGATCCCGAGAAGAACAAAGATCTCTACAAAGACCGCTCGCCGATCTTCTTCGTCGATCAGATCAAGGCGCCGTTGCTGTTGCTAGCTGGTGGAAACGACCCACGCTGCCCGAAGTCAGAGGCGCAGCAGGTAGTCGACGCCATCAAGAAGCGCAACGGAGTAGTGGACTACAAGGTCTATGAAAACGAAGGCCACGGCTTCTCGCGGGTCGATAACCAGATCGATGCTTTCAAACGCGTGTCCGACTTCCTGAAAGCGCACGTGCCGCCGGCCGACTGCAGCTGCGAAATCAAGCCGATGTGACGGTGACGCCCCTACTTTCGCGAACTCACGATCGCCGTCACCAATCCCGGAATGGTGAATTGCTTCGCCTCGACATCCACGCCCAGTCCAAGGTCGCGAAGCGTACTGGAGGTGACCGGGCCAATGGAGGCCAAGGTCGTTCCTTCCAGCGATGCGGGACGTTTTCTCTTTCCACGCCAGCCTAGTAGAGTGACGAAGTTCTTCACCGTGGACGAACTGGTGAAGGTGATGACATCGGGACGGCGGCCTGCATTCCTGAGCGCCGCCCGCAAACGCGTGCGCGACGATTTCGGCACGACGGTTTCGTACGCCTCGACCACATCCACCCGGGCGCCAGCTTTTCGGAGCTCGTTTGGAATCACGTCGCGAGCAACCTTCGCGCGCACGAGCAGGATTCGCTTCCCTTTCACGCGCTGCCGCAGGCTCTTCACCACGGATTCGGCGACGTATTCCTCCGGCACCACGGCGACAAGCGCGCCGCGTTTCTCGATGGCTTTCCGCGTGGCCGGACCGATGGCGGCAATTTGGAGGTGCGCGAGGTTCTTTTTTGTAAGGCGAAGTCTGGTCATCCGCTCCCACATCGCGTCGACGCCATTCACACTGGTCAGGATCAGCCAGTCATAGCTGGCGAGATTCCTGAGGGCGGTGTCGAGCGCTCGATACGAGCGCGGCTTGCGGATTTCAATGAAGGGGATCTCCAGAACATCGGCGCCCAGCTTGCGCAGCTCTTTGGAGAGCGAGCCGGCTTGATGCCTGGCGCGGCCTACGAGGACTCGGGTGCCCACAAGTGGCTTGGCGGATTTGCTGGCTCCCCGCGATTTGGCGGACAGGAGTGTCCGCTCCACACTCTTCACGGTTGTTGCGGGACGGCGATCCCGCTTCCGTACACTTCTTCCAGAATCGCATCCCCACCGCGCTGCAGCAGGGTCTCACCCACTTCGCTACCCAGTTTCTCAGGGTTGTCGCCGTCCCGCGACTCGCGAAGGATTTTCGAGCCGTCCGGATTCGCGACGATTGCGTCAAGATGCAGGCGGCCATCCCGCATTTCGGCGGCGGCGCCGATCGGTACCTGACAACCTCCGCCCAGCTTTTTCAGAAGCGCGCGCTCGCAAGTCGTGGAGGCGCGCGCAGCCGCATCATCCAGGAAGGTGAGATGCTTTCTTGTGCCTGCATCGCCGGCGCGAATTTCGATTCCCAGCGCGCCCTGGCCCGCCGCCGGACACATCACATCTTTCGGGATGACCTGTTTCACTAGTTCGGTCTTGCCGAGCCGATTCAAACCTGCCGCCGCAAGAATGATGGCGTCGTACTCGCCTTCGGCCAGCTTGCGCAGACGCGTGTCAACATTTCCGCGCAATGGACTAATTTCAAGGTCGGGGCGCAGCGCCTTAATCTGCGCCTGCCGGCGCAAGCTGCTGGTTCCCACGCGCGCGCCACGGGGTAAGGCCTCGATGCTCGCATGCTGACTCGAGCAAAAGACGTCCTGCGAATTTTCGCGCTTGGTGATGGCGGCAATTTCGAACCCCGGCGAGAGTTCGGTCGGCAGATCCTTCAGGCTATGCACGGCGAGATCGACACGGCCTTCGGCCAGCGCCTCCTCGATCTCCTTGGTGAACATTCCCTTGGTGCCCACCTTGGCCAGGGCCACGTCGAGAATCTTGTCGCCGGTGGTCTTGATGATTTCCAGCTCGATTTCGTGGCCTTGCGCGCGTAACAGGTCGGAAATGTGGTGTGCCTGCCAGAGAGCCAATTGTGAACCGCGGGAACCGATGCGGAGACGTGCCATCAGTCGTTCTCTCCCGATCCAGACTTAGCCGTGCGTCGCTCCTGTAGATTGAAAAGGCGCCGCACCAGGTCGATGACGGTTGTGGCCTCCGGATCGCGAGCTGCCGACTTCAGTGTGCTGATCGGGGTGTGCATGATCTTGTTCACGATGCCGCGCGTGAGCGCCTCAACGGCCAGTTCCTGATCCGGGCTCAAGGGTCCCAGCCGGCCACGGACGCGATCGATCTCGGCTTGCCGGATTGTCTCCAGATGATCCTGCAGCGAGACAATGGTCGGCACCACATCGAGTGTCTGCAGCCGGGCCTGGAAGCGTTCCACCTCGGTGGCAACGATGGCTTCCGCGAGCTCGGCTTCCTTGCGGCGATCGGCAACGTGGGAGGCAACGGCCTGCTGCAGGTCATCAATGTCGTAGACGAAAATTCCGTCGAGCTTGTTCATGGCCGCGTCAACGTCGCGCGGCACGGCGATATCGATGAAGAACATCGGGCGGTTCTTGCGGCGGCTCAGGAACACTTCACCATGTTCGCGGCGGAAGATCGCATGCGGCGCTCCGGTCGACGTGATCACGATGTCGGCACGGTCGCAGGTATTGTGCAGATCTTCAAAATGGATCGCCTGCCCCTTGAACTTGTAGGCGAGGCTCACGGCACGATCGTAGGTGCGGTTGGCAACGAAAATAGACGCGCAACCGTGCGCCATCAGGTGGCGCGCGGCCAGTTCGCTCATCTTCCCGGCGCCCACCAGGAAGACGTGCTTGCCATGCAGATTGCCGAAAATCTTTTTCGCCAGATCGACCGCTACGGACGCAATGGAAACCGATGACGATCCGACCGCGGTCTCCGTACGCACGCGCTTGGCCACGGCGAAAGCGCGAGTGACCAACTGATCGAGTTGCGCTCGGATGGCTCCCACGGCGCGAGCTGTAGCGTAGGCCTCTTTCACCTGGCCCAGGATTTGCGGCTCGCCCACGACCATCGAGTCCAGGCTCGAGGCCACGCGGAACATGTGCCGCACCGCTTCCTGCTCGTGGTACTCGTACAGGTGCTTGTCGAGTTCCGAGCTGTCGAGGTGGAAAAAGTTCTGAATAAATGCGCGCAGGTCGGCGCCTGAACCGTTCTTCGTGTTGGCCAGGATTTCCACCCGGTTGCAGGTGGACAAGATCATGCCTTCGTCAATGCCCGGAAACTCGGTGAGTTTCTTGCACGCCTCGGGGAGGCGAGACTCCGGAATCGCCAGCCGCTCGCGGACCTCGACCGGAGCCGTGTTGTGATTCACGCCGATGAGCTGAAATCTCATGAAGCTACGAACCTGTGAATCGAGCTGAAGTAGTTGGCCGCCCAGGCCACCACGGCGGCGGCGAATGCCACGCTTGCCATTACAGCGGCCTTGCGACCGCGCCATCCCGCAATCCAGCGCGTGTACACCATCAACAGGTAGACTGCCCACATCAAGAGCGACAGCAGGATTTTCGGATCCTGGAAATCAATGCGCCCGTAGGTGCTCTGCGCCACCACCGAGCCGGCGATCAGGCCGAGCGTCATGAAGGGGAACCCCATCAGCAGCGAGCGGTAACCGATCTGATCAATGTCCTCAAGCGCCGGCAAACGCGAGAGAATTCCGCTGGCGCGCTTTGCTTTCAAAGAGTGTTGCTGAATCAGATAAAGCACGCTCGCGCAAAAACTCAGGACCAGCGCCGCGTATCCGATAAAGATGAGGCCGATGTGCGCAAACAACCAGCTCGTCCGCAAGCTGCCCGACATCGTAATGAACGGCTGCTGGCGCGTGGCCGCCATGAACGTAAGCAGAAAGACCAGCGGGAACACGATGATGCCCGGCGACGTTGTCTTGTAGATGAGGTACGTGATCATGAACACGGCCATGATCAGGAAGGCCAGCAGCGACTCGGAGTTGTGCACCATCGCCTGGGTCACGTGCCCGCTGATGAACAAACCCTCCGTCAGCGAAACGAAATGAAACACCATGCCGAGATAGGCGGCGTGCAGAGCAACTTTGTTTAGCAGATCGCTGGTGCGGGTCAGTGCGACGAGGGCGTAGAGCAGGCCCACGCCGTAAAGACCCAGCGCAACTCGAAGCCAAAAGATTGACATAGCGTAGTTTAGCCGAAGGCCCATCCCCAACCTCCGCGCCAACGTGATTATAGTCTGCCCTGGGCGCAGGGCAGAAGACAGTTGGGCAGATCACAGGTGCTTGTGACTTAGGTCACAAGGTCTTACAACCCTGGACTACGGGAGGAAAGCCTATCCAGATTTACTCGACGCCGAGGGCTCCGAAGGCCTCTTCCAGTTCGGCGAGCCCCACGCGAAGCTGGCGTCCCGCAGCCATCATGTCCTCAATTTCGTCGAATGCCCGGAAAAGCCGCATCTTGGCGGCGCCGTATTCCTCCGCGTCGGTGGGGGCGCGACCGTGGGCGTCGGCCCAGACCTTCAGTGCGGAAGTTTCCAGCAGAACGCTGACCGCGTAGGTCACCTTCCGGTCGGATGTAACGTCGAAGATGTACTCGGTGGCAGGAGTGCCCGGATCAACGGCGGCTCGCTTGCCGACGAAATAGTACTGGTAGACGTACCCTTGCCCTCCGGTGTACGTCTTCATTCGGCGGACAGTCATAGATCCCGCCTACTTTAACAGTTGTCGGGAGCCGATGGGTCTATTGATGCGTCGCCGATTGATGCAGGGGGAGGTCCTGCGACGAGCCGCCGACCATGAACGTATACTCTCCCGGCACAAGCTGCCAGCCGTTCGTCTTTTCGTCGAAGATCGAGAGATACTGTGGCGGCACCTCGACGCTCACTTCCTTGCTCTCGCCGGCCGCCAAGCTGACTTTGCTCCACCCCACCAGGCGCTTCGGTGGTTCACCCGCGTTTGCGGGAAATGAAACATAAACCTGTGCTATTTCCGCGCCTTCGCGGCCACCGGTGTTCTTCACCGTAAAGGTGACGTGGGCAGGGCGACCCGTTTCGACTTTCAGATCGGAGTAAGCAAAGCTCGTATAGGAGAGGCCGAACCCGAACGGGAACAGCACGGGCTTCTTCTCCGCGTCGTACCACTTGTAGCCGACCTTCAACCCTTCATCGTAGGAAATCTGAAAAGGCGGAAGACCCCCAGCAATTTTCTTCCACGCTTCTTCGTCGCCGTCTTTGGTCGTCGAAGCCTCGGGCGGTTTGACCAGGTTCGGATGAGGAATATCGGCATCTTTCAGCGGGAACGTGAGGGGAAGCTTCGCGCTCGGATTCACGTCGCCGAACAGCACATTGGCGACGGCGTCGGCGCCCCGCGACCCGGCATACCAGGCTTCGAGAATTCCGCTGACCTGTTGCGCCCATGGCATGGTTGCGGGACTACCCGTCTCGAGCACCACGATCGTGTGCGGATTGGCGGCGGCAACTTTCGCGATCAAGTCGTCCTGGTGCTCAGGCAGCGTGAGGCTCTCCAAATCCATGGCTTCACTTTCCCAGCAGTAGGCAAACACGATGGCGACGTCGGCCGTCTGCGCCAGGGCGGCGGCTTTTGCGGGATCGTTGCCGGAGTCGAACTGCACGTTGGCGTGCGGCGCCTTCGCGCGAATCGTCTTCAGCGGCGCGGTCGGAAACCACATCGGTTCCAGCCAGCGGGTCTGCCCCTTGCCCGGCGGCAGAATGGCGTTGCCCACGGGCGGGTCGACCTGCGCGGACCCACCACCGGAGATCATGCCTACATCGGAGTGCGCGCCAATCACCGCGATATTCTTGAGCTTGGAGGCGTCGAGCGGCAGCAGCTTGCCTTCATTCCGCAGGAGCACGATGCTCTGCTCGGAGAGTTTCTGCGCCACCTCAAATCCCTTCTGCACGTCGACTACACTTCTTTGCGGCGAATCATCGACCACGCCACTGGCGAACATCGAGCGCAGAATGCGCTGTACGTGATCGTCGAGCTCAACCTTGGAGATCTTGCCGGACTCCACCGCCTTCTTGAACGCCGGACCGAAAAAGATTTCACCAGGTTCCTCGTGATCCAGACCCGCCGCCGAGGCTTTCTCGGTGCTGTGAGTCCCCTGCCAGTCCGAGAGAACGAAGCCGGGAAATTTCCAGTCCTTCTTCAGCACGTCGGTAAGAAGATGTTTGTTCTCGCAGGAATAGTCGCCATTGACGCGGTTGTAAGCGCACATCACGGCCGACACGTCGCCCGTCCGGATTCCGATTTCGAAGGCCAGCAGATCGGTCTCGCGCATGGCGCGCTCGCTGATATGTACGTTCACGGCGTTGCGCCCGCTCTCCTGGTCATTCACGGCGTAATGCTTGATATCGCCGATCACGTGCTGCGCCTGCAGGCCTTTCATGACATGGCCCACCATCGTGCCTGCAAGCACCGGGTCCTCTCCCATGTACTCGAACGTGCGTCCGTTGCGGGGTTCGCGAGTCAGATTCACTCCCCCGCCCAGCGACATGTTGTAGCCCTGGGCACGCAGTTCGCGACCAATCAGGGCGCCATACTCGTAGGCGGCATCGGTGTCCCAGCTTGCCGCGCCCGCGACATCCGAAGGCAGGGCGGTGGAGTAGCGTCCGTTCTCTCCGCTCGACCGCACGCCGTAGGCCGCGTCCGATATCTGGATATCGGGAATGCCCAGGCGAGGAACTCCCACAACGTATCCGGCCCCGCCGTTGGAGTGGATGGACAGAGGACTCATCGGACTCAGGCCCACCATGCCTGTTCCATGCAATAGCGAAACCTTCTCGTCGAGCGTCATCTGCTTCACAACCAGGCTCGCGCGTTCATCCGGGGAGAGGGCAGTGTTCATCCAGGGAAGCTGCGCGATTTTCTTGTCGGAAGAGGTTTGCGCGAACGACCACAAAGCGCACAGAACAGCCAGGGTCCATACGACGACCAGTCTTCCCGGTCGAGTACTGTACGACGAGGGCTTCTTCATGATTCCTCTTGAATGGAATACAAAATCGATTTTATAGCATAGCAGACCGAAGTTCTCGAAGTTTCTCACGGCGGTGCGAGACCTCATAGCCGCCAGGATGGAAAAACATTGGCGATCAGGAATCGATTTTGGCGTCGCGCAGCCGCTTCACAGCCGTCTCCGAGGTCACAGGCGAATAGTAAACCTCTTTGAACGTGTACGACCTCGCTTTGGAACCCAGGATGGGAAGAATCTCGAAGTGCCAGTGATAGTCCTCGTCGAGCGTCTTCCAATAGTCCAGGCTGCTCGATCCATGCAGTGTGTTCGGCGAAGTGTGCAGCACCATGTGGAACTCTTTCGTGATGGTGCGGATGCGTTGCAGGGTCCGGCGCAACAGACCGGCAAGATCGCGAATGCCGCCGGTTTTTGAAAGCCCCGAACGCTCGAACGATGACTCATGCACGCGCGGAAGGATCCAGGTCTCGTACGGGACGCGCGGCGCATAGGGACACAGCGCGATGTAGTCCCCCCGCAGTTCCACGACACGCAGGCCTTGCCGTTCTTCTTGCCCGATGATGTCGCAAAATACGCAGCGTTCCTTTTGCTTGTAGTAATCGCGGCCGGCGCGGAGTTCGTAGAGCACCCGGCGCGGAACGAAGGTGGTCGCCGTCAACTGCGCGTTGGGGTGCTCGAATTCCTGCCCGGCGTTCGTGCCGTAGTTTTTAAAAATGCTGATGTACTTGATGCGCGCGTCGCCTTTTAGATCGGAGATCCTTTGCGCCGCCAGGCGGAGGAACTGCTCAATCTCGCTGTCGCTGGCATTCCACAGGTCACGGTCGTGGCGGGAATTCTCTACCAGGACTTCGTGCGCTCCGATCGAGCGCATGCGGTCGTAAAGGCCATCGGCTCGGCGCGAAGGGTCACCTTCAATGCGATAAAGCGGACTGGGATGAACCACCGAGCGCGCGGACCATGGCCGCCCCTCGGCTTCGTTGCGGGTGGCGATGACCTGCAGAGGCTGTGTGCTGTCTGCGCAGAATTGGCAATCTGTGCCCCGTGGCGCTGCTTCGGGCACGTCGTCCCCGGTGATTACCCAGGAACGCGTAATCGGATCTTTGCGAAGTTCCATGCGTAAGGAAAACATCCGCTTCGCGCGTCCGTCAACTGCGATTTCCACCACCGGGGGGTGCGATGCGCTTTGTTATAATCCGCGCACGAACCCGCCTCACATGACCGAGACGTCCACGCCGTTGATGCGGCAATACGCCGCCATCAAGAAAGAGCATCCCAATGCTCTGCTGTTCTTCCGGCTGGGCGACTTCTACGAACTTTTCTTCGACGACGCTGTGGTCGCCGCACGCGAATTGCAAATCACGCTGACCTCGCGCAATAAAGAAAAGGGCATCGCGGTTCCGATGTGTGGAGTTCCCTACCACGCCGCCGAAGGCTACATCGCGAAGCTCATTCGTAAGGGATTCAAGGTCGCAATCTGCGAGCAAGTGGAGGATCCGCGGGTCGCGAAGAAACTGGTGCGCCGTGAAGTGACGCGAGTGGTGACGCCCGGGACGTCCGCCGACTCTTCGCTGAGTTCCGAAGAGAACAACTTTCTGGGAGCCATCGCCCGGGTAGGCGAACGGGTCGGCTTCGCGGCGCTCGACCTTTCGACCGGAGAGTTTCGCGCCACCGAATTTCAGGGAGCGGACGCGACCCGCCGCATCCAGGAAGAATTGTCGCAACTACGCCCGAAAGAATTGCTCTACGCCTCAGCGGCGCCCTTGTTTGAGACTTCGACCGGCTCTGCCCAGGCGTGGGTCACGCCGGCAAAGACCGCCGTGGATGCCCGGCCACAAATCAAGCAGGGCTATGCCGAGACGGCACTCGACGACTGGATCTTCGCTCCCGACCATGCAATCCCGCTGCTGGAGAATCACTTTGGCGTGTTGTCGCTGGAAGGCTTCGGCCTGGCGGGCAAGCCGGCGGCCGCTTCGGCGGCAGGCGCCATCCTGCACTACGTGCGGTCCACCCAGCGCGGCACTCTCGATCATGTAGACCGCATCGGCTTCTACGAGCGCCAGAATTGCCTGGTGCTCGACGCGGTTACCGTACGCAACTTAGAGTTGATTGAGCCGCTGTTCGCCGGAAGCGATGCGGGGACAACTTTGTTCCGCGCGATTGACGCCACCGTTACGCCCATGGGCAAGCGCCTGCTGCGCGCCTGGATGCTGCGCCCATCGATTGATCGCGCCGAAATCGAAGCGCGCCAGGACGCGGTCGGAGCACAGGTTTCGAACCTGATGGCTCGCGAAGAACTACGCCGGGCGCTCGCAGGCATTCTCGACCTGGAGCGCTTGCTGAGCCGCGTCACGCTCGAAACCGCGAACCCTCGCGATGTGCTGGCGCTGGCATGCTCGCTGGGCCACATCCCCGCGGTGCGTATGGCAATGTCGCATTTCTCAAACCCGCGCTTTGTGGCCTTGCGCGACTCCGTCGATGAGCTCGGCGACTTGAGGGAGCGCATCGAGAAGACCATCATCGCCGAGCCGCCCATTTCGCTGAGTGATGGCGGGGTTATCGCCGCGAAAATCGACCAGGAACTCGACGAACTCCGCGATCTGAGCCGCAATAGCAAACAGTACCTGGCGCAAATCGAGCAGCGCGAACGCCAACGCACCGGCATCGGATCACTGAAAGTAAAATTCAATTCGATCTTCGGCTACTATCTCGAGGTCTCGAAACCCAACCTGCACCTGGTTCCCGCGGACTACGAACGCAAGCAGACGCTGGTAAACGCGGAACGGTTCACCACCCCCGAACTGAAAGAGTACGAAGCCAAGATTCTCGATGCGCAGGAGAAGATCGTCGACATCGAGCGCCGCCTGTTTGCCGAGTTGCGATCCTCCATTGCTGCCGAGGCCAAACGCATTCGCCAAACGGCGCTGGCCCTGGCCGAAGTCGATGTGCTGTCGGGACTGGCTCAAATCGCTGCGCAGCGCAACTACTGCCGTCCCCAGCTCGAAGACTCGGCAGAGCTGGAGATCGTCGAGGGCCGCCACCCGGTGATCGAAGAGCAGGAGATGTCGGCGGGCGGGGAGCGCTTCGTTCCGAACGATCTTTACCTGAACTCGACCACGCACACCATTCTGGTGCTGACCGGACCGAACATGGGCGGCAAGTCCACGTACCTGCGACAGGCCGCGCTCATCGTCATTCTCGCGCAGATGGGATCGTTCGTGCCCGCGCGTTCCGTGCGCATGGGGCTGGTCGATCGTGTGTTCACACGCATCGGGGCCAGCGACAATCTGGCTCGTGGCCGCTCTACATTCATGGTGGAAATGACCGAGACGGCAGCGATCCTGCACACAGCGACGCCGAAATCTCTCGTTCTGCTTGATGAAGTAGGCCGCGGCACCTCGACTTATGACGGCCTCGCCATCGCCTGGGCGGCCATCGAGTACTTGCATGCGCGCACGCGTGCCAAGACTTTATTTGCGACTCACTATTTCGAATTGACCGAACTTGCCGGACAGCTTTCGGGCGTGAAGAACTATCACGTGTCGGTAAAAGAGACCGGCGGGGGGATCGTGTTTCTCCGCAAGGTCGACCCCGGCGCGGCGGATCGCAGCTACGGCATCGAAGTCGCCAAGCTGGCCGGACTACCCAATGAAGTCATCGAGCGCGCCCGCGAAGTTCTTCTCGAGCACGAGAGCGCCGAGCATCAGCTGACTGGTCAGCTGGCGAATGATCAGTCGCGTCCGGCGCCGGCTGCGCAGTTGACGATCTTCACGCCCATCTCGCAGCCGGTTCTCGAGAAGCTGCGCGAAGTGGATCTGAATCGCCTGACCCCGCTCGAGGCGTTGAATCTGCTGGCAGAATTGAAATCCCAAATCTAACCGGCGCAGAAATATCACGGAGGACTCGCGATCGCAAGCCGCAAGACAACGAAGCGCAAAATCGAGCCGTCGCTCGGCGAGCGCGTCGGGCAATTGCTGATCATCGGGTTCGACGGCACAGAGATGTCCGCCGGACTTGCTTCCCTGCTCAAACGCGTGCAGCCCGCCGGCGTGATTCTGTTCGCGCGCAACATCGTGAGTGCCGAGCAGACCTACAAGCTCCTGAAAGACTGCCAGCAGCATGTGTCGACGCCGCTGTTCCGTTGCGTCGATCTCGAAGGCGGCAAGGTCGACCGCTTGCGCAAAGTCATCGGCCCGGTGCCTTCCGCGGCGGAAGTGTACGCGCCGCGCGACCGCAAACTCTTCCAGGAGCACGGCCGGATCATCGGCTCGAACTGCCGCGCGCTGGGCTTCAACGTGGATTTCGCTCCCGCACTCGACCTGGCCTTCGAAGCTTCGCGCTCCGTCATGGATTCACGGCTGGTCTCGGACAATCCAAAAGAGACCATCGTCTATGTTCGTGAATTCCTCGCCGGACTCGCTGCAGCAGGCGTGCTCGGCAACGGCAAGCACTTCCCCGGCCTCGGCGAAGGCAAACTCGACAGCCACCATGACTTGCCTGTGATCGAAAAGTCTTGGAAGAAACTATGGGAGGAAGATCTGGTTCCATACCGGACGCTTCGCTCGCGCCTCCCTTTCGTGATGGTTTCCCATGCCGCATATCCCGCAGTTACCAAGGAAGCCATTCCGGCTTCGTTGTCGAAGAAGTGGATCACTGACATCCTGCGCAAGAAAATTGGATATCGCGGCCTGGTCGCATCTGACGATCTGGAAATGGGAGGCGTGCTGTCGGCCGCTCCAATTGAGCAGGCAGCGATTGGCCACATTCGCGCGGGCGGAGACTTGTGCCTGATCTGCCACAAGGAAGAATTCGTTACCCGCGCTTATGGCGAAATGATGCGCACGGCCGAAGCTGATCGCTCGTTCGCTCGCCGGGTCGCTGAATCGTCCAAGCGCGTTCTAGCGTTCAAGAAGAAGAACCGGCAACTGGCACGCTGGTCGAAGCCGCCGACGAGCGCGACTGTTCAAACGCTCTCCCGCCGGCTCTGGGAATTCAGCGAGCAGGTTCGCCTCGACACCGTTCATAACGAGGAGACGGCTTGATCGTCGCCGGCGTCATGAGCGGAACGTCCGCCGATGGTATCGAGGTGGCGCTGGTGCGAATCTCGGAACCTGCTGCCCATAAAGGCCGCTCGCGCGGGAAGAGCGGCAGCCAGGGTCCGGCGCGCGTCCCGCGCAGGCAATTCCGGCTGCTGGCACACGCGTCCTTTGCGTATCCCAAGCCCGTGCGCGAGGCCGTCCTGTCGTCGATGAACGCGCCCTCGGCGAGCGTCGCCGACCTGGCGCGACTGAACTTCCTGCTCGCTGAGTTGTATGCGGACGCCGTGCTCGCAACACAACGCAAGTTCCGCCTGCGGGCAGAGCTTGTGGGCTGTCACGGGCAGACGCTCTTTCATCAGGGAGAACGGCAGCGCTACCTCGGTCGGAACATCGCCGTCACGTGGCAGACCGGCGAAGGCTCGCTAATCGCGGCGCGAGTCGGCGTGGCGGTAGTCTCGGACTTCCGCCCCGCGGACATGGCTGTGGGCGGCAAAGGCGCTCCGCTGGTTCCCTATCTCGACTACATGCTATATCGCGACCTGCGCACCGGCCGCATCGTGCAGAACATTGGCGGCATTGCTAACCTGACCGCCATTCCGGCAGGCGCCACCCCGCAGCAAGTCACCGCGTTCGACACCGGCCCGGGCAACATGGTGATGGACGCCGTCATGGAACGCCTCTATCACAAGCCCTTCGACCGCGATGGCCAGGTGGCGGGTACCGGGTTCGTGCTCGAACGCGTACTCTCCCGCCTTCTGCGCGAGCGATTCTTCCAGAAGAAACCGCCCAAGACTGCAGGCCGCGAGGAGTTCGGCCGGGAGTTCTCGCAAGCCTTCGTCAAGCTGTGCGGACGCGCTGCGAAACCAGATATCGTCGCCACGGCCACGGCACTCACTGCGCGCTCAATCGCCGCGGCCATCCGTAAGTTCGTCCTGCCCTCGCGGGGGAGCTATCGCGAACTGGTCGTTTCAGGCGGAGGGGCCAGAAATTCCACGCTGCTCGCCATGCTCGCCAATGAGATCAAGCTCTGCGGCTTGAGCCTGCGACTGTCGGATGAGTTCGGCCTTCCCGCCGCAGCCAAGGAAGCCGCAGCTTTCGCACTGCTTGCATACGAGACCTGGCATAGACGGCCTTCGAACGTTCCCTCGGCCACGGGCGCTCGGCACCCAGTGATTCTCGGGAAGATCTCCTATGCGTAGCGCCCTCGGATTGCCGAGGCTCACGCTAGGGATCGTGTTGTTCGCGCTAGCGCTCTTCCCTTCCTGCTCCCCTCCTCACGACGCAAAAACGCTCGTCATGCTCATCGAGAGCAGCCCGACGAATCTCGATCCGCGCGTCGGCCTCGACGGACAGTCGGAGCGCATCGACAACCTGATCTTCGACGACCTGCTCGAACGCGACGAGCACCTCAACGTCAAGGCCGGCCTCGCTGAAAAGTGGGAGATTCCCGATCCGCTGACCTACGTCTTCCACCTGCATCCTCGGGTCAAATTTCATAATGGCGCCGCTCTCACGTCACGCGATGTGAAGTGGACGTTCGATTCCCTGCTCGCGGGCAAGGTCCGCAGCACGAAATCCGCTGCCTACAGTCGGGTAGAGCGAATCGACGCACCTGACGATCTCACCGTCGTTTTCCACATGAAGGAACCCGTCGCCACCTTACTCTGGAACCTTTCTGACGGCGCCATCGGCATCGTCCCCTACGGGTCGCTCAGCGAGATGACCGAGCATCCGATCGGATCGGGTCCGTTTCGCTTCGTCAGCGCCGAGCCTGACAAAGAAGTCGTTCTCGAACGGAACGACAATTACTGGGGGGAGAAACCGCACCTCGAACGCGTGCGCTTCGCCGTCGTGCCTGATATGACAACGCGAGCACTCGAGCTTCGAAAGGGTAGCGCTGATGTTGATATCAACTCGCTGACCGGCGACATGGTAGTGGCGCTCGAGCACGAGCCTCGTCTCTCCGTGTTGCGTGGACCAGGGACCAGGCTGCAATACATGGGATTCAACTACCGCGATCCCATCCTGAAAGACGTTCGCGTGCGCCAGGCGCTCGCCTATGCCATCGATCGCCGGCCCATGCTCGAATATCTGTGGCGCGGATTCGCACAGCCCGCCGCCAGCATTCTTCCCCCGCAAAGCTGGGCATACTCGGCTGACGTCCCCACCTACGACTACGATCCGGAGCGCGCCCGGCAATTGCTGGACTCCGCTGGATATCGCGTCAATGGCGGCGTGCGCTTTCACCTGACCATGAAGACTTCCACCGACGAGAACACGCGCCTCATGGTCGCTGTCCTTCAACAGCAACTGCGCCGCGTCGAGATTCAGCTCGATGTGCGCACCTACGAATTCGGCACCTTCTTCGCCGACGTCAGCCGCGGAGCCTTCCAGTTTTATTCGCTGCGCTGGATCGGCGGCAACGAAGATCCCGACATTTTCGAGTACGCCTTTCACTCGAGCAAGTTCACGCCCAACGGCGCCAACCGGAGCTTCTACTCCAATGCAAGAGTCGATGCCCTCATCGACCAGGCTCGCTCCGAACTCGACCAGGGCAAGCGTAAGCAACTCTATGTGGAGCTGCAGCGCATCCTGGCGGAAGACTTGCCGTCCATCAATCTGTGGTATCTCGACAACGTCCTTGTACACTCGCAGCGGGTCACCAACCTGACGCTGAATCCGCCCGGCAATTACGATTTTCTGCGCACCGCCCAGATCGCGTCCAACTGAGTAGCGCGCTCCGCCGGATCGTCGCTGGGTGCATGTTATCCTCGAAAGTTATCTCTGGGGCCATCATTGCGAATACTCTTTATCGGCGACATCTTTGGGCGGCCGGGCCGAACCATCGTGAAGGAAAAACTGCCCGCGCTGGTCAAAGAACACTCCATCGATCTCATCATTGCGAACGGCGAAAACTCCGCGGCGGGGTTTGGCATCACTCCGCAGTTAGCCGAGGAACTCTTTGAGCTCGGCATCGACGTCATCACCACCGGCAACCACGTCTGGGACAAACGCGAGATCGTCGACTTCTTCAAGATGGCCGACGGCAACCCCCATAGCCCGTCGCAGCGGCTGCTTCGCCCCGCGAACTTCGCGCCCGACCTGCCCGGCCACGGCCTCTACGTGGGCCGTAAAGGCAAGGTTCCGTACGCCGTCATCAATCTGCAGGGGCGCGTGTTCATGGGATCGAATGAAGACCCGTTCCGCACCGCCGATCAACTCTTGAAAGACATCGAAGCCAAGATCATCTTCGTCGACATGCACGCGGAAGCGACTTCGGAAAAAATCTCGCTGGGCTGGTATCTCGACGGACGCGTGACTGCCGTCGTGGGAACCCACACGCACGTTCCCACCGCCGATGAGCGCGTTCTGCCCAATGGCACCGCTTACATCACCGATGTCGGCATGACGGGGCCCTTCGACGGCGTTATTGGCGTAAAGAAAGAACTCGTCGTCTCAAAGTTTCTCAACAACATGCCCGTACGCTTCGAAGCAGCCACTGGAGATGTGCGGCTCTGCGCCGTGGTGGTGGACTCCGACGACGCCACCGGCCAAGCCCGCGGCATTCTACGGCTGATGGTGACGTAGCGCGGCATGGAAGAAGCGGCACAGCAACCTTCGAACAATCGAACAACGCTGCGCGACTCCTTTCGTTGGCGAGAGGCCGATGCCTACCTGTTCGACATCGATGGCACGTTGTTGCTCTCGCCTGACCGCACGCATCGTTATGCGCTGCACCGTGCGATACTGGAAGTCTACGGCGTCGAGACAACCATCGACGGAATTCCCTATCACGGCAAGACGGATCCCGGCATTCTGCGTGCGGCGCTCGAGCGGATGAACGTTCCCGCTGAGGTTATCGATGCGAAGATGGCCACGGCTTTCGAAGTCGTCCGCCGCGATGCGACCGAAAAGGCCGACCGCTTCCGCCCGAACGTGCTGCCCGGCATCCGCGACGTGCTGGCCCTGCTGAAAGATGCCGGCAAGCTGCTCGGCATCTGCTCAGGCAATCTGGAAGCCGTGGCGTGGCTGAAACTGAAGGCTGCGGGTCTCGCCGATTATTTCGAGTTTGGATGCTTTGCCGATGAGTGCGAATTGCGGGTCGATGTTTTCCGCAAGGGCACGCAGGAGGTCGCACGGCGCCTTGGCCCCTCGGCCAAAGTTTGTTTCATCGGCGATACGCCCGAGGATGTTCGCGCCGCGCAAGGCGTCGGCGGCCGCATCATAGCCGTCGGCACCGGCATCTTCAAAGTTGATGAACTGGCCGCCCACGGCCCCGACGCTGCCGTAGTCACGTGCGCCGAACTGTTGAGCTTGTAGGTGCTAAGACTGCGCGTCGGGTCAGGTCTTAGCTTAGTCCTTCGGTGGATGGTGCACGCAATCGAACTCACGCCTCCCACAAGCGAACACCCCAAAACCTAAGAGCTGTTCTCCCACACGAAAGTGCTACATCTTGCAAGAATCCCGGCTTCGTTCGTTCTCTTCCCGGATACAATCGTGCCCATGCAGCGTTGGCGATCGCTCGTTGCGGTGTGCCTGATGGCTTCCCTTACGTGGGCGGCCGACCAGCCGCCCCCACCGTCGCCAACAATGCCGTGCGCCAACGGCATCCCAGGTGCGCCTGCTTGCATCGCCAGCCCGCAAGCCCGCCAGGACGCACGCAAGGCTTTCGAGCACGGCATGAAGCTTCAGAAGGCGAACCGCCTCGCAGATGCGTTGCTTGAATTCGAAGCTGCCGCCAACCTAGTCCCGCTCGATCTGCAATACGTCACGCTCCGGGAACTCACCCGCCAGCAGTTGGTCAGCGACCATCTCAAGCTCGGTAACGCCGCTTTGGCTGACGGGCGCGAGATCGAAGCGCTCGGCGAGTTCCGCAATGCCCTGCATTTCGATCCGCATAACGACTTCGCCCAGGACCGATTGAACGACGCGGTCCGCCGCACGGGCGGAAGCGCCAGTAGCGGGCCGCGCCTCATCGAGCAATCCGACATCATTCGCGTCATTCCCAAGGACGTGGCTCAGAGCTTCCACTTCCGCGGCGACTCCCGCCAACTGCTGACGCAAGTCGCCAACGCGTACGGAGTCACCCCGACTATGGACGATTCCGTGGTCAGCCGCCAGGTACGTTTCGATGTCGATGACGTGGGGTTCTACCAGGCTATGCAGCTGGCCGGAGCTGTCACCAAGACCTTCTGGGCACCGTTGCAGGAAAAACAGATCATCGTCGCGACCGACTCTGCGGAAAACCGGCGGCTCTATGACCGCATGGGATTGCGTACCTTTTATATTCCCGAGGCCAGCTCCCAGCAGGAACTGCAGGACATCCTGAACGTGCTGCGCACGGTATTCGAGATCAAGTTCGTGACCCAGAACACGCAGCAGGGCACGCTCTCTGTGCGTGCGCCTGTCAACGTGCTCGAACCTGCCACCCGCTTCCTTGAAGGGCTCGGCTCCTCGCACCCGGAAGTCATGGTTGACGTGCGCGTGTTTGAGGTCAGCAAGACACTGGTCCACAAGTTCGGATTGCAGATCCCCAATCAGTTCAACCTCTTCAACATCCCCATCGGAGCGCTGGGGCTCACGCTGGCCGGCGGCCAAAGCATTCAGGACGCAATCAACCAGCTCATTGCCAGCGGCGCCATCAACCAGGGCAACTCTACCGCGTTGGCCGGACTGCTCGCTCAGTTGCTCGGCGGGAACGCCGCTTCCATCCTCAGCCAACCATTGGCGACGTTCGGCGGGGGCATCACATTGTTCGGCGTTTCCCTGGGAACGCTCACTGCGGACTTTTCAATGAACGAAGGCATGCTTCAATCTCTGGAGCACGTCACACTACGCGCCGCTCAAGGCAAAGATGCCAGCGTCAATCTGGGCTCGCGCATTCCCATCATCAATGCGAGTTTCGCCCCCATCTTCAACTCGCCGGCAATTTCCCAGGCCATCGGCAACGGCTCCTTCGTCGCACCCATTCCTTCTTTCACCTACGAGGATATCGGCCTCAACCTCAAGGTCAAGCCGGCGGTGCACGGCGATTCGGATGTGAGTATGAATATTGAGATCAAGGTGAGATCGCTGACCGGAGCCAGCTCCAACGGCGTTCCAGTCATCGGGAACCGCGAGTACACCGGCAGTATCAACGTCAAGAATGACCAGACCGCCGTCGTAGCGGGTCAGATCACCAGCAGCGAGCAGCGCAGTCTCAGCGGGATACCGGGCATCGGGCAATTTCCGGTTCTGAGCCGCACCATTTCCTCCAACCAAAACGAAAAAGACGACAACGAGATGTTGATCATCATCACCCCGCACATCATCCGCATGGCCGAAACCCAAAGTTCAGAGATCTGGATGACCGGCGTGAAGTAAAAACAGGAACTCACCAGATTGTGGAACCGCGGGTCCCGGCCCGCGGACGACGACGCCCGTCGCTCCATCGACTTCATGGATAACGGGAAGGCACGAGTTTACTCGGACCGAAAGCTCGGTGCCCCAGGTCAGCGTCCGCCCTTTGGACCCTCAGCTGGGTTCACCGCGGACTACTGCTTCCCTGCGAACTCCACCAGACCCTTCAGGACCTCGGTTGGCACGCCAACCACGTTGCCAATGCGGCGCCCGTTCACGTAAACCGTCGGCGTCCCGGTGACTCCGACCGACGTCCCCAGCGCGACCGATTTCTCCACGCGGGACTTGGTATCGGGCTTGGCGGCGCATACGGCGATGTCCGCACCCTTCACGCCGGATGAATCCGCGATTGCCGTAAGCTTCTCGTCGGCGTTCGATTCTGTGAGATTCGCCTGCTGATCGAAGGTTCCCTGCACGAATTTCCAGAACGCGTCATTCGAGGAGCGGCCCACGCAATCCGCGTAGTACGCCGCCTTGGCAGCCCAGTTATGCATGGGCAGCGGATAATTCTGAAATACGAAACGCGCGTTGGGCTCGTCCGCTAGCAACTTGTCGATCACCGGCTGCGCGTCTTTGCAGTGCGGGCATTGCAGATCGCTGAACTCGACAATGGTCACCGGGGCCTTCTCCGGGCCGCGCGACGGGCCATTGATCCCCTTCAGCAGCGCGTCCTTGGCGGGCTCATAGGGCCTGGCTCCAAAGGGCATGATCTCTCCCGTCAGCGCGTGCTTGCCGTCGAGCGTCACGTATAACGTGGTCCCGCTCTGACCCTGCGCGTTGGTCAGCGTTACGTTCACTTCGGTGAGGCCTTCGGCAATCGACGGTTTGATAGCCGTGATTTTCCATGTCACCGTCGGATCGTATCCGAACGTTTGCTTCAGAAACGCGTTGACAGTTTCCTCCGAAGGCAGATTGGTAGCCTTCTCCTGGGCCACCAAGGCCATTCCGGCAAGAAGAACGAGAGCGACAAGTAGCGATCGACGAAGCATGAGTTCCTTTCAAATGGGCTGAGATGCGCGCATCCCGTGCACGGGATGCCGTCAGGCTTCCGATTTTGCGGCAATCGGAAAACGCCTGCCGTATCCAAAAGCCTTTTCAGAAATTTTGATGCCGGGCGCGGCTTGCTGCCGTTTGTACTCCGCGCGATCCACCATGCGCAGCACGCGGTGGATCAAGGCGAGATCGAAAGCGCGGTCTTTCGCAATCTGCTCCGCCGAATGCATTTCCTCCACATAGTCTTCGAGGATCGCATCCAGCACATCGTAAGGCGGAAGCGTGTCGCTGTCCTTCTGATCGGGACGCAGTTCCGCCGAGGGCGGCTTCTCCAGCGTGGCTTCGGGAATCACCGGGCGCAGCGAATTCACGTAGCGGCTGATGCGGTACACCATGGTCTTCGGCACGTCGGAGATCACGGCCAACCCGCCCACCATATCTCCATACAGCGTGCAGTAACCCACGGCGATCTCGCTCTTGTTGCCCGTGGAAAGCACGATGGCGTTCAGCTTGTTCGACATGGCCATCAGGAGCGATCCGCGCGCGCGCGACTGGATATTCTCTTCCGTCACATCTTCGGGCAGGCCTCGAAAGACATCGTGCAGCGTGGTCTGTACGCTCTTGCAAATGTCGCCGATGGGCAGTAACTCAAACCGTACGCCGAGGTTCTTGGCGAGCGAGCGCGCATCCTCAATCGATCCGGGCGAGGAGTACGGCCCCGGCATGCCGACGCCAATCACGTTCTCCGGGCCAAGCGCTTCGGTCGCAATTGCCGCCGTCAACGCCGAGTCGATGCCGCCGCTCAACCCGATGATCACTTTCTGGAAGCCGCACTTGCGAACGTAGTCGCGCGTCCCCAGCACGAGAGCCCAATATGCGCTGGCCTCTTCGCCTTCGACTTGCTCGTGCATTTCGCCCTCGAGCGTGGCCGAGTCGAAGTACACGATATCCTCCTCGAACGACTTGCCCTGTGCGATCACCTTACCCTCGCGGTTCAAGACCAGGCTGGAACCGTCGAACAACAGGCTGTCATTGCCGCCCACCTGGTTCACCATCACGACCGGAACCTTATCGGTGCGCGCGATCGTGGCCAGCATGTCACGCCGCAACTCCCGCTTGCGCAACCAGAACGGCGACGCCGAGATATTCAACACGAAATTCCCGCCGGCCTTGACGAGGGCATCTACCGGATCGAACCCGTACAGGCGCTTATTCCAGAAATGCTTGTCGTTCCATGCGTCTTCGCAGATGGTGAGCGCCATGCGGTTGCCGCAGAAGTCGAACAACTCCTGGTGCCGTGACGGGGCGAAGTTGCGCATCTCGTCGAAGACGTCATAGGTGGGCAACAGCATTTTGGATTGAAGAAAGGCCTGCTTGCCGTCCTTGAGCAGAATCGCGGAATTCATCACCGACTTGCCGGTTTCCGCGAGCGCGGGCGTGACCAGGCCGCAAATCACGGCGATGCCATGGGTCTCGGCGGCAATGCGCTCGACCGACTCGCGGTTCTTCGCGACGAATGTCGGCCGCTCCACCAGATCACGCGGCGGATAGCCACACACGGCGAGCTCCGGAAACAGAATCAGACCCGCGCCCGCGGTTTGTGCACGGCGTGCAAAGTCGATGATCTTGTTCGCGTTTCCGGAGAAGTCCCCAACCGTTGGATTGATCTGGCCGAGGGCGATCTTCACTCTTCCAGTCTAAAGCCGCGTGCCGGAAGTCGCCAAGTTTTGGGACAGGTACGGGCGGAAGTTGGGCGGCGTTTTGGTCCCGGGGTCCGGCACGTTCTGCGGGCGGTTGTCGCGCGGCGCAGTTCCGTCTCCCGGCAGTGGCGCATCGTTTTCCTCGCCCGCGCGGCGCAGGGTCGGCGCGTTCGGCGGCCTGCCACTGTCTTCGTCCTTCGCAATCTTGGTGACCGGCTCCAGGCTAATTTCCTTATCGACCTTCACCGTCTTCGTGCCGTCGACCTTCATGGTCTCAAGCTTCACAACTTCATCACCCACGAAGCGTACGAACTCGACATCCTGAGGAGGTTCACCGTAGATCCATTCTTCGTATTCGATGTCTTCTTCGCGCTCGCGCACTTTCTTGGGCGGACGCCCCTTCGAATACGTCACCATTTCGCGATTCATTCCCACCAGCACCTTATGATTCTGAATCGCTTCCTTGGCCTTCGGCGGGACGGTTTCGAGATACGCCTCTTCCGGTGACTTCGAATCGAAATCCAGCACCGGGCGCAGCACCTGCTTGAAATCTTTTCCCGTCATCTCAGGGATGTATTGGTCGAAATACACATCCACGAACGACCCGCGCGCATTCGCATTCGCATCCGACGGTGCAATGGGCGTCTCGCCGCCACCGCCTCCCACACTGATGCGTTGGTACCATTTCGTCTTTTTCACCGGCCCGCCATTGATCTCCACGTGGATCATGTTGTCTTTGAAGATGACGTTAGTGATACGAACGGCGTCTCCGTTCTTGGCTGCCGGCCCCCACATCGCCATCATTTGCGCCAGATCCGCTCCACTAGGCGTCACCACGCCATTCCGCAACTTCAATCCGTCCTTGCCCATCGGAAACGGTGAACGCACGTAGACCAACTCCGCATTTACTAGCCGGATCAAATCCATGCGGGTCTGTTTCGTGATTCTGGGAGGCTTGCCGGTTTGCGACTTTGCAGCGGTGGGTTGCTGGTCGCTTGCGGAGGCCGCCGCAAGCAGAGTGCACAGGGAAAACAACAAGACTGGCAGGCGACGGTACTTCATGGAACACCCCGAGAGCCGATATGACGCTTATTATAGCTCTGCCCGGCAACGCTGACGCCCGGGAAAACGCGTAGGAAGGGCAGGGGGCGCACTTAGCATCTAGCACTCGGTGCGAATGCCCTACCCCACCAACCGCAGTCCATCCCGCGCCACCTGCAGCGGCAACACCCGGGCGCCGTTGTCCCCAATCGCGGTCGCGACCCGGCTAGCTAAACCTTTCTCGACGAGGAAAATGACGCAACCTCCGCCGCCGGCGCCGCAGACCTTCGCAGCCTTGCCGCCGTTCTTTGCGGCTACCGCGATCAGCCTGTCGATGAGGGGCGTGGTGATTCCTGGCGCGTTCGTTCTGCGCAGTTTCCACTCCTCGCGCAATAGGCGGGCGACCTCGTCCCAATCGGAGCGCAACAGTCCCTGGTACATATGCCGGGCGATCTCCGCGATCTTTTCGAAGTTCCGAAAGACGCGCTTGTCGCCGTTGATGTGCGCTTTGAACACTTCCCAGTTATTGATACCCGACTGCCGCGGTGCGCCCGTGTACGCCAATACGAAGCGCGACTCAATTTCTTCCGGCGGCATGGGGACGGACTCGCGATGAATTCCGTCAGCATTCAGATGAATCGCGCTCACGCCGCCGTAGAGTGCCGGGTAATAATCCTGGCACCCGGTGGGCACGTTGATGATTTGCGCTTCGATATTCTGCGCAATCACGCGAATCTGCTCGGCGGTGAGATGCCGATCTGTGAATCGGGCCAGTGCCGCTGAGGTTGCCACCATCAGCGCTGACGATCCCGAGATTCCCGCACCCGCCGGAGACTCTGAATCCGTCTCCATCAGCAAGCCTTCCTTCGGCGCAAAAAATTGCAGCAAGCGCGCCGCCAGCGGCAGGCGGAAGCGGCGGGCGCGGCGCAATTCGTCGAAGCTCGCGAAGGATTCTTCCCTCTTCGTGTCGAGTGATCGCAGGTGAATGCGCCTTCCCTTCAAGTGCGTGATGCGGCAAGTGGTCAGAATGTTCACCGCGAAGTTCAGCGTGAGAGCTCCGGGGTGAAACAGGTAGAGAGGCCAGAGGTCGATGGTGCCGCCTGCCAGATCAGCGCGACAGGGCGCCTGCGCCACGATGGTCGCAGCACGCGACAAAGTCCAGGACGCTTCCATGCATGAGGTTGTACCATGCCGCACAACCCGCCTCGACGGATTCGAGTAACCAGGTTACTGTGGGTACCATGTCGATAACTTCACCGCGCCCGCAATGTTCAAGCACTTTATGAGGTGCGAGGCCGCAACAAGCTTGCGCAAAACACTTTTTCGCGGGAAACCTCGCGATCTTCCGTTGACAACACCCAACATTTGTCGGATATTCGCGAAAGAGAGTTTCTAACGGCAGTTTCTAAATGATTCCATATTCCACTCTGGCCGTTCGCTAGGAGTTTGCGCATGGCAGATTCATGGGTTAGGCCTACCTCCCCAGGTCCCCCGGATTCTGGAGTTCCCTCTCGGCCAGAGAACGATTCGAAGTCTTTGGAACGAACCCAGGGGCCCGACGACTACTTGCTGATCGACCGTTTGCGCGAAGACGCCGCATCCGGTCGAATGGATTTGAGCAGCATCCTTTCCGAAGCCACGCACGCCGCTCGCTATTTCACCGACGCAACCGGGGCCGCACTTGCTCTCTGGAGTCAGGGCGTGGTGATTTGCCGCGGACGCTCGGGGGACACCGCGCCTCCGCTGGGGGCCAAGCTCGATGTCGATGCCGGCATCTCGGGCGAGTGCCTGCGGAGCGGCCGCTCGCAACGCTGCCACGATGCGCTCACCGATCCGCGCGTCGATGCCGAAGTGTGCAAGGAAATGGCGATCCGCTCGCTCGCGGCCGTGCCCATGCGGGGCGCGCAAGGCGTGATCGGCATTCTCGAAGTTTTCTCCGACAAGCCGAACGCTTTCTCAGACGCACACATCACGTTGCTGAAGAAGCTCGCCCAGATCGCCGCCGCCGGACGCGAGCAATCGGTCGCTCTTCCGGCGACCCGCGCGTTTGAGGCCGCTCCAGCACCTGCTGAGCGGAAGCCGCTCGTTCCCCTCGCCCCGCCAGTCACCCGAGATTGGCTCGCGTTCCTGCCTGCTCGCATGCGAGGAGAAGAAGGCCAGCCCTATCGCCTGGCCGCGGCGGCCGCGTTACTGATTCTGCTCGCCGTCGCTGGATGGGCTGTCAGCCGCTCGCGCAGTTCGCGCTCCGGACAACCCGTGCACGCCGCATCGGCGCAATCCCTGCCCGCGGTGATGGCCGCCGGCACTCCCGCTCCGGATCCATCGAAATCCGATTCCACGAGCCATGCGGCAAAGAGTGCGGGCACCATCAACCTCACTCTCGCCCCCCAGGCCAGCCCAGACGTCATGGCCGAGGACGTCGTGCAACGCGCTTCGCACTCGACCGTGACCGAACGCGGTCCCATCGTCCCAAAGAATTCTCCGACGACGCCAGCCGTAAAAGATGCGCCAAGCCCGACCACCATCGCGGAAGCTGACGTGCCCGCCCCAGACCCAGCCGACGCCCTCAAGGACGGCGCCGCGCCGGTTCCCCAGGCAGTTGCGAATCCCACTCCTATCTTTCCGTTCGTGGCGCTTCCCGTTTCACAGGGAGTGACAGGCGGACGCCTCACGCATAAGGTCGATCCCCTGTATCCGGCAGAGGCGCGCACCCAGCACGTCGAGGGCGCGGTGATGCTCGATGCTTTAGTAGGGGAAGACGGGAACGTGCACGAAGTGAAAGTCACCAGCGGTCCGCCGCTGCTTGCCAAGGCCGCCGCGATGGCCGTAAAGCAATGGCGCTACCAGCCCTTCCAGTTGAACGGGAAGCCCGTGTCCATCCACAACCAGATTACGATTCAGTTCAAGTTGCCGTAGAAGAACGGCCTTCAGGAAAGATTCAACACCTGGCTCATCGTGCCGCGTGACTTCTGAATCTTTTCCTGCAACAGCGTAATGGCATAGATCAACTGCTCAGGTCGCGGCGGGCACCCGGGCACGTAGACGTCCACCGGGATCACCTGGTTCACGCTTTGCACTAGCGCGTAGTTGTTGAACACGCCGCCCGACGTCGCGCACGCTCCCATCGAGATCACCCATTTCGGCTCCGGCATCTGTTCCCAGAGCAACCGGATCACCGGCGCCATCTTGTTCGAGACGCGTCCGGCAATGATGATCAAGTCAGATTGTCGAGGCGAAGGCCGGAACACTTCAGCGCCAAAGCGCGCAATATCGAAGCGCGAGGCGCCCATCGACATCATTTCAATCGCACAGCAGGCCAGCCCAAACGTCATCGGCCAGATGGAGTTCTTCCGCATCCAGTTCACGGCCGAACCCAGCGTGGTCAGAACCACGCCCTCCGGCGTGGGATTGCCATAGGTCAGATCTTTCACGACCCGCTTGCCGTCTTCAAGGGTGACGTAAGGCCCGAAATTCAACTCGCTCATATAGCTATTTTAAACCAACAACCCCTAATGCGCCTGCGAGGCGACCCTATTGCCGGCGCCCCACCCTCACACACTCACGAACTCTCACGGTAACAGCACCACCTTCCCAAACATCTTGCTCTCCGCCAAATACTCATGCGCCGCGCGCACTTCGCTCAGCGGGAACGTCCGATCCACCACCGGTTTCAGCTTCCCGCTGAAGACCAGCCGCAACACTTCGTGCAGCTCCCCCATCGTTCCCATGTACGACCCGAGCAACGCCAAGTGCCGCGCAAAGAGAAAGCGCAGGTCGAAACTCGCTTCCGGCCCTGAGGTCGCCCCGCAGGTCACCAGCGTCCCTCCCGGCCGCAGCGCTTTCATGCTCTCATTCCAGGTCGCCGCGCCCACGTGTTCCACGACGATATCGACTCCGACGCGGCCCGTGATCTTGCGCGCCTCATCGCCAATCTTCTGCTGGTAGTGATTCACCACGTGGTCTGCCCCCAGCTCTTTCGCCAGTTCAGCCTTGCGATCATCCCCGGCCGTGGCGATCACCGTGGCCTGGTAAAGCTTCGCGAGCTGAATCGCCGCGATGCCCACTCCCGAATTTGCCCCCAGCACGAGCACGGTTTGTCCCGGGCGGATCGCCGCCCTCCCCGTCAGCATGTGAAAAGCGGTGAGGAATACCAACGGCACGCTGGCGGCTTCCGTGAATCCCATGCTGTCGGGAATCGGAATTACGTTCACCGCAGGCACCGCGATCAGTTCACAGTTACCGCCATCCACGCCGTTGCCAAGCACCGTGAATTCCGGGCACAAGTTCTGTCGCCCGGAAACGCACTGCTCGCAGCTGTTGCAGAAGTGCATGGGCGCCAGCAACACACGTTGCCCCGGCTTGAAGCCGGTGATGTATTCCCCGACCTCGACAATTTCTCCGGCAATGTCGCTCCCCAAAATATGCGGCAGTTTCACGCCCGGAAGCTTCTGGCGCACCCACAGATCCAAATGATTCAGCGCGCACGCCTTTACCCGGACTAGCACCTGATCCTTGCGCGGCTTGGGATCGGGTACGTCTTCGTATCGCAGAACCTCCGGCCCGCCGAATTCGTGAATAACCGCCGCCTTCATGATGCCTCTCCGCAGAAAGTCTGCATATCGCAACCCTAGACGCTAGCACACTCAGACCCCCGATTCTTCTGAGGAGGCCACCCCGCCGATGTTTGACTTGCTTTCTCTCAAGCCGAATAATCATCCAGGCATGGACATCTACGAGGAGATCGTCAGGTTGCGCCAGGCAGGCCGGCATGGAGCGGTGGCCACTATCGTCAACGTGCGCGGATCGGTCCCGTCGTTCGAGACCGCCAAAATGCTGGTACGCGACGACGGTTCGATCTTCGGAACCATTGGCGGGGGATGCGTCGAAGCGGACGTATGGCGTGCGGCTCGCGAAGTGATGGAGCAGGAAAAGCCCCGCACCCTGACCTTCGACCTCAACCAAAATCCCAAGTACGATACGGGCCTGGTCTGCGGAGGAACGCTGGACGTGTTCATCGAGCCCATTCTGTCTCCAGCGTTACTTTATGTATTCGGCGCAGGCCATGTGTCCGCAGCACTTTACAAGACAGCGCTTGCCGCCGGTTTTGACATCACCGTTATCGATGACCGCGAATCCTACGCCAACCGCGAGCGTTTTCCCCAAGCCCGCGAGGTCATTGCCGACGACTTCGACCGGGCGATGTCGCAGCTCAAGCCGGCCGAAGCGGCTTACATTGTCATCGTTACGCGCGGCCACCGCGACGACATGCGCGTGCTGCGCTGGGCCGTGCAAACGCCGGCCCGCTACATCGGCATGATCGGATCGAAGCGGAAAACCATCAGCATTTTCCGCGAGCTGCGGAATGAGGGCTTGCGCGCCGAGCTGTTCGATCGCGTGCATGCACCGATCGGGCTCGATATCGGCGCGGTCACTCCCGAAGAGATCGCCGTATCGATCACGGCGGAGCTGATCGCCGTTCGGAGGAAATCCGAGCGCGAGCTTCCCCACATGAGCTGGTTCCATAGCTCCGGCCGCCTCAAGTCGGCGGACGCGGAAAACGAAGTTCCAGCGCAGGGCGACGATCCATCGTCGTAGCCACCTCGTCCCTGACTTCCCCGTTTCTTTCTGCTATCTTCGCGTCATGAGTCGGGCTCCCAGTCTGTGCGGCGTGATTCTTGCGGCGGGCGAATCCACGCGCATGGGCACCGACAAGGCTCTGCTTCCGTGGCCGCCGGTTCCAGCCGGGCAGCCTCCTCGCGGAACGTTTCTCTCGGCAGCGATTGAATCGCTCGGCGCAGTCAGCGAAATGGTGATCGTGGTGGGCGGAAAGAACGCCAACCGCATTGCGCCCTTCGTCTATGCCGCGGGCGCATCCCTGGCAGAGAATCAGCAACCGGAACGCGGACAATTCAGTTCCCTGCAGATCGGCCTGCACGAAGTTCTGAACCACGGGCGTGACGCGGCGGTGGTGACGCTCGTCGACCGGCCTCCGGCGAACCCGAAAACCATCTCCCACCTCTGCCAGGCGTTCACAGCCGCACTAGAAGCTTCGAAGTGGGCGGTGATCCCGGAAATACAGGGGCGGCATGGCCACCCGATTATCCTCGGCCGCGAGATGATAGAAGTGTTTCTCAAGGCGCCGGCCACGGCGAGCGCTCGCGACCTGGAGCATCAGTACGTCGAGCACATGGCGTACGTTCCGGTCAACGATCCCGCCATCGCAGTCAACGTAAATACGCCGGAGGAATACGCGCTGGTAAGTGCCGCTACCCCGTTTGTCTTCGGACTCTAACGTCATCCGTTACAATTTAGGTCTCGCGGAGCAAGCGACGCCGTTTTCTCGCGCGAAAATCCCACAAAGAGAGCACTCTTGACCGCAACTTCCGTGACTGACCGCTCGCAGGCCTTTGTCGAATCCATTTTGCGCCTTGAACCCAGCTTCGCCGCGTTTGACTGCGACGGCACCCTTTGGCGTGGAGATGGCGGCGAGCGCTTCTTCGCATGGGAACTGGAAGAAAAATTCGTTCCCGATAACGTGGCGCGCGCCATGCAGGCTCGCTACGCCGAGTACAAGGCCGGCAAGGTTCCCGAAGAGGTGATGTGCGGGGAAATGGTCACCATGCACCGGGGCATGATCGAGGCCGATGTGCAGCGCGCCGCCACCCGTTTCTTTGACCTGTATTTTGTCGAGCAGATTTTTCCGGAAATGCGTTTGCTAGTCCGCCAGCTCATCGCCCAGGGCTGCGACGTATGGGCTGTTTCATCGAGTAACGAATGGGTCATCCGCGCCGGTATGCGGCACTTCGGCATTCCCCGGGATCACGTGCTCGCCGCCTCCGTCGAAATCGACGACCTGCGAATTACAGACCGCCTGATCCGGGTTCCGAGCGGCCCCGGCAAACAGCAAGCCATCCTCGATGTCGTCAAGAAAAAGCCGGACGCCGCATTCGGCAACTCGCGCTGGGACGTCGATATGCTCGTCCTCTCAAGCCACCCATTCGCCATCAATCCGAATCCCGACCTCGAGAAGTTGGCCCAGGAGCGCGGGTGGGGACTCTACTTCCCGGTCGACATCCGAAAATAGAGTCAAATGTCCGCGATTTTGTAATCGGATTGTAAGAAGCGCGTGCCCTTCCGGAGTGGTTACTTGACCCCTGCAGCGCCGGTGACGTATGTTCGCGCAACGGGACCCAGAAATCCTACTCCGCCAGATGAAGCTGGGGAAACGCGAGGAATGGATTCATGTCCACATGGAGCAGTTGGGGTGAGAACGAGCCGTACTGGTGGGTGGTGATCTGCAAAAACCAGAAATTCCATCGCCACCAGAACATGTTCAGCGGGCATAAGATTCCCCTGGGCGAGACCGACGCCTTCGCTCCGCCTCCGGAAATCGACTTCAACCTGACCATCCGCTGCGATGAATGCGGCGAGGAATACACCTACGATCCCGCCGACCTGCTGCGCTTTCAGATGGGCCAGCAGCCGAATTTCAAACCGCACCCGCTATTCACGTAAACGTAAGGCGCTGAGGCCCCAGCATCTCAGGCTTCCTTCAGCAATTCGTGAAGCGCGTCGATCGCAAGGTATGCAGCATGGCCCGAAGCCTCGGGCAGGCCGCCTAGCTTCTTCAATACTTCCTCGCGCTGAACCTGCCGTGCATCGGTCACTGAGATCCCTGAGATGATTTCGGTCAACGCCGAGGCGCAGGCCATCGCCGCCACGCATCCTTTCGCACGAAAACGAATTTCCTCGATGCGTCCACCTTCGATTTTCGCGCTGAGTTCCAGCACGTCACCGCAGGCCGGATTCTCGATCTCCACCCGCGCGTCGGCGTTCGAAACTGTCCCGGGGTTGCGCGGATTCTGAAAGTGGTCGAGCACCTGGGGAGAGTACATGCGCTCCCATTGTAAACAGGCGCTGCTGCCAAGTCCCCGGCGTCTCGCAACGTTTTCCTCGACCGTTTAAGATCAACGGAGTGACTCTGCTCCATACACCCCGTCGCATCGTCAGCTTGCAACCCAGCGGGACGGTGATTCTGCAGGCGATCGGCCAGCTCGATCGCGTGGTCGCCTGCACGCGCTACTGCGTCGACGTCTGCCCGGAAGCCGCCTCGGGTCGCATCATCGTCGACGACTCCTGGAGCGCTGACGCCGGGCAGATCCGCGCCGCGAAGACCGACCTCGTCATCGCCGCCGTCCCCTACCGCGAAAATTCCGTCACCGAGATTCTCAAGGCAGGCGCGCGTTTCTTCGGCCTCGCCCCCAGAACCCTGGCAGACATCTACACCGATATCGCTTCCATCGCCGGCATCGTCGGAGTACCCGATCGAGGCCAGCAGGTCTGTGATCAGATGGCAGCGGCGATCAACGAGGTCCGCGGGCAGACATCCTCACTGCCGCGCCGTCGTGTGTTTTGCGAAGAGTGGGGTAAGCCCTTGATCTCGTCGCAAGCGTGGGTAGCCGAGTTGGTCGAGGCCGCGGGTGGCGAATTTATCGGCCCACCCGGCAAGCAGACGACCTCGGGCTGGGTTTTCGAAGCCAATCCCGACGTGATCATCGCGGCATGGTGCGGCGCCGGCGACCGCGTCCCATTGGAAAAGATTATCCGTGACCGCCAATGGGCGAACCTCGCCGCCGTGCAAAGCGGACGCGTCTATTGTCTGCGCGACGAACTGCTCAACACTCCCGCACCCACGTTGATTCAAGGACTGCACGCTCTGGCCGCCGCTATTCATCCCGAGCACTTCCCGCGAGTGCACGGATTGCGCGCCCTCGGTGACGTATCGCGCGAGACACGGTCCCCGGGCGAAGCCGTGGTTTAAGATTGTCGTCATGCCCAAATCCCCCACCATTCCCAGCGTGCGCGACGAGGTTGCGCGTCTGGCAGCAAGCTCCAGGTCTGCGCACGAACTCATGACCAAAATGGTCGCCCTGCTCCACGAGCAAATGCTCAAGTACAACTGGGTCGGCTTCTACATGATCGATGAAATCGTGCAGCCCCCGGTGCTCGTGCTGGGCCCCTTTCAGGGTGCCATGACGCCGCACACGCGAATCCCACTCAACCAGGGAATTTGCGGAGCCGCGGCCTCCACCGGCAAAACCGTCATCGTGGACGACGTCGCGAAGGATCCCCGTTACCTGGCCTGCTCGCTCGAGACCAAGTCGGAAATTGTTGCGCCCATTTTTCGCCACGGCAAAGTTGCCGGCGAGCTCGACATCGACAGCCACTTCCCTGCAGCTTTCTCTCCCGATGATCGCGAGTTCGTCGAGTATTGCGCCGCCCTGGTCGGTAAAAAACTCGAAAGCTCACCCGCATGAGAGTGGAAAAAGGTAAAGTCCGGGCGCCTGAAATCGGGCGCCTCTGGCTCAATTCGCCTCCGCTGAGTTTCCGGCAGCTGCGTGGACGCGTCGTGCTGGTCGACTTCTGGGACTACACCTGCGTGAACTGCATCCGCACCCTGCCGTACGTGCAGGCGTGGCACGAGCGCTACGTAGGCAAGGGGCTGACAGTGATCGGCGTCCACACTCCCGAGTTCACGTTCGCGCAATACGAGTCGAACGTGGAACGGGGCGTCCGTGAGTTTGGGCTCACGTATCCCATTGTGGTCGATAATGATCGCGAGATCTGGAAAGCCTTCGCCAATCGCTACTGGCCGACCAAGTATCTGCTCGATAAGGATGGGTATCTGCGGTACGCGCACTTCGGCGAGGGCGCCTATCGCGAAACGGAAGAGGCTATCCGCGAATTGCTTCTGGAAGCGCACTCCAGCCTTGCCTTCCCGCCGCTGATGGAACCGGTCCGCGCCGAGGATCGCGAAGGCGCGGTCTGCTACCGCCCCAGCGGCGAGCTTTACCTCGGACACGCGCGCGGGCGCATCGGCAACGAAGGCGGATTCAAGGAAGATTCCATCGCGGAATACATCATTCCGGAAGAACTGCAAGAAAACGTCTTTTATCTCAGCGGCAGCTGGGCCTCAACCGCGGAGTATGTAGAAGCTGAAGGCGAGGGCGCGCATATCATCAAATTGCGCTACGAAGCCGGAGGAGTGAATCTCGTGATGGCCGCACCCCGTGGCGGCGTCTGCGAGGTCGCAATTCTGCAGGACGGCAAGCCCCTCGACCGATCGCAGAAAACTGCGGACACGCGTTTTCGCCCGGGCAGCGGCGGCGAAGAAAGCTATATCGCGGTCCAGCAGGCACGAATGTATGCCCTGGTCGACAACCACAGCTTCGGCCGGCACGTTCTGGAATTGCGATGCCCGGCAGGGCTGGCCGCTTTCGCATTTACATTCACCAGTTGCATCGATCCGGCTGCTGCCGCCACCGCAGCCGTCGAGTCTTCGCGATGATGAAACACGTAGTCGCCGCCTTGATCGTGCACGACAGCAAAATTCTCGTCTGCCAGCGCACGCGCCATCAGACTATGCCGTTGAAGTGGGAATTCCCGGGCGGCAAAATTGAAGAGGGCGAGCAGCCGCGCGCCGCCTTGGTGCGCGAGTTGGAAGAAGAATTGGGCATTCACGCGACCATCGCCGAGGAAGCGGCCCGCATCCGTCACGAGTACAAAAGCGGCAGCGCCGTCGAACTGCGCTTCTTCGTAGTCCGCGAATACCGAGGCCAACTGGAAAATCGAATTTTCCGGGATCTGCAGTGGGCCTACCCGAAAGACCTCTCCACTTACGACTTCCTCGAAGCCGACCTGAAACTGGTGGCCGACCTTGCCAGCGGAAAGCTGAAACTCTAAGAAGGCAGGTAGAGGCTCGTTTTACCGATGCAAGAGCAGGTCGGCGGCTACGAATGCGAAGAAGACTACGGAGATCACCCCGTTCATGGTGAAGAACGCGGCGTTGAGCCTTGAAAGGTCGCGAGGCGACACGAGCGTGTGTTCGTACGCCAGCAGGATCGCCACAGCGAGGACTCCCGCTATCGCCAGCTTGCCGAGTCCAAACACTGCCACCAGCGCGACCAGGAGAATCAGCATAAGGACGTGGAATATGCGGGCGACGGCGAGTGCGCCTCCGATCCCGAGATAGCGTGGGACGGAATGCAGGCCGGATTGGCGATCGAATTCGTAGTCCTGACAGGCATAGAGTACGTCGAACCCTCCCACCCAGAAGGTCACGGCGGCGGTGAGCAGCAGGATGCGCGGATCGAGTGAGCCGCGCACGGCGATCCAGGCGGCAGCCGGCGCGATACCCAGCGCGAATCCCAGCACCAGGTGCGACCAACGCGTGAAGCGCTTCGTGTACGAGTAAAGCAACACGATCGCCAAGGCTGCCGGCGAGAGCATCAGGGCCATCCGGTTGAGCTGCGAAGCCGCAAGGACAAACAGCGCGCATGAGACAAGCACAAAGAAATTTACAAACGCGGGACTGAGCGTGCCTGCAGGGAGCGCGCGCGTACGGGTGCGCGGGTTGGCGGCGTCAATGGCGGCATCGGCGACGCGGTTGAAGGCCATGGCCGCGGAACGCGCGGAAATCATGGCGACGATGACCCAGATCAGTTGGCGCAACGTGGGCAATCCGCCAGCGGCCAGCATTGCGCCACACAGGGCAAAGGGCAGCGCGAAGATCGAGTGCTCCCACTTGATCATCTCGAGCGTGAGGCGCAGGTTGCGGAATAGGGGCACGAGGAAAGTTTAACAGCAGGCGTTAGGTCTCAGGTGTCAGGAATTTGGATAAGGTTCATTACTGTCGGCTCGTCCTTGTAAGACTCACTTTGCGATTTGTTTGTGATCGCTCATTCCTCCCGATAGCCTTGCTCTCCGACTAGCGGCACGAAGCGGCACCCGACTTGCTTGGTGATTACAGGTTGTCCTTGCTGTTTCCTTATCAACTGCAACTCCTGCGCGTCGGATGGACCGATGGGGATCACCATGCGGCCTGCTTCTTTCATCTGATCGAAGAGCTTCGGCGGCAGGGCGGGCGCGGCGGCGGCGACGATGATGCCGTCGTACGGGGCGAAGGCAGGCACGCCGGCGCTGCCGTCGCCAATTTCGAGCGTGACGTTCAGGTAGCCGAGACGCTGCAATTGTGTCTGCGCCACAAGCGCGAGGGCGGGATGGCGCTCGATCGTGTAGACATGCCGGGCAAGTTCGGCGAGCAGAGCGGTCTGGTAGCCAGAGCCGGTGCCGACTTCGAGAATTGCCTGCTCAGGGCTGGGGTCGAGCAACTCAAGCATCAGGGCCACAATGTAAGGTTGCGAGATGGTCTGGCTTTCCCCGATCGGCAGAGGGTGGTCGTCATAGGCTTGCGCCCAGTAGCGCTGGTCGACGAATTCGTGACGCGAGACCCGAGCCATTGCGTCCAGCACACGCTCGTTTGTGATGCCGCGCTGACGAAGCTGGGTCTCGATCATTTGTAGCGCGCGTGGGTCGGAGTTCAAGGTTTCAAAGTTTCAGGGTTTCAATGTTGAAGAGCGTCTCGAGAAGTAAGTGTACTGCGGATATTGAGTACCGCGGATGGCAGCTCAGCCCCGGAAATCATGATTCTTGAAACTTCGAAACCATGAAACTTTGAAACCTAGAAAGCGCCGGCTCCTTCCCCGGAGCCGGCAATTTTGTAGAGCCTGATCCGCTGCACTCTAGAAGTTCAGCACGATGCCTGTTGAGAAACGGCCATTGTTCTGCGTGTTGCCGAAAAAGCGGGTTTGCAGGTAGTCGCCCTGGAAGCGCCATGAGATCAGCGGGATGAGTTTGTAGTCGAGGCCGCCGCCGAGCGCTTCAGCGAACGAGGTGTCGGAGGCAGAGTATCCGGTGGTGCTGACACTGACGTGGCCGGCTCCGAAGAGCGCGTGCGCGAAGGGGCGAATTTTTCCTACTGAAACGGAGACTCGCGGTCCGAACAGGAAGTTGTGTTCGCGGGCGTCGACGTTAAAGATCTGCGTGCTGCTCGGGAAATTGTTCGTGCCGTACAGGCCGTTGAAGTCGGCGACGATGCCCACCCAGGGCAGGAATTTTCCTTCCAGCGAACCTTCCCAGCCGTTCAGGTTCGAGCGGTTGTTGTGGTTGAGGTCAGCGCTGCCGTAGGAGTAGCCGACGAAGAGATTACCCTTGGGGATCTGGGCGACAGCAACAGTAGACAGAACACAAGACAGAGCTAGGCAAGACAGGACTGCGATGAATTTTCTGGACACTACAACTTCCTCCTTGGGGTGTCTTTTCCCGCATTAGATGCAGGGGTCGGGCCTGTTGGATGGTAGAACGCATTGAACTGATGGGTGCTGCGAAGGGCGCGAAGAGGATCTTGCCAGGGACGCGTCATTGCAGGCCGTTTTTGAAAAGGCCGGCTACTTTTTACGCTGGCGGATTTTTACGTCGAAGCTGACTACGCCGTTCTGGTCGCGGGTGCCTACGATGGAAACATTACGGCGAATGTAGTACTCGCCCTGGATGATCTGTTGCGACGCCTGGGAGACGTTCTGGCTGTAGGTCAGTGTGAAGTTATTGGAGATTTGCTGCTCGATGGTAACTTGCGGACCACGAGTGGGGTTCGTCTCCGTGCTCAAACCTTGAGGGTCAATCTTAATTTTGCTGATGCCGAGTAATTTCTGGACGCGATTGCTCACGGTCGCATTCAACGCCTCGCTCAGGATCAGGTTCGAGGCCGTTTGGCTGAAGGCGGAATCTCCAGACTGCGCCAGCTGCGCAGATTGTTCGCGGGTCTGTCCGACGGCGATCAGGGCGACAATGTCCGCTTCCGGTAAAGGTGGATCGGACCGGTACTTCACGCTGAGCGGTTTGCTGGTGTCGCCGTTAATGCTCACCGTGATGTCGTAGTCGCGGACGCGCGTGGTTGCCTGCAGGTCGAGAACCGGCTTGATGCTGACCGGACTCTGGAAGAGTACTTCACCACGCTCCAGGCGATATTTCGCGCCGTTGAAATTGATTTCGCCTTCCAGGACTTCGACGCGGCCGAGCAAGGCGGGCTTGGCGGCGGTGCCGCGCAGGCGCAGGTCGGCATCGCCGGAAAGGTTCGCAATCGCGGTCTGCATCTGGAGATCTGGGGCTGTAACCACGTGGATGTCGAGTTTGACGCGATACAGGGGCGAGGTTGCGGGCGGCACCACCACCGATTGCGAGCCACCGGCGGCGTAGGCAGCGAAGTCGAAGCCGGGAGTGACCGCGAGCTTGATGATGGTGACATCGCCACTCAAGGTGGAACCGTCGCGCGTTCCGGAGAAGCGAAGGTCGGCGTCGGCAGTCGAACTCACGCCAGGCGGGTAACGCAGGCGAACGTCCTGCGCGTTGGCGCTGAAATCAAAGTTGATCTGGCCTTGATAGGTGGTCGCACCGCCGGTGAGCGTGATTGTGCCACCACCGCTATGGGCGGTGAGGCTATCGATCTGCAAGCGATTCTTGTTGAAGGTAAGGGAACCGTTCATGTCGCTCAGGCCGCTCGGCAAATCGGCATACGCAAGCGAGCCGTGGCTGACGTTCACTTTCCCCTGAAGCAACGGCTCGGCTATCGGTCCGGTGACAGCCAGGGAGAGATCGACTTGTCCGGAGGAGGAGACATTGGCGTTCAGCGTCTGGATCAATTGCAAGTTCAGGTGGCCTTCGGCAGCGAGATCGAGATCGTTGTTGCCGGCCAGCGAAGCCGTGCCATGAGCAAAGAAATTCGTGTTCTTGCCCACGATGCGGAACTGCTCCAGGCGCACCATCTCCTGCGCCATGGAGAGCTTGATGGGCCCTTCATTTTTGAGGGCGACTTGGTCGATGGTCACGTCGAAGCCCTCGAGATTCGCAGTGACCGTCAGGTCGCGCGGCTTGCGCAGCGGTCCGTGCACCTCGACCACGCCGGTGATGCCGGAGTGACCCGCGATCCGGCCATTGAGGTATTCGCGAAAGATGGAGTCCAGATCGATGTGGTTGAAGCGGAGCGTGAGATCGGCAGGATAGTCGTCTCCGGCCTGCACCGTTCCGTCGACATTCAACTGGGCATGCTCGAATTCGGAGCGGGCGGTAAGGTGGATGAGCTCGCCTTCGCTGACGGCGTCGATGTTGAGATTGCCGGCGCGTTCGCGATCGAGCGTCAGATCGCGCACCAGGATGTTGGCGTTGATCACGGGCGTGTCTTTCGTACCAGAGCCCTGGGCAGTGAAATCGACCCGGCCTTCGATCGGAACTCGCGTCGTTTGCAGGCTCGGAATGCGTGTGAGATCGAAATTCTTGCCCGTGAGGTTGAAGTGGTAAGTATGCGCGTCAAGGTCGTAGGCACCGCCGCCGCTGGCCTGGGCGTCGTAGTAGGCCAGGTGCATGTTGTTCAGGGAAGCTTGGCTTCCGGCGACCCGAAGATCAGATTCGAACTGGTGAATGGGCTGGCCATACACGACAGCATCGGCGACCTGAATGTGGCCTTCGGCATGAGGCAGTGCGCGGGTACCAGAAGCCTGCAGAATGAGATTCGCCTTGCCCCGGATTGGGTACTCGTATCCGGCAATGGCCTGAACTTCCGCGATGTCTGCGTTGCGGAGGTCGACGTGCGCCGTGAAGGCGTCATTCGCAGTGAAGCTGCCGCGGGTCAGGTTGCCGGACAGGTCGAACTGCGCGGTCGTGTCGCCGTGTACGGCCGTAGCGCGACGGATGGCCAGTACGTGCGGAGAGACCTGGATGTCGGCGGCGAGCGTGTCCCAATGGACCTTTTGCTCGGGAGCGCGGCTGGTGGCGGGCAGGATGGAATCGAAGTCCTGAATCTGGAGATGACCTGAAAGACTGGCGGAAGACACCTTACCGCTGGCGGCACCGGTAAAATGCGCGCTGCCGTGCAGGCTCACTGGCATGCGAGTGGGGCCGCCCAGAGCGACGATCAGCGGCTGCAACTCGCCGAGATCGGAGGTCGAGGCCGACAGCTGCAATGCCGAGGTTGCCGCCAGCTTTCCGTTGGCATGCACCTGCGTGGCGCGAGTTGCCAGATCGAGCTGCGCAAATTCAAGTTCGTCGGCGGATGCGCGATACGTGCCGCGAGCGTTGGCGGTAACGGGCACCTGGCCGTCGCGAAGCTTGGCGGGCGGGGCGAGAGTAACAGCGAATTCTGCTTCGGCATGATTGAGAGAGCCAGTCCAGCGCACATCGAGGGTGCCTTCGGCGTTGCCGGCAACGTTCAGCCGGTCGAGCGGATATTGGCGCGTGCTGAGAGCGGCCGCCAGGGCGCCGGCGGAGATGTCTTTCACTCGCACGCGCAGCAGGCCTTTTTGCTCTTCGGGCTTCTTTTCTTTTGTGTTTCTGGCTTTTGGGGCCGTCGCCGGCTGAGGAGCCAGCCAGTTGGTGATCTCGGCATCGCCCGTAACGGAGCCGCCCAGCAGGCGAGCCTGAGCCCTGCTCAGCTTGAGTTGGCGATCGTTCACTGAGAAATCCGAGTTCAGGCTGGCGTCGCGCAGGGAGATGTGATCATCGCGCCACTCAAAATTCTTCAAAGCAAGCTTGCCGTCGGAGGCGAACTTCTCGGCGGTCCAGGTCCCCTTCCCACTGATGTCGACAAAGCCGGTGCGCAGTTCGCGCTGGCGTGTGATGAAAGCGAATTCCGCAAGATCGACGGCACCCTTGTAGTCGGCACTGATGACGGGATTGGCAAAGTCTCGCACATGGCCGCTGGCGTCCAGGTGGGAGCGTCCGGTGTCCAACCGGAGTGAAGTCACCTCGACTTCGTTCTTTCCAAGATTGAAGCGGGCGGCGGCCGTCCAGGCAAAAGGCTGGAAGTCGCGATAGCGCGAACTCACCCGGCCGAGAACGAGCTTGCTCTCATAACGGCCTCGCAGAAAGGAATAAGTCATATCGGCCGAGACGTTGTTCACGCCGAAGTCGAAGGGTGCACGCTGATCGTTCCAGAAGAAATTGCCGTCCCGCACCTGCAGGTTGCGAATGGAGAGTGCGAACAATTCCTCCACGGGTGTTTTCGAAGACGTGCGCTGTACCTTGGGGACAGGAATGTTGGTCGAGCCGTCGGGATGAACAATGAGATGGATGACCGGCCGCTCGATCACGATCGACTTGAAACCGAATTCGGTTTCCAGCAGCGAGATGACGCGGATGCGGGCGATGACGCGATCGACCTGGGCGAGCGGGACATCATCGGGCGCCTCGGTGCCGTGGATCGTGAGGCCGCGGATTTCAGCCTGGAGGCGGAACGGAATCGTGTGATACGTGCCGAGTTCGACGCGGCCGCCGGTGGCCTTCTCAATTTCGGCAACGACGCGGGAGCGCACGTAAGCCTGGAAGGAGTCAGTGGTCATGTACCAGGCAGCCGCACCGAGCGCGATCAGGACGAGAAGAAAGAGAGCGAGAACGTACTTCCACCACTTGCGGCGCGTTGGCTTCGCGTCGGCGTCGGTCACGAACCTTGGCCTCCGCTGGGCGGAGGAGGAGTGGAGGACGTGTTGATCTTGCTTTCCGAACGAAGTGTCTGCAGCCAGGAGGTGAAGAGCTCATTCACCTTCTGCTCGGTTAGGATCTCGCGAATTTTACCGGAGACCTGGGCGAGCGGAACGTCCTGCGCTCCCGACTTACGCAACTCGGGAAGGAAGGTCTGCTGGTAATAAGTCTCGATAGTCTGAGGTGCGATCTGCACTGTGGGCCGGAGGCGAGCTTCCACCTGGTGGAGCACCGCAATGTCGTGCGCGAGCCAGCTCTCCACCTGTTTCTGCGCGAGACCGTAGCGCGCGAGGGCGGTGTGCCAGGCGGAAGAGGTGGTGGCCTTGTGCTCCTTCTGCAGATCCATGATGCGCTGCTGGAGTTCCTCGGCGGGAGGTTGGGGCGTGTCGGCGCTCTGCGTCTGTTCGCGAAGTAGTTCCTGATCGATGAGGCGGTCGAGGGCACGGCTGCGATCCTGGTCACTGAGGCGATCGAGCGGGCGGCCTTCCACGAAAGCCTCGAAGCGGATGGCGTCATCCCAATCACTCTGCAAGATCACATGGCCGTTGACGGTCGCGACGATGCGATCGACGACGTCGGCGGCGCGTCCGAGAGGAGCCAGGGCCAAAACCAGAATCCACAGAAGGGGGAGCTTACGCATCAAAATGCCTGTCCAATACTAAAGAAAAAATTGAAGTGACTAGCCCGCTGCGGAACGAACTGCGTGGACGACGTGACGTCGTTCACAGAGTTGGTTACCGTGGCAAAGCTGGGAAAAGCGGGCGGATTTAGATTGTATCCGAAATCCAGGCGAATCGGACCGATGGGTGTCTTGTAGTGCACCCCCACCCCGACGGCGTGCGAGATGTAGTTGAAGTCGCATTGAGTATAAGTCGCCTCATGGAGGCAGAGGTCGGGGTTTTTCTGGCGCCAGCGGAAAAGGTTATCGATCATGTCGGCCGGTTTGGCGAAGACGTTGCCCATATCGTGGAAGATGGCGAAGTTAATGTTGTTGCCGACGAAGGGCAGGTCGACGGGGGGAAGGCGTAGTTCCAGCTGGTTCAGGAACAAAGCGCTGCCGCCCAGGGGAAAGCCTGTCTTCAAGTCGCGCGGTCCTGCCTGGTTTAACCCGAAACCGCGGTGAGAGTTGCCCCCTCCGGAAAGAAAGCGTTCAGGCAAAGGAATCAGGGTGGCGTCGGTGGGAGGAGCTTCATCGGGCTCGACGATCACCGTCTTGCCAAACGGATTCTCGATGCCGATGCGGGTGGAGCGCGCGAAGACGAAGCGCTTCTCGGGCGGCCGGTTCTTGCCGAACTGATAGTAGGTGGAATTCTGTAATAGGATTCGGCTGAAGTCCGCTTCCGAACCGAAGTAGCCGGCGGCGACTCCCGCGTCGAGCGTGTTGTAGGCGCCTTTCGTAGATTCAAGGGGGCTGTCGCGGCGGTCACGGATATACGTCAGGGCAGGAATTCCTACACGGGTCGGCTGCGACAGGATCGGGATCAGGTTCGAGCTGATGACGAGATTGCTGGCCTGCACGCGGCGATAGGTGAAGCTGTAGACCACCTCAGTGGGAGGACGGCCGGACACCACACACTGATCGTTGCTTCCGAAGCACTGGTGGATTTGCGCCGAGCCCTCCAGGCGCTTTGAAGTGAAGGTCGTGACGTCCAGAGTGTTGTCGTAAAAACCGGTGAACGACAGGCTCAGCTTGTCATTGTCGAGCCAGCCGGGGGCGTTGTAGCTAATCAGCGCGCGCTGCTGCAGGCGTCCGAGATGTCCCTTGAAGATGATGGTGTGATCCAGTCCGCGAAAATTCAGGCGTGTTATTTCGAGCGAGACGCGGGGGCTGATGCCGGTCTTGCCTTGCGGCACTTGTGGACTGGCCGCGGGTTGTCCGGTCTGCACTTCGAGTCCAAGTCCGTAATTGAAGGTGTAGCGCTTGGCTTCGCGCATGTCGATCAGCACATTCTTGGAGGGATCTTGTCCGTTAGGGTTCTGCACCGCGGTATCGACCTGGCTGAAAATTCCGAGATCGTACAGTGAAGCTTGCGTGCGAAGCATGTCCTCCTGGCTCAGGGGGCTACTGGGCGTAATGCGAAGTTTTCGTTGCACAACATAGGGACGGGTGTGTACCAGTCCTGAGACGAGCACCTGGTCGACGAAGAACTGGCCGCCTTCCTGAATGCTGAACGTAACCGCGATGCGGTCTTCAGTTGCGCCCACAGGATGGGTGGAGATTTCAAGGGTGGCATCGGGAAATCCATTGTTAAAGTAATAGTTGAGGATTGTGTCGCGATCGCCGGCCAGACGGTAGTCGGAATAGGGCTGACCTGCGGCGGTATCAATGCGGCTCTGCAGATCGTCGGTCGGAACCTTCGAGTTCCCGAGAATCTTGACGTCGCCGACCAGGGTCTGCGGGCCTTCCGTTATATCGAGGGTGATAGCCAGGCGCTTCTGGACCCCTTCGTAGTTATCCTGCACCGTGCTCTTGATCTGGACTTTGCGGAAACCGTTGGCGCGATAGAGGTCTTGCAGGCCGTTGATGTCGGAGGCAAGCAGAGACTGGCTGAAACGCCCCTTATTAAACAGCCGGGTGGCCGCTTGCACCTGCATGCGCGAGCGTAAGGTGGTCTGATCGAAGTATTTGTTGCCTACGATGACAACCTTGACGAGCTTGTGGCGGATGCCGGGATCGATCACGTAAAGCGCGCGCAGTTCATTTTTATTAGGGTCGGATTGCTTCTTGATGCCAACGCTCGCCTCGAAGTATCCGCGGGACTGCATGTAGTCGAGCAGATTGCGACGGCCTTCGTTCAGCAGGTCGTCATCGAGGGCGTTTTCCTCATATACGGGGACGCGCTTGCGCAGAACCGATTTGCGGACTTTGAATCCTTCGACCGCAATCTCGACGGTGGGGCCGGGATTGATCAAAAAAGTGAAGTCGAGCTTGTTGGTCTCGGGACGATACTCGCGGGATGCGATGGAAACCTGCGCCAGCAGGCGATTCTGCTTGAGATATTTCTTCCGAATGCGCTGCAGCGCGCTGCTGACCCGGTCGGCGGTGACTCGATCTCCGGGATGCATGCGCGCTATATCTTCGATCTGTCCCTTGGAATAGCCCGAGCTGCCGTTAATGGTGATCTCGCCGACAGCCGCGGGAGCCCCGGCGGTCACGCGGAACACCACATCCATCTGCGAAGTCTCGGGATGGGGGTGCTCATCGTGGGTCACGGCGGAACGATAGAAGCCGTTGTCAGACATGACCTGTTGAATGTTCCGGATGGCGCGCTGGAGTTTTTCAGGAGCGAAGATTTCTCCCAACTGCAACTTGCTCGTGCTGACCAGCTGGTTGGCGCTGGGACGTCCGGGCTCGCCTTCGACCGTGACTGAACCCACGAAGTAGTTCGGAACGGTTGAGAGAGTCAATACGACTTCCCCGTTGCTCTTCTCTGCCTCGGCGCGGATGTCGGCGAACAACCCGGTATCGAAAAGCATTTTCACGCTGTCGCGCAGCAGGTCGCGATCGAGGGCGTGTCCAACTTTCTGAGGTAGCAACCCGCGCAAGTGTTCCTGCTCGCGGACGGGGACGCCAGCGAAGCGGATTTCTTTGACGGTCAGTCCGAGATACGCGGAAATGGCGCCGAGCGCGGAATTGGGCGTCTGGGCAAGCTCGTCGGCCACTGCGGGAGCGTTTTGTGCAGGCGTGGTTGGAGCCTGCTGAGCCGCAATGAGCCCGGGCAGCAGCCACACGAACGCAACGCTGCACAGAGTTGCCCTTGCTCGCAAAAAAGCTCCTAGACCCTTTAGGTGGCTCACTGTTTCGATGAATGGCTGGAAAACAACGTTGTATACGCGTGCCGCACATGCTTCCGGTGACGCCGATCTCCGCCCACACGACCGTGTGAAGCCTAATGCTGAAACACGGGACTTATAATAAAGGTTTCGCGGCTCGAGATTGGTAATGTCTTTGGAACACGACGAACGATATTCCCGCCAGATTTTGTTTCAGGGCATAGGCGCTGAGGGGCAAAAGAGTCTGGCCACGGCGCGCGTGGCCGTGGTTGGCTGCGGAGCCACCGGGTCTGCTGTCTCTTCCCTGCTCGCGCGCGCGGGTGTGGGAACCATTCGCATTATCGATCGCGACTATGTCGAGGCCAGCAATCTGCAGAGGCAGACACTGTTCGATGAAGCGGACGCGCGCGAGTCCCTGCCGAAAGCGATCGCGGCTGCGCGCCGAATCGCTGCGTTTAATTCGCAGATCGTGGTCGAGCCCGAAGTGGCCGACCTCACACCGGGGAACATCGATTCCCTTCTGGAAGGCGCGGAATTGATTCTCGACGGGACAGACAATTTTGAGACCAGATATCTCGTGAACGATTACGCCCTGAAGGCGGGTGTTCCCTGGATCTACGCCGCGGCCGTCGGCAGTTACGGCGTGACCTTGAACGTGATCCCGGGAGCGACAGCATGCCTGGCGTGCCTCTTTCCCGATTCCCCGCAAGGAATTGTTGAGACCTGCGAGACGGCGGGTGTACTGAATTCCGCAGTCAATCTGGTTGCATCGATCGAAGCCGCTGAGGCGCTGAAGTTTCTGGTGGGGACCACCGAAAAGGTACGCCGTACCCTGCTCTCATGGGACGTGTGGACCAACGAACGAGCGGAGATTCAGGCCGGCAAACCAAGACTGGGTTGCAGAGCATGCGGGGAACGCGACTTTATTCATCTGGAGGGCGAGGGGCGGCCGCACATCACGCTGTGCGGCAGGAATTCGGTGCAGATTCACGAGCGGCATCGGCCCGTGGATTTCGGAGAAATGAGCGAGCGGCTGAAACCACATGGCACGGTACGACACAACGACTTCGTGCTGAAGTTCTGGCGCGACCCCTACGAGATGACCTTGTTCAGTGATGGGCGGGCGATTATCAAAGGTACGACCGACAAGGGCGTCGCGCGCAGTTTGTATGCACGGTTTGTGGGGAGTTAACTCGTGGCTGGCGGGTGGCTGACCACCGGTAGCGTCTTGCGTAGCGGACCCCCTGCACGTCAGTGGCAACCGACTATCAGCCACGACCTATCAGCTGATTTTTGCGGCTTGTAGGCATTTTCTTGCGCATCGCTTGAATCGGCGCACGACGAACTTTCCCGAAAAACTCTGAAAAACGTGGCGAATTCCGGCTGATCCCGCTGCTTTGCCAGTACTGGCACGCTACCTGCTCCCATGAGAGAACGAAAGTTTCACCCGGAGGCGGTTATGCGCGCATTTACGGTAGGGATGGCGGTTGTGGCGTTCTCGGCGTTGGCCTTGGGACAGGCCGGCGTTCGTCCCGTTCCGAGCTATTGTTCGAACAATTGCGGACCCTACATTCCGCTGATCTCGACCCCCAGTGTTAGGTTTGAGACCGTGTCTCCTTCAGGGGCAGGAGCGAGCAACGCGACCGGAGGGATGCACGCGGGTGCCCGCAACTCGACGCTATCGATCGTCGACGGAAATCCCGACGCCGTCCACACGCAGGTGGTGTGGTATTCGGGCGGGGGAAGCCCGCTGGTGTCGCCTGCTGTGGGATTGCCGCATCCCGAAGGGCAGATGATGGGAGTGCACGCCGAGCACATGATGCACATGGAGCATGAACGCGGCGAGGAAGCGCGCCAGGCGTGGACGTACTACGCAGGTCGCGCCGAGTCCGCCAGCGCGGTGGAGGCGTCCGTCGCCGCCAAGAGCGGAAAGCACGCGGGCCGGACGTATACGAATGCCGATGTGGAGAGAGTAGGGCAGATTAGTCAGGAGTTTAAGAAGAAGTAGAAGTCAGTCACAGAAAACAGGTCACAGCTAACAGGGATTGGATTGAGGCTCGGCGGTCGCCGAGCCTTTTTTCATGTGTCAGTGGAAGAACTGTTGATTTAAATGGCGAGTTGGTCAGAGCGGGCCGAATTAGATCTCGGCGCTTCGTAGAACGAGATCTGGCTACGACTCTTATTTTGCTTGCGGTTCTGATATCTTCAGGTGCTTTAATGCCCACCCAGGAAACTGACAGGTCGACGAAACTGATCGATCGTTGGAAAGAGTGGCCATGACAGAGATCGTGCGGCCGGAACCCTCGCGGATGTACCGCTGGTTGGTGCTGGTGTTCATCAGCGCCGCGCAGGGCTTCAACTACTACATCTACGACAGCATCAATCCCCTGGAGCGAATCTTCATCGAGAAGCTGGGGTACTCGGGGACGATGTTCGGATGGCTGAACTCGAGCTACAGCGTGGCGGCCGTGCTGACGCTCCTCATCGGCGGAATCATCATCGACCGCATTGGCACGAAGAAATCCCTTTTCATCTTTGCGGCGCTTTGCTTCCTGGGCGCGCTGCTCACCGCGTGGCGCGGGAGTTTTGTAACCATGGTGGCGGGCCGCACGGTGCTGGGGTTGGGCGCGGAGTCGATGATTGTCGCGGTCACCACGGCGCTCGCAAAGTGGTTCAAGGGCAAGGAACTGAGTTTTGCGTTTGGCGTGAACTTGACCATTGCTCGTCTGGCGTCGGTGGCAGCCGACAATTCGCCGACCTGGGCAAAATCGAGTTTTTACCCGCAAGGCCCCGCGGGAGAACCGAGCTGGCAAGGGCCATTGATGCTGGCCGTGAGTGCCGGGGTTTTATGCGTGGTTTGCTCAGCGGTCTACTGGTATCTGGAGAGCGCGGCGGAATCGCGGTATCAGTTGGGCAAAGCGGGATCGATCGACAAGCTGGAGTTCAAGGGGATTTTCAGGTTCAACCCTTCGTACTGGTATGTGGTCGGCTTGTGCTTCACCTTCTACTCAGCCATCTTTCCGTTCCGCACATTCGCCATCGATTTCTTCACCAACAAAATTCTGGCCTACCAGGGCGGACTACATGCGTCGGAGGCGGCGCGCGTCGTCGGGTTGCAGCAGGCGGGCGTGCTGAACAGCCTGCTTCCCTTCTCGGCGATGATCGTGACGCCACTGTTCGGATTACTCGCAGACAAGATCGGCAAGCGCGCCCTCTTGATGATGTTCGGGTCGGTTCTGCTGATGCCTGTCTATCTCATGATGGCGTACCTGCCCGCGTCGAAATACGTAACGTTCGCGTTTCCCTGGATTTCGCAGGGACACCTGACAATCGAGCACGCGACTCTGCCGCTGGTGTTGCTCATTACGATGGCCATGATGGGCACGGTGTTTTCGCTGATCCCGGCGGTGATGTGGCCTTCGGTGGCTTATATCGTGGACGAGTCCCGTCTGGGAACGGCATATGCCTTGATGACGCTGATCCAGCAGATCGGGTTCTTCATCATGAACCTGCTGATCGGCAAAGCCAACGACTACTCTGGGGCGGGGCTGGACAATCCGCATGGCTACGCGCTCGGGATGTGGATTTTCTCGATCCTGGGCTTCGTCGGGCTGGCGCTGGCCATCTTGTTGCGGATCCGGGAAACCGGGCCCCAGGGACATGGACTGGAGACGATTACGACGAAGACCGGAGCTTAGGTCAGGGTGACAGGTCACAGGAAGATTGCTATTTGCCGACTGGTTTCTGAAAAAAGCAAACTCGGGACTCACATCGTGTTAACCGATAGACTGCTCCGGGTCGGGGGCGGTGGCCGAGGATGAAAGCCGGGGAGTCAGCAGCAGCGGTCCTGGGTTGCCAGAAGCTCGCCAAAGCGCCGTCCTGTGACTCGTGACCTGTCGCCTGTGACCCATTACGTCGGTCACTACCAAAATTGGAAGGTGGCGAAACCGTGTGAAAGCAACGGGATTTGTTATTCTGGATAAGGAAAATACGGGAATCGGGTATTCCAAAACCACCCGCAACCAGTACAACGTACAACTAGTTAGCCGCATCTCAACACATGCGGCCGGGAAAGGCGACTTGACCGAGCCACGACAACCACAAGGGCTGTCGGAAGCACAGGCAATTGAGCGAGCCAAGCAGGGGGACGCGGAAGCTTTTGAGTTTCTCTATAACCTGCATAAGCGTCGCGTATATTCTTTGTGCTTGCGGATGACGGCGAATACCGCCGAAGCCGAGGATTTGACGCAGGAAGCATTTCTGCAGTTGTTTCGCAAGATCGGAACGTTCCGAGGCGAGTCGGCATTCTCCACATGGCTGCATCGCATGGCAGTGAACGTTGTGCTGATGCACTTGAGGAAGAAGGGTCTGCCGGTTGTTTCGTTGGAAGAGGCGACCGAAGGCGACGACGACACGCCGAAAAAGGATTTTGGGGCAGATGATCCTGTCCTGTCGGGCTCGGTAGACCGGTTGCGATTGCAGAATGCAGTCGACCGCTTGCCGCCCGGGTACCGCTCGATCTTTGTGCTGCACGACGTGGAAGGATACGAGCACAATGAGATTGCAACCATGGTGGGTTGCTCGATCGGTAACAGCAAGTCGCAGTTGCATAAGGCAAGAATGAAGTTGCGCGAGTTCCTGAAGACGAGCAGAGCCGAAAAGGCCGGATAGCCGTGGGGAACGGAAGCGCAGGCGGTACGGAAAGTCTTGGGGAGAGACGAAGTATGAATTGTTCAGAGTTCCAGCGTGAGTTGCCGGATTTCATGGAAGACGGCGGCAACGCAGAGTCACAGTCTCATCTGCAATCGTGCGGGAACTGCTCGGGACTGGTCACCAGCCTGCAGAGCATCATCCATGAAGCGCAATACTTGCAAGCCACCGACGAACCCAGCCCGCGAGTGTGGAATTCCCTCGAAATCATATTGCGACAGGAAAAGATCATCCATGAACCGCGGGCGGCTCATTCTATTCTTCCGGGGTTGCGCCAGCGCTGGGGCATTGCGGCCTGGCTGGTTCCGGCCGCAGCCGCCATCCTGATCGCCGCCGGGGTCATGACGATCCACCGGCCAAATACCGGTAACACCCAGCAGGCAATTCTGAAGACGGGCGCTCCGATCAAGTCCGCATCCGAGCAGAGCGACGAGCAGTTGCTGCAGGAAGTCTCGATGCGCGCCCCGATGATGCGGGCCGCCTATGAGAGCAACCTGAAGGACGTGAATAACTACATCCGGGATGCTCAGGAGTCGGTGAACGCGGATCCCAATGACGAGGAAGCGCAGCAAGCGCTGATGGACGCATACGGGCAGAGATCGATGATTTACGAAATGGCATTGGACCGTTCTCTGCAATAGCGGGCAACATTTTTTGACGATACAGTCGCAATAAGGACCACGCAGGTACGAGGGATCTATGCAGCGCAGTACTCACGCCACTGAGTTGACGGTCATCGTCCTGATCAGCCTTGCGACGTTGGCCGTGGCCGAGACTAAGAAGGAATACCGCTTCGAGGTTGGCCCGAAGGCGAAGGTCTCTATCATCAACCAATTTGGCAGTGTGTCGGTGAAGCCCTCGACCGGCAACTACGTGCTGGTGAACGCCACCATCTATTCCGACCGGGTTGAAGTCGATCACGCGCAGAGTGGAAGCCGGGTGGATGTGCAATCGCATCTGCTGTCGGGCGCGACACCGGACAATTCGCGGGTGGATTACGAAGTTCAGGTACCGGCCGATGCCAGCATCGATCTGGAATCGACGACCGGGCCGCTGCACGCCGAAAAACTTCACGGAGATGTGGAAGCCGAGGGCGCCAACGCAGCCATTGACGTGCGCGACATCACTGGCAGCCACGTGCATGTAAAAACCATGGCCGGCCCAATTACGTTGACCAACATCCGCGACGGGCATGTCGAAATCGATTCGGTGAGCGGCGACGTCACGCTTACTTCCGTGACTGGACCGCTGGTGCGCGTCAGTTCGACGAGCGGGAAAATTCAGTATGACGGCGACTTCGGCCATGCCGGCGAGTATCGCTTTAACAGCCATTCCGGAAATATCGACGCCACCATACCCGAGGACGCGTCGGTCGACGTCAAAGCGCAATCGGTGCGCGGGCAGGTTCAGAGCGATCTTCAGCTGCAACCCAAAGTGCATACCTCCTTCCTCGTAAAGGAAGGGAGTTCCTTCGCAGGTACCATCAACAAGGCGGCTTCTTCGGTATGGCTGCGAACCTTCAGTGGTAAAATCCACCTCAAGAAACGCTAAAAAATCGGCTGCATCTAGCAAGAAAGAAGCCTGCCACGCCAGCATGAGGGGCACGCCAGGTCCGCGCCGGGATGTGGATGTGTCTGCATCCGGGGGCGAACGTCCGGTGCGGGCTGTTTTCCTTGTGGGCTTTATGGGCGCGGGTAAAACCAGCGTGGGACGCGCGCTAAGCGAGCACTTGGGCTGGCGCTTCGAAGATCTTGACGACCGGATCCAGGCCCGCGAAGGCCGAACGGTTCCCGAGATCTTTCAGGAATCTGGCGAAACGGGATTCCGGCAAGCCGAGCAGACGGCGTTGGCCGAACTGCTCCAGCATCAGCAAGCGGGAGCGCCGCTGATTGCTGCCCTGGGTGGAGGAGCATTTGCGCAGGAAGAGGTTGCCGCGCTGCTCGCCGAGGCTGGGGCCCTGACAGTGTTTCTGGACGCGTCGCCCGACGAATTATGGCGCCGATGTGGGACGGACGTCGT
>Ga0210406_10000426_pt1 | contig 57843 bp, 55 predicted proteins | sample IncBWC30MmetaG_FD_155454 | JGI IMG/M metagenome (GOLD analysis project Ga0210406, IMG submission 155454) | Forest soil microbial communities from Barre Woods Harvard Forest LTER site, Petersham, Massachusetts, United States - Inc-BW-C-30-M | ecosystem: Environmental > Terrestrial > Soil >...
ATCAGAATGTATAGGCCCTGCCACCAAGTGGAATGTTCCGGTTCGCCTTCTTGAGCGAGCGCTCGGCAACATTCAGCTCGAATGGGCCGAACCCAAGCCGGACTACGCTCGGTGAGCCAACTTGTTGAACTGACATGGCTTATTCCGACAAGACCCGGACGATTTGACCGTTTCGGCGTTCGTCGTCGGTCTTGTGCAAATACACTCCCGGCAAATGGCGTGTTAGCCGAAACCACTTCCAGCAACAAGCTGTCAGTGTAGCGAATTCGCGGCGCCATCGGGCTGGTACGAGCCGTTCAGCACCTGCTTGGCCAGCCGTAGATCAAGCGTATCAAGGCCTTCTCGAAATTTCGTGTGGGTAGCTTGCAAGGTCCGCCACGCTGCCTCCCTTCGCCCGGGAGATTTTTCGGCGATAGCGAGGCTGGTCGCGGCCCTGAGCGCCCATGACAAGCTCGCTTGTCTGGCCGACAGTTCGAGCGCATTGAGAAAATACTGCCTGCCAACCGCAAGCCCCTCGTTATTGCTGAGAGCCAGTTCGCCCCTTATGCGATGCAATTCGGGTGCGTACCATTGGATCTTGTCAAGATCGATCTTTGCTCGTTCGAAGATTGCAAGTCCTTGTCGGGGCCGATCGGCGACGGCTGTACATCTTGCAAACTCTGCTTGCAGGATCCAATCGAAGACCCCGTAGCGCGCCGCTGACAGCTTCTCCAGACCACGGTAGAGCGTCGCCGAAGCCGTATCGCCCTCGCCGCGCCGGATTCTGCAGAGAGCCTGCATGCCGAGGCCGAAGCCGTGATAGCTGTCCACGGCATATTTTGCGGCGTGTTCGACCAGCTCGTCGGCGAGGGCTTCGGTTTCGGGATCGTCCGGACTTGTCAGATAAGCATTGAAGCCTGCCCAGGCGAGCGCCACGCAGAGTGGTACGGCGTGATCGAGTTGGCGCGCCTCAGCGATCGACGTCAGACTTAGGCGCCGCGCCTGATCGGGACAGCCCCGGAGCCAGGCCAGATTGCCCAGGACAGCCAGGGCGTCGACTTTCCGATCGTAGCCGAACCGCTTGATGAGAGTTTGTCGGGACACTTCATCGTCGCGATGCAGGGACAATTCGAAACAAGCCTCGGCCTGCAATGTACGACCGATATGGTGGTAGGTTACGCCACGCATATAATTGGCCGTTGCGATCGCACCGCGATCGCCGCTCCGCTCGGCGACATCGCCGCACCGATCAGCCAATTCTGTCGCCTCCAAATAGCGTGGAAGCCGTATCTGGTGAGCCCAGAGCACAAGCAGAGAATCGAGCTGGCATTCGCTATCGTTGAGACATTCGGCAAGAAAGTGCGCCTTTGTCCAACTCGCATATGATTCTTCGGTCATACCACCGGTGAACATCATGCAGCTGGCGAATGCGGACTGTATGATCATTTCCTGCCTGGAGCCGGCGGTCGCATCGTCTAGTCGACTGATGGCTCTTGCCATCCACTCCCGGCATTCGGGAAGAAGGGCCATTGCCATCCACGTGCTTGCCGAGGCGGCCGCGAGTTCGATCCCAATTTTCGCATCACCTTCGACCGAGAAAGCCCAGTTCAGAGCGACTCTGAGATTGGCGACCTCAACCCCAAGCGCCCTGCGCCTTTCAGGCATATCCATCGCAGCGCCCTGTTTGAACAGGTCGTTGAAATAGAGGGCGTGACGCCGGCGCCAGCGGCCCTCCTCCTCGTTCTCGGCAAGTCGCTCCGAAGCAAAGGCATGAGTGGTATCAAGCAAACGCAGCCGTGCTCCCTGTCCCTGAGCGGCAATCATCGATTTCGAACGAAGCTCCCAAATGCAGTCGGACACATTTGCTTCGTCTATTGTCTCGTCAGCGATAACAGCGACCCCGGCTTCAAAGGTAAATCCGCCGGCAAAAACGCTCAGCCGGCTCAATACGAGCTTCTCCGCCTCCCCGAGCAGGTCATAGCTCCACTCCAGCGTCGCGTTTAAGGTCTGATGCCGCGGCAAGGCGGTTCTGCGCCCCACCCACGACAGGTTCAGTCGGTCGTCGAGCAAGCTCGCGGTCTTACTGAGGCCAAATATGTCAATCCTGCCGGCTGCGAGTTCGATTGCCAACGGAATTCCATCAAGCCGCCGGCAGATTCCCGCGGCAATCGTTCCGTCCGCATCGACCAGCTCGAAGTCACCTCGCACGGCGCGCACGCGGTCGATCAGCAGTTGAACAGCCGGATATTGCAGGGCGTCTTGTGCCGACAAGCTGCTATCTCCCAGAGGGTATGCAAGCGCGCTGAGTTCATAGACATGTTCACCTTCAACACGCATTGCTTCCCGGCTGGTCGCGAGCAAATGCAATGTAGGGACGCGACGAACCAGCTCTTCCGCGAACGTGGACGTCTCATCAATAAGATGTTCGCAACAGTCGAGAATGATGAGCGCTGGCTTTTCTCTCAGATGGTCGATCAGGGCCGGTACGACATCATTTGTCTGGACCGAAAGACCGACAGAGGTTGCCACGGTCGACGCGACGAGCGAGCTGCCGCCAAGAGCGCCCAAGTCTACGAAGTGAACCTCGTTGTTGAGAATTACGCTAATTTCATGAGCAACTTCGATGGCTATCGTAGTCTTGCCGATGCCGCCGGGACCGACGATCGTTACAAATTTCTGCTCAATCAGCTTCGATTGGATCGCAGCCAAGGCGTCATTTCGGCCGAGCATCCGCATCAAGCGCGCAGGCAGTCGGGGACGCACGGCTGGCTTGATATCCTCGAACGCCTGCGATGAAAGCGGCGTTACCGGTACGACGAGGCTGTACCCCCGGCCAGGCACGTTCGCAATTATATCGTCTGCCGGGGTCACTGTTCTCGAGAGCCTTCCGCAGCGCCGAGATGTGGACGCGGAGGCTGACTTGTTCGGCTCCTCTCTTCGGCCAAACGCGCTCGATCAGGGTTCTCCTGCCGACAACCTTGTTTGCGTGCTCCACAAGCACGATGAGAAGATCCATGGCGCGCCCGCCGAGCGGGACAACCTTTGCGCCGTTCGTCAGACGCCGGCTTCCAATCGACAGTTCGAAGGGGCCGAAGCTCAGGACTTTCCCCTCGTGACCTCTCATGGAATATCCTCACCCGAGCCGGTTCTCGAGGTGACCTTGCCAGGGATGCCACGGCCAGGGGTGCCGCGTTCGCGCCGCCAGCTGGCTGGGCTCTGACCAAAAGCCTGCCTGAAGAGCCTGCACAGATGGGCTTGATCCGAGAAGCCCACGCTGAGGGCGATTTCACTCAATGGTTCTGCACTGGTCCTCATCAGGTGGCACGCTCTCTCAAGCCGTCTTGTCACCAGGTAGGCATGAGGTGACTCGCCAACAGCCAGTTTGAATTTCCGTGAGAAGTGCGCGGGGCTTCGGCGCGCCACGGCACTGAGATCCCGGATATGAATGGTGCGGTGCAGATTGCTGTCAATGTAAGCTTGCACGCGAACGATCTGCCAAGCGGCTAGACCACCCCTTGTGGACCCGTTGGCGCCCGAGCGACGCTCGATTTCCGCTTGCAGGATAGTCGATGCGGTAGCCAGCGAGGCTTTCGCCGCCTCACGATCACGCTCGAGCTCACGTCTCGCTGTCTCAAGAAGTGTCGCTAGGCTGTTCGCCAGATATCCGAACTCGAGGCCGGCTGAGGAAGAATCCGTCACGGCGCTTTGAGACCTTTCCATGTCAAACCCTCGACGAGCATCCCAGCACGGCAAGAGCATGGTCCATGGAGCCCCGTTTGGCTTGTTAAGTAACGTTCTGAACCGTTAATCTTGGGCAAATACCCGATCGTTGGGCAAACGCCCCAGGGTAGAAAAAACCACGTATCTTCAGCCGCATACGGGAAAGGGCATGGCCGGATTCCGGCCGATAGTCACGACAATTCGCGGAACTGTTCGGGGTGCTCTTGGCCGGCGTTCGGAGTAACGCCCGCCGAGGATCTCCGCGGGAACGGAGCTTCCGCGGAGACCCTCTCGGCGGAGCAAGGGACTTAACGCTTCGCCGTTTCGACAGGCGTATTTCAGTCAGTTACGAGCCATGGTCCTTGAGGATCTTGAGATCGCTGACCGAGTAGGACAGTGAGTAACGGAACCCACACTCGATCCTCGTCGGCGCGAGGGCGTGGAGTTCTTCACCATTGGCTTCCGGAAAATTAAGCTCACCCTTCCCGATCCACGCACCCACGACAGCGAGATTGTCGGTGATTGACATCGCCAGCTCGTTGACCGCGGGCTTGTCCTGGTGACCGGCCGCCAAGCTCGGGAAATATCGCAGCAAGACCGTGGGCCGGTTGAGAAAGGACGGTCCGCTTTTGATCGGCTTGTGCAAGGTGACGCAGGCTTCTGCAAGACGCTGTCCATGTGCGGAGAGGCTCGCGCCAAATCGGCTGCCGGACGCGACCGGCGCCGCGGCGGGACCTGCGGCCGCAAAGGAGCGCGTCTGAAAGATGCTGCCGATCTTCTTTGGAAAACCCTGCGTCCAACCGCGCGCAAGCGCTGCATCATTGTCGACATAAATGTACGGACACCACACGACCGGCACATCGCCATACATCGCGTCGACCAGAACAAATGCCTCGCGATACTGATAACGAGCCGGATCGAGATATTCGTCATCCTGGGCTGTGAATTGCCAATCCAGAAACATCATGACGGCGCGGCCATTCGACTTCGGATCTCGGGAAAGGCCATGCGGCAATGTTGCCGCCGTTGCGTCGGGATGCGTCCAGAATTCAACTCCAACAACATCGCCGGCATAGTGCCAGGGTGGTGGCGGCGTTAGAGCGGCCTGACCGAATGGCGATTTCGGAACTGTAAAGCCCTTGAGCATTGCCATGTCCTGATGCATCGCTGCCGGCGAAGAAGCTAGCGGAAGCGGCCACAATTGATTTGATTGGCGTGCGTCGACTTGTTCATTCCTGCTGCGGAACTCGCTTGTCTGCATCTGCTACGACTGTTAGGCGGTCAGGTCTGCCAGGATTTCGACACCGGTGACGGAATAGGAAAACGAAAATCGATATCCGCGCCCCACCTTCAGCGGCCCGAGCATCTCCAACTCTTCGCCGTAGGCTTCCGGAAAATTGAGCTCACCCTCGCCGATCCAGATGTTCGTGATCATGAGGTGGTTCGAAACGGATCCAACGAGTTCATCCACGGCTGGCCTCTCGTGCAGGCCGGCCGAGAGCCGAGGAAAATATCGCCGCCCCACGATTCGGCGGTCGAGCAAACCCATAAGACCCTCGGCCCTCTCGCGCAAAGTGACGCGGGCTTGCACCAGCATTCTACCATGCGCAGACATGCAAGCGGCGAACCTGCCATCCCGCGCGAGTGGCGCCGAAGCGGCGCTCGCGGCGGAAAAGGTCCGGGTCTGGTGCACGGTACCGAATTTTCTTGGATAGCCTTGTATCCAGCCTCTCATCAAGGCAGCATCGTTGTCGGCGTAGCAATACGGACACCACGCTATTCGTGTCCCCTTCCACAGCGCGTCGAGAAGGACAGTAAATTGGCGACATTGATATCTGGCCGGATCGAGATACTCATTGTCCTGCGCGCTGAACTGGTAGTCGGCGAAGAGGGCAACAGAGTGCCCCGGACATCTCTCATCCACCTCGACACCAGCCGGAAGAATGTGGACTGATACATCCGGATCATTCCAAAACTCTACCGCGAGCACGTCACCTGCGAAGTGCCAGGGTGGTGGCGGGACAAGCGGGGCAACGCCAAGAGGGGAGCGAGGGGCAGTAAAACCTTTCAGCATTTCCTCGTCCCCGCCACCAGCAGCTTGTCAGCCCCGCATCATTTCAACATGCAAGGCTAGCGTTGGCGTTGACCTCGACGCTTGGACAAACGTGCGATGACTTGCCGGTTCATGTGCAACCGATGCCAAGTAGCAAGATCGATCGTACCTCTGCGAACTGCGCCGTCCTACCCGTTAGTCGGTCCTCTTCCGTTTCACACATCATGTGGGCGGCGAGTCGAGGTAAACATAGAGAGCCGCGATCTTGCCGTCGCGCGTGATGATGAAATCCACACCGGTGTACACGGGCGTTTCGCCTTTTGGCCCCGAGCCCCACGCCAGGCGTCCCGAATTGTGCAGAACCTGAGGGGCGCCGTGAGGCGTATAAACAAAATGCGGATGCGTCGCGCGGAGATCGCCGGCGAACTTGTCCAGTGCGTCGTGTCCGACGAAAGTGCCGGGCGGCACGTACAGCACACAGTCCTCAGTATAAAGTTCCTGAATTGCGGCCGTTCGGCGAGCCGGATCACCTTCACCGAAGACTTCCGGAAGATTGCGATTGAGCAGCGTCTCGACACCACTCACATCTGTGCCCACGGACGGCGGGACGCTATTCTCGCTGGCATGTTGGCTCATGGGAACACTCCTATGTGCTCCGATGATGTGCTTGGAGGGTCAACCAGCGAAACAGAAATAATTGAAAGTCATCGTTTCAGTTTTTGGTGTATGGGGCGCAATGGCTTGCCGCGCTTCGACGGCCCGGTGCCCATCAGCGATATGCGGATACTTGGCCCAGCGCTAACGCCTTGCCCAATGTCCGCAAACCGTAGCAACGAAACTCCGCTTCGTCTTTGCGCCGGCGACTAAAATAGTTGCGGACGCGTTGTGTTCAGCTGAGAGTTTCGCGCTTTGACCCATTGCAGACTTGGCGGATCGTGGAGCGGCAGCTCAATGCTGCATATGCGGGTTCATGATCTCTGCCGTCGGCATCATGTTGTCGTTCAGATCCGCCATGATCAGAAGCGATCCGACGACGACCAGGGTTACGATGAGCACGCCAAAGGCGAGAGCCATCACGTTATTGGTATTGTCCGGGCCTGTGGTGACGTGCAGGAAAAACACCAGGTGGACGCCCATTTGCGCGATCGCGAGGACAGTCAGACCGAGAGCAATACCGCCCGCCCAAAGCAGCGATGTGTTCGCGACCCAGAACGACATGGCCGTGAGGACCACGGCGAGAGCCAATCCGATCGTGTAGACAAGCACGCCGGACGATGTTCCGCGTTCGACGTCGGGGAGTGCTGAGGCGTCACCGGGGGCGCGATCGTATTGTGTGTCGGTCATGAAACGACTCCCATCAGATAAACCACCGTGAACAGCCATACCCAAACGATGTCCAAGGCATGCCAGAACAGCGAAAAGCAAAGCAGACGCCGCTCGACGGCCGCTTGAAAGCCTTTGATTGCGACTTGAGCCATCATCACGACCAGCCATGCGAGACCGGCGGTGACGTGCAGGCCGTGACAGCCAACCAACGTAAAGAAAGCGGAGAGAAAGGCGCTACGCTGCGGACCAGCCCCGATAGCGATCATGCCGGCGAACTCTCGCACCTCCAGCGCGAGGAACGCGGCTCCCAGCACGAAGGTGATGAGGGCGCCCAAATAAACGGTGGCATAACGCCGCACACTGATGGCCAGGGACATCAATCCGCACGTGTAGCTTGAGGCAAGAAGGCAAGCGGTCTCGATCGCAACACTGACCTGGTTGAACAGTTGCAGGCCGCTCGGGCCGCCTGCGGTTGCCTGCGCAAGCACCGCGTAAGCAGCAAAGAGCGACGCAAACATGACGATGTCGCTCAGCAGAAATACCCAGAAGCCAAAACCGACCACGATCCGCTTCGGAGCCGGACCGGCCTCACTCGTGCTTGGCGCCGCCTCGTGCGGAACCTCATCATCAATTGCAACAGCGACGTTCATGCTGCAATCTCCGCCTGGTTCGCCTGCTCGAACCGAGCAATCTGATCGGCCGGGACTTTGACTTCCTCCTCGCTGCGAAACGCGAAGGCAAGCACCGTCAGAAACACGCCGATCAACCCGACACCCGCCATCCACCAGATGTGCCAGATCAAGGCGAAGCCGGAAACGACGGCAAAAAATGCCGTGACGAATCCGGTGGCGCTGCTCTTCGGCAGCTCGATCGGCTCGAATTTGTGCTCTTTCATCGGTTGGACCTGCTGCTTGCGCTCGCGCTGCTTCATTTTCCAGAAGGCGTCGACGTCCGTGACTTGCGGCAGCACGGCAAAGTTCCACGCGGGTGGCGGCGAGGCCGTCGCCCACTCCAGCGTCCGACCGTCCCATGGGTCCGCCGTCGCCCTGAGTTGCTCGCGGTCACGAATCGAGACCACGAGCTGGATGACCTGGCAGACGACGCCAGCGAGAATCACAACGACGCCAACCGCGGCAACCAACAACCACGGCTGCCAGCTCGCAACATCGTAGTGCTGCATCCGGCGAGTCATGCCCATGAGACCCAGCACGTAAAGCGGCATGAAAGCGAGATAGAAGCCGATAAACCAGCACCAGAACGAGGCCGCGCCCCATCGTTCGTCGAGCCTGAAGCCGAACGCCTTGGGAAACCAGTAATTGTAGCCCGCCAGCAGACCGAACACGACACCACCGATGATGACGTTGTGGAAGTGGGCGACAAGAAACAGGCTGTTGTGCAGCTGGAAATCCGCAGGCGGGACAGCCATCAGAACACCGGTCATGCCGCCGATCACGAAAGTCACCATGAAGCCGATCGACCACAGGATCGGGACATTGAACCGGATGCGGCCGCCATACATGGTGAAGAGCCAGTTGAAGATTTTCACACCCGTCGGCACCGCAATGATCATCGTCATGACGCCGAAGAAGCCGTTGACGTTCGCGCTCGCTCCCATGGTGAAGAAGTGATGCAGCCACACGATGAACGACAGCACGCAGATCACCATCGTCGCAGCGACCATGGAGCGATAGCCAAACAGCGGCTTGCCAGAGAAGGTCGCGACAACCTCGGAGAAGATGCCGAACGCCGGCAAGACCAGGATGTAGACCTCCGGGTGACCCCAGACCCAGAACAGGTTGACGTACATCATCGCATTGCCCTGGCCCTCGATCGTAAAGAAATGAAAGCCGAGATAGCGATCGAGCAGCAGCATCGTGAAAGTCGCCGTCAAGACCGGAAATGCGGCGACGATGAGCAGGTTCGAAGCGAGCGCCGTCCAGCAAAAGACGGGCATGCGCATATAGCTCATCCCAGGCGCCCGCGTTTTCAGGATTGTCGCAACGAAATTTATTCCTGTCATCAACGTGCCGACGCCGGAGATTTGCAGGGCCCAGAGATAGTAGTCGACGCCGACGCCGGGCGAGAATTGCAGCTCGCTCAGCGGTGGATAGGCGACCCAGCCGGTTTTTGCGTACTCGCCGACCGCAAGCGAGATGTTCGTCAGGAGAATGCCCGACGCAGTCAGCCCCAGGGCGACCGAGTTCAGCGTCGGAAACGCCATGTCGCGGACGCCGAGCTGCAGCGGCACAACGAAATTCATCATTCCGATCACGAACGGCATCGCCATGAAGAAGATCATGATCGTGCCATGCGCCGAAAAGATCTGATCGAAGTGCTCAGGCGGCAGGTACCCCTGCGCGCCGCCTGCTGCGACCGCCTGTTGCGCCCGCATCATGATGGCGTCGGCAAAGCCGCGCAACAGCATGATCAGCGCCAAGATGATGTACATGATGCCGATGCGCTTGTGGTCGACGGAGGTCAGCCACTCGCGCCACAAATAGGGCACGTAACCCTTGAGCGTGACCCATGAAAGGACGGACACGATAACCAGGACCATGCCCCCCGACGCGCCCATGATAATCGGCTGGTCGAAGGGAATCGCGCTCCAGTCCAGCTTGCCAAGTAGAGTCATTTTTCCGCCCTCATTGATCTCGGATATGCGCGGCACATCGCGTCGTCGGACTGCATTTCGGAGACTAGGATGCTGCCGAATAGACCAGGCGCGACCGAGCGATAGGTGAATGGCGCCATCGCAGCGCTGGGCTTCGCCAGATCGGCATAAGTCTCCGCATTGAGCTGCTGGCCGGCGCTGCGCGCCGTTTCGATCCACTGTGCGAATTTTTCCTCCGACACCGCATCCGTGTCGAAATGCATGTCGGAAAAGCCATCGCCGCTGAACTGAGCGGAAAATCCGCGGTATGTTCCGGGATGGTCGGCCTGCAAATGGAGGCGGGTGATCATTCCCGCCATGGTGTAGATCTGGCTGCCAAGCTGCGGCACGAAGAAGCTGTTCATCACACCCGAGGAAGTCAGCTCCAGACTGACCGGCGTGCCGACGGGAATAATCAGTCGATTGACGCTTGCAATCCCCTGATCGGGATAGATGAAGAGCCATTTCCAATCGAGTGAGGCAACCTGGACTCGCAGGGGTTTCGCGGTGGATGCGATCGGCTTGCGTGGGCTCACATCGTGCGAGCCAATCCACGCCACGCCGCCAACCAGGAACACGGTCATCGCCGGGATCGACCAGACCAGCATCTCGAGACGGCCGGAATAGCTGAAATTTGGCCGATAACGCGCACGCTCATTCGAAGCACGAAACCAGAAGGCGACGCCAAGCGTCGCAAGGATCACCGGAATCACGATCGCCAGCATGATGCCGAGCGAGTTGAGCAGAATCTGTCGCTCGGCGAGAGCAATGGGTCCTTGCGGATCGAGCACGCCTTCCGTGCAGCCACCGAGTGTTGCGGCACTCGTCAGGGCAAATGCCCGAAAACTGTATCGCATGTTAGACCTCGCTCACAGGAATGAACTGCCGCCGCGGTCGATCAAGAGAACCGCGAACAGCGCGAATAGATAGAAGATCGAGAATACGAACAGCCTGTGAGCAGCCCGGCGATCCGTCCCAGCGCTTTTGTTCAGTTGGAGCGCGAGCAAAAGGAAAAGCGCTCCACAGATCGCAGCGATCGCGTCATAGACCACACCGGCCAGTCCGAGCAGCCACGGCAGCTCCGCGGCGAGAACCAGCAGGCCGCTGTAGATCAGGATCTGTCGCGTCGTTGCGGTCCTCCCCGCGACAACCGGCAACATCGGAACACCGGCGCGGGCATAATCATCGGTGCGATTGAGCGCCAGAGCCCAGAAATGGGGCGGCGTCCAGAGGAAGATGATGAGGAAAAGCGCAAGCGGCTCGAACCCGATTTCGCCAGTCGCCGCGGCCCATCCGATCACGGGCGGCAGCGCTCCTGCGACGCCGCCGATGACGATGTTATGCGGCGTAGACCGCTTCAGCCACGCCGTATACACGAGAACATAGAAGGCAATCGTGCCGGCCAGCAATGCGGCCGCCGGGAGGTTCGTCGCCAAAGCGAGGACCAGCACTGCGACGCTGCCAAGAACGAGTCCAAGGACAAGCGCCTCGAACCGGGAGACCTTGCCCCGCGGAATTGGCCGCATCGCGGTGCGGCTCATGATTGCATCGATATCTGCGTCGTACCACATGTTGAGCACGCCGGCGGCTCCAGCTCCGGCGGCGATGGCAAGAACCGTGACGAGCGTGGTTGGCGGATCAAGTCGACCTGGTGCGATGCTCAGTCCGACGACCGCCGTGAAGACGGCAAGCATCATCACACGCGGCTTTGTCAGTGCGACAAATTCAGACAAGCTCCGGCGGCGGCCCAGCGGGTGAGCGGAGTGAGACGACAACGCAACTCGCCCTTCCCCGAATTGACCGGCGATGGATTTGACGTTCATCTCGCTGCTCCAAGTTCATTCAAAGTGAGAGCTGTCGTGTTCAGCCCGAACAGCTTGTCAATGCACGCATTCAATATGCGTTCTCACCTCGGGCCGCTATTGAACGCGGCTGCTCCATTGGGGCCAATCATGCTCAAAACTGGTGGCTGACAAATTCAGATTCAGACACGTGCCGCGATCGCATGAATTGGGATGATCCAAGCACGTTTCGACAAGCACACCAGGCCAGCATTTCCTAGGGATCAGTGTTCGGATATCCGAAACGGCCGCTCCAAGCTTCGAACATCGGCGAGGTCCGCTGCTTTTTGCTCGGAAGCTGCCGCCTGGCCTAACGGAGAAGCATCGATGAAGTCGCCTTCACGCTGGATGATTGCAGCCGTCTGCCTTATTGCCCCGGTACCTGTCGCGCGAGCACATTCCGCTTATGATGGTTCCTGGGATCTCGTTTTCGTCACGCAAAGTGGCGCATGCGATGCCAGCTACAATTTCACCATCAATATTTCAGACGGTGTCGTGACTCATCCCAATCTCGTTAAATTCAGAGGGTACGTCGCAAAATCCGGTTCGGTTCATGCGTCGGTGACGGTTCACGAAAAATTCGCATCGGGCACCGGCAGGCTTTTCGGGACGACCGGTCGCGGAAGATGGAGCGGCCACACGGGGAGTGCGCGATGCTCGGGCTACTGGACCGCGCAGCGCAATTGATCAATTTTATGTTCGAGCGAATGCCGCCCTCCGCCGCACGATGAGGCACGGTCGTTCAATGCACCGCAGCGGCGTCCAAGAATAGGCCGAAGCCCGATGCTAACCCGGCGGCTGGCCCTGGAGAGCGTCGGTACATCCATGACTTCAGTCCTCACCAAGTCGTTCCCGCAAGAACAGCAACCCTTAGCAAGGGCTGTCCCGGACAAGAAGCGCGTCTTGATCGTCGGGGGTGGCTTTGCCGGTATTGCAGCAGCGCGGGCACTGAAACGAGCCGATGTCGACATCACGCTGATCGATCGGCGCAATCACCATATTTTTCAGCCGCTCCTTTACCAGGTTGCCACCGCAGTTTTGTCGCCGGCCGAGATAGCAGCGCCGATCCGGCAGCTCGAGGCGAGACAGAAAAACCTGAGTGTGTTGCTGGCCGAGGTCAAGGGCATCAACCTCGGAGCTCGGACCGTCGAAGCCATTTGCCCGGGGATTGGCAGTCGAAAACTCAGGTATGACTTCCTAGTGGTCGCGACCGGCATGCGTCCGAGCTATTTCGGTCATGACGAGTTCGCGCAGTTCGCGCCGGGCCTCAAGAGCCTCAACGACGCTGAAGCGATCCGAACCAAGATCCTCAGCGCGTTTGAGTTGGCGGAGTCTACCGATGACGAGAAGGAACGTGCCCGGCAAATGACCTTCGTGTTGGTGGGCGCCGGTCCGACCGGCGTCGAGCTTGCCGCTTCGATCGCCCAACTGGTCTCGGTGACCTTGCGCAACAATTTCCGAAGGATTGATCCTGCCAAGAGCCGGGTTTTGTTACTGGACGGCGGCGCTCGCATCCTTCCGACCTTTGCGGAGGCGCTGTCACGAAAGGCCGCCAGACGGCTGACCAAGCTCGGGGTTGAGATTTCGACGGGCGTAAAGGTCGAGCGGGTTGATGATCAGGGCGTGATCGCGGGTGGCGCCCGGATTCCCTGCGCTACCGTGCTTTGGACGGCGGGCGTTAGCGCCTCACCGGTCGTGAAAATGCTGGGGACGACGACAGACCGCGCCGGGCGCGCATTGGTTGGCGCTTTCATGGGCATACCCGAGGCGCCCAACGTCTTTGTAGCGGGAGATGCAGCCGCAATGGTCCAGGATGGTCAACCGGTCCCTGGAGTGGCGCAGGCAGCCATCCAACAAGGCCGATTTATCGGACATGTCATCGCCAACCGTGTCAGGGGACGGAAGGATGGTCGACCATTTCGGTACCGCAACAAGGGCAATATGGCAGTGGTCGGCAAGAACTTCGCCATCCTTGAGTCCCGCCACTTGCGCAGCAGCGGCTTTGTGACTTGGCTGGTATGGGCCGCGCTACACGTGCTCGCTCTGCCACAACTCCAGAACCGGTTCCGCGTCCAAACACAGTGGTTTTGGTCTTACCTGTCCGGCCAACGGAGCTCCAGACTGATTTCCGAAGGACCGCGCTCGTCCGCGTCATGACATTGATGCGCTCCAGCGCGATGAAGCTGACATCCGCGGTCTGGTCAGTCTTTACGCGAAGCTGAGCAGGATGCGGGCCTTGTCCTCGAAAGTCCGCCGCGCGAACGAAGCCTTCCGCAGGCTTCCAACCAGCACGCACACATTGATCGGCGCTTCCATGGTCATTCCTGTGCGGTCGCCCGAGATTTCACCGTCCGTGTGAAGTCGGGCTTGCGCTTCTCCAGAAACGCCGCGAAAGCCTCTTTTGCGTCGTCAGATCGAACCTGCACGCTGAACTCTTCGTTCTCAGCCTTCATCGCGGCTTTGATTTGCGCGCGAAATTGTTGCTTCATGAGCCTCTTGCTGGCTTGGAGCGCTCCCGCCGGCTTTGCTGCCAACTTCGCTGCCGCTTCGGCCGCCCTCGCCAGGACGTCCTTGTCGGGTATGATCTGGGTAACCAGCCCCAACTCCGCGGCGCGCTTGGCGTCAAAGGGACCTCCTAACAAGATCAGCTCGGCCGCACGAACATGTCCGATCCGCGCCGGTACGGAGCAGCTCGACCCGAATTCCGGCACGAGAGCAAGATTGATGAAAGGCATCTGGAATTTCGTGCTTTCACCTGCGTAGATGAAATCACAGTGCGTCAACATGGTGGTGCCGCCGCCGATCGCGGCGCCATGGACCGCGGCGACCAGCGGCTTGTCGAAGTCGACCAACGCGTTCATGAGGCGGGCCTGCGGCGATTCTCCTGGCCCTGGAGGGTTCTTCAGGAAATCCTCGATGTCGTTGCCCGCGCAGAACGAGTCCCCCGCGCCATGCCAGAGCACGACACGCGTGTTCTCGTCATTCGCGGCCTCATTGAAGATGCCTGCGAGAGCGAGGTACATGGCTGAAGTCATCGCGTTCAGCTTTTTCGGACGATTCAACTGGATGCGCAGGATGCTTCCGGCGTGTTCGGTAACGATGTCATCCATTGTCGCACTCCCGGTCTCCTGAGTGTGAATTCACGGCAGGTCGAGGTTCACGGCGAGTCCCGCTGCCGGCAGTCTCGTCGCGCTAAGCGGCATGTTCCTTTCCCTTCGGAATGGCGCCGCTTGCGCGCAAACCATCGATTTCGACCGCGCTAAAACCGAGCTGCCGGAGAATCTCCTCGCTGTGCTCTCCAAGCTTTGGGGCGCGCTTCGCGGGTACCTTGGTGACGCCATGCACCTGAAGCGGGCTGCTGATTGTAGACGTCAGCTTGCCGCCGGCGCCATCGAGCGGCACGATGATGTCATTCGGCCGGAGCTGCGGATCGTTGATCACCTCCTGCGGCCCACGCACCGCTCCGAACGTCACGTGGACGCCATTGAACACGTTGTACCAATGCGCCATCGGCTCGGCACAGAAGGTCTCGTCGAGGATCGCCGTGAGCTGCGGCATGTTCGCCATCAACTTGGCCGGATCGGAGAACCGCGGGTCGGCCAGCAGATCGGGGCGGCCGATGGCCTTGGCGACGGCGACCAGCTTGTCGGGCGTGACGATGAGAACGAACCAGGTGTCGTCCTTGGCGCGATACACATTCATTGCCGCGTTTGCGGGGTGCATGCGATCGTGCAACCCGAAGAACTTCGCATCACATAGTGCGGCCTGGATCGATACGCTGGCGGACCACACGCCTTCGGCAAGCAGCGAAGTCGTGACATGCGCCCCCTCGCCGGTACGCTCGCGACGATAAAGGGCAGTGACGATCGCCGAATAGAGCCCGACGGCAGTCGCATTGTCGCCGCTACCGGCCACCGGCCAGGTCGGCGGCGCGCCGGCATCGCGCGTCATCGATAACAACCCGCTGCGGGCCCAGTACGAGGTGATGTCAAAGCCGGGAAGATCCGCATCAGGTCCCTTGTCGCCGAAACCCGTGATGTCCGCATAGATGAGCCGCGGGTTCCAACCCACCACATCGTCGTATTCGAGCTTCAATTTCTTGCGTGCAGGGTGCGGTGTGTTGACGACCAGCACGTCGGCCCATTTGACCAGCTTCTCAAGCACCTGACGGGCGCTGGAGGATTTCAGGTCAAGCGCCATACCCCGCTTGTTGCGATTGGCGAGGTGCCAGGGGTAGGCATCTTCCGCGACCGGCTGCGGAGGCATGTTGTTGGCATGTCGCCATAGCTCACCGCTTGGCGGCTCCACCTTGATGACGTCGGCGCCGAAGTCCGACAGGATCACTGCGGCGCTGGGGCCCGCGATGAAGCTCGCCATATCCACCACTTTCAACCCGGAGAAAATATTGTCGCTTGCCATGGCTGTTCCTTCCTAATCGCCGCGTGCGTCCGCTGCTTCACCGACCGCGGAATTTCGGTGCACGTTTCTCGAGGAAGGCGGAGGTGCCCTCCTTCTTGTCTTCGGTTGCGGCGCAAATGCCGAAGTAGGAAGCCTCCAATGCAAGGCCTTCACTTTGGCTGGTCTCCAGCCCCTTGTTCGCAGCCTCAAGCGAGAACTTCACGGCGATCGGCGCGTTGGCCAGAATCTGCTTCATGATCCTCTCGGCACGATCGATCAGGCTGGCTGCGGGAACAACCTCGTTGACGAGGCCGATGCGATAGGCCTCCTGCGCGGAAATCGTCTCGCCCGTGAGGATCAGCTGCAAGGCCCTCCCCTTTCCCACAAGGCGCGGCAAACGCTGCGTACCGCCGCCGCCAGGCAGCAGGCCCAGCTTCACTTCGGGCTGCCCGAACTTGGCGTGCTCCGCGGCAATCCTGATCGTGCAGGCCATCGCCGTCTCGCAGCCACCGCCGAGCGCAAAGCCATTGATCGCCGCGATCACCGGCTTGCCGAGGTTTTCGATGAGGTCCAGAACACTCTGACCGAACCGGCTGGACTCCTCCGCCTCGTAGGCGTCGACATGTGCAAGTTCGCTGATGTCCGCGCCGGCGATGAAGGCCTTGTCGCCCGCACCCGTGAGGATCACGCCGTGTAGGGAAGCGTCCGCCTTTGCATCCTCGAATGCAGCCCGCAAATCAGCCCAGGTCGGCGTATTGAGCGCATTGAGCACCTTGGGCCGATTGACCGTGATGTAGGCAATCGAACCCTTTTTTTCGTACTGGACGTTCGCAAGAGCCGGTGTCGCTCTGGACGAGGAATCGGGCACTGTCGCCGGCGAAGGCGTGAATGATGCGGCTTCCGACGCCATGATCATGTCTCCTGCATGGGGGTGAGCCGGCATCGGAGCGCCGGCTCGCTGAGGTGTCACAAGAAGGCGCCGTAACCGGTGATCGCTTTGCCAACGATCAGATTTTGCATCTGATACGTGCCTTCGTAGGAATAAAGTGCCTCGGCATCGGCAAAGAAACGCCCAACATTGTAGTCGGCGATGATGCCGTTGCCGCCCAGGAGCTCGCGTCCCCACGCGACCGTTTCGCGCGACTTGGCCGTGCAAAACGCCTTTGCGAGCGCTGCATGGTGATCGCCGAGCTTTCCTTCGTCATCGAGCTGCGCGAGGCGGAGCATCAAGCACTGGCACGCAGTCACATTGGCGAGCATCTTTGCAAGGATGTCTTGGACCAGCTGGAACGAAGCAATCGGCTTGCCGAACTGCAACCGTTCCTGCGTGTATTTGAGCGTCGCCTCGAACGCTCCCATCTGGATGCCGGTCGAAGCCCAGCCCACCATGTACCGCGTCATGCGCAGTACGCGGGCGGTGTCGCGGAACGAATTGCCACCCTGGAGACGGTTCGCTTCAGGAACGCGCACGTCCTTTAGCGTGATCTGTCCGTTCTGGACGACCTTGAGCGCGATTTTGTGCTCCATCTTTTCGACACTGAAGCCAGGGGTCGACTTGTTCTCGACGATGAAGCCCTTGACCTGGTTGTCGGCAACGTCGCGCGCCCAGATGATCGAAAGGTCGCACCATGGCGAGTTGCCGATCCATCGCTTCTGGCCATTGAGAATCCAGCTATCTCCCTCGCGCTTGGCGGTCGTGGTCAGCCCGCCGCTCGTTCCCGAACCGACCAGCGGCTCGGTCAGCCCGAAACATCCGATCTTCTCGAAACGCGCCATTTGCGGCAGCCATTTCTGTCGCTGCTCCTCGGAGCCATCGAGATAAATCGAGCCCATGGCCAGGCCGCTGTGTACGCCGAAAAACGTACAGACCGACGCGTCGACCCGCGCGAGCTCCATCGCGACGAAGCCGAACAGCTTCTGGCTGCCGCCGGCGCAGCCATAACCCTCGTAGCCGAGACCGCCGATGCCAAGCTCCTTGAACGACGGCAGCAGCTCGAAGGGAAACGCATCATCGGCCCAGTACTTGTTGATGATCGGCTGGACCTTGGTCTCCATGTACTTCCGCACTTTTGTGACGACCGCCTTCTCCTCGGGGGTGAGAAGGTCGACCAACTGATAGAAGTCGCCGTTCGGAACAGGCACCGGCTTGGGCGCCGCGGACTTGCTTGCGGTGGCTGCGGTGGGCATTTGGAACTCCTTGGCTGCGGCTTGAAAGCCGGAAGATTTGGAAGGACGTGTCGGATGGATGATCGATCTCGCCGTCAGCACCCGGTCTCAGGCGACGTGCGTCGTCGATTTCGTTTGGCTCGACTTGGCGGCCTTATGGCGCAACTCAAGCAGGCCGAGCAGGACTTCGTCTCGCTCCGCCTCCAGTTCCCCGATGGCGCGCGATCCGACCTCGGCATGGACGCTGTCGATGAGCTTCTTCTGCACTTCCGGAGTCAGCGCAGGCGCGCCGAGGGTCTTCCACCAGGCCGTCATCGGACCGCTGAACTGCTGGAAAAAGTGCTCGATGCCGCCCGGACCGCCGCCGAGATGGTTAAGCATCATGTTGCCCATAACGCCCCAGCGCAGGCCCGGACCCCAGCACAGCGCGGTGTCGACGTCGGCAGCGCTCACCACACCTTCGGCGACGAGGTAGTAGACCTCGCGCGCCAACGCGGCTTGCAGGCGATTGGCGACGTGGCCGGGCATCTCCTTGTTCACGCGCACCGTTCGTTGCCCGATCGACGTGTAGAATTCCGTTGCGCGCTGGATTGTGGCTTCCGAGGTCTTTGCCCCGCCAACGATCTCGACCAGCGGGATCAAGTGCGGCGGATTGAACGGATGGGCGATGACGCAGCGCTCGGGATGCGCGGCGGCGCCCTTCTGGATTTCGCTCATGGTAAGCCCGGACGAACTTGAGGCGATGATCGCGCCGGGCGGCAGCAACTCGTCGAGTTGCCCATAGAGCTTCTGCTTGAAGTCAACCCGCTCGGGCCCGTTTTCCTGGACGAGATCGGCTCCATCAACCGCCTGCGCGAGCGCAGCGGTGAACTTCAGGTTCGACGGCGACGCTCCGGGCGAGAGGCCCAAACGCTTCAGCGCCGGCCAGGCGGTCTCGACGAAATTTCGCAGCGCGGCCTCTGCGTTCGGAGCGATGTCGGTCGCGACAACCTGCAGTCCCTTGGCGAGAAACAGCGCGGTCCAGCTCGCGCCGATCACGCCGGTGCCAATGATGGCAATGCGGCGAATGGGCTTGGTGTCGGTCATGTTAAATTCTCCGATGCGTTTGTTAGACTTCGGCGTAAGCGATGCCGGTGAGGTTGCCCTGTGCATAGAGGAAATTTCGTTCACCGGATCCATCGAGCCGTGCCGAGTAAATCGAGCCGGCGAAATCGGTCACGAACATGCGATCGTTTGGAACGTCGAGCGCGATACCGATCCCTTCCATGAGATGGGTCACCAGGATCTCGGGCTCGGCAGGCTTGTTGTCGATCGAGGCCCGGTTCACGGTATTGCCGCGCGGGGGATCGCCGCGGTCGGTCCAGTAGAGAACACGGTTCTTGTGATCGATCTCGAGATCGATGGGCTCCGGCAGGGCGTCGAAGAAGACCTCGACGTCGGATCTCGTCGCAACAGTCTGGCCGGCGGGTATTTCGAGGTTGGCACGGAAGATGCGGCCGAGTCCGGCATTGTCCGGACCCTTCTGCGTCCAGTAGATTTTTCGGAATTTCGGATCGATCGCCAGACCGACGCACCATCGCGTCTGATCCCGTTGATCGGCGTCGCCGTGGCCGGCCTCGATGAGCGTCTCCAGCCGCGAGCCGTCGAGATTGCAGCGCATCACGCGCATACCCTCGCGGTCGCACCAATAGAGCTTGCCGCCCTTTTTATCGAGGATGATCTGCTTCGGAGTGTGGGTGTCGCCCTGTGCGATAATCGTCTTGCGGTTCTTGCCGTCGAGATCGGCGCGTTCGATCGATCCGTCGTTCAGGTTTGGGATACCCATGTTAGTCCAGTAGATGTGGCCGGATTCGGCGTCGACGACGATGCCGTCGGGCAAGTGGCAGTCTGTCACTATCGTCTTGCGATCCGAGCCATCTGTGTTCATCGCGTGAATGCGGCCGGCGTTTAGCTCAAGGACAAAGAGACGGGGGACGACGGCACCAACGCTTCGGTTGTTCCTCGTGGCGGCTTCAGACATGCTGCACCTCGATTGCGATCTGACGCGAATTTGGTCAGCGCCCGATCGCGACAGTGCCGCGAAAGCTTGCCACGATATTGAATAAGACTGTCGTCGCTGGAACGGGTATGCTTCTTCGCCGCCGTCGTGGACCGCGGCTGCAGGCGATGACGCACCTGCGATCAGAGCGGTCGGGCGGTCATTGCCACCTGGCGGGCCGAGCGGGTGATTGGCGGTCACGACCACCGCGTTTTCTGGCCACATCGAATTGGCCAACGAGAATTTCCGCAAAGACGTACCGCAATTTCAATCCCGCCCAATGCGCCACTACACAGGCCGCACGCCGTGCCCGAGAGCCATGCCGCGGGGAACGATCAGCCATCACCGCAGAGCCGTAATGGCGCGGGGCTTGGCCCTCGACACCGCTCGGATTGTCATGTGGAATATCGCGACAAAAAATGACGGGGGTGATCCAATGGCGGAGGCTTATGTTCTGGCTGCGCCAGGCACGGGTCTTGCGGAGAAGTCGCACAAGGCGCTCTGGGCCGCCGCGATCGGCAACCTGCTCGAGTGGTACGATTTCGGCGTCTATGCCTATCTGACCTCGCTGATCGCCACAAAATTCTTTCCGAGTTCCGACCCGAACGCCTCGCTGCTCGCCGCGTTTGCGGCCTATGGCGTCGGCTTTCTGGCGCGGCCGCTCGGCGGCATCGTGATCGGCCGCCTCGGCGACACCAGAGGCCGGAAGACGGCGCTAGTGCTCACCATCTTCCTGATGGCGTTCGGCACCGTGGGACTCGGCCTGTTGCCCTCCTATGAAACCATCGGCGTGCTCGCGCCGATCCTGCTCGTCATCCTGCGCCTCGTGCAGGGGCTCGCGGCCGGCGGCGAATGGGGCACCTCGACCGCTTTCATGGTCGAATGGGCGCCGCAAGGCCGCCGCGGCTTCTTCGGCAGCTTCCAGCAGGTCTCGACCGCCGGCGGCTCGCTGCTCGGCTCGGCGGTGGCCGCGATCATGACCTCCTCGCTCACTCCCGCCGCGATGCTCGACTGGGGCTGGCGTGTGCCATTCCTGCTCGGCGTGCTGCTGCTCGTCGTCGGCGCCTACATGCGCCAGAACGTCGGCGAGACGCCGGTCTATGAAGCAAGCCGCCAGGCGCCCGCAGACCAACCGGTCGCCTCCGGCTTGCCGCTCGGGGCTCTCGCCTTCGGCTTCACGATCTTCTGGACCGTCGCGTACTACACGCTGCTCGCCTGGATGCCGAGCTTCACTCAACGGTTTGCCGGACTTTCGCCTTCGCAAGCGCTGTGGTCGAACACGATCGGCCTGATCGCCATGGTGATCGCCGTTCCCTTCTGGGGCGCGCTCTCGGACAGGGTCGGCCGCCGGCCGCTGTTGATGGCGAGCGCCATACTCATCGGTGTCCTCTCCTATCCGCTGTTCTCGCTCATGGTGGGCGGGACGGGCCTCGCGCTGGTGCTGCCCATCCAGATCCTGTTCGGCATTCTGCTTGCGCTCTATTCGGGCGCGGGACCCGCAGCGATCTCGGAGATCTTCCCGACGCATCTGCGCTCGACCTGGATGTCGAGCGGCTACGCGCTCGCCGTTGCGATCTTCGGCGGCTTTGCGCCGTTCATCGCAACATGGCTGATCCAGGTCACCGGCTCGCCGGTCGCGCCGACCTATCTTTATCTCCTGCCGTCGGCGGTGATTTCGCTGCTCGTGATCTGGAGCCTGAAGGAAACCAGCGGCACATATTTGAACTGACAAACGGCAATGCTCATTCGGTTCGACGGACGCACCGCCTTCCGCAACAATTTCGTCAACACCATCGCGATGCGGCGCATCGGTGCGCCACAGGACATCGCCAATGCCGTGACGTTTTTGGCCTCCGACCCCTCGTGGATCACAGGGCAGACATTGCCTGTCACCGGCGGCCCGTTGGCGTGAGTCCCAAATCAACGGAACAGACCTGGAGGGAAGATCATGAACGACATCACGAAGCTCGAGCCCTGGCAATGGCCGGAAACGCATTGGCGCGGTCTCGTCAACCAGGTCCGCGCCGGCCGCAGCTTTCGCCCTGAAAGCTGGAAGAACGGCGCACGATGCGCGTTCGCGCTGTCGTTCGATTCCGATCACGAGACCAACGAGCTGCGCGACGGCGGCAAATCGATCGGACGCATGGCATGGGGACAATACGGCAATCGCGTCGGCGTGCCGAGCATCCTGAAGCTGCTTGCGAGGCACGCGGTGCCCGCGACCTTTTATGTGCCGGGCGTCGTTGCCCTGCTCTATGGCGACGAGCAGCGCCGCATCGTCGCGGAAGGGCACGAGATCGGCATCCATTCATGGATCCACGAGCTCAACTCGGTGCTGCCCTATGAGGCCGAGAAGGACCTCATGCTGCGCGCCGCCGATACCTTGGAGAAAACCACGAAGGTGCGGCCCGTCGGCGCCCGCACTGCGTCTTGGGATTTCTCGCCATACACGCTTCGGATCACCAAGGAGGCCGGCCTGCTCTACGATTCCTCGTTAATGGCGGACGTCGATTGCTACGAGCTCTTGCTGGATGGGGAGCCCACCGGCGTGATCGAACTTCCCGTGGAATGGATCCGCGACGACGCGGTCTATTTCATGATGCACCGGTTCCAGGGCCTGCGCCCCTACACGCCACCGGCGGACGTCTTTGACGTGTTCCGTCGCGAGTTCGAGGCGGCCCATGAGGAGGGCGGAATCTTCCAGCTCACCTGCCATCCGCACATGATCGGCTACCGCTCGCGGCTCTGGATCATCGACCAGCTGATCGCCCTTGCGAAAGCGAAGGGCGACGTCTGGTTCGCAACCCATGCCGACGTGGTTCGCTACGCGCGCGACCATGCGGCCTCCTGAAAGCCCTCGTCACCGGCGCGCGGCATCGGCCGCGCTTGCGCGCTGGCGCTTGCCGACGCCGGCTTCGACATCGCCCTTGTTGATCTGCTGGAGGCAGAAATGGCGGTGACTGCGCGACGAACTCAGTGTTGTCAGACCCAGCGCCGCCAGTGGTATCGGTGATAGTAGGGCCTGTGGTATCCGAAGGCGAAAGCCGCGGGTTCTTGGTTTCGTTCCCAAGAGCGAGCGAGCCAACCTCTGTGGCGCCAGTGTCCCCAGCCCCACCGGACTTGAATCGAACCGCTCGGAACCATCGATTTGATGGCTGCCACGTTAGTCGGCAACGGTGCCGCATGGAGCGAAGCGACGTTGCAGGCCATCAAACCTCCCGCCAATGCGGACACGAGGGCCAGTTTATGCATGTTTTCCTCCGTGACTTGGTGTCAAATGTCGTGGATCGCGGTTTGCTGTTGGCTGGACAACCACAATCCGGCCGCCGGGTTCCAAGCCGGTTTCGGTCTGACGATGGCTGGCGCTCGGGCATCGACAACATCATTCGAATGCGAGAGCTGGAAACGGACGGTGGCGGTTGGCCAACCGCTTACGGTTCGAGAGCCAATACGAGGCCGACCCACCAATCCCGAAGGGGGTTCCGATGCGCATATTATCTTCGATCTTGTTGATCGGCGCGGTCTCCGTGGCGGCGCCAGCACACGCCCAGACGTATGATCCACACTACCCGGTTTGCCTACAGAAATACGGCTTGTGCAGCTACATCGACTGCAGCTACACGTCACTGGCGCAATGCAATGCGTCAGCGTCGGGTCGCGCGGCCCAATGTTTGACCAATCCATTTTTTGCCCAAGCACATCCGACACACCGAAGCTACCGACGATAACAACGCGTCCATCGACCCACATCGGCGGGCGTTCAACTCGCGGAGGACCCATCGTCGGACGATGGAATTGCGCTAAAATGGGGTGGACGCCACCAAACCCGTCGTCACGGGTCAACTGGAGTTCAAACGCATTCATGCAAAACGTATCGGCATGGCACGCACATTCCGCGGCCGACTATGTTTTCTCCCAAGCGGCACCTTAGCGCGACAAGAGAAGAGGCCTGAGGATGAACGTCGTCGCCGCAGCCGGTACTCCGGCTGCCAAACCCTGGGTCGGGCGATCGATTCCCCGCGTCGAAGACCCGGCGCTCTTGTCGGGCCGTGGGCGTTTCATCGACGACATCGGCGTGCGGCCGGGAACGCTGCACGCCGCGATCCTACGCTCGCCGCATGCGCATGCCAGAATCGCTTCGATCAGTATCGAGGCGGCAAAGCAGATCCAGGGCGTCGTCGCGATCCTGACCTGCGAGGACATCAAGGCCCTGACCTCAAGCCTTGTCGTCGGCGTCAAGGCGCCGGTCGAATGCTGGCCGATCGCGGTCAGCCGCGTGCGCTATGTCGGCGAGCCGGTGGCCGTCGTCGTCGCTCAGAGCCGCTACCTCGCCGAGGACGCGATCGACCTGATCGACGCGCAGTATGAGCCGTTGCCCGCGGTCATCGATCCCGTCGGCGCGATGGACGCCGGCGCAGCGCTGCTGCACGAAGGCTTTTCGAACAACATCGCCAGCGATCGTTCATTCAAGTATGGCGATCCGGACCGGATTTTCGCGGAGGCGAAGCGGACCATCTCCATCACCATCCGTTATCCCCGCAACTCCTGCACCCCGATCGAAACCTACGGTGTCATCGCGGAGTATGATCCAGCCGAGCAGGCGTTTGATGTGCTCGCCAACTTCCAGGGGCCGTTCAGCATCCACGCGGTGCTTGCGCGCGCGCTGAAAGTCCCCGGCAACCGGCTACGGCTGCGGACGCCGCCGGATTCGGGCGGAAGCTTTGGCGTCAAGCAGGGTGTCTTCCCCTATATCGTGCTGATCGCAGCCGCCGCGCGCGCAACGGGACGGCCCGTGAAATGGATCGAGGATCGGCTCGAACATCTGACCGCGTCAGTCTCGGCGACCAACCGCGTGACCACCCTGCGCGCGGCCGTGACGGATGATGGCAAGATCCTCGCGCTCGACTGGGACCAGGTCGAGGATTGCGGCGCGCATCTCCGTGCACCCGAGCCCGCCACGCTCTACCGCATGCACGGCAACCTCACCGGCGCCTACGCTGTCCGCCACGTTGCCGTGCGTAACCGCGTCGTGGTCACCAACAAGACGCCGACCGGGTTGAACCGTGGCTTTGGCGGTCCGCAGGTCTATTTCGCGCTTGAACGGCTGATGCAACGCATCGCCGTCGCGCTCAAGCTCGATCCCTTGGACGTCATCTCCCGCAACCTCGTTCCCGCCGGCGCCTTTCCCTATCGCACCGCGACCGGTGCGCAGCTCGATTCCGGCGACTATCAGCAGGCGCTGGCACGCGCCGTCAGCGAAGGCGGATTGGCGGAGTTGAAGGCGCGTCGCGACAAGGCGCGCGCAGAGGGCCGCCTTTACGGCATCGGCTATGCAGCGGTCGTCGAGCCGAGCGTCTCCAACATGGGATACATCACGACCGTGCTGACCGCAGCTGAACGCCACAAGTCCGGTCCGAAGAACGGGGCGCAGGCGACCGCGACGATCTCAATCGATCCGGTCGGCAGCGTGTCGGTGCATGTTGCGTCAGTGCCGCAGGGCCAGGGACACCGCACGGTGCTGGCCCAGGTCGTCGCCGATGTCCTGGGGCTGACGCCTGCGGATATCCGGGTCAATGCCGAGGTCGACACCGCAAAGGACGCCTGGTCGATTGCGTCGGGCAACTATTCCAGCCGCTTCGCGCCGGCCGTCGCCGGAGCCGCCAAGCTTGCCGCCGAACGACTGGCCGGGCGGCTCAGGCGGGTCGCTGCCACCAGGCTGAACACCGAAAGCGACGATATCGCCTTCGCCGACGGATTGGCGCTATCGAAACGCAATCCCGACAACAAGGTGCCGTTCTCGCGTATCGCTGCACTGAGCCATTGGTCGCCCGGCGTACTGCCTGACGAGATCGGGCATACCATTCGCGAGACGGCGTTCTGGACTCCACCGGAGCTGACGCCTCCCGACGATGCCGATCACATTAACTCCTCGCTCTGCTACGGCTTTATCTTCGACTTCTGTGGCATCGAGGTAGATCGCTCCACGCTGCAGCCGCGGATCGACCGCTATGTCACGATGCACGATTGCGGGACCATCCTGCATCCGGCGATGGTCGACGGCCAGGTTCGAGGCGGCTTCGCACAGGCGCTCGGCGCAGCGCTCTATGAGGAATACGCTTATGCGCCGGACGGCTCGTTCCTGAGCGGAACGTTTGCCGATTATCTCCTGCCGACGGTGGCCGAAGTTCCGGAGCCACTGATCCTGCACATGCAGACGCCGTCGCCGTTCACGCCCCTGGGCTCCAAGGGTGTCGGCGAAGGCAACTGCATGTCGACGCCTGTCTGCATTGCCAATGCGGTAGCTGATGCGCTGGGCGTAGCTGATGTCGAATTGCCACTGTTGCCGGCGCATCTCGCCGAGCCCATCGGCGGCGCCGAGATGGCGGCGCCCTCCGGCAAGGAACAACACCGCGAAACATCGAAGGGCGGCCCCAAGCTCTCCGGTGAAGGCGGTGCAAGGGTCAGAGCCACACCAAAGCAGGTGTGGGCGATGCTGCTTGACCCGGCGACGCTCGCGGCCGTGATCCCAGGCTGCCACAACGTCCGCCAGATCTCGGAAACGCGCTTCAAAGCCGACGTGACGATCGGCGTTGGTCCGGTCAAGGGACGCTATCGAGCGACCGTCGCACTGTCTGACCTTGATAGGCCCAACAGCGTCACGCTGACCGGCACCGCCGAGGGTGCGCTCGGATTTGGGACAGGCAAGGGCCGGATCACGCTCACTCCGGAGGCGAATGGCGCGACATCCGTACATTACCGCTATGAGGCCGAGATCGGCGGCAAGGTCGCCAGTATCGGCGGCCGCCTGCTCGATGGCGCTGCGCGTGTCGTCATCGGACAATTCTTCGCGGCGCTCGCTCGACAAGCCGGCGGCGATCGACACGCAGGAAGCGGCCCGATCGCCGCAGCGCTGTCGAAGTTGCGCGGCCTACTGGGAGGCCGCCAATGAAGCCGGCCGCCTTCGATTATGTGCGCGCGGAAAGCCTCGATGAGGCACTCGAGGTGCTTCGTAACGAAGGCAGCAATGCCCGGATCATCGCCGGAGGCCAGTCGCTGATGCCCATGCTGAACATGCGCCTCGCCAAGCCGCGCGTTCTCGTCGACATCATGCGGCTGGAAGGGCTCCGCAATATCACTTCGTCGCCCGGCAGTATTGCGGTCGGCGCGGCCATCCGCCAGGCGGAGCTTCTGGAATGGCCGTCGCTTGATCGCGAGCTCAAGCTCGTGTCGCTTGCGCTGCCTTGGACCGGCCATGCGCAGACGCGAAGCCGCGGCACGATCTGTGGCTCGATCGCCCACGCCGATCCAAGCGCCGAGATTCCACTGGCGCTGCTGGCACTGGGCGGCAACGTCGTCTTGCGCAGCATGCGCAAACGGCGGCGCGTCGCCGCGCGCGATTTCTTCCTCGGCGTGATGGCGACCGACCGCAATGACGACGAACTGATCGAGGCGGTCGAATTCTCCGCCACCAACCGACGCTGCGCTTTCCGCGAAGTGGCGCGCCGGCACGGCGACTTCGCCATCGTCGCCTGCGCCGCGGTCAAGATCGAGCGGGGCACTCGCCTTGCTGTCGGCGGCGTCGCCGACATGCCAGTCGCACGCGACTTCGGGACGCTCGAAGGGAGTGCGCTCGATGACGCGCTCAACGCCTTCGCTTACGACCTTGACGCTCGCGACGATTTCCATGCAACAGCACGCTATCGACGCGATCTGGTGCGGACGATCGGCCGCGAACTGATCGCGGAAGTGACACAATGACACGCATGGCCGCGGGACAGCATCAGCGGATCCGCTTCACGCTCAACGGCGAAGCCGTCGACCGCGCCTGCGAGCCGCGATTGCTTTTGACCGACTTTATCCGCCACGAGATCGGCGCGACCGGCACCCATGTCGGCTGCGAGCACGGCATCTGCGGTGCCTGCACGGTGACGATCGACGGCCAGCCCGCGCGCGCCTGTCTCACGCTGACCCTTCAGGTCGAGGGCTGCGAAGTCCGGACCATAGAAGGGCTCGCCGACAAGCAAGGCCGCCTCGGCGTGCTGCAATCCGCCTTCCAGAGACAGCACGCCCTGCAATGCGGTTTCTGCACGGCTGGCATCCTGATGTCGCTCGATGCGCTGTTCGCGAAGCGGACTGATGCGACCGAAGCGGAGATCCGCGACGTGTTGACCGGGCACCTTTGCCGATGCACCGGTTATGCCCCAATCGTCAGGGCCGCGCTGGAAGCGGCAGCGGAACTTAGGGGCGAAATCCATCGAGAGGTGGTCGATGCTTGACCTCGGAACCAGTTTCCTTGCGAGCGTGGCGCGTGATCCAAACGCATTGGCGCTGGTCGATAGGGACGTCCGCTTCAGCTATGCCGAATGGCTCAACAGGATTTCGTCACTGGTTGCCGCGTTCGACCGGATCGGCCTGAAGCCTGGCGACCACCTGCTCACCGCGCTCCAGAACACCTGGCAGGCCGCCACCGTGCATTGGGCTTGCCAGCTCGCGGGGCTCATCATCACGCCGGTCAACTGGCGCATCACCGCCGACGAACTCGACTTTTGCATCGAAAATTCCGAGAGCCGTGCCGTGATCTACCAGGACGTCTCCGAAGGCGCGGTCGCGGCCTCGGCCCGCAAGCAAGATCTGTTTATGATGCGCGCCGGTACCGGGCAGTCGAGCGAGGGAGAGCCTTCGATCGATGACCTCTGCAACGAGCGCGCGGATAGCGTGCACCCGCGCGCTTCCGCGGAAGCATGGTCCGTCATGCTCTACACGTCCGGAACGACGTCACGCCCGAAAGGTGTACCGCGTCGTCATCGCGCCGAGCGGGCAGCGGGAATTGCCCACGTTGCACAGAATCTCTATCGCCGCGGCGAGCGAACGCTCGGCGTGATGCCGCTCTATCACACCATGGGCGTGCGCTCGCTGATCGCAATGTCGCTGATCGGCGGCACCTTCGTTTGCCTACCGCGATTCGACCCGCAGCGCGCGCTCGCGCTGATTGGCTCCGAGCGGATTACCAATCTCTATCTGGCGCCGACGCTATACCACGATCTCGTGCATTGCAGCGCTTTCGCCGAGTCCGACATTTCGAGCGTACGCAAACTTGGATTTGCCGGCGCGCCGATGACCGACGGCTTGCTGAAGACGTTGGCAGAGACGTTCCGTCCCGAACTTTTCGTGAACCACTACGGCAGTTCGGAAATCTACACCTTCACCACAGACCAGGACGCGGCGGCGAAACCGGGATCGGCCGGCAAGGCCGGCATCAACCAGCAGGTCAAGGTGGTCAAGCTCAATGCGGCGTCGGTCAACGAGGTCGCGGACATCGGCGAGGAAGGCGAGATCGTGGCGCTGCTCGCCGGCGATGAATCCTTCGAAGGCTATTGGCAGCGGCCCGATGCTGATGCGCGCGCCTTACGCGACGGATGGTATTTCACCGGCGACACCGGTTATGTCGACCGCGACGGCGATGTCTTCGTCACTGGCCGTGTCGACGACATGATCGTCACCGGCGGTGAGAATGTGTCTCCTGTCGAGATCGAGAGTTGCCTGTCGCTTCACCCGGCGGTGCTTGAGGTCGCGGTGGTCGGCCTGCCCGACGAGCGCTGGGGCAAGATCGTGACCGCCTTCGTGAAGCGCTCCCGCGCCGTTATCGGGGATGACCTCGCCAAGCATTGCCGAGACTCAGGTCTCGCCGATTTCAAACGCCCGCGACGCTTTGTGTTCGTCGACGCTATCCCGAAATCCCCGGTCGGCAAGCTGCTCCGCCGGTTGCTCGTGGCGGGCGAATACCAGCTTGAATCCGTGCCGCCATCAAACACCGCTTGACCATTTCCCTACAACTCAGGAAGAAGACATGACTGCATATTCATTCGCCGACCTTCGCCTCTCGGAGCTAGACGGATTCCACGTCGAAATCGACGAAGCGCGCGAACGCGCCGACATCGTTCTCAACCGGCCGCCATTCAATATCGTGTCGATGCCGCAGCGTGACCAATTGCGCTTGGTGTTCGAGAGCCTGGACCAGGACGACCGCGTCCGCATTATCGTGGTGCGCGCGGTCGGCGAGCACTTCTCCTCTGGCGGCAATATTAGCGGCTTCATGGAGGCGACGCCCGAAACAGTGTCCAAGCTCGCCTGGAACATCGCTTCGCCCGCGCGCTGCGCGAAGCCGGTGATCGCGGCCAACCGTGGCTATTGCTTCGGCGTCGGCTTCGAACTGTCGCTGGCATGCGATTTCCGTATTGCCTCGGACACCACGCAATTCGCGCTGCCTGAACAGAGGCTCGGCCAGATCCCGGGCTCCGGCGGGTCGGCGCGATTGCAGAAGATGATCGGCATCACGCGGACCAAGGACATCGTGATGCGATCCAAGCGCATCCCGGCACGCCAGGCGTTGGACTGGGGCATCGTGACCGAATGCGTCGCGGACAAGGACTTGGAGTCCGCGACCGACAAGCTCGTCGATGAGTTGCGGACGTTCGCGCCGCTTGCGCAGCGTACCGCCAAGAAACTTCTCAATGACACCGAAGACTCCACGCTTTCGATCGCGATCGAGCTCGAGGGGCACTGCTACAGCCGGCTGCGGCAATCTGAAGACTTTAAGGAAGGAGTTGAGGCTTTCAACGCCAAGCGGCCGCCGAAATTCATCGGCCGCTGAGCACCGGACCAAAAACACGTGCAAACGAGCGCTTCGCTGGTCCCTGCTCTCGAAACCAAGATCATGCCCGGCGTCGCGGCCGCGCCGAGCGCATTCACCTCGATAATGGTGCCGACCAGCGGCACGATAGTCTGTCCCGGCGCGATGTTGAAATCCTTGGCTACCGCGTGAATGTGCAGCAGCTTCGAGTCAACCTTGTTGGCAATCCGACACGATTCTCAAAGGTGCGTCGTTATGACAATTAGCAATATAGTCCATGATCGGCCGGTACCGTTTCTGTATGGCTTGATGATTGTTACGCTTGTGGCATTGCTGCCGCTTCCACCCCTGTTGCAGGACCAGAATTATCATCAGTTTGCCGACCAGCGCGAATTGTTCGGCGTACCGAATTTCTGGAATGTCGTCTCGAACCTGCCCTTCATCGCGGTAGGCGCGATTGGTCTCGCGCAAATTCGTCGCGATGCAACAACTTTCGTGCTCTTTGCCGGGATTTTCTTAACCGGCTTTGGCTCATCCTATTACCATCTTAATCCGAACGACGACACGTTGTTCTGGGATCGATTGCCGATGACCCTCTGCTTTGCCGCGATACTTGCCGCTGTCGTCGAAGAGCGCGTGGATGCCAAGGCGGGCGCGATGTTGCTACGGCCGCTGCTTGCAATCGGCATTTTCAGCCTTTTGTTGTGGCGCTGGACCGATGATTTGCGGCTCTATGCTTGGGCACAGTTTTTTCCATTTCTCGCATTGGTTTTGATCCTTAGCCTGTTTCCGCCGAAATACACTGGCACTTACTACTGGGTCGGCGCCGCGGCACTTTACGCGCTCGCCAAGCTGTTCGAATATTATGACCACAAGGTCTATTCGTTTGGTGGAATTCTAAGCGGGCATACGCTGAAGCATCTCGCCGCAGCATCCGCTTGTCTCGCAATCTTGCGGCTATTTCAAGTTCGCCGACTACTGGAAGGCGTTGCCAGCAGCTAGTAACTGCGTTGTACTCGATAAGGCTTCGATCTTGCACAACATCGAGACGCCAGGGGTCGAGGTTACCTTCATGTTCCGCAACTAACCATCGATAGATCTGGACAAGGAACCAGCGGTTGTCGTTGGTAGGCTGGGCCCGACCCCCCTCGCCTCGCGCGGCAAGACGATCAGCTGATATCGGAGCACCGCATTCTCCGCCTCAAGCCGTCCTTGGGCTTGAACGGCGAGGCCAGCAAAGCCAGAACAAACAGATAAGCGCGATCATCGCGCCAACTTAGCCGATTCTTTGCTCAAAAAGCCCGGATAGGGTTTTCGGTACACGCACGTTCTGCACGGGTCGGCCCGGCGCGATGTAGTGCCAGGCGACGCGTGTCCGATCGCCCGATGTCTTGCTCCCTCAACCGCCTGGTTCGACGCGGTCGCAGGCCAATCGGCTGCACTCTTTAACCGACGGAAACATTTTGACAACGACCGGAAAAACTTCGGCGCTTTAGCCGCCACATTCATTTCGTACGGGAGGCATTCGGAATGAAGGCGCTACGCATGAAACGAGGCATGCGCATGCGCCGGCTCATGCATGCCGCTCTGATCATCCTTGACAAAGGGGAAATGCGACGTCGTGCATGAGTTCGTTTGGTGGAGACGCGCCCTTCTGAGATTTTCGACACGGACAACTTTGCGAACGCGAATCGCGACGCTTTCGCGACTTGGCCAGCGTGCAATCCAGATGAGGGATCATCCGAGCGACATCGTGACAGAGGCCGCCGAAAAGAACACAATCACCCAGCCAAAGTGGGAGTTCCACTGGGCCATTCTGTCAGTTTCTCTCGCCGACGGCTCCAAGAAACACGGATTGGTGATGCGTCGCAAGTTCTCGGACACATGGCAGTATCGCAAGGCGACGCCTGATGAAGAGGTAGAATACGACTCGCAAGAAGCGTGGTGATCGTATCTTCGAGTTGTCTTCATTGCGCTACGAATGTAGCCTTGAACATGCCCTGCACTTCGGTGGCCTGTTCGCTGCTCAACTTGCCGGACGAACCTTCATTCTGAATCAGATCAGCGATTTTTGATTTGAGTCCGTCGGCGACAGCTTGGAGCCGCTGGATTGATCTGCTCGGTCACATAGCGGAGTCAATGTCGCTCGGCGCGGACGATAGTACCGACCGATCCAACGAATTGGCTGCGCATAAACTTCCGTCTGCGGCTCATTTGGCAGCTAGTGGTGTGTTCTGATATGCGCTGGAAGATAACGCCGAGATCGAGATCAATGACCTTCCATAGTTCTTGTTGAAACTCAAGCGGATCCCGTGTTTGAAGACCTTAACGGAGACTTTGCATCAGTTGCTCGGCATTGCCAGGAGGTCAGTCAGAAACATTCAGAAACAAAACTCCTTCCGCATGGCTCGAATCTCGGACAAGAGACCTCATGACCCAGGCACCGCCCAATATCCTCGTAGTCGAGGATGACCGCGAGACGCGAACGCTGATCGCGAAATATCTGCGCAATAACGCCTGCAACGTAATAACGACCAGCGATGGCGGCGAGATGGCACGGGCCATGACCGACCGCCGCGTCGATCTGCTCATTCTTGACGTCATGCTACCGGGCGAGGATGGGCTCAGTCTTTGCCGCAAGGTGCGCGCGGAATCACAAACGCCAATCATTATGCTTACTGCACGCGGCGAAGATGTTGATCGTATTGTCGGGCTGGAAATGGGCGCCGACGATTATCTCGTAAAGCCATTCAACCCGCGCGAGTTGCTGGCGCGGATCAATGCGGTGCTGCGGCGCCAAGCTGCCGCGAACGTCGCGAGCGCGACCGAGGGAGCAACGATGTTTTCTTTCGCGGGATGGCGGCTCGATCTGCGCTTGCGCGAGTTACGCAATCCGGAAGGTGCCCGGGTTGCCTTGACCAGTGCCGAATTCGACCTGCTGCAGACTTTCTGCGAGAGGCCCGGCCGCGTACTGTCTCGCGAGAGCTTGCTCGACCTGACTCAGGGTCGCAACGCTGGCTCGTTCGAGCGCAGTATCGACGTGCTGGTCAGTCGAATCCGCCGCAAGATCGAGCCTGATCCACGAGAGGCAACCTTGATCAAGACCATCCGCTCCGGCGGCTACCTGTTTACGCCTACGGTCGACGCGGCAACATCGGGCACCAATCACTGACAATGAAGCTGTTCAGCTTTCTGAACTTGAGGGGAATCGGCGGACAACTTGCAGCGCTGGTTGTCACGTCGATCGTCGCTTTGCATCTGATTATTACGGTGAGCTTCCTGATCAACCGACCGGATCGGCCCGACCTGCCGATGGCCGGCCACCAATTTCAGCTTGTCTTCGCCGCGCAACTGCTTGCCGCCACGCCACCCGCGGAACGGCCACGTCTCGTTGGTGACCTCAGCCGGGCGTATCCAAAGCTTGAACTGGAAAGCCTGGAGCAGGAACCGACGCTGGCGACCGGACCGGAGCTATCCTCCCGTAATGAATTGATCCGGCATCTCGGCGCGGGCTATCGCGTCTTCCCGTTCACCTCGGATCATCGCCGCATCGGAATTGAGCTGCCTGATGGCGCGATGATATCGACGGTCATCGCGACGCCACCGCGACGGTCACCATTCTTGGGGGGCCCGTGGATGATGACGCTGTTATTCGCCGTCATCAGCGTAACGCTTCTCGGCCTGTGGGCGGCGCGAGCCTTGGCCGCACCACTCTCGTCTTTCGCAAAGACGGCCGAGACTTTCAGCCTGGACGGCGGGGCCGCGGCGCTTCCGGAACGTGGCCCTGAAGAGGTTCGTGCGTTGGCACGCGCGCTCAATCGCATGCGCGAGCGCATCACGGGGCTGGTCGACGACCGCACCAAAATGCTTGCCGCGATCAGCCATGATTTGCGTACACCGATCACGCGATTGCGCCTGCGCGCCGAATTCATCGAAGACGAGACGCATCGCGCTCGGATGCTCGCCGACCTCGAGCAGATGCGATCCATGCTGGATTCGGTGCTGTCCTTTCTGGAAAACGACCGCCGGCCGGAATCGATGACGCTGACCGACATCGCAAGCTCGCTGCAGCTTGTCGCCGATCAGTTTTCGGACATGGGACGCAAGGTGGTCTATCTCGGGCCTGATCACGCCATGGCGACGGTTCGGCCCAACGATCTGCACCGCTGCATGACCAATCTTGTCGAAAACGCAATCCGCTTTGGTACCGAATCGACTATTTGTCTTACGCTGTTCCCTGAGTATGCCGTGATCGATGTTTCGGACGATGGTCCGGGCATTTCGGAAGCCTGCAAAGAAGCCATGCTACGCCCGTTCGTACGTGGCGACAGTGCGCGCAACATGGACGAGTCTGCGGGCTTCGGGCTTGGCCTATCCATTGCAAATGCGATTGTTCTCGCGCATGGCGGCGAGCTCTCCCTCCATGACCGAGCTCCGCGGGGATTGCAGGTTCGAATCATGCTGCCGATAGGCGCGCGCAGTCAGGCTGTACAGGCTGTCGATCGTGTTCAGCGTCCCGCCGTCGGCTGCGCTTAAAGACCACAAAGAATCGGCAATTATCACGAGCCCGACGATGCCTGGAAATCTACATTCATGCGTGATCATCGCGTCAACTTAGCCGATTTTTCGCTCAACAAGCACGATAGGGTTTTCGCTACGGAGCTTGCCCGCTCCAGCGGAGATTCAGGGCCGAAACCCGGCCAGCAGTCCGGAATAGGGCTTCTGCTTTGGCGCCGAGTAGGCCCCGAGGCGGGAAGTCTTGAGGCCGAGACGCACCAGTGCTTCGGCCAGCGTCACTGCCGCTGTGACACCATCGACGACGGGGAGCCCGTGCTTGCGAGCGAGTTCATTGGCAAGATCGACCATGCCGGCACAGCCGAGCACGATGGCCTCCGCGCGATCACAGCTGATCGCGGCAACGATTTCGTTGGAGATTTTGGAGCGGGCGTCTTCATTGCGCTCCTCCAGTGCCAGGACCGCGACTTCAGCGGCGCGAACGCGTGCACATCGCTCGGACAGGCCGTATTTTCGCAAATTGTTCTCGATCGGCACGATGGAGACGCTCAACGTGGTGACCACTGCAAAGCGTCCGGCAACCAGGCTCGCGGTGTGGAAGGCCGCTTCTCCGATGCCGATCACCGGCGCGCCGGCGATCGCGCGAGCCGCATCGAGGCCTGTGTCGTCGAAGCAGGCGATGATATGCGCATCCGCGCCATCGCGGTCGGCATCGCGAATGCATCCGAGCATGCCGGGCACGGCGAACGCCTCGTCGTAAAAGCCCTCGATCGAGACAGGCCCCATTTCCGGCTGCCGCGCATCGATGACCGTGTCTGGCAATGCGACTGCGCCTGCAGCGGCGGCGATCTTCGCCGTCATCGCCTCAGTCGTGTTTGGATTGACGATATGAAGCCGCATTGGATCAGACCAGCCCCTTGCCGGCATCAGAGCCCTTGGCGGCCTGCCTTTTTTTCAAGATGTGAATGGTGCCAAGTGCGAGCGCGATGACGGCGAACGATACCGCCGAGATGATGGTGCCAAGCGCATAGATGTCCGGCTTCGTCACCGTGGTGGTAAGGCCCTGAAGGTCGAGCGGCAGGGTGTTGACGGGCCCGATCGCTTGGCTGGACCGGGCGAGCTCATCCCAAGACAGCGTGAATCCGAACAGGCCGATTCCGATCACGGACGGGAGGATGATCGGCAGCACGACATGTCGGAATGACTGCCATGACGTTGCGCCAAGGTCGCGGGCGGCTTCCTCCAGCCGTGGATCGAAGCGGTTGAAGATCGCGAACATGATGAGCAGGCCGAACGGCAACGTCCAGGTCAGATGTGCGCCGAGCCCCGAGGTGAGCAGTCCCATCGAGGTTTCGAAACGATCACTCCAATGCGTCTTGATCATGTCGTCGATGATACGAAACTCCAGCGAAATGCCGAGTGAAGTGATGATGGAGGGCACGATGAGACTCGCGATCGCCGAGTAGAAGAGGATGCCCTGCGCCTTGAATTTGCGGCGGAACGCCATGCCCGCCGCGACCGACAGCACGACGGTGAGTGCCATCACGACGAGGCCGAGCAGAAGAGAACGTCGGAACGAAGCGCCGAGATCGACGATGCCTGTTCCCTGAAACAACTTTGACAACCAATAGGTCGACACGCCGTTCATCGGAAAGGTGAGCCCGCCTTGCGGGCCCTGAAAGGACAATATGTAGATCGCTATCATCGGCCCATAGAGAAACAGCACATAGGCCGCGAAGAAGACGGCGAGGACATAAAAGCTGAACGGGCGTCCTTCCTTCATTGTCTAGAGCTCTTTTCGTATGTCGACGATCCGCGACATCATGGTGATGATCATGAAGGTTATCGCGAGCAGGATCACGGCGTTTGCCGCGGCCGCCGGAAACTGCAGCGCGTTCAGCCGCGTCTCGATGATCTTGCCGGCGGCGGCGATTTGCTGGCCGCCCATCACGCCGATCGTGATGAAATCACCCATCACGATGGTGATGACGAAGATCGAGCCGATCACGATCCCAGGTTTCGCGAGCGGGATGATGACGTTGACAAGCGTCTGAAAACCGGTCGCGCCAGCGTCGTAAGCCGCTTCGATCAACGACCTGTCGATGCGGACCATGGAGTTGAAGATCGGTACCACCATGAAGAAGGTGAAGAGGTGGACCAATGCCAGCACGATCGAGAATTCGGAGTAGAGCAGCCATTCGATCGGCTGCTTGATCAGTCCGGTCCCGATGAGCCCGGAATTGACGAGCCCATTGCGTCCGAGTAGCGGGATCCAGGCGATCATCCGTATGACGTTCGAGGTCCAGAACGGAATCGTGCACAACAGCGACAGTCCCATCTGCCAGGTCCTGGTCCTGACATGAAAGGCCAGGAAGTAGGCAACCCAAAAGCCAATGAACAACGTGATTGCCCAAACCAGGAAGCAGAGCTTCAGGGTCATCAAATAGGTTCGGCCGATCGTGCAAAGCTCGGGAAGCTTCGCGATGCAGCCTTCGAACGTATCGGTATAGCCGCGTCCTGAAAAAGCTGGCAGCAACTGATATTCGTTGTAGTCCCAGAAGGACACGACGATCACGAAGACAAGCGGGATCAGGAAGAAGCAGAGGAAGACGAGCATCATCGGCCCGGCTTGCAGCCAGGAGATGATGGAGAGCGGAAGGCGGGCTTGCGCGCGACGTCCTACCCGCGACCCTCGGATTAGGTCCGGAGATCCGTGGTCAAGTAGCTCCTCCGAAGCGCTGGTCACGCGGCGATGAACTCATTCCACTTGCGGACCATGTAGTCGTTCTCGTCCATCACGGCGTTCCAGCATGCAACGCTGCCCATGCGATCCTCGTAGGAGCCGCCGTCGCGCACGGCGCCCGCCTTCTCGAGCAGCGAGCCGTCGGGCGCCTTGATGTCCTTCTCGGCCGGCTTGCCCTCCATCCAGTACGCCCACTCATAGGGCTCCATCTGAGCCTTCGCCGTTGAGAGCACGGCCGAGTAATAGCCCTGGCGGTTGAGATAGGCGCCGGCGTAGCCGGACAGGAACCAATTGACGAACTCATAGGCCCAGTCGAGCTTTGCGCCGGACACGCCCTTGGAGACGCAGAAGCCCGAGGCCCAGGAGCGGTAGCCTTCCTTCAGCGGCTGGAATGTGCAGGCGATCCCCATCGAGCGGACCTTCGTCACCGCGGGCGACCACATCGACTGGATCACGGTCTCGCCCGAGGCCATTAGGTTGACGCTCTCGTTGAAGTCCTTCCAGAAGGCGCGGAACTGGCCGGCCTTCTTGGCTTCCGTCATCACCTTCATGGTGAGATCGATCTCTTCCTTGGTCATGTTGCCCTTGTCGGCATATTTGTACTTGCCGGTGGCTTCCACGACCATCGCGGCATCCATGATGCCGATCGATGGAATGTTGAGGATCGAGGCCTTGCCCTTGAATTCAGGATTGAGCAGCTCGGACCAGGAGCTGATCGGGCGCTTGATCAGATCGGGACGGATTCCGAGCGTGTCGGCGTTATAGACGGTCGGGATCAGCGTGACGAGCTCGGTCACCGTCTTGGAGAAGGTCCTGGAGTCTTTGCCTTCGAGATAGAGCACCTTCCAGGGCGCGGTGCCCTGATTGCCGATCTTCTTGCCGCCGGGCGTCTCGCCCTTGGTGAAGACGGGCGTGATGTTGTCGAACTCCTTGATCTTCTTGGCATCGAGGGCAAGGATGTTGCCGGACGGCACCAGCTTCTTCAACGAGAAATATTCGGTATCGAGCACATCGAACGAGTTCGGCTGCGTCATCACGCGTTTGGTGACGTCGTCGGTGGTCGCCGTGATGTATTCAATCTTGATGCCGGTGTCCTTCAGGCACTGCTTCGAGATGTCGTCGCCTTCGTTCACGGCGGTGCCGAGATAGCGCAGCACCTTCGGCTCGGCCGACATCACATAAGGGAAGCCGGTGATGGCGCCGGAGCCGGCGGCGAAGCCCGCCAGACCCGCGGTGCCCTTCAATAGCAGGCGGCGGCTGACGCCGGCCTTTCTGGTCGTCTCGGTCATGCTCGTCACTCCTCTATTGCGCATTTTTGATAAACGATCGACGCTATTGCAGGCGCTGCGCCTTGGCGGGATCCCAGGTCGCTAGCACGCGATCGCCCGCACGGAACGGGTGGACGTCGAACTTAGCCTCGGGAACGTGGGAGAACAGGGCGGTGCCGTCATCGAGCGTGAGCGAGACGGCGACATAGGAGCCCTGGTACTCGGTCTGGGTCAGCAAGGCCGGCGCGCCGAACGCCCCGTCGGCGAACGGCATGATGCCCAGCTGATCGGCGCGCACGGCGATGAGTTGGCCGGCGTCGCTGAGCACGTTGTGGCCGCCGACGAACCGCGCCACGAATTCGGTGCGGGGATGGTGGAAGATGTCGCGGGCCGTGCCCTGCTGCTCGATCTTTCCGTGGTTCATCACCACGATGTGGTCGGCGAGCGCCATCGCCTCCTCCTGGCCATGGGTGACCTGGATGAAGCTGATGCCGAGCTCGCGCTGCAGCCGCTTCAGCTCGCCGCGCATCCTGATGCGCAGGAACGGATCAAGCGCGGACAGCGGCTCGTCGAGCAACAGGATCTGCGGCTCAGTAATGAGGGCGCGGGCAAGCGCGACGCGCTGCTGCTGGCCGCCGGAGAGCTGCGCCGGCAACCGCGCCGCATACGGGCTCATCGCGACCAGCTCTAGCAATTCTCCGGCGCGCTTGTGCCGCGTCGTGCGGTCGAGGCCGCGCATCTTCAGCGCAAAGGCGACGTTGTCGAGCACGGTCAGATGCGGAAACAGCGCATAGGACTGGAACATCATCGCCGTGCCGCGCTTGGCGGGCTCAAGGTCAGTCACGTTCTGCGCGCCGAGGATGATGTCGCCCTCGCTGACTGCCTCATGGCCCGCGATCATGCGCAAGGTCGAGGTCTTGCCGCAGCCGGAGGGGCCGAGCAGGCAGCAATAGGTGCCGGCCGGAATCTTCAGATTGACGTTGTCGACTGCCAGCGTCGAACCGTAGCGCTTGGTGACGGCGACCAGTTCAAGGGCGGCGGGAGCGGCCATGGGGTGTCCGTGGGAGAGGGCGATGTACCTCCTCTCCGCAAGGTCCGTGCCAACTGGCCATGCCCGGTCGAATCTCGAAACTGTGCAGCAGAGTCAGGTCGTTAGGCTGACTCTTGCCAATCGGGGCGTCGTGCCTCGCGATGAGCTGTCTGCACACGAATGGATCACGGATTGTATAATCTTTCGCCTGTCATTGGATACAACTCGTCGACTAACATTTGAGGCCGACGTTCGCTGATCGAGCCCGAGGCCCATGGCAGCCAACACCCAACCGAAGTCTGACACGCCGACCGCGGCCGATCACGGCCGCGACCGCGTCGGCCGGATCCGGGAAGGCGTGATGGCGGCAATCCTAGAGCACAGGCTGCTGCCGGGAACCAAGCTCGGTGAGGACGAGATCGGCGAGATCTACGGCGCGAGCCGCACGCTGGTACGCACGGCGCTCCTCAAGCTCGCGCATGAGGGGATCGTCAGCATCGAGAGGAACCGCGGCGCCTTCGTGTCGCGCCCGAGTCCGGCCGATGCCCGCGAAGTGTTCGAGGCGAGGCGGTTGATTGAGCCCACGATCGTCGATCGTGCCATCGACGCCGTGTCGCCGGCCTGGCTCGATCGTCTGCATCGGCATATCGCCGAGGAGCGCGAGGCCGAGCTGCGCGGCGATGCCCGCGCGATGGTCCGGCTCTCCGGCGAATTCCACCGGCTGGTTGCCGAGATGTCCGGCCACAGCGTCTATCTCGGCTTTCTCAAGGAGCTGATCGCGCGCTCCTCGCTCATTATCCTGCTCTATCGGCGGCAGGACACGCCGGCGTGCGGCACCGACCATCACGCTGAGATCGTGATGGCGATCCGCGACCGCGACAAGGCCCGATCCCGCGCGCTGATGATTGGTCACCTCGTGGACATCGAGGCCGAATTGTTCCTGAAGGATGTCGTTCCCGAGGAGCGGCGCCTCGTGGACGTGCTCGGAGCTTGATCGCACGATGGGCGTCAAATCAGGAGAGCAGATGGGCCCCATGAAGATCGATAATCTCCATCTCGTCGACCATCCGCTCGTGCAGCACAAGCTGACGCTGATGCGCCAGCGTGACCGTTCGACCAAGGGCTTCCGGGAGCTTTTGAACGAAATTGGAATGCTGCTTTGTTATGAGGTGACGCGCGATCTACCGATTGAACTGATCGACATCGAGACGCCGGTCGCTTCGATGAAAGCGCCGCAAATCTCGGGAAAGAAGTTGACACTGGCTCCCATCCTTCGCGCCGGCGTTGGTTTCCTGGACGGCATGTTGGCACTGATCCCTTCGGCACGCGTGGCGCATATCGGCCTCTACCGCGATCCCAGAACGCTCGAAGCGATTGAATATTATTTCAAGGCGCCGCAAGATTTGTCGGACCGAACGATTATCCTGATGGACCCGATGCTGGCGACGGGAAACTCGGCTTGCGCGGCAACCACGCTCCTGAAATTACAGGGTGCGAAAGACATTCGATTCGTCTGCTTGCTGGCGGCGCCGGAAGGAGTAGCGCAATATCAAAAGCAGCACGCTGATGTACCGATCTGGACTGCCGCAGTCGATGACCGGCTCAACGATCACGGCTACATCGTGCCCGGATTGGGCGACGCCGGAGACAGGATGTTTGGCACGAGGTAGCGCAGAAAGTTGCAGAGGCGACGCTGGGCGTTCAGACCGAGACGTGTGAAGCAGCTGTTATGTCTTCGATCCCAACTGTGCACCCAAACCCTGTTTAGATCAGACTCGACTTACCGCGACTGAGGACCTCGCCAGCGCCCTTGGCTTCCGCAATCCTGCCCTGCTCGCACACCACCCGTCCCCGGGCGATGGTCATCACGGGCCAGCCGGTCACGTCGAACCCCTCCCACGGCGTGTAGTCCGACCCGTGGTGCAGATCGGCCTGCCTGATCGGCTTCCTCAGGTTCGAGTCCCAGAGCACGATGTCGGCATCGAAACAATACCGATCGACCCCTTGCGTGGGTAAAGACCGTAAATCCGGGCATGGTTGGTCGAGGTCAGCTCAACGAATTTTTGCCGCGAGATTCTTCCCTTCGACACCCCTTCGGAAAAGAAGATCGGCAATCTGGTCTCGACACCTGGAATCCCATTCGGGACCCAGCGGAACGAGGTGCGGGAGTTCGGCGTCAATTTTCCTTTGGGATCGTCGTATCTGAAAGGGCAGTGATCGGACGAGAAGGCCTGGAACACTCCCGTCGTGATACCCTCCCAGATCGCCTGTTGGCTCTCCTTGTCACGGGGCGGCGGCGAGCAAACATATTTCGCGCCGCTCATGTCCATGTTCAGCCCCTTCATATCGTCGGCTGTCAGGGTGATATATTGGGGACACGTCTCCGCGTGCACCGGCAGCCCGCGCTGCTGTGCCCAGCGCACCTGCTCCATCGCCTCGCGTCCGGAGACATGCACGATCATGATCGGAACACCAACGATCTCGGCATGGCTGATAGCCCGATGCGTGGCCTCCCGCTCGACTGCCTGGGGCCGGGACACGCCATGGAAGTAAGGCGCAATGTGGCCCTCGCGCTCGAGCTTGGCGGTAAGATAGCGAATGGCGTCATAGCCCTCGCAATGAACCATCACCAGCGCCTGCTCGCGGCGCGCGACCTCGAAGACCTCAAGCAGTTGCTTGTCGCTCAGGACGAGATCGTCGTAGGTCATGAAGACCTTGAAGGAGGTGTAGCCATCCTTGACGAGCGCGGGCAGTTCCTGCCCGAGCACCACCGCGGTCGGATCGGAGATGATCAGATGGAAGGCGGTGTCGATGTAGCATTCGCCTTCAGCAAGCTTGCGATAGTCTTCGACACAGGTCCGCAGCGAAGTGCCCTTCTCCTGAAGCGCAAAGGGAAGCAAAATGGTGTTGCCGCCTGCAGCCGCCGCCCGCGTTGCCGAGGCAAAATCATCGGCCATCACCACATCAGGGCCGGACGGCTGCGAGATATGAACATGGCTGTCGATCCCGCCCGGCAGCGCTAGCAGTCCCGACGCATCAATCTCGCGGGCCGCCCCCTCGATCCGGTCGGCGATGCTGACGATGCGGCCATCGCGAATGCCGATATCGGCGCGAAATTCATCGCTCGCCGTCACGATCGTTCCGCCGCGAATGGCAAGATCAAGCTGCGTCACCACTGCCTCCGTCAATTTTCGCGCGCCGAAGCCCGGAAGACGCGGCCCCAGCGCGACAAGACCCTCGACAAGACCCTGGGATCCGCGCCGGCCAGAGTCATGGTCCGCCAAAGCTTGACCGCGACAGAATCCAGTACCGCGATATCCAGTTCCTTTTCGAGCGACGCTGCAAGTGCCGGGCCATCGAGATTGGTGCAGAGCACAACCACCGCATCGGCACCATCCGCCTGGTTCGATGTCATCGGACCACAATACCCCGAATTCACGCCGAAAGGCGAACTCGCCGGGCACGAGACTTGCTTTGTCTTAGCGGAGATCGAGAGGCACTATCTTGGTTGACACGCAAGGCGGCCGTTCGCTCGTGGTCGACGCAGTCACACATCGCTATGCGGGCGGCGCTGTCGCCGTCGAGAACATCAACCTCGATATCAAGGGCGGAGAGATCATCGCCCTACTCGGCCCCTCCGGTTGCGGCGCCTGACCAACTGACGCCGGCGAGCCGTCACGCGCCGCGGAACAGCCAATGGCGCAGCGCGTGAACTTCAGCTGCAAATGGAAATGTTCATCGACGTTCTTGATCGCAAAGCGGAACGGCGTCACGCGCCAGTAGTTCGGTCATTGCACATGACAACGAGGCGCCGTTATCGGGCTGTCAGGGTTCGGCCGCAGCGCTGCGTAACGTAATCGATGTAATCCACAACCCCCTCTTTCTTTGTTCGCCGGTACTTAAGAATGCCCAAGCTGAAATCGAATCCATCTTCTATCGGGCGTCCCGTGTTTCGCATAAACGTCGCGAGTTCTAGGATCTCGGCCATCTGGTTCTCCGGTTCTATGGGTGCGTAAGTGTCCCAGTACCGCACCGGAAGGCGACACATTGCGACGTATTCCTCTCCTGCCGTGAGCGATTTTCCGGACGCCACCCACAACACCTGAAGGATACTCGTGGCGGCAGCTCGAACGATGACCTCGCGTTGCTTTTGCGTCATTGCGTCGGAGCAGCTTCGCTTTCCAATTTTACTTTTTTCTTCGCAAGACTGATCAACGATCCGATATCGCTTGTCGCCGAATCCACGCCAGGAGTCCCCCGCGAGATTCTCCATCATCCCTCCCTTCCAATTGTACGCATTGTGGTAGAAATTGACCAATCCTCCCATGAATGCGGTCCCGATCCTGGCCATCAGGATCCTCTTAGTCGGCGACCTTACGCTTTTCGTCCACGCGACAAGTTGGTTGGTCGATTCGCGGCTTTCCAGCATGTGCCCCAATGCGAAGTCGTCCGTGAAACTGTGCAGCGCGAGCGCCTCGTAATGCAGGGCTTGCCAGAGCCGATCATTCTGGGACGCAAACAGCAGCGCCTGTCGGTGATTTTGCACATACGCTTGCGCAGCTCTGAGCGAAAAATGGTTACCGTTGTTCACGGCGAGACTCAGCAAGATCTTGAGCTCATCCGGGAAGTCGGACACTCTGCCACCTCTTACGATCTGCTTGAGGCTGGCGGCGCGCCTGCCAAAGCCGGCGTCATTCACATCATTGAATCCCTCGGCGTAATCCCCGTAGATTGCGACCAGATCTCCGAAGGAGAATTGCTCGACTTCGTTTTTATGATTTGTGACTTCCTTACCATTAGCAACGGCGCTGATCGAAACGCCACGGTCGGCGTCACTGGCCAAGTGCGGTTGACTGAGGAGCTTGGCCGACGTTCCTGGAGCATCCGTGTCGAGGGCCGCGACCGCAAACAGGAACGCCGCGTCCCCCACCTCGCTGTGCTCGTAGGAATCCCACGCGTGGGCCGCTCCCATGCTCGCAGCCATCACAAGCATCAACACCACGCATCGCTTGCGCATTTCCGGTGTCTCCTACAAAGCTCTTAACAGCGAGGTCGTTGAATGACCTGATGGCCGGCTCAGCTGGATAGAGATTACTGCCTCGCTGCGGTCCGATCCAGATGGAGGATTTCCGCGAACGACAAGTCTAGGGATCAGCGACGCCTGCGACCAACGCTGTTGCCGGCGCCGGACCGACGCCGGGGATCGCGTCCGGCCGCTTGCTCGTCGCGTTTGATCGATGCCAGACGATGAGGCGTCGGTCGAACTCCCGTATGACGGCAGTCTGCCGGCAAATGAAGAGATGGCGCGCGCGATGAAGCATCAAGCACCCTTGTTGCGCAAGCGTCTTGGTCGGCACGAACCGCATGTTTGGCCTCGTAACCGCCTCGCAAATGGTTTCCGCGGCCTCGTTCAGACGACCGGCGCGGCATTCTTGCAGTGGCCCGGAGGCGCCAATGAATGTCCCCGAGCGCTTTCGCGCCAACTGCGAAAAAGGTGTTCATCACCCGGTGCGCCGTGGTACGATTCTTGCCTGCTTGTTGCTGGGCGCCTTCAACCGGAAACCGCAATGGAAGCCGATATCAAGCTCGCCTTCGATATCTTGGCCTTCACTTCAGTGATGGTGCTCATCGTGCTCGGTCTCGGAGTGATCGCCAGCATGATGGGCATTTTCAATTTCGCCCATGGGGAGTTCGTTCTTCTCGGTGCTTATACCCTTTACCTCTTTCACGAACGCGCGCTGCCCCTGTGGTTGGGGATCTTGGCGGCGCCGTTCGTGCTTGCGCTCGTCGGCTTCGTCCTCGAGCGCACGGTGATCCGCCGATTCTATGCCAATCCGATCATGGCGATGCTGGGTACCTTCGCGATCGGGCTGGCAATCCGCGAGATCATCCGCGGGCTCCTCGGCGGCCACTACAAAGCGATTCCCGAGCCGGTCTCCGGCGTGCTCTCGGTCGCCGGCCTCGATTTCTCGGTTTGGCGCACGGTAATCATTTGCACTACGATCGTTGTCATGCTGGCGAGTTGGACGTTCCTTGCCCGCACCTCGATGGGCCTGCGCATACGCGGGGCCCTCGAGAATCCGATGTTGGCGCGCGCCTGCGGCATCTCCACGGCGCGGCTTTACGCACTCACCTTCGCATTTGGCTCGGCGCTGGCCGGCCTCGCGGGCGCCTTGATCGTGCCACTATATGGGCTGTCCGCAGATATCGGTATCCGCTTTCTCGTACAGGCATTCCTTTCCGTCATGCTGGGCGGCGTCGGCAGCTTCGAGGGTCCGGTGCTCGGCGCCTCGATTGTCGGCGGTATGGCGGCCGGGCTGCCTTGGGTCGTGTTTCCGGTATTGGCCGACCCACTGGTTTTCATCATTGCGCTCGCCATCGTGAGGTTCAGGCCACAAGGCCTAATAGCCAAGGGGAGACTTTAGCCATGTCCAAAAAGTCTTTAAGCCTCCAACAATCACAGGGGATCGATCGCCGCCGGCTCCTTCGGGGAAGCGCAGCGCTGACCGCGGCTGGGTGGATTGGGGGGCTTGCCAGCGGGTTCCTGCTCCGCCCCAAATGGGCGCACGCCGACGGTCCGATCAAAATGGGGATTGCAACCGATATTACCGGGCCGATCGCACCTGGCGGCAACGCCAACTGGCAAGTGGCGCAGTACGCGGTCGAGCAGATCAATCTCGGCGGCGGAATTCTTGGCCGGCCGATCGAGCTATATCTCGAAGACACCGCCTCTGATCCGAAGATCGCCGTCGGCAACGTTCGCAAGCTCATTCAGGAGCACAAGGTCGACGTCGTGCTCGGCGGCATCACAAGCGCGATGCGCCAAGCGATCAAGGACCCGATCGTCAACCGCGGCCGTACCCTCTATATCTACCCGCAGCTCTATGAAGGGCAGGAATGTACCAAATATCTCTTCTGTACCGGCCCAACCCCTGCACAGCAATGCGATGAGCTGATCCCTCATCTGATCAAGAAGCTGGGCAAGAAGCGGTTCGCGATGCCATCGGCCAATTACGTGTGGCCGCAGCTGCTCAACAAATATGCACGCAAGGTCATCGAGGCGAACGGCGGAGAGGTCGTGTTCGAGGAGTACTATCCGCTCGATCAGCTGGAATATTCCGCGACGATCGGCAAGATCCGCGACGGCAAGGTCGACTGCGTGTTTAACACAGTCATACCGCCTGGCCTGCAGCCGTTCTGCAAGCAGCTCTACGAGTCCGGCTTCCAGAAGAACGGCGGGATCCTGAGCTGCGTCTACTTCGATGAGAATCTGCTCAACTACGTGCCCGCCCAAGAGATGGAAGGGCTCTACACCTGCCTCGACTACTTCCAGGCGCTTGATGATCCTTTCAGCAAGGAGCTGCAGGCCGGATATACTAAGAAATTTCCAAACACGACTTTCCCGTTCACCGCCGGCAGCGCCGCGACAGGCATGTATCGCGGCGTGAAATTCTACGAGGCAGCCGTCAAGGCGATCGGCGGCAAGCTTGCTCGCGAAGAGGTGGCAGCCGCAATGGATACGGGCAAGCTCGAGAACGGGCCGGGTGGGCCGGCCGAGATGGTGCCGGGCAAAATGCATTGCAAGATGAACATGTATGTGGCCGTCTGTCGGGTCGAGGGCGACAAGACCAAATACGAGGTGATCAGCAAAGCCGCCATGGTCGACCCGAAGGAATGCTAGCTGTGCCATTCAAGCCGGAGACGAGAGAGCCGAGCATGAGCGACTGCGGCACGCAATAGCGCAATCCCCGGAGGTAAGGACTTCGTGTCCACGCAACAAAGCGTCGCACGCAAAGGATCGTCGTCGAAACGGGGCGGTCTGCGTCGGCCGCTCCGTATGCTGCCTCTCATCGAGGTCGCCGTTCTTGCCGTTATGGTGGCCGCGCCAATTGCGCTGAACGGGCGGCCCGAGTTGATCACGCTGATCACTAATATCGTCATTCTCTCATTGCTGGCGATCAGCTTCGATCTCTGTTGGGGCTACTCCGGAATCATGACCTTCGGCCAGGCGTTGTTCTTCGGCGTGCCTGGTTATGTGATCGCGCTCGTCGGCCGAGATCTCGGACTAAGCCACATCTGGCTCACGCTTCCGCTCGCAATGCTGACCGGATTGCTGCTCGCGTTTATAGTCGCTCTATTCCTGCTCGTCGGGCGTCGCCCAACCCCAATTTTCATTGCGCTTGGCACGCTCACGGGTTCGTATGCGGCCGAGCGCCTCGTCTCCGGCTGGCAGTACGTCGGCGCGGGCAACGGGCTTTCCGCCGTGAAGCTCCTGCAGATGGGATCCTACGAGTTTGTTGAAGGCACGGAGTTCTATTCGCTCGCATGTGTTATCCTGATCGCGGTTTATCTGGGCGCCCGCGCCCTGGTGCGCTCACAGCTCGGCCTTGTGCTCGCCGGTATGCGCCAGAACGAAGAGCGGCTCGCTTTTCTCGGCTACCGCGTTCAGATCTTCAAGGTGCTGGTATTTTCCCTTGCCGGCATGATCGCCGGCGTCGCCGGCGCGCTCTATAGCTATCACCAGGGGTTCATCGGTCCGGGCAATATGGGCCCTGGCCTCTCGACACAGGCGGTGATCTACTGCCTGCTCGGCGGTTCCGGGACCCTGATCGGGCCGGTGATCGGCACCGCGGTGATTGAAATCCTGACCTACGTGTTGGCCGACATCGAAAGCATCAGGCAGTTTTGGCCGGTCTTTCTCGGTCTCGTTCTGCTTGGCATCATTCTGTTCCAGCCAAACGGAATTCTCGGCGTGGTGGTCAGCACCCGCGAGCGGATCGGCTCATACGGTTTACGCCGCAAAGGCCCAGGGCGGCAGGGTTGAACCGGATGGCACTGCTGGAGGTCACGGCACTTACGAAGATGTTCAGTCAGCTCCGCGCTCTTGACGGGGTCGATCTTACCGTGCGCGCTGGCACCTTCCACGGCCTCATCGGACCCAATGGTTCGGGCAAGAGCACGCTGCTGAAGGCGATCGCCGGCGCTCACGCGCCGACAAGCGGCACGATCCGTTTCGATGATACGGACATCACCGCAGCGCCCCCATTCGCGCGCGCGCGCGCCGGAGTGAGCCTCAAATTCCAAATCACCTCGGTGTTGCCTGAACTCTCGGTCTACGACAATGTGCTGCTCGCACTTCAATCGCGAGAAGGCTTGCCATCACTGCTGAGCTCCCGCACGCGCAGCGTCCTCAATGGCGACGTAATGACGACGCTCGATCGCTTCCAGCTTTCCGGTCGAGCCGACGACCTCGCGGGCGAGTTAAGCCATGGTCAGCAACAGTGGCTCGAGATCGCCCTCGCGCTGGCGTGTCGGCCGAAGCTGCTCCTGCTCGATGAGCCGACTGGAGGAATGAGTCCGGAAGAACGCCGCGTAACCGGCGAGCTCCTGCGTCCGATCCGATCGGAGTGCACACTGGTCATCGTCGAACACGACATCGACTTCATCAAGAACCTGTGCGATTGTTTGACGGTGCTCGATCAAGGCAGGGTACTGGACGAGGGCAGCGTCGAGCAGATCGAGCATTCGACCAAGGTCCAGGAGGTCTATACCAGCCGTGTCTGACGGACCAAGCCTGCTCGACGTGCAGCACCTCAATGCCGGCTATGGACACAGCCAGGTCCTCTTCAACCTGAGCATGCTGGCGCCATCGCGGGGTGCGGTGGCAATCCTCGGTCGCAACGGCGCCGGCAAGAGCACGCTGCTCAAGACGATCGCCGGCGAGGTTAGTCCGATGAGTGGCATCATCTGGTTCGACCAACGGCCCGCCGTGGACGAGGCAAGCGAGCGCCGCGTGCGGCGGGGCCTCGGTTACGTGCCGCAGGAAAACGCCATCTTTGACCGCATGACGGTACGGGAGAATCTGCTGCTCGGCGCGATCAACCAGAAGGACAAGTCCGGCATCGAGCGCGTACTTGCGATCTTTCCCAAGCTCAGCCAGCGTCTCGGCCAGACTGCCGCCACGCTGTCGGGCGGCGAACGCAAGATGCTCGCGATCGGGCGTGCGCTGGTCGGGCGGCCAAAGCTTCTCATGCTGGACGAGCCGACCGAAGGGGTGTGGGTTGGGGTAATCGACGAAATCGCCGAGCAGCTCGCGGAACTCGCCAAGTCCATCAGCCTCATTCTGGTCGAGCAGCACATTGAGCTCGCGCTGTCCGTCGCCCAATACGCCTATGTCATGGATCGCGGTTCGATCGCACTTGAGGGCCCCTCCGCGCGAGTCCGTGCTGATACAAATCTCCTGCGCTATCTCTCGCCGTGAAGCGAGGCGGCGCCGCTGAGGAATAGCGGGGACGGTTGCCCCCACTCGCGAGCCAGCAACTGGTCCAGACAGACCAGTTGCTAACCACGAACATGAACGGCGAGACCGACCCTCAAGCTATTGTGTCTTTATGGTCCCGTTCTCGTTGAAGTCGTTCTTCGGATTATACCCGGATTCGCGCAGACTTTTGACGTGGTCAGCGTGGTCGGCGCTATTCACACCGCCCAGCCCCATGACCGGAGATGTCGCACCCATCATCGGAGGCGGCGCACCCGCAGCGGGAGACGCGTTCATCGCTTGGTGATGATGAGTCCGATGATGCGCGGCCCAAGCGCCAGAAGTCGTGAGAGCAAGGATAGTGATCGCAAGAATGCTTTTGGTCATAGTCAGCTCCTCTGACAGACCTGCCCCAGGCACTGGCTTATCATAGACCCTGACTGCGAACCTCTGCATGACGACATGTGTGCGATGCGCGGATTGCGCTTGATCGGCCGTGGTAACATGCTTTGCGAGTGCAGCGCGCCCGGCGCCCCATGGCCGATCTACAATGCGACCGACGACGAGGAGCCGCTCCGGCTGCTGTTCACGCCCCGGCGACTCGGAACTCATCTGGACGGCGTCGCAAGTTCGGAACGGGATCGGCTCTTTGTAGTTCATTTTTTGTAGGCGCAACTACCGGAACCGATCGTACCCCCGCGAAGGACGCGTTCTCGTGATCCTAAGAGGCGCAATGCGCTCGCTCAACGCCGATGTGGGTGACGCGTCAGCCCGGCAGCGCGATAGGGCTTCGAACCAAAGTCAAACGCAGAAGAGCAAGCAGCGCAATCAGGCAAATGCCAAACGCAGCGACGACGTGCAACTCAGGAAATGGCGAGATCAGAAAGTGGTCTATTGCGACCAGCGAATAGGCGGCAATCGGAATTCCGACAAAGAGACGCGAAGCCGCCGGCATTTCGGGGCTCCGTATCCGGCTGAAAATCAGCGCCACGAGAAGGTAGACCGTTAGCGTGGTTACCATCCAGCCGGCGAAATTCCGAAGTGGGACTCCAAAATAGTCGCCACCGGCCTCCCAAACCCAGGTGCCCGCCCGAGCCTGGCCCGGGTCCATCACGACATCCCACGCGGTCATGACGGCGGCCGCGATCAGCGACCGCGCCAAGGCGCCGACCAGGGAGGTCGGATTCCCCGCCCCATCGAGCAAGACATGCGCGACAATCCAGCTCGCATAAATCATCATGAACCAGGCGAATGGGATGAGAACGGGAACCCCTGCGACCCTCAAACCAAGCGCGTCACTATAGTGATAGGCTCCGTACACCGAGCCGGTGGCCACACCAACAGCTTCGAAGCAAAACGACACCGCGACGCAGCTGCACAGGAAGAGCAGTGCACGGCGCCACCCAAGCACATCGGCGGCGTGCAAGATCGAGAAGGCCGCGAAAATGGCAGTAAATCCCTTACTTCCGATCCGCGGCAGCGACGCCCCTGCAAGCGAGTCCGCCCATATGAAGGCGTACCGGAGTGCGAGAAGAACGAGAAGCGACCAGATGAGCCCCCGTCGGACTCGGACCAGATAGTGGCTTGACCGGCTGGATGGCACGCCCTGCGGATCGTTCGCTTCGCCGGTCGTGTCAACGGCTTCAATCCCGGTGACAGTTTGCTTCATCGTAATGGCCCTTCTTGAAGCCGGTCATGGTATTTTCGCGGCGAAGTCGCGTACGACTGCCACGTTACAAGGTGATGTCAAAACCGGATGGACGGATTTCATCTGTAGCGATATGGCGGCGCGGGCTTTCAATGCTGGGGAGACGCCGGTCGCGGCCGGCGCGGGCTTGCAAGACGGCCGCCCATCATCGGTCTCGCCTGCGGACCACGGTTGGCGCCGAGGTGACAGGACTGCGGAAGCTCCGCGCAAGCTCATCATGCTGGCTGAGATCACGATGCGCCCGGCGCTTGCCCTCGATTTTAGACGGCCAAGACCCATTTGACACATGCTAAGCTGTGAGATCCATTTCGCCGACCGCGAGTACTTGATGTAATTGCATCTTTACGAAGTATGGATGGTACACCAAATATGAAGCTCTATGTCACGTTCACGTCACCCTACGCGCGCCTGGCACGCATCCTCGTCATTGAAAAGACGCTAGAGGATCGCGTGGAGATTATCGCGGCGAAAACGCGTACTGTAGATAGTCCTTCTATCGGATTAACCCATCTGGGCGCGTGCCGTATCTCATCGATGATTCAGGTGTTGGCATGGAGGACAGCCAACTTATCTGCGCTTATCTCGACCACATGGATGGCAAGCCTCGTTTCCACGACCCGAAGCGCCAAACTGATTGGGCTTACCAGCGGTTAGAGTTCTCGGCGCGCAACATGTGCGAAGGCATCTGCGTATGGGTGCGCGAGATGGCTCGACCCGCAGGCGAACGTTCGGCCACTGTTTTGGCGCATGAGGTAACGCGTGCCCAGCGCATGGCCGATGTATTTGAGGGTCGTGTAACTGATCCGCTGATGCAGAGCGCGCCAACTATGGCGCACTTTAACCTCGCCGCGGCTCTTGATGTCGCGGCAAAGCGCGGTTTCGGTGATCTCACGACCGGCCGCCCCCATCTCGCAGCATGGATGCACGGCATGTCCGAGCTGGCTTCAATGCGAAGGACGGCGCCGCCGTGATGCGCCCGAGTCTCGTTTGAATCCGCTGGTCCGGAGCAAAGTGGATATCCCGCGACGCCTGCGCCAGCTGCACGGCGGCCGAATGCTCAAGGCCTCGCTTGTGGTAGCGGCCGGCGGTTTTTCGAGGAATTGAACCGGCTCGGCTTCTCCGGCGCGGCAATCGCGCAGAACCGTACAGCGTACTATGATAGAATGGGTTTAGGCACAGCCCATCAAGAGCGCTGGAGGCCGCGGGTCAAATTGAGTGGGGTCAAGCCGACCGCGAAAGATTGTCTCTTCACAAATGGGAGTTACTCCATGCCGAGAAAGGAAATTCTCGACCAGATCCAGAAGTATACCCACCCGTTCCGCATTGCTAACGGCAAGCGCTTTCAACTTAAGGATTTCGACCCTGGCGACACGCGCGGCCTGAAGATGGACAAGGGCGAGGCCGCCGAGCTGCTTCAACGCGGCACCCAGTGGCTCGCCGAAGAACAGGACATGCTTTATGCCCAGGATCGCTGGTCGCTGCTGCTCGTCTTCCAGGCCATGGATGCGGCCGGCAAAGACAGCACGATCAAACATGTCATGTCGGGGGTCAATCCACAGGGCTGCCAGGTTTCTTCGTTCAAGCAACCCTCGCAAGAGGATCTCGATCACGACTTCCTGTGGCGTTATGTCAAGCGTCTCCCCGAGCGTGGGCGGATCGGCATATTCAATCGCTCCTACTATGAGGAGGTCCTCGTTGTACGCGTGCACGAGGATATATTGAAGCGGCAGAAATTGCCTCAGCCGCTGATGGGCAAGCGCATCTGGGACGAGCGGCTCGCCGACCTCGCGCATTTCGAGGACTACCTTAGCCGGCAGGGCGTGGTCATCCTGAAGTTTTTCCTGCACCTGTCGCGCGAAGAGCAAAAAAAGCGCTTCCTGAAGCGCCTCGATGACCCCGAGAAGAACTGGAAGTTCTCTACGTCGGACGTTGCGGAGCGCAAGCACTGGCGCGACTACATGCGCTACTTTGAGGACGCAATTCGGGCTACGGCATCGGAGCACGCGCCATGGTATGTAGTGCCGGCCGACAACAAGTGGTTCACCCGGCTTGTGGTCGCTGCGGCGATCGTGGAGACGGTCGAGCAGCTGGACCTGGCATACCCGACGGTGAGCGCGGGGCAGAAGAAGGAGCTGGCGGCCGTGCGCACGGAACTTGCGCGCGAAGCCTGACAGCTGCTTGTCCAAAGCTCCACGGTCCGTATCGCGGCACTGCAAAAAAAGGCGGTCGCGACTGAAAAGTCCTGCCCACCGCAGCGCCCCGAACACTCGACTTTGGCTGACTTCACGTTGGCGCCGCGTTACATTGACGTGTCTGATTGTCGATGCACCCCGGAGGGAGCGCGCATGTCGACGACGGTTTCCGTCCTTGGTGGCGTGGGTTTATTTCTGCTCGGCATGAGCGTCATGACCGCCGGCCTGAAGGGACTCGCCGGATCAGGGCTGCGGACGATCCTGAGCAAGGCGGCGGCGACCCCGCTGTCGGGTGCGTTCTGGGGCGCCATCGTCACGCTGATCGTACAGTCTTCGAGCGCAACGACCATGACGACGATCGGGCTGGTGAGTGCAGGTGTGCTGACGTTTCCGCAAGGCTTGGCTCTCGTATTCGGCGCGAATGTCGGCACAACGGGAACCGGCTGGCTGGTTGCGCTGATCGGCGTCCGCGTCTCGCTCACCGCCGCTGCATTACCGATGATCTTCGTCGGCGCGCTGATCAAGCTGCTGGGCCGTGGCCGTGTGTCTGCAGGCGGAGCCGCGCTCGCTGGGTTTGCGCTTGTGCTTTTTGGCCTGACAACGCTACAGCAGGGGATGGGGGGACTGGCCGAACGGTTGCATCCGGAAGACTTGCCGGCTGTTCTCGGCACCAGTTGGTGGTCCGGCTTATACGGCGTGCTGGCGCTGGTCGTGGCCGGACTGGTGATGACTGCCGTGATGCAATCCTCGACCGCAGCCATTGCGGTGACGCTGTCGGCACACTATGCGGGAGCCGTCGGGCTGGACCAGGCTTGCGCGCTGATCATTGGGCAGAACATCGGGACGGCGACCAGTTCGGCATTGGCGGCAATCGGTGCGAGCAGCACCGCCAAACGATTGGCGCTTGCCTACATCCTGTTCAAGCTGATCGCGGCTGTGATCGCGTTGGTGCTGTTCCCCGTAACCATGCCTCTGCTGATCCGTGCGTCGCACACCATCGATGGCGTAACGCTGCTGGCAGGTTACCACACCGCCTATAACGTCGTCGGCGTCCTGGTGCTGCTGCCGGTGATCGACAGATTCACGCGATTGGTAGCGTATTCTGCCCGAACGCGGGGCTCGCCGCTTACGCGGTGCCTCGACCCAGCGGCGCTCATGACACCGATCGCGACCGTGGAAGCGGTGAGGCGGACGGTGGCGCGGGCGCTTGGAACGATGTGCGGTTCACTCGCGACCGCCCTGGCGGCGGCGAATCCGGGCGCGTCCGTGCGTCCCGGGAACAATGCCGTGTCGGTGACGGAGGCCGCCGATGCCCTGCGCCAAGCCCGGGAATTCCTGTCGGAGGCAAGCGGTCCCCCCGAAACGGAGGACGAGCAAAGACGGCTCACCAGCACACTGCATGCGCTCGACCACGCGTCCCGCCTGGCCGAAACAATAAGCGAGGACGCGAAATTCGCGACTGCGGGCGGCGGCTCCGAGGATACGCGTGCCGCGGAGATATGCGCGGAGGCCATGCGCGATGCGGTCTCGCTCGCCGCTGACGTCGCCGCTCTGCCGGCCTCTTCGCATGCTGCCGCGGTCGCGCTCGGCAACGAGTTGAAGGGACCGCTCGACCCAAAGAAAGAACTCCTTGCAGCCGAAGCGTCCACCGAGCAGGCCCTTTCCCAACTGGAGCGTTGTGTAAAAGCACTCGGGGAGCTGCGCAGAGACCATCGCAGCGCGACGCTGAGCTCGGCGGCCAGCGGAGGGTTGACCGCGGACGAAGCGATCGCTCGCGTCGATGCCGTGCGGCGCCTTGAGGCGCTGGCGTATCACGCCTGGCGATCCGCAGCCCATCTCGTCGGCCACGTCGCTTAGAGCGTTTTCGAGCGAAAGCCTGCCCCGCACTGGATGCGGGTTGGATACCGGTTCGCGTGAGGAAAACGCGTCAAAACAAGAAATTAGAGCCTCCGTTCCGATTCAATCGGAACGGAGGCTCTAGAGCATGATCCGGAAAAGCATGCCCTCGGGCAACGACCCGATGGGTGGAAACCTCGTTCACGTGCCGGCTTCCGCCGCGACAACCACGTTCCGCAAAGAAGCCGACGAGCGAATGAAAAGCTTCTCCGCCTCTACGACGAGGAAGAACAGCAAACCGCCCAACAAGAGCAAAGGCCACACCCAAAGCGGGATGGCTTCGTTGCCGAACATCGCCTGAAACGGCGGTGCGTAGGTGAAGATCAGTTGCAGGATTACGACCGCAATGATGCCAAGCGGCAGGTACCTGTTGCCCATATGCGCCTTAAGGGCGAGCGACGAGTCGAGCAGGTAGCGGCTGTTCAAGAGATAAAAGACCTGACCGATCGTGATGGCATTCACGGCCACCGTCCGCGCCAGCTCGTCCGAGGCGCCCTGGGACTTCATCCAGAAGAACGCCAGCAGCGTGTAGGCAAGGAGCGCCAGGCCGACAAAGATGATGCGCCAAATCCCGAAGCCGGTCACGATCGGTCGATCCACCGCGCGCGGCGGCCGCTGCATGACATCGATCTCGTGTGGCTCGAAGGAGATGACGAGGCCAAGCGCAACCGAGGTTACCATATTGACCCAGAGCACTTGCGGGGCAGTAATCGGCATGGTGAACCCAAAAAAGATCGCCACCGCGATGACCAGCGCTTGGGCGACGTTGGTCGGCAACAGGAAAAGCATGGCCTTTTCGATATTGTTGTAAACCGTGCGCCCCTCCTTCACCGCGGCCGAGATCGAGGCGAAGTTGTCGTCGGCCAGGATCATCCCGGCGGCTTCCTTGGTGACCTCCGTGCCCTTGATACCCATCGCAACGCCGATGTCGGCTTTCTTGAGAGAGGGCGCGTCGTTTACGCCGTCTCCTGTCATCGCCACGATCTGGTTATTGGCCTGGATGGCCTTCACCAGCCGCAGCTTGTGCTCGGGGCTGGCGCGCGCGAAGACGTCAACGGTGCGGACGCGTTCCTGCAACGTCCCGGTATCCATCTCCTCGATCTCGGCGCCCGTAATTGCCGTCTTGCCGTCACCGAGACCAAGCATCTTGGCAATGGCGGCTGCGGTGATCTTGTGATCGCCGGTGATCATGGTGACCCGGATGCCGCCGCCGTGGCACTCCTTCACAGCCTCGATGGCCTCCTTGCGCGGTGGATCCAGCAGCCCAATCAGGCCGAGCAGGACGAGCGTCCTTGGCAGGTCGGCCGCGGTGAGACCGCCAGGCTTCACGTTCGGATTTTCGAGCCACGCGAACGCCAGCACACGCTCCCCTTGGGCTGCGAGCCTGTCTGACTGTTTGAGGAAGTGCTCACGGTTGAGCGGCTTTGGCTGC
>Ga0210406_10000427_pt1 | contig 57838 bp, 57 predicted proteins | sample IncBWC30MmetaG_FD_155454 | JGI IMG/M metagenome (GOLD analysis project Ga0210406, IMG submission 155454) | Forest soil microbial communities from Barre Woods Harvard Forest LTER site, Petersham, Massachusetts, United States - Inc-BW-C-30-M | ecosystem: Environmental > Terrestrial > Soil >...
AGCCACAAACACATCATGATAGACATCGCATACGCTGCTTGTAGTGCGATAACTGGACTGCTTTAGAGAGTTGCCGGAGGAGAACTTCCAAGGCGGCACTCCAAGGTACCGTTCTCTTGGAACCCGAGCGAATGCAGACACCAATTCAAGCGATTCGAGACCGGCAACGATGCGGAGCTCTTCGGAGTAGAAGCGTCGAAGCTGCTCCAGCGTGAAGTGATTGTTTGCCTCCCTAGTCATCATTTCCCTTCGAAAATCAACTTGCGTCTGTTTCGGACTGAGTCAAGCGACACTTCGACTCTAAACGCCAAAGAGACTTCCTAGAAAGACCCCGAGTCACCTCCATACAAGCATTTGTTCCATTGTGGGACCAGCCTAACTTAGGAATGGTCGGCGACACGAAATCAGGGCGAACTTCCGCAAAACGTTAGCGGCAAGTCCGATCTTCAGGCCGGGTCGGCCTGCCGAACTTGCCGAATGTATGGTCCGCCGTCTGACTGCAAGGGAAAAGTTGGTGGATGAAGAAAGTCTGCGTCAATGTATCCGTCAATAAGGGCGAAGATGTTGTCAAGGACAAAGTTGTCCCGCCCGCTGCTTGGAGCAACGCTCGGAGTCAGAGCTTAGAGACCAGAGTCCGAGCGGATCCCTTTGTCGAATCATCTTGGGTGGAGCGTTCTCCACCAACCATCAATTCGGTCACGACTACGACCATGATTGCTTATTCGGACACCCAATCTTTATTGGGTGCGAGAGCGCCTACTCAGCCTGTCGGTGAGGCTTGCGCTGACCAGAATACATTTCAGGCTACCCTCGATGAAAGAACCTGCGGATACGGTGTCTGCGTGCGAAGCATCCAGTACATCCGTACCGCAAGCTTACGAGCCGTCGCCACCTTGGCGACGGTGAAGTGTTTCTGATGGCAGCGATGCAGATATTCTTTTCGCAATTCAGGATCGAAGCGCACCGCGATGTTGGCTGCTTCCACAAGAAGGAATCGCAAGAGCCGGTTGCCTTGTTTGCTGACCCCACCCATCCGCTGCTTTCCTCCGGATGAGTGCTCGCGAGGCACCAATCCCAAATAAGAGGCGACCTGCTTGCCACGTGGAAAGCGATGCACATCTCCTAGGGTGAGCACAAAGGCAAGTGCTGTGACTGCACCTACTCCTGGCTGACTCATCAGTAGAGGCACACCTGGATACTCTTTAGCCACTCGCGTCACTCCATCGTCGAGGCTCTCGAGCTGAGCATCCAGCATCGCCAGTAAGTTCAGTAAATCCTTCCTGCGTCGATCTGTCCATTGCTCCAGCGGGAGGGATGCGAGCGCTGCCCGGCCCTCCGTGCTCCACAGTTTCTGCTTTTTCTGCATCCCTTGGTTCAGCATGAGGTGCTGCAATTCATTCTTGACCCGGGTACGTATCTGCACTAGTTTGTGACGGTGCATCAGCAATTGGCCAAAGACAGATTGTGCGCCTGGCTCAACCTTTCGGTAGCCACAAGGACGAGGCCTAGACCTCCGAACTCAGGCACCTTGATTGTCACTGAAGTTGTTGTCCAGTGCTGGTCACTGCTGTTCCACTCGCGCATACAATGGCAGCAGGTGAGACGGTTGCCGTTGCTGTCAGGGCTGCACGTGAGAGCGTGGCTGTGGCCCTCCGCGCAGTCATCTGATGTAGACCGTCTTGGCGAAGCGAAAGCCATAGAACGCGCTGAGAAGCTCAGAGCAGAGGCTAGAGTAGCGGCCGTAGATGTTCGTACCGTTTCAGGCCGACAGCCTAACATTCCTTCGGGTTCGCGAGGTATGGGTTGATTTTATGGCTTCGTCCAGCGTCGCGATGTACTCCCGGAACATTTGCACAATGCCGCGCAGGTTGGTCGTTATCCCAGCGGTTTCGGCTGATTGATTGAGACCAGCTAGTTGCGCTTCCATCTTTCGAGCGTCCATTAGGGCGGATGAACGTTTAGCTTTGAGTAGTTGTAGTGGGGTATTCAAGTGGATTACCTTCTTTGGGTAAGATGCAAGGTGTTGTTTCCGCTTCGTTGCACTTAGGGCGAGCCAGCACGCGAGCCAACCCTACAGGCCCGAGGAATTGCCTCGCCGGTGCTGGCCGAACGCTGAGGTAGACGGACTGAAGACACCGCGCCCTAGGCGCGTGGAGGAGAACTAAATGAGAGGTGGGGATAAGCCACCTCCCATTTCTGCCACTGGCTCCTCAATTACGCGGCCTTACCTGACGCTATGGCTTCCAGAGTTTTCTCGCCGCCAACATTAACTTTGATCTGCGTGGGCTTGGCTTCTGCCTTCTTGGCGAGGTTGATCTTCAGCACGCCCTTATCACAGCGGGCGGTCACTTGCCCTGGCTCCACGGTGCTGGGAAGCGTGAACGAGCGGGTAAAGCTTCCGTATTGCCGCTCGACGCGACGGAAGTTCTCCTCTTTCTCTTCCTTCTCGATCTTGCGCTCGCCATGGACGGTGAGAGTGTTGTTCTGAACGGAAACATCAATGTCTTTTTCGTCGATGCCCGGGACTTCAATCTTCAGAATAATGTTGTGCTCGTCTTCGTAGATGTCCACCGGCGGCGCGAGGGCGGTGGTTGTCAACGCCTCCGCGGGGCCTTCGGGGCTGTACGGCTCACGGAAAAGACGATTCATGCGATTCATGCGGTCTTGCATGGCGGATAATTCACGGAGAGATTCCCAACCGGTCAATAGTGTCATAACGCAGTCCTCCTTAGCAGTAATCTAAGAGGAAAAAATTCAGATGGGCTGACTTAGTTCAGTGAACCTGAACGAGTAAGAAGAGATACTTTGCTCAATAATAACCGTAGGCTTGCGGCGCAACGGTTGTCAAGATGCCGTAGTGTCCTGATAAATCAGTACTGATAAGCGCCTTGTCTTCAGTAAAACGACTTCAACGCCCGAGTCGTCGTCTACTCGTCAATAGCTACGATCGGACTTCTGCCCCTTCCGGACGATGCGGGTCGGCAAAAGGGGTGTAAGGTGCGGTTTGCCCGTCACTCGGGAACAATCCCGAGAGGCACCAGTAAACGGCTGTGATAGTGATCACTTCGAAGAAACCTGTGGCTAATCCGTCATTCGGCGACGAAAAGCGAGAACAGGATTCCGGCCGCCGAATTGGATCAACGCAGTTTGACCCGATCCAACGGCCGCTATTCTCATGCCCATTTCTTGTCTGTCGAATCCGGGGTTTGGTCAGAGGTCCCCTGCCCATCTAACATATTTGAGGTCGGCTCAGAAGTTTTTGACCATCCAGGCATTGTTGTCGCCGGGGACCTCCGCCTCTAAGATCCCATAGCGCCCGTCAGGAGACTGAATCATCCACCAGAAACTGGTATTCGCGTCACCCTCCAAAACCACCTCTACCTTGCCCGCCTCATTGACATCGAGAATCACCGGCGTGTCTTTTGACGTGACACTTTGCATAAAAACGCTCTTGCCGTCGGCTGACCAGTCACCGTTCGCGAGAGGCCAATTGTCAATGCTGACATCACGAGCCACTCCAGTATCCAGCGAAAGAAATCGGATTTGATGCCGGTTGAGGAACAGCGCGAGCTTCCGCCCGTCCGGAGATAAGGTCCAATTCTCATCCGTGAAGTTGGTTACCCTTGTGAGCTCGCGACCTGTACCGTGTTCGAGATCGAAAGAGACAAAGATGTGATTCGCGCCCACGATTTTGCTGATAATGCACAAGTGTGAGGGAGCCCGCGCACACTGGTGATTTTTAATGGGCCCTTTTTCCTGGAGAACCAGCTGAGGAGGCCCTCCAGCTAGGGATTTGCTCATCAGGGACGCAGGGAACGAAGTGTCCTCCGGCCTGGATGAGGCCAAATAAAGCACGTGCGATCCATCCGCACTCAAACGCGGGAGAAATATGCTGCGTCCCTCAACCAAGACCTCAGCCGTAGTCTCGTCGATATTTTGTTTGAAAAGTTTCCACGTGCCATTCCGGTTTGAGACAAAAAGGACTGCCTTACTATCAGATGTCCATGCCTCAGCTATGTTGCCGTTCGCGTCCAATGTCAGGCGGCGAGACGTTTTCAGCCGCCGCGAACCGGGTTCGAATTCGGTAATAAACGCCTGAGGCTGGGTGTTCTCTCTCCAGAGAACAAGCTGCTTCCCATCTGAGGTAACGCTAAGACCGCCGACGCGGCCCTGGCCGGAACTAACTGTTTGTGGTTGGCTGGTGGCTTTCCCAGTACGCTCGTCAACCCGGATCGAGTAAACTCCCTCATCGTTGCGTTCGCTGGTCGGGTCTTCACGGTATGCGAAGAGAATACGTCCATCGGCAACCCAGGATAGAGCCTGTTTTAGCCGGGTATCGTTTAAGACGATCTGTGGATCGCCACCGTTCGCGTCGCGCGTCTGCAACGAAAAACGGTCCTCTTCCGGATCGAGGAGAGCAAGATCCTGACTTTCGATGTAAGCGATCCGTTGCCCGCGTGGCGACCAGACCACCGGCCAGATTCGGCCTCGCCGCGGCTTATCCGCCGTTTCCGCCACCGCGATTTTTCGTGGATGCGCTCCATCGGAGTCCATCAACCAAAGTTCGCTGCCGAACTTTGGTCCAGGGAGGTAGGCGATCCGGGATCCATCCGGGGAAACCGCTCCCGCAGCTGCGTTATCCATCAGCTTCAGCGGATTTCCACCTAAAAGATAAAGCTTCCAAAGGCTGGGTGTCCGGGACGCTCCCGCAAAGCGTGTGACCAGGAGATGAGTACCGTCTGGGAACCAGCTATTGGGATGGGCGATGAAATCTTTTGGCACGCCCCAAGGGCGAGTCTCGCCGCTGGAGATTTGGCGCAGATAAAGCCCGGTAGAGTCAGCAAAGGCGACGTATTTGCCATCGGGAGAAACAACCGCAAATTTGATGGGCGCGTCCGGAGGGTTGGAGGTGACTCGCTGTTCAGTAGCCGGATGCGCAGTTCCTCGCAGGGAAAGCCAGAAAATCGCGGAAACGAGTGCAACGAGCACAATCGCAACTACCAGAACATATCGCCAGCGAACTGCAGTGACGGTCGATGCACGCGGTGTCGAAGGCGGGAACGAGGATGGGAGTGGAAGCTGAGGTGCGTTCTCGTCTCTAGTGCTTACCGGAGCCAGCAATCGATAACCTCTACCCGCCACTGTCTGCAAGAGGTGAGGATGCTCGGGATCATCGCACAAAGCCACGCGGATCTTGCGAATCGCTGTATTGATTCCCTGGCGCGTATCAACAAAGACATTGTCGCCCCAGAGGCGCTGGATAATCTGTTCGCGCGAGACCAACTGTCCCCGCTTCTCCACCAACAGAATCAGCAACTCCATCGGAAGCTTTTCCAACTTGATCACGTGGCCAGATTTCCGTAGTTCATAGGAATTCAGGTCCAGTTCAAACTGATCGAAGTAGAGGATCGAAGCCTGCATCATTGGCTCCCTCTCAACAAGCGCGGAGAATGCGCCGAGCTTAGGCTAGGCGCTACTCATTGTCAATCTTGTTTTCAATAAGTTAGAGGTCTATTCATTCTTCATTCGTTCTCTATTGCCCGTGTATTGCTCTTTCTGAAGGACCGTCCTAGGGTGTCCGCCAGTTCGGCTCTACGCCAAATCGCCGATTTGACCTCTTCGAGAGGTCGGACCGTCGGGCTCTAACGGTTCTCGGTTCCTGTCAGAAGCTCGGTAAGAAGACTTACGAATAAGGAGGCAATATGAAGAGAGGTCAACGGTACTGGAAGTCTAAACAGGCTTGCGCTAGTGTGCTTGCTGCTTTAACAATCTTGCTTTTCGGATCCTTTGCCCGATCGGAAGCACAGGAAAGTACTCCTGCTTCCCAAGTCGTCTGGCAACACGTAGGAAGGATTTACCTGAACCCAAACACCGGCAAGGCCGTGTACGCTGGCTACCTAGTCCACATAAACGGAATTACCAGCCCGCTGTTCAACGGGTCGCCGAGCGAGGCTACCGCTTTCTTCACCTTCAGCACGGACGTATTGTCGCTCACACCCCTGCCGAACAATGGCGATGTTGCTCTCAGTCTCGTTTCAGCCGGAACATTCAGCGTCTACTACAACACGAGACCGGACGGTGACTGGAGGAACCCGGGCGCTTTCTCGAGCGGACAGTTGATCGCCACCTTCACAAGAGACGAGAGCCTGTTCCCCCAAATCGGACCTATCGGGTTTCACAGTCTTTCAGAAAGTCTTGCATCTAGCCGGAGCTTCAAATTCGATGGTCAGACTTTCAACTTCGACCGCATTGCCCCGCACGGGGTCACTTTCGCTCAGTTTTTCAGCTCTACGCCGCTAAGCGGAATCACAGACTATCCAGTTGCGTTTGCAGCTGCCGGCACAACGATGGCCGTCGGCGGCAAGGAGGAGTGACTATGGGCACTCCTCTCTGGAGTACCGCTACCGTAACACCATCATCGGCGTGCAGTGTAAAGGAGGATCTCAGCATGACAAGTCATCGCTGGACTATGCAGATTGGAATTGCCCTGTCGTTTGTTTCGGCCGTGTTGCTCTCAACGAGTCCGCTCCGGGCGCAGCAGTGTTCCAACAGAACTACCGAGGGTCGCTATATGGTGGTTGGCGAAGGCTATCTTAGCCCCGGTCCCAACGCACCACTCGTTCCCGCAAAGGTGCTTGCTACCGTCTCCGCAGATGAGAATGGAGTGTATTCGGGAACTGGCACGATCACCATTGGCGGCCAGGTATTCGTCGAGCAGGTGGTCGGGACCCAGCAGCTCAATGCGGATTGCACAGGGTTTATCAGCTACAAACAGACGCTTAATGGGCAGCCCAGTCCCAACATCAACTTCATCTTTGTTGTCTCCGAACACGGAAACAGGATCGACGGGCTCTCAGTTGACCCCGGAAGTGTGTTTTCCGCTGTGCTTCGGCGGCTCAATAAATAGCGCTGGAAGCTTTTTCGTGCAATCTCCGCCATGTTCGTCCGCGTGAAAGCTCAGGCAGTCGAGAGAGAGAGAGAGAGAGAGAGAGAGAGACCGAGAAGTGTAGCTAGGTCTTTTTGTGCGAGAGCGCAAGGCTCGCCTAGGTGTCCCTTCTTGCCTTTTTACGAAACCTCCTTTCGCTCCAGAGGGCAATTCCCGAGTGGTCGGCAAACCGCACCTTACGCTCGGGGAGGGATTCCCGTGATCCGCCAGGGACCATGTGACGGACCCGAGAAACCTTGCCACAAGCCTACATATCGGGACTAATCCGTTTGCGCTCTGGCGAGATCGCTTCCGAGTGCGGCAAAGCTTTCATTAGGGCGAACACCGTTCGGGAGGTATAGGGAGTGATTAGGCCGACGACGTCCTTTCCGCCACAACAAGATTGCGGATTTGTAGACTGCTGCCGGGCGCGGACACGCTGCGGTCGTCGATTCGAAAATGGCAGTTAAGGTTGGGGGACAATCGGAAATAAGCGTCTATTGGCATCCATTCGTTGCTCGTAACGCGGAGTCTTTTTTCCGCCATATGCACACCGAGGGGAGCCATTTCAGCTTTGATGATCAACAGAATGGTGTGCTCGCCGCCAACCGCTTTTACTTCACCAGAGACGCGCAACTTTCTGTCACCAGAAATGCTCTCGTTCCTGGGCAAAACCCTCTGGACTCTTCCTTCATACTGATAGCTCTCAAGCCACATTTGCAGTGTTCCCAAGCTATTGCCGCGGCGGATGGACAAGATTCCATCCTTTACCTCCAGCTCGCCCTCAGCGTTGTCGACTCTAACGACACGAAAGTCGAAACTGTCGGAATCGTGGCTGTTATACAAGATGGATTCATTACTGGCAGTGATGTTGGGCAAGGTGTAACCCACTTTATCCGATAAATTGGTCAGCTTATCTGTGATTTGCTTCGCTTGGGCGCGAGTAAGCTCAGCCTCTGCGGTCAGTTTCTCAATTTCCGCTGCGGTTTTCTTCCTGGTGAGCAGATGATTTGCCACCGCGACCACGACCCCACTAATGAGCCCTGAGAAAACCGGGCTATGTAAGACGTCGAGCGTCGTCACGAGCACCTCCCCAGGGTCATCCCCAACTGAGGCAGCTTAGCAGGTTTCTGGCCGTGACTGGAAAACCACGAGAACCGGGGGGCGACCGTCTAGAGGGGATGTCTGCACAGACATTTTCATTTCGGAGACCCCGCATATTGGTTCGCGGCCTTCCCGAGGTATGGAGCTTCGCGCCTCGCCTGGTCGAGTAAACGCTACTTGCCTCCTTGTCGACCGAGTCACGACGCAGAGGCGCCTCCTGTGAGTCTTCTATCACCGGGGATAGGTAACGAAAAACGCCGTAGGGTCTTGTAATCACCACGCACACGTCTGGAGCCGAACCTTTTGTCCCCCTCGGCATTGCCAAAAAAGCTTTTAGACGGGTAGGGGTTGGTGCCGCTGATCAGGTTCTGGGCGGTTGGTCGGCAAACCGCACCTTACTCTCCAGCGCCTGACTCCGACCACGTCCTGTGGACCCGGAAACGCCTGACTTTTCGGGAACCTCGATTGGCAGTTGGGGAGGGCTGAGTTGGATTGGTAGACGCAAGCGCGTTTGCAGTACCAATCCGCAGAAAGCATAATTCTGCTTCGAAAGCTCGGCTCATGAGCGAGTTGGCCTGTACGCGCCCAGTTGAGAGCCTGGGCATATCAAATGGAACTTCGGCCCTCGAGCAAGCGTATCGCTGATACAAGCCCAAACGCTCAAGCGAAAGAACAGGCCACTGAATCTAGGGGGGAGCATGAACGCCGATTTACGACTTGCCTTGCGCCAGCTGCGGAGAGCGCCCGGATTCGTCCTGACTGCGGTGGTCACGCTGGCGCTGGCCATTGGAGCCAACGCCGTTGTCTTCAGTGTGCTGAATGCGCTGGTCCTGCGCCCGCTCAATGTGCCGAACCCCGACAGTCTGTTCATGCTGGAGCGTGTCAACGGGTCAGAGACCCAACCGTCACAGTCGTATCCGGATTACCGCGACCTTCGCGACCGGAACCGCAGCTTTGATTCGCTGGTGTCATGTGACATCATCGGCAGCGTCGGGCTTGATACCGGGAGCGGTAATCCCGCTGTCGTCTGGCCATATATGGTGAGCGGCAATTACTTCGATTCGCTCAGCATTCAGCCTTATCTCGGCCGCTTCCTCCATGCCTCTGACGAACATGGCAAGAACAGCGTACCTTACATCGTTTTGAGCTATGCCTACTGGCATAGTCACTTCAACAGTGATTCCGCAGCCGTGGGCCGCACCGTGCAGATCAACAAGCATCCCTACACTATCGTGGGAATTGCGCCGCCTGACTTCCGCGGTACCGAGCTCTTCTTTGCGCCTGACTTGTGGGCGCCGCTCGTGGATCTTCAGCAAATTGGAGGATGGGATCCGCTTGAGCAGCGCGGCAGCCATTTCACGTGGGTAGTAGGCCATTTGAAGCCCGGAGTGACGCCGGCCGCGGCGACTTCGGACCTGAACACCATAGCAGCTGCCCTGGCTAAATCGTATCCAAGAGAAGATGACGGCGTGAGGTTCACGCTGGCGCGGCCGGGACTCGTCGGAGATACACTCGGCCGGCCTGCGCGCGCTTTTATGGCGGGCCTGATGCTCTTGGCGGGCCTCATCCTGCTGGCCGCGTGCGCTAACCTCGGCAGCCTCTTCGCTGCGAGGGCGGCTGATCGCTCGCGCGAGATTGCTGTGCGCCTGGCTCTGGGAGCGCGGCGGCAACTCATCCTCCGCCAGCTCTTCACGGAAGCTGGTCTGGTTTCTCTGGCTGGAGGAGCCTGCGGCATGGCGGGCGCAGTCGCCATTCTGCGTGTGTTGAGCACTTGGCGGCCTATTCCCGGTATACCAATCAATGTGCCGGTCAATCCCGATGCCAGGACCTACGTCGTAGCACTATTGCTTGCCGTGTTCAGCGGATTTCTCTTCGGCCTGGTTCCTGTCCGTCAGGTGCTGAAGGCCGATCCCTGGCAGATCATCCGCTCCGGCTCTTCGGGCGTCGGCAGCTTCCGCCGCATTACCCTGCGGGACATATTGCTGGCTTTCCAAATCGCCATCTGCGCCGTTCTGGTTACGGCATCGCTCGTTGCGGTGCGAGGCTTGGCGCGCTCTCTGCGAAGCAATTATGGTTTTCAGCCTCAAGAAGCAATGCTGGTCAAGACCGATTTACACATGGCCGGTTATGACGGCGATCAGCGCGCGCAGATGCAACGACGTATGCTCGACACCGCTGCGGGCATCCCCGGTGTTACTGCCGTCGGCTATGCCGACCGGCTGCCGCTCAGCATTGGCGGCAACGACTCGGGCGTATTCACGGACAACACGACGGATTTCCGGCCCACGAATTCTGTAGCTGACGCACAGCAGTTCAATGTTTCACCAGATTTCTTCCGCGCAGCTGGAACGACACTAATAGCTGGGCGCAGCTTAACGCTGCATGATGAGAACAAGGACCCCCTGGTCGCCGTCATCAATCTCGAATTTGCCCGTAAAGTCTTTGGGTCTATTGATAAGGCCATAAGGAGTCATTTCAAAATCTCCAGGAAATCTATGCGCTCGAAGTAGACTGGCCGTAGGCCCCGGATCTTCCGAATCTGGCCGCATCCCGTAGACGGAAACCTGGCCGCATCCCGTAGACGGAAACATAGTCGGTATCGCCATAGCTGTCGCTGCCGTAGCGCTGCACCTCCCACAGGTTCAGCACCGCATTACGCTTCGCGCCCAGCAACAGCAGTTCACGGTCATACACCGGGAGCTCATCGCTCATGATCTGTCTCCGGCCTCAAACTGGTACCCATCTACAAGGTGGCGTGTTGGAATTCTATGTTCTCTCCGCAACAAAATAAAACCGGGACGCCGGTGCTCCGGCTAACTTCCAGGTGGCCCCTGTTTCAGACACAATCCGAGAGGCCGTGCCGCTGACCGCGCTACACACCTTTCTGGGCACTTTTTCTTGGCCGCCTCATCGCAGCGGCCGAGCAAACGACAGCTCGTGGCCATCCGGATCGAGCACGTGGAAATAGCGTTCACCCCAGGACGCGTCCCGTGGGATTTCAGGATCAAATCCTTTCTCCTTCAGATTTGTCCAAAACGCATCCACATCCGTAACATGGAAGATCAGCCGGCCCCACCGCGACACAGTGTCACCTCGTTCGAGGTTTAGGATCGCAGATTCTGAATCGTTCGCTCGAAGTGAAGAGAAACTTGCCCTTTCTCCACCGTAAAGCAGTTCCATGCCTAGCACGTTTCGGTAAAACTGCACCGAAGCCTTCATATTCAAAACCCGAAAAGTGATCGCAGAAATCTTCTCAATCGTCGGCGCCATACGCAGCAGTGTACGTCGAATTGAATTTCCCGAGGGCATACGGTGACAGTTGTACCTGCTCCAGCCACGGGTCTAGAATCCAGCGATAACCATTGGGAGGTCTGTATGCCCAATTATGAGTTCGTCTGCAATGCCTGCAAGAAAACATTCACGAAGACTCTGACCGTCGCAGAGCATGACGCGGAAAAAACCGCCTGCCCGGACTGCGGCAGTCACGAGGTAGACCAACGTTGGTCAACCTGCTCAGCTGTCACCTCGAAAAGAGTGCCTGAACACAGTCATACGGGCGAGGCGCGTATGCACGCGCCAATTTTTTCCCTTGGTACTCTCCGAATCGGCAACAGCACGTACGAGCAGGACGTCGGTATTGGCTCCGAAGAAATCAGCAAACGCAAGAAGATGCCTTCCAGGAAATTCCGCGACGAGTTAGGGCATACGCTGCTGTCCTTCGAGGATGGATACCTTTGGAAGTGCCACCGGCTTGCGATCGGCACCGGCGCTTACTGCCGTTTGCCAGTCATGAAGGAAGTGAAACCTGAGGTGGAGCGCCGTCACCTCGAATTGGTCGTTGTACCGACCAGTGAGACCATCCGGCTAAAAGGAGTCCGCGGCAAATGCAATTTTCCACCTGGACCCTGTTAGGAGCCCCGGTAGAACTACCGGGCACTTCTCATCTCTACAAGACATGGCGTCAGCAGGATTTCCACTCGGGAACTAGGAGGACACATGGCAGAGGCGGGCGTGAAGGGAATACCCGAAGGCGCACCGGTTGTGATACCGAGACTGTTTTGTCGCGACGTTGCGGCTGAGATTGATTTCTGTAAGAACACGTTTGGCGCCGTAGAGCAGGTCCGCAGGCCCGGTCCGGACGGAACCGTGGCCCATGCGTTGATGACGATTGGCCCGGCGATGATCATGATCGAGGCGGAGTGGCCGCAGTTGACGAGCCGTGCTCCCAAACCGGACGGCAGTTCGCCGGTGGTGATCTACGTTTATGTCGAGGACGTGGACAAAACGGTGGAGCGCGCCGTGGCCGGAGGGGCGAAGGTCCTGTTTCCGGTGGCGAACCAGTTCTGGGGTGACCGCATCGGCTGGGTGATGGATCTATCGGGGCACGTATGGACCGTCGCCACGCACATCGAAGAGACAACCGAAGGAGAGAGGCGGGATCGCTGGTCCGACATCCTGGCAGGGTCGGATCCTGCGACTGCTCCGGAACCTGTTTAGGTAGATGAACGGATTCCGGCGCATCAACGGCGAACAGGAAGTTATTCGGTTGTTTCCTGTTCGCCTGTTAATCGGGAGCAACACGGAAGTGTTGAGTCTGTCACGAGGCTCGATGAGGGCATTGGCGATTTTGCATCAATCGACCATTGAAACGGACGCCAAATTCTGCGAAGTCGGATCGAATCGAAACCATTGTCATACGAATGTGTCGCCGCTCAGGCACATTCTAAGGCGCACCAAGCAGTTGTGCAGTCGGTTAATCCGGCACCGGCACGTATGCCTATCAACGTTCAACATTGTCCAGTACCCAGATGTTGCCGGAGTCCTGGGCCATGGTCAGCACGAGACGATCCTGCGTAAGAGAGAGGGCTATCGTGGGGATGAATTTCGGAACCATTTGGCTGGGGCTGTCGAGGGCGGTAACGGGGAGGGGATCTCCGAGCGGTTCGCCTCGGACGGGGTCGAAGCGTATCGCCCAGACGTTGAAGAAGCCGCTGCGTGCGGAGAGGAAATAAATCATCTTCCCGTCGGGAGACCAGTGAGGCTTGTCGTCCCAGCGTTTGCCGTCGGTGATGCGAATCCATGGCCCGCCTGATGTGGACCTGACATAGATTGCGGATCCGAAGGGTTGCTTGCTGCTCCCCGGGATTGCTTCGAAGACGATCCAGCGCTCGTCGGGAGAGAAGCGGGCCTGGTACAGATCGTAAGCAGCGTCGGAGATAAGACTTCGTGCCACAGCATCCCGGCGAAGCGTATCGACCACAGGCAAAACGGCGATCTCTGAACTGCCTGTGGCCTGGTTCGTTTGTGATATGAGGAGCGAGTTGCTGTGCCTCGACCAATCGAAAATTTTGGGCTCCGCGTCAGTAGGTGGCGCGAGCGGTTCTTCGTTGCGGCTCTGGCTTGACCATTCCATCACCTGCATCTTCCGGGTCGAATGGTCTTCGCGAACGTATGCGAGGCGGTTGCTGTCGGGCGCCCACTGCGCGTTGTCGCGGAGATCGGAATCGTCCGACACGACTGGAGTTTCCGGCCCGTCCGGGAGCGGAGACTCTGTGAGAACCCATCTGCCTGAGCGTGCGCTGGAAAAGACCAGCCTTTTACCGTCCGGAGAGAGGTTGTGCAGCCATGCCTCGACTCCGGATGAGGTTATGGGTCGTCCCGTGCCAGTGACCCTGCCCTGCGTGGCATTAAAGGGAAAGAGCCAGGCTCGGACATGCTGCGATTGGTTCGTGAAGGCGAGTCGTTTCCCGTCGGGCGAAAGGGAGAATTCCGTGTCGCGCCCCGGACCAGTGGTCACGCGTTCGATAGAAATAGCCCGCAAGGTTTGGGGATCAACCGTCATGCGCCATATGTTTCTCGCGCCGCGAAAAGTCCGCTCGAAGTAAATTGCTCTTCCGGAAGGTGCCCAGGAGAACTTGAAATCAAGCACCCACTCGTGTTCATAGACGCGCCCCCCTTTGCTTTTGTCCGCGGAGACCTCTTCTATTTGCTGCAACAGTTCCGGAGGGATCTCCGACTTGATGGGGGCGCCTCCGGCGACTGGTGCGGTCCAAAATGTGGGTATTGGGCCGGAGTTGATCAAGGCGGAGATTCTCTTGCCGTCGGGATGCCAGGCGGCGGACATTGCCGTGACGTGACTATTGGTGGCTAGTTGCGTCAAGACTTCGCGGGGTGGGGCGCCTTCCAGATCGGCTACGTAAAGCCGGTTCAACCAGCCGAATTGAGTGGACTGGAACAATATCTGCGAGCTGTCAGCCGACCAACGGGGGTAGTAACCGAAGGATGCGATCTTCCTTTTCATACCCGCGCCGCCAAGTGCAGGCACAATAAACAACCCGCCGTCGCCTGCTTCGGACCGGTACGCAATGTATTTACCATCGGGCGACCAATCCGGCTGCCAGTTCTGGCCTGGTTCCCTGGTTATCTGCAGGGGATCGCCGCCGCTGATCTGTTGGACCCAGATGTCGAACTTTCCGCCGCGGTTGGAGCTGTAGGCGATGAAGCGGCTATCGGGAGACCACGTGGCACCTACTTGCAGCCCTTCGTCGAAGGTGAGGCGTGTTAGCAATTGCTGCTGCGCTGCGGGGGGCGAGTTGTGCAGCCTCTTGTAGATGAGGATGCCTGCCGCGGCGAGCAACACTATTGCACCGACCAGAATTGCCGAACGCGAAGCCCAATAGCGGAGGCCTGACCCATGCCTGGTCGCGAGCGGGGCAAGCGGCGTGGCAACTCCGTTGCCCTCCACAGGTGCGATGAAACGATATCCACGGCGAGGAAGAGTTTCGACAAAGCGCGGGTTTTCCGCCGAGTCGCCCAGCACCTCGCGAATCTTGTTGATGGCTGTGTTCAGGTTGTGGTCGACATCGACAAAAGTGTCGGGCCAAAGCTGGCGCTGCAATTCCTCCCGGGTCACCACTTCGCCGGGACGCTCCAGCAAGATGCTCAGCACCTGAAAGGGCTGGCCACTGAGTTTCATCTTCACTCCGGCTTTGCGCAATTCGCCGGACCGAAGATCAACCTCAAAATTTCCAAATCGTACGAGTCGTAGATGGACATCAGTCTCTGGCATCGCTTATGTCCTCGCGATCTTAGAGCGGCACTCGATCACATACCCGGCGAGAGAACTCCGTAAACCACAGAGCAGCGATCAGTTAGGCGGTGAGATTCTTTCGGCCCCTCATTGACTCGCATTTTACCCACTATCGATTGAGGTAATCCCGCCAAAGCATCAATGTCGCCTTCATCTCGCAACCCGCGAGGAGGAAGTCGACATGAAGCATCTATTCTCCATTGGCCGCATCCAGTTGATCGTCGCCGTTAGCCTGGCGAATCTTGGCCTTCCCGTTCTTCAGGCAAAGTCGCGCTGTCCGGGAGGTGTTGCTAGTGTAACCCCGCGTTTCGTCCAACGCGCCCTAATTGTTATTCCCGTCAAGATCAACCAATCCGGACCATACGATTTCGTTGTGGATACGGGCAGCCAGGTCACTGTGATCGATCCGTCGCTCGCCTTGGAACTCGACCTCAAGCCCCAAGGAACGGTTGGTCTTATTTCCGCTGCCAGTTTTGCGCAGGCATCCGTAACCGTTCTGGATAGGTTGGAGGCAGGCTCTAACGTGGTCGAGAAGCCACTCGCCATAGTGAACGATCTTGGATCGATTCAAGCCGCCGATCCCCGCATTCGGGGACTTCTTGGCGAGAATTTTCTGGCACATTTCGACCTGTTCATCGACTATGCGCACAAACTGCTTTGTCTCGACGAGACAAGCGCTTTGCGCGAGAGCGTGCGCGGCGAGCACATCCCACTGGTGACCCCGCAAGATCCTGAGAGTGAATTGCCATTCATGGAACGCCTGGTAGTCTCGGTTCATCTCTCCGGTGCTAGAACTCGGGAGATTCTACTGCAACTGGATTCCGGCAGCGACGGTCCTCTCCTTTACCCAGCCACCAAGGAACGGGAACTCAGGATACTGAACCAAGCTACCCCACGAGGGACCACTGTGAGCCAAGCACAACAGGCCTTTGCTGACTTGCCACCACAGGACATGCGGATTGGTTCCCGTACCCTTAGCCGCGTCTCGTTCGCGACACCGGTGAGCCCTGGAAGAAATGTTCCGAGTCGGCAAGAAGACGGCTTGTTGCCGACCCTCCTCTTCCAACGCGTTTTCATTAGCGCTTCCGATCACTATGTGGTTTTTGATTCACGGTGAAGTGGCATTTCTCACTGACCAGGACCAGAATGACTGCCGCCTATTCACGATCTCGCTATGGCGAGAGTTTTCGTATAGCGTGGCTCGACAATCCTCGCGGGGGTCCCCTTCATTCCCAGGGAGAATGATGGGGTTAGAGGGACGCTCAAAAGGAGCCCAAGGGTACTTCTGAACTCTGGAAAGTTCGAAAATCGTCCACTAGGGCCGACCATTCTTCTGCTCTTCTGCTTTGAGCTTTGGGAGGAAAGCCCTGTCGGTGAGTGCCTCGGCGATAATGCATCAACCTAGCTGTAACCGCATCAGGAGCCATCACTGCCAGGCTTCCAGCCTTATTCTTTCCGACTCATGAAATTGGCATGCGGTAAGATTCCGCTGGATCGTGCCTCGGTTGAAGGCATACACGTCAGCAGTCGGTCCCAGTACTACGCATCCGCCCTGCTCCCGGCAGATGGGCGATTTCGTCTTCGGACTGAGGAAGTGTCAAAAGCTTTGGGCGTGAGCGGCACCGTCTCGTCACCGGGCAGCAACATGCGCTCGGTCGGATCGAGTCGGAAGGGCCAAATTCGTAAAGACGCAGTCTCTCCTGGCTCGGCGTCTTTTTAGCCACAGAGAGCGTATCGTTGAGACCCTTAGAGGTGGCTCGGGGGCGTATCATGTCGGCAACTCTAAGCGCGTTCTCCCGAGACAGTTCCAGTCGCGACTCCTGTTCCGTGTGGAGGGCCGATGCCACGAACCGACTTGCCTGAAATCGACGAACTCCTGGTCAAGTGGGGCGAGGGAGACCAGGAGGCGCTTCGGGCCCTGATACCGCTGATTTACGAGGAACTTCGCCGGGCGGCTCGCCAGCAACTGCGCCGCACCCCGCCGCCACACACCCTGCAAACCACAGCCTTGGTTCACGAGGCCTACCTGCGCCTGCACCAGCAATTCCGGGGAAAGTTTCAGAATAAGTCCCATTTCATCGCTGTATGTGCGTTGCTCATGCGCCAGATCCTAGTCGGTTACGAACGGGAAAAGAGGGCGGGGAAGAGGGGCGGCGGCATGAACAAATGCACGCTCGAAGATGTTCATGCGGTGATGAAGGGCAAGCCCGTTGACCTGCTTGACCTGGACCGCGCTTTGAACGAGCTATCGAAACTTGACCTGCAGCAAGGCCGCATCGTTGAGTTGCGCTTCTTCGGTGGTCTTTCCATCGAAGAAACGGGCGAGGCTCTGGGCATTTCACCGGCGACGGTTAAGAGGCGTTGGTCGACCGCCCGCATCTGGTTGTATCAGCAGCTCAGAGGAGAGGCTGGCGCATGACTCCGGAGCGCTGGCAGGTGGTTCGCGGCATCCTCGAGAGCGCCATGGAGCTGCGCCCTACGGAGCGGGCGGCGTTTCTGGACCAACAGTGTTCCACCGATCCGTCGCTGCGCCAGGATGTCGATGACTTGCTTTCTGTTGAAGGCAAGCTCGACCCGGCATTTCTGGAGTCGCCCGCCGCGGAACATGTGGTACTCTCCGCGCCGTCTACATCGGGGAACAGCAAACTGGCGCCGGGAACACGGCTGGGCCATTACGAGGTGCTAGCTCTGATTGGCGCGGGCGGCATGGGCGAGGTGTACCGCGGCCGAGATACACGGCTCAATCGCACCGTTGCCATAAAGGTAATCCCCCATGCGCTGTCCTCAGATCCGTTTCGACAACAGCGCTTCGAACGTGAGGCTAGGGCGATTTCGGCACTGCAGCATCCCAACATTTGCACCTTACATGACATCGGCCAGCAGGACGGAACGCACTTCCTGGTTATGGAGTACCTGGAAGGTGAGACGCTGGCGAAGCGATTGCAAAAAGGACGGCTCCCGTTCGCGTTGACGCTACGCTATGCGGCCGAGGTTGCCGATGCGCTCGATGCCGCCCATCGGCGCGGCATCGTGCATCGCGATCTCAAGCCTGCGAATATATTCCTCACCCTTCATGGCGAATCCAAAGTACTGGACTTCGGGTTGGCCAAGTTGGACGAGTCAAACCCTGAGTCGAATACGGCAGACGAGACCGCAACCGACCACAAAATACTGACAACCCTGGGCATCGCGATGGGAACGGCGCCTTACATGTCTCCTGAGCAGACACGAGGCGAAGACCTCGATGGGCGTACCGATATCTTCTCCCTGGGAGCAGTACTGTACGAGATGGCCACCGGGAAGATGGCCTTCCCGGGCAAGACGCCGGCCATGATGCATAAGGCCATTCTGGACGAAACGCCGCCTCCGCCATCAACAGTGGTTCCCCGTCTTCCGGAAGGCCTTGATCATGTGGTTGGCAAGGCGCTGGAGAAAGACCGCGATCTGCGATACCAGAGTGCAGCGGACCTGCGCGCCGACCTGAACCGTCTGAAGCGCGACACTGATTCGGGCAAAGTAGTGACGACACACCTAACCTCAAAACCGGGTCCACAGGCAAAACGCAAAAGGCTTTTAGGTTGGCTGCTGCCGGGCTCCGCCGTGCTCGTCAGCGGGGCCATCGCAGTCTGGTATATGTACCGCCCGCTTCCTCCGCCTCGAATCTCGGAATACACGCAAATGACGTTCGATGGCCACGGAAAGCGGGCGGCCGGGACCGACGGGATCAGACTGTATTATTCCCTGGACGAAGCAGGCGGCATTCAACAGATAGCCGTGTCAGGCGGAGTAAGCGAGCCGATCCCGGTTGAATTACGAAATGCCGTTCTGTTGCCGGGGTGCCTCTCGCCGGATGGGTCCAGAATGCTTGCCTGGCCGTTTGGTGTATGGGACAAGAAGCCGACCAAATCGGTATCGATAGTTCGGATACCCGGAGGCTCGGTTCGCTACCTGACAGACGCTGTAGCCGCGACCTGGTCGCCCGACGGAGAGTCTGTGGGCTACTCTACGGCGAACGGCGATATAAACCTGATTCGAAGCGATGGAACAGGAGTTCGAACGCTGGCCCGCGTGGGTGGCAGCGGGATCGATGGGCTCAGTTGGTCTCCCGACGGCAAAACGATGAGGTTTTTCAATGACGGTCGGCCCTGGGAGATGTCGTCGAACGGCTCTAACCTTCATGAATTGCTCCACAATTGGCGTCCCTCTTACGCGAGTTGCTGTGGTCAGTGGACACCAGATGGCGAGTTTTTCATATTCGTGGCTGGCGACCAGCCATCCAGTTACCAGATTTGGGCTCTCGACGATCGCCTGGGGCTGTTTCGCCAGCATCCTGCAGAGCCGGTCAAATTAACTTCAGGCCCACTTCGTTGGGGAGATCCTCTTCCCGGCAGGGACGGAAAGAAGATCTTTGCGGATGGTTTCACTTTGCGCGGCGAACTTGTCCGGTTCGACTCAAAGTCCGGTAAGTTTGAGCGCTTCCTTAAGGGCATCTCAGCTCAGTTCGTTGACTTCTCCAAGGATGGCAAATCTGTTGTGTACGTTTCCTTCCCGGAAGGCGTCCTGTGGAGAGCTAACCTGGATGGCACCAAACTAGTGCAACTCAGCGACCCTCCCATGTATCCCGTGCTGCCGCGCTGGTCGCCTGACGGCTCCCAAATCTTGTTTATGGCCAAGCCTCCCGGTGGTGGCCAGTCTGAAGCTTATATCGTCTCTTCTTCCGGCGGCACACCCCGGCTCCTCCTCCCCGAGGATAAGGGAGCGCAGAATGCTCCGAATTGGTCACCGGATGGACGGAGAATCGCATTCTCACGTGGGCCGGATAGGAATGTTCCAGGCATGATATACATCCTCGACCTCGCCACCCATCATGTCAGCACACTACCTGGATCGGAGGGGTTCTCCGCTCCACAGTGGTCTCCAGACGGCCGCTTCATCGAGGTACAGGCGGACGACGCGCTCAGCCTGAAGATCTTTGATCTCGTGACGCAGCAAGCCTGGGTGCTGCAAATCGGTAGGGAAGCGATCTGGCACGTCTGGTCAAGGGATAGCCGATTCATCTTTTTTGTGAGCCTGCATGGCAATCCAGGCGTGTTTCGAATCCCTTTGAAGGGTGGAATGCCGGAACTAGTAATTGACCTGAAAGATTTCCGCTATGCAAGGGGCCCTTGGATGGCGCTTGACACGACAGATGCGCCTCTGATGCTTCGATACTCGGGGACCGACGATATTTATGCGCTCACTCTGGAGAAGAAATGAATACATCGGAATCATTCGCCGAAGTGAAATCACTCGCTCAATGAGTCGCCAAACTCACAAATGTATGTGCCTTCCATAATCCCGGTACGCAAGCTGTGTAGGTAAGTGGTTCACGTATGCATGCCAGATCAGGACATGAACGCTCGCTATGGCCTTAGCCAATCTGCGGCTGGGTGGCTCGTTAAGGACTTCTGACTCCGCTAGTCTCTCTCCTGGATTGGTCGGTAGCCTTTACTGAGTCCACTTTGTCCTCCTCTGGTTGCAAGCCCGAAAAAAGATCGGGCACCGCTGAGCCGAATTCTCTCGGAATTTCCTTTTTACTTAGTGAGAGAGCGCGGCTTCCTGCGAGTGCGACGCCGATTCCAGCGCCGGACTCCGGTTGCTTCCAAGTCTCTTTCGGGGAGGATGTCACCATGTTTGGAAAATCACTTTCAAGAAGAAACCTGCTATCGAATAGCTTGTGCCTGTTCATCGCGTTAGCAATGACGGGTGTTCTAACGTCCAAAGGCTTCCTGGCTGCGACTCCCGCGGCGAATGACGATCAAACCAGACATGTCTTCTATACCATTGCTTCTCCTCCTGGAGCGAGGGAAATGTGGGCGATTGAAGTGACCGGCAGGAAGATCACCACGACCGACATTGGACCAATCAAAACGGGCTGCGCCACGCTGGCGATGTCGCCCTCCGGGACACCGCTCAGCATGTGTGGCCAACTTTTTGGGACCCAGCAGCTCACCAGTTTCGATACGAAAACCGGACTGGCCACGCTGTTCGGTGTTCCCGTTCCCGGGCTCGCCGTCATGGCCATGGCTTTCGGTCCCGATGGGACTCTATACGCGGTTGGAGGTTGTTACCCGAACGGTGACCCGAACGATCTGAACACCGACTGCTCCGGCTCAGACCCGAATTTCAACTCGCTGTATAGGGTCAATAAGTTTACCGGGGACTTTACCCGCATCGGTCCAACGGGCGCTCCTCAATACTTTATGGGCTTGGCGTTCGATCGTCAGGGGAACCTCTACGGTGTGACGACCACTCTCAACCCTTCTTATGTTCCTGCGATCTTGTATCGCATCAATCCTGAATCCGGCGCAGCCACGAAGGTCGTTAATCTGGTGGGAAGTAACACCGTGATGGGGTTGGCTTTCGCCCGGGACGGCAAATTGTATGCGACCGACTTCACTGGTGCCTCCGGTCTTTATGTGATCGATCCCAAAACAGGTTTTGAGAGTGCGGTCGCCGCCATGCCCTTTGGTCTTTCCACCGGTCTCGTGTTGGCGGACCCGCTGCCTTAGCCAGAAACCATAAGAGTCCCGCAGTCAGGTATCGTGCGCAAGTCCTTTACGACTTTGACCAGGGGCAAGCCGGAAGTGATCCCTGTCGTCACGAGCGAAGCTATGCCGATGTGACAGCTAGCGCTCGCCGATCTGTCTGGAGGAGTTTGGATTCGCGACAACAGGGCAAAGCGCTCATTGAAGCGATCGTGGCGACCTTCTGGCCGATAAGTAGGAACAGGTGGCTCTACGCGACTGCGATTGTGACCTTGCCTCGCGCGTGGCCGGATTCCAAATAGCGGAGAGCCTCCGGGACACCGCTTAGCGGGTAACTCCGATCGAGCGCCGGTTCGATCTTTCCCAGTTGCAAAAGCTCGCCGAGAACATTCAGGTCGGCCACGTTGACTTTGGCGAACACTCCGGTAAGCTTCTGGCTCGTAAATGGCGATGTCACGAGACGCCCCACCATCATGGACAGAAGCTCACTGGCCGGCTTGTCGGGTCCGCCTCCTCCGCATCCCACAAATGTTCCTTTCGAGCGCAGAACACGCCGTATTGCTTTTAATGGATGGTTGCCAACGAGATCGAAGATCACGTCGTACTGGTCGTCGCTGCGCGTGAAATCCTGAAGGGTGTAATCGACGGCGCGGTCTGCGCCGATGGACTGCACAAATGCCACGTTACGTGTGCTGCAGACGCCAGTGAGATGTGCGCCGAGCCATTTACCAATCTGGACGGCAAACGTGCCGACGCCACCCGCTGCCCCGACGATGAGCACGCGTTGTCCGGGCTGCACGCGCCCACAGTCACGAAGCCCCTGCAGAGCCGTTATGCCCGCGATCGGAACCGAAGCCGCCTGTTCAAAGCTCAGTCGCTCCGGCTTGAGAGCCAACTCGGTTTCCTTGCCGCAAGCGAACTCAGCAAATGCTCCCTTGCAAACGCCGAACACCGCATCGCCGGGCTTGAAACGCGTGACTCTTTGGCCAACTGCTACGGCCACACCTGCCACATCCGCTCCCAGGTACGGCGATTTTGGACGTCGCAGTCCGGTAAAGAGACGGATGAAAGACGGTGTCCCGCGCAGAAAATGCCAGTCGTATGGGTTGACCGACGCGGCGCGAACCTGAATCAGGACCTCTCCTGGGGCAGGGGTAGGTCTGTCTATTTCCCCGTATTCGAGAACATCGGGTGGACCGTAGCGGCGATAGATGATTGCCTGCACTGGCTGCCTTTCGAGACACCAGGTATACGGAACCTGGCCGAATGCGAAATCAACTACCGTTAGCGATCCAGTCTCGATGAGTGTTTTGGCGATTTCTCGCCAGTCACGAATTCCCTTCGGCTACAGAAGCGTACCCCAGGACGAGGTTGGATGAGCGCGACCGACTGGTCTGCACTCGCCGTAAGACGAACAGAGACTCGCCGAAAGTAACGAGACGCAGACCACCGTCGAAGGGCCGCATCCCACGGGCCACTGCGACCCTATTGCACCTCTATCGCGGAGACAATCGCGTCTCCTTTGGTCGGTCTGAACTCAAGAATCACCATGCCATCCTTGGCTTTCACCTCGAAATGCGTTTGATAGGCGGTGAGGGAATCTCCGGCGGCGGTTGCCACATCTAGATTGGGGACAACCTTCCGCCCGTTCGCGAAGACGTCGAAGATGCGATCGCCAGGATGCAGGGACGGCTCGACAAACGTGAGGACAACTCTGTGAGATCCGTCAGCGACGGAAACACGATAGGTGAACGATCCAGACCGGTAGGTGGCCGCTATCTCTGGATTGCTGGTGCCAGCGATTTTGGGCGGAACCGGAACTCTTCCCCAAGCCGCCGGGCCGGAGATCGCTTCGGCCGTTCCGCCCTCAAAGAACGTATCCGATCCGAAGTGTTTTCCATCGCTTGCCCCTGCGACCAGAGCACCGCAATCGATGTTCACGGTTTTGGCGGCAGCGTCGGATAGATGCCACTGCACCCTATCCTCCACATCTCCTTTGGGAAACGATCCACTTGCGACGACGTCGTTGTTGCCGGCGCTGAGAACGACGACGGGGCGAGACAGATCGGGCGGCTGACGAATCTTACCCAACTAACAGTCGACACCAGCTTCTGGTCGCGATATCGCAGCATCACCAATCCGGATTTCGATCCGAATGCAGTATTCGCTCAAGCTGTTCCGAGCCTGAATGTTGGCATGCACACCGCAATTCCCAGAACTAACGACGACACCGCTGGGAGTGTCATCAACCCGGATCCCACCCAATCAACCTTCCCTGATCTACTCAAAGCGATTGCCTTCACAGCGGGGTTCCACTTTGCGTTCATCGAGCAGGGCGGCACCAGCTTGTATCCCACACTCGCTCAGCATGTGACCAATCTCGAGGTTCTGCGTATCCTGTTGAGCATCGGTCCGAGCGAGACGATGCACTTTCAGACCTGGCAGGACAAGGCGGGCAACGCCACTCCATTAACGGTGTTCGATAAAAAGAACAATTCCTCGGTTACGTTCACCGCCCTCCAGGACGCCCAGGGGGAAACTAATCCGGAATCGCTGAACGGGGACACGCTGCAAGCGAACCTGATCATGCCTGAGCCAACCCACTTCCTGAATCCAAAGTTCGGGCCGGTGGCGATTATTCGGCCGACTTCAACCAAACTCGGCGGAGCACAGGCCGCGGTGAACAGTTTTGTCCAGGACGGACTCTTCCGTGGTCAGAAGCCGTTGAATAACCCTGAACTGGTGCGGGTGTTGCTCCAACTGGCGGAAGACGCGGATAACGCGCGACGCCAAGCGTAAATGTCACCAAAAATAGCGAATGGTAGTCGCAATCGGCACATGACGCGGCCGAACGCGAGTCCCAGCCTGAACTCCCAGGTCTCTAGGGCGCAGGGGACGACGGTCCTCGGCGCCCCGTTTTTGGAATCGGCACTTTTACGGTGCCACTCCCGCAGCCATCTCAACGGCCTGCACATCTACGATCCCGACACCTTCCGTATCGTGCGCCTAACCTCGACACGACTTCACAGCGCCATTCCGCAACGGAGACCACAAAGTTCCTTGTTCTGGTTGGTCGGCTACACGGAAGTTGGAATGCCGCGTTGGCGGTAATTTCCGTGTTGCCCGTTAACCGGGAGCTATCAGGAATCGCTTCCGACAAGTTCGTTCCAATGAGGAGCACAGAAAGCATTCGCCTGTGCCCAGGCCCTTCTACCTCCGGCGGTGATTGAAGTGCGTTCAGGCGAGCATGTAATTCAGTGGTGTCATCGTAGGCAAAACGCGATAAGTTCCGCAGGCAGATTGGCGCCACCCGTGGGAACGACGATGAATTGCTTGCCGTTGAGTATGTAGGTCATTGGTGCCCCTGTCGCGTTGCGTGGCAGCGCCACTTCGCCAACAAGCTTTCCTGTCGCCTTATCATAGGCGCATAGTTTGGGGTCGCTAATCTCGAAGTCCGGCACCATCTCGGGACCGCCTCCCTCGCGATGCGTTCCGCCCTCCTGCCCGACGATGAGCAGCGTCTTCGTCAGCAAGAGGTGACCCCGCGCGGGCCGTCCGAGGGAGTGAAGACCGAGTTGTTTCAACACGGGATTGCTCTGGGCCAGGTCACCTGCCGGTGTCACCCACCGATGGTCGCCCGTGTTCAGATCGATGGCAGTGATACGGCCGTAGGGTGGCTTCCACAGGGGCACGCCCTGCATCGTCTCAACCGGAGTCATCTTCCCGAAGTAGTCGGTATTGGGCACCGAAATCTTCGTAAGCGTGGCCGCGTACGGGAGTGTGACCGACGAGACGTAAAGAATCCCGGTCTCAGGGTCGAATGCGGCGCCCGACCAGCTCGCGCCGCCCGCAATGCCGGGCATTTCGATCGTCGGCTTCTCTAGAGATGGCGGCGTGAACAGCGGGCCGTAATTGTACTTTTCCAGAACGGCCATCGCCTGCTTGTGCAACTCCGGCGTGAAGTCGACGACATCGTTCTCTGTGACTCCCTGTCGATCAAACGGAGCGGGCTTGGTTGGAAAGGGCTGGCTCGAGGACGTTTTCTCGCCGGGCACCGTGGACTGGGGAACGGGTCTCTCTTCGATGGGCCATATCGGCTTGCCTGTAACGCGGTCGAAGACGTAGCAGAAGCCCTGCTTACTCACCTGCGCCACAGCCTTCACAGGCTTTCCGTTCACTCGGATGTCAATCAGGTTGGGTGCACAAGGGAGGTCGTAATCCCACAGCCCGTGGTGGGCCATTTGAAAATGCCAGACGCGCTTGCCGGTCCGCGCATCCAGGCAGACCAGACTGTCACCGAAGAGCCGTCGCCGGGACGGTGGACTCCGTAGTGATCGTCGGAAGGTGTACTGAACGGCAGGTAGACGTAGCCCAATGCTTCGTCCGCGCTCATCATCGTCCAAACGTTGGCCGCGCCCGCCGTTTGCCAGGAGCCATCCTTCCAGGTTTCGTTCCCGAACTCTCCCTCTTTTGGGATGGCATGGAAAGTCCACTGCAGCTTGCCGGTGCGAACGTCGAAGCCTCGCACGTCGCCGGGCGGCATTTCCGCAGCAAGCGGAATGTCATTAACCTTCGAACCCATGACTATGACATTGCGACAGACGATCGGCGGGGAGGAGACGCCGTACAAATGGCGATCGACGTTGCGACCCATGCCCTGCGTCAGGTCGATACGCCCCTCGTGTCCGAAGGTGGAAATGAGCTTGCCCGTCGCGGCGTTCAGGCAGATCAGGTAACCGTCGCCGGTGCCGAACAGAATGCGTCGATCCTTTGCTTCCGCCCAGTAGGTGACGCCGCGATGCACGAAGCCGTTATTTGAAGGTGTTCCGTTCTTCCAAGTCTGCGGGTCGTACACCCAAAGGGTCTTGCCCGTCGCGGCGTCGATAGCCGCGACCTGGGAGAGCGAAGTGCTGATATACAGCACTTCGCCGACCATCAGTGGGGTGGATTCCCATGCCCACGTTTTCAGATGATTTGCTTTCGCAACTTCTTGTTCAGCAGATTGCCATGTCCACGCAGTCTTCAAACGATTAAAGTTGCCGCCGCTTATCTGGGCGAGCGGCGAGTATTTCGAGCTCGACTCGTCGCCGCCGTAGCTCAACCATTCCGTCGCGGCATCCCGGACCTTGCCCGCCGACGTATAGGGAGCCTCGGTCGCCTGCGCGATGGAGTTCGGTCCTGCGACGAAAGGCATGATCGCTGCAGCTGCACTTGCTTTCAGAGCCTCACGCCGGCTCAGCACCGCAGGAACATGCTCTTGATCGGAATCGTTACGCTGATTGCACATGCGAGTCTCCTTATAACGAGAAACTGAGAAAGAAGCAGATACTAATCTCTCGGAAGAATCCTGACCGTTGCAGAGCGAGCTCGGGTGCTGATCATAGGCTTCAAATATGGGCTCGAATGATATTTCGCTCGATAGGCATCGTCGATGCGGTCATCGATTTGTCCCTCGACGGTTTCGAAGACGACCTCCTTGGTCAGGCCTCCCGCCGCTATCTGTCCAGCCTTTTGCTTCGTGGCCGCCTGATACCAGCTGGAATTCGTGCCGTTGTAGGCGCGAACATACAGGTTGCCGTCCACCACTACAGACCAGATCCATGTCGGCGTTCCATATGTCACTCCATCTTCACGAAATGGTGCGATATGCAGATCGTCGGATTCGCGGATCTTCCGCAATTCATCTTTAGACCATGAGCTCATTGCGTATTCTCCTTGTCTCTCACGACGCGATTCCTATTTCTGCCGCTTTTCAAAGACTTCCTTAACGATGGGAAGAGCTGAAATCGCATTAGGCCAGCCAGAGTAGAAAGCCAGATGCGTCAGCAAATCGGAAGCTTGTTCTTTCGTCAGACCGTTGTCCATGGCTCGGCTTAGATGGTAGGTGATTCGTGCCACCTGTCCGGAATTCCCGCGAAGGAGAGCAATAACACTTTTCGTATGGTTTGCTTCATGCTTTGCCTTTCAAGAGCCCCAGACCTCGCTCATTCGCTCGACTCGTTTGATGTATCGGACTACTTGTATCTCTATCTTTGAGGCTGCTTAGTAGTGCTCCCAGGTGACGGACCAGTGTTCATCAGCCCGGGCCGACCTGATGATCAAGTGCCCATCTTCGGTGAACTGGTAAAGGCGCGGAAGGTCCTTGCCGACTAGGAGGTCGCGCGTGACCGATCCCTGTACGTGATGGGTCAATGTATGTGTCTCTTCATCTACGTCGTAGCTCCCAAAGGAAGCCTCGTACCCATCCTGGACGTACTCATTGGATTGAGCATTTGCCGACTTGGGGTACATCAGTTGCACGGACATGTGACCGTCACGCGTGTAGATCAGCATGCCTTTTGGCTGAGGGATGTCGACGGGCTTTCCATCCGGCCCCGGTGCTTCTATGTGTGCCAGATGCCACGCGCCGATCAGCTTTTCCCGTGCCGAGTCATGACCTGCGACTTGTTTCTTTGCAGATTGAGCCTGCGTGAAACCGGCGATTGCCACGACAGTAGCTAACGCGCCATAATACAGAGTTTTCATTTTCGGTTTCTCCCGCCGATTGCCGCTCACCGGGGGTTGCCCGTCATCCGCCCGGAGCAGACAATGGATTCCTTCGCCGCAGTTATGTCCTGTATCAACGACTCTTCCCTTCAGGAGTTTGGTTGTCGCAATTGTCGCCCGTCACAGCTCAAACTACTTCGCTTTGTCCTTCGCGGCGACCACAATTCCATATCCGAGGCGGTTCGAGACAATGGCCTCCTGGGCGGCCTTGGAGAATGCCTTGGCTTGGCTTAAATCCAAACCGGGAAGGTCGAGCTTTTTGAGGCCAATCATGATCTCGGCCATCAGAAGTTTGCTGCGGATGCCTTGAACCATCTCCTGGAGGTAATGGCTTCTCGGCTCCGCGTGGATGATGTGCAGTCCAGTGGCCGCGGGCCACGCGGCGTAGCTTGCGAGGGGCCGGGCGTCCCCGATGCAGGCAATCCACGCGAGCAGTCCCTCCAGTGCAGGAAGGGAGGTGCCGTCTTTGGTGATGTCGCTGATCCCGATCCGTCCTCCTGGTTTGAGGACGCGCTCGAACTCGGAAGCCGCTCTCTGCTTGCTGGGAAAGGTGCAGAAGGCGCATTCGCAGAGGATGGCGTCGAACGAGGCGGCATCGAACGGTAGCGCTTCGGCATCCGCAAGGCGAAACTCCACCAAGCGACTGAGACCACGTGCCGCGGCCGCAACGCTCGCGTCCAGAACGTTCTGCTCGCTGAGATCGATACCGATCACGCGGCAACCAAACTGCTCTGCGAGAAAGAGCGCGGTCGTCCCCTTTCCTGAGGCAACATCGAGGACGACGCTGGTCGGACTCAAGGACAGCAGCGATGCCAGCTCTTCCGTGAGGCGCAATCCTCCTGGATGAAAGCTTTCACCAAGGAGATATTTGGCTGCGTCACTACCGTACACGTTGGCGCAGCACTGCTTGATGCCTGCGGAGTCGTTTCGGATGGGTTCACTCATTGGAGGACGCCACCTCGATTGAGGTCAAGGGTGTTTGGCTTTGAGGTCATGTCGAACTCAATCGGCTTGACGATATAGGGCGTGTTCTCGTGCCTTGAACGGCGGCGTTCCGGCTCCATCGCGTCCAACTGCGCCCGCGCCTGTTCGCGGTAGCCGATCGTATTGTACGAGCAGAACGGGACCTGCTTACCTCCCGGCAGGAGGAACTCCTTGCAACACTTCATAAGATTCTTCTGGTTGAAGGTCCACGGGTCCATGAAGTCCGTCAGCATGATCATCAGCATGTTTTGAGCGATGTCACCGACAGTCAGGTTTTCCGGAAGACCGCAGGCCTGACACGAAACCGAGAATTGCTCGGCGGACTTCTGCGAGCCTGAGACCGAAGACGAAGACCAAAGACCTTCCAGCGCCTTCTTGATCTCGAGGCTGAAGTCCGGCATCACCCGGTTGGTGATGTAGTCGAGGTACTCGTAGACATTGACGATGCGCGACAGCGGCGTGACCTGTTCACCGTCGATGAAGGCGTAGGTGACAGAATTACACGTGGGAAAGCAGCAGGGGACAGGGATGAAGTCCGAGACGAGGAACTTTTTCTCGGTCTGCTCTTCGATCATCTTCACAATGTCAGGAATGGTGATGCGCTGCATCGGATCGTGTTGCATATGCCGCCCGGCGTGGAAGGCGGGCTGGAAGTTGATGCCGCGCACCGCAGGATGATTGATAGCGAAGTCGACGATCTTCCCGATCTCGTGCTCGTTGACGCCACGTTCGATCGCGGGAACCAGCGTCACACTCAGGCCCATGGCCGCAAGCCGATCAAGCGCAAGAAGCTTCTCAGCGAGGATGTCCGGTTCACCCCGGATGATGCGGTAGGTCTCGGAGTCGAAGCCGTCGAACTGAAAGTAGAGCGACGGACGAACTTCATTCAGCTCCGCCAGGAAGCGATCATCGTGCGCGATGCGCTTGCCGTTGGTGTTGATCATCGTGAACGGAATGCCACGGTCCTTTGCGGCACGGACGAAGTCCATGATCTGCGGATGAATCGTGGGCTCGCCGCCTGAAAACTGGATGACCTCGGGCGCCCCTTCTGTGCAGATGAAGTCGTCAAGCATCGCCTCCACCTCTTCCATAGTGAGGCTGAAGCCCGGACGGGCTGACGCGAAGCAAAGCGGGCAGTGCATATTGCAGTTACTGTTGACCTCGATGATGCCGAGGCAGGCGTGCTGCTGGTGGTCCGGACAGAGGCCGCAGTCGAGCGGACAGCCATCCTTGATCTCCGTGCCGAAGGCGAGCGGGATCGTGCCGGGCTTGTTGTACTTGCTGAAGCTCAAGTACATCTCGGCGTCGCCATACACGAGCGCCTCGAACGGCCCATGTTCCGGACAGCGCTTCGCCATGTACACCTTGTTGTCCCGCAGCAGGATCTTCGCGTCGATCACCTTGCGGCACTCGGGACAGATGCTCCGGGTCAGCTCATAAAAGACGTAATCGGCGTCTTTCTTCTGTGGTGAGGGTTCAGCCACCAACGTCTGACCACTCCCTGAGGGAAAATCGCTCATCCTGTTTCAGCCTCTCTTTTGGTTCTACGCTCCAAACCCTTCCGTCGGCAAGACGGACGGTTGCAAGGTGCACCAGATAGCGGAATGTGTGCATCTGGATGCATCCAACGCGTCACATGCAGTCTCTCTTGGATCGCGGATGATTCTGATCTTTGGTTCTGGACTATTCTCAGTGGAGGGGCTGTTTTCCCAAGTGGGCCGTCGACAAGATGACCGCCAGAGACTTTGCTTGTGAATAGGCAGACTTTGAAGCAACTTGAGGCCGATCCTGGCCCGCGAATGGTTGGCACTCCCTCGCGTTCGGACGATACCGGCGAAGAGTTGCAGCCTCACGCCAATCTTTCCTGGGTAATCTCAGCACATGCTCTATTGAGGATTGCGAGCGGCACAAGCGGCATTCTCATTGGGCTGTACCTGGCGAGCCTCAATAACCACGGGGCCCACCTGAGCGCGGGATTGGTCGGGACACTCAGTGCGGTGTCCTTCGCCGCCGAGTTGTTCGCCTCAATCCCAATGGGAGTTGCCTCAGATACCATGGAGCCGCGATGGTTGATGACGGGCGGCGCCATCGTTGGTGCCATTGCCGCATTCCTCTTCGCCGTGTCGGGATCGACGTCCATTTTCTTCCTTAGCAGGCTGCTCGAAGGCATTGGAGCTGCGGCCATCGTGCCGGCACTCCTCGCATACCTGACGGATGCGACCGAGGATCGCCCCGCGCTACGTGTCCGGGCAATGAGCTACTTCGAGTTGACTCTTCTGACGGGCTTGGCCTTGGGAGGCGTTGTCGCGGCACAGCTTTTCCGGGCTCTCCATGCGGAGGCATTCACCGTCGTCGCTGTGGTCTACCTGGCCTGTGCTGCGATCCTTTTCAGCAGCATCTCCGGCAGCTCCGCGAGACATCTGGCAAGTCCATTCGAAGACCTCAAGCAAGTTCTGCGTCTGCCATCGATACGCCAGCTTGCTCCGGTCTGGCTTTGCGTCAACTCGGTGGTCGGGCTTTGGCTCGGACCAACACTTCCGTTTCTGCTGACCGAACGCTCCACCAAGGCTCAATACCTCGCTGGAATTTATGCCTCCAGTCCCGCGAGCGTAGGCTGGCTGCTCTTTGGATACTCCATCGTGTTCGGTCTCGGTGTCACGGTATGGAGCCTTGTTCTGCCCCACATGCGTTTGCCAACTGCAATGAGGATCACGCTTGGAGCGATGCTTCCGGTTTGTGCAGGTATCTATCTGCTCAACCATTCCGGCGGTCAGTCGGTGCTCGAGCGCTGGGGCATCGGAGTCATTACCGCTCTGCTCATCATGGTGGAAAGCGGATTCACACCGGCAGCCCTCGCATGGCTGGCAGGGACTCTTCCTGTGCAGTCGGGCAGAGGTGCGGCGATGGGTATCTATTCCGTACTCCTCAGCGTCGGAGCCATCGTCGGTTCACTTCTCGCGGGGGTTCTCGGCGAGCACTATTCCATTGATGGGCTCCTTTATGGAACTGTCTTCGTGGCTATGGCGGCGCTGATCTTCCTCCATTGGGTTCCTAACCTCAAATCAGAAAGCGCGGTACGTAAAGCATGAGTACGGAACGGTATGATTTCGCCATCATCGGTGCAGGTTCGGTTGGCCTGATCGCGGCTGATTTTGCGGTGAAACTCGGAGCGCGTGTCGCTCTGCTAGAGCGAGACCGCATCGGTGGAGACTGCACCTGGTCGGGCTGCGTTCCCAGCAAGTCCCTCTTGAAGGTCGCCAAGGTCGCACACGACCTACGCACCGCATCGGCCTTCGGCATTCAATCGCAGCCTCCCATCGTGGACATGGTGCAGGTCAGCGAATACCTCCGGTCCACGATCCAGCAGATATACAAGGGCACTACCCCGGAAGCTTTGCAGCAAAAGGGCATGGACATTCTTCTGGGGCCGGTCAGCTTCGTCGATCCGCACACCCTGACCGTCGCGGCGCGGCGGATCACCGCAAAGAAGATCCTCATCGCGACTGGAGCGGAGCCGGCGCTTCCATCGCTGCCGGGGCTCAGCGATGTCTCGTTCTCAACCTATCGCCAGATATTCGAGAATGACCGCCTCCCCGGCTCGATGGTGGTCATTGGCGGCGGTCCCGTCGGCGTCGAAGTGGCTCAGGCCTATCAGCGGCTTGGCACCCAGGTCACGATCTTCGCGGAGCGATTGCTGCCCAAAGAGGAGGCCGATGCCGGCGAAATCCTGCTACGCGTGCTGCAGCGCGAAGGGCTTCGCATTGTGCCGGAGAGAGCTCTCTCCGTCGCTCGATCCGGCAACCGTACGAGGGTGCACTCGCAGCAACAACAAGTCGAATGCGACCTGCTTTTTGTGGCCGCGGGACGGAAGCCCACGCTTGACGGCCTGAATCTCGAAGCTGCTGGCATCACATACTCCCACCAAGGAATACAGGTAAACCGTAAACTTCAAACATCCACCAGCACGATTTATGCTGCGGGCGATGTGCTGGGCGGCGAGCAGTTCTCGCACCTTGCCGGATGGCAGGGGTTTCAAGCCGCACGCAATGCCTTGCTGCCGGGGAGCAACGCAGGCGTTCCCACCTTCACGCCACGTGTCACCTTTACGGATCCGGAGATCGCGCAGGTAGGAATGACATCGGCTCAGGCGCTCGCCGCCCACGCGGACGCCGTTGTGTCTACGTGGCCGATCGACAGAGTCGACCGTGCTGTGTGCGACAACGACCGCGACGGAATGATCAAGGTCATTACGAATCCAGCGGGGATTATCCTTGGTGCAACGATCGTCGGCCACCGCGCAGGGGAAGCCGTAATGGAGATCGTGCTGGCTATGCAGAAAAAGCTTAAGGTCAGCGACCTCGCGAGCACTATCCACCCCTATCCAACCTACAATTCCGGGATTCAGTTGCTCGCAACAGAGATGGCAGTGCAACACACGCTTAAGGGGATTTCGGGATCGTTGATTCGGACGGCATCTCGATTCGCACGATAAGTCGCTCCCCCTCATTCCTCGTTTACCAACCCTAAGCGATCATCCTGCTGACAACATAATCTGCGACATATTTCATGCGGAGTACCTACCATTTTCGTGAGCGCGGTCGAAAGCTCGTTGAGAAAGAATGGAGGAATTACAGACGTGATACTTTTCGTGCTTTTCCAGATCGGCTTCGTTTCTCGCGTTTGCAATCGTGAGCAAACATTTCAGACAAATAGAATCGAAAGAACCATCTCTATTCCGTCTGTGTGGGAAAAAAGGTGGAAGTGTGAGAGCCATCGTGCGGCCTCTTTCCGGGGAGAATCTCCAACGTACAAGAGCTTTGTCCAAAAAGATGTTCAATTAAGCACACTCTGATAACAAAAAGGATGGCCCTCCGAAGAGGACCGTTCGTGACGTCTGTACACTGTTTGCGCAGCGGTGGGAGGTCCTCATTTTCCAATTCTCACAGAACGAGGCGCTTAGTAAGACGAAGCATACTAGCGGTAATCGCCTGCGCGTTTCAAATGGTCACCGTCCGCCGACCGAGTCGGTTTCATCGCCGATAAGTGGCCGACCGGATCCGCTGTCGTGATCTGGTAGTTGGTGTACTGAATCGTCAACTCGGCACGCCCGCCCAGCCGGATCGAGGAGATGCTATGGTTGCGTGCCGGAAGCCAGAAATCACTCACTTTCACGTACAGCTGTTCGAGTTCGCTATTCTTCGTCCAGAAGGAAGGGTTCTTTGCAGGCTCTGCCACTAACCGGACTACAGCAAAGTCTTCTCCATCCACCCAGACTCGGCCGCGGTAGAGAAACTTGTTCTTTGTTTTGGGCTCCGCTTTCAACACGTACACTGAACCGGAGGGAGTGCTTTCGTACGTGAGCATGGTGAAATCATAGTTGTCGCTGTTGAGGGCGGCGCGCCTTTGGGCCTCTGCGGCGAGAGCCTCCTGTTCAGCCTCCAGCAGCTTTTTGAATACCTTGTCGATGATTAGTCTGGATCCGGTCGCAGACCGGATGGTGAACTCTTTCGTTCCGGGCGCTCGGTACTGAACGTCGACGATCATCTCCGCGTCGCGTGCCTCTGGAAAACCCTGGTATTCCACTCGGTAGATTCGTGTCCCACGGTAAGCACGCAGCGCTTGGGCGCGCTCGAGATTCCTCCCAACCAGGTTCTCTACGACTTGCTGCGTGGTGAATGGAGCATTTGCGACTGAGGCGGGTACGCCTGAATTTTGTGCGCACCCAAACCGTTGCAGTTCCCAGACGACAAGGAGCGCCACCATCAGTCTCCCAGACATTGGAAGCCTCGATTCATCGGCGCACTCATCGGCGACGCTGATCACTCGTCGGGGAGAGCCACCCTTATCAGTATGAGGTTTCTGACGTCCGAAAGCTGGTCAATATTGACCAGGATGCGCCGACTATTCTGCCGCGCGCCAGCATAGACATTGCTCCGAGGAAGGAGCAAATGGGCCCGCGGCGCTGCGACCCATACCGACACAAAGACTCATAGTGTAACGAACATACCAATGCCAACTTCTAGACTGCGAAAAGCTAAAGTTGTAGGGAAGGATACCGGCCCCTGAATCTATAATATTTGCGGGATTCGATCTGGTTATTTCAGATCGGACCGGTCGCGCACTCGTCTGAATTGCCGTCCGAACACGACCATCTTCGGGAAGGGACCATTCAGATGGCTGAACCAAGAGACACTACATTTGACGCCGCCGCATTTCTTGCAGAAGCTGGCCTGGGGCGAAGGATCGTCCAATTGAAGCCAAAGCAGGCCTTCTTCTCGCAAGGCGGTCCTGCTGATTCCATCTTCTATCTTCAGAAGGGCCGAGCAAAACTCACTGTCGTTTCGACAACGGGTAAAGAAGCCACAATCACTCTTCTCTCCGTGGGCGATTTCGTTGGTGAGGAGTCGCTTGCAACCGTGGGTGGGCTGCGTATGGCCACTGCTACTGCCATCATCCCCTGTACCGCGCTTAAGATAGAGAGGGAGGAGATGGTTCGCGTGATGCACGAGGAGCATTCCTTCTCTGACCTGTTCCTAAAGTTCTTGCTGGTCCGCAGCATGCGAACCCAGGCCGATCTAGTCGATCAGCTTTTCAACTCCAGCGAAAAGCGATTGGCCAGAATTCTCTTGTTGCTGGCGGAATTTGGCAAGCCGGGAGAACCGGAATCGTTGATCCCAACGATCACGCAGGAAACGCTGGCGGAAATGATTGGAACCACCCGGTCCCGCGTCAGCTTCTTCATGAATCGCTTTCGCAAGCTCGGCTTCATTGAATACAACGGTCGCATCCGTGTTCATAAGTCGCTGCTCAACGTGGTTCTGCACGACTGAATCGTGTGAAGAGCGCCTCAGCTGCGGATCGCATGCTGTGCCGGAACCCGCACATCTGTCAAAGAAACAACGTCAATCAGAAGCAAGGGGCGCTTTGATCCCTTCTCTACGGACTTGGCGCGCGCAACTCGAAAACAGATTTTTCATACTCTCTCAGAACGAGTTGGAGGTTCTTCGACGACTGGCGCGGCTTGGTCTTTCCCGTCGTTGCGGACTGACTCCGTCAATCGTGGCTTCTGCATCTCTCTTTTGACGCTGGCAATCGTCGTCCTTCCTAAGTTTTTCAGATTCTGCCTTTTCTTCATCATCCCAAGATAGTGACACGGATTGCGCGCCAAAATCTGTTCTCAATGACTCACACCTCGCTTTAATAGAAGTGGTGAGGCAGAGACTGATTACGGAGGTTTTTTTACCTTTCAGCCAAGGCTCGATCTCCGGTTCCGGCAGGGAAAGCTAGTTACCAGCAAGCGGGGGAGCCTCTTCGTCCATAGCCTCTACCACGCTGTCGTCAGTTGACGGACGGCCATCGCGGACGCTCTCTGCCCCCGGTGAACTTGGAGTTCCGGCTGGCGCGTTGCGATCAATTTTGGTGGGGTCGGATTCGGGTGGCGTCTTCGGGCTGATGACTGTGGGTTGCTTTTCCTCGGTTCTGTCCATAAACAAACCTCCTGTTGCTGCCTGAGGGGTGAGATGCCGCAAATCGGGGCATGAGGATCTAGACCATGGTGTTTTGCGTGACTCCGCGTTTGCATCAAACTAGCTTGAGGTTATACGCATGAAACAGGTGGAAGAGCAGGCTAAAGAGAACGTGAGAGCGACTTCGAGCGAGGGTGTTGTAGTCAGGCCCTGGGACAGCACAGATGCCAGGAAAAAAGGCTGCATCAAAGAGGCGGATGGAATCATTCACGGAGATGCGAAGAAGGCAGGCGAAGGGCTAATCCAGGACGGCAAGGAGAGGTCAGGCCGTTGAAGTAGCGTGATCAATGGAGTTGGGCTAATAGTTCGGTGTGCACAACGAAGCGTGAGCCGATGGCATCAAGCTAGGCATGAAATCAATTGTCGGGCAAGTAAGAGAATTGATCGAAGCCTCAGAACCTGGCATGAGAGTAATTGGCTGTACCCATGACGAACTCTTCAATTGTCCGGTGGGGGAGACTCTGTGGCAGGAGTACCGCCAGCGCAATCCAGATGGGTTAAAAGTACCACCCGTTGACCGGCGCTGCGTGACAGATCCCGAGCTAATTGGTTATATCAGGCATGGAGACAGTTGCCATGCCTGCAACGAAGGATAACGGGCTGCGTTTCGGCCCGTTATGGGAAAAAACGTCATGCAGGCAGAGCGTCATCTACCGACTCGGCGATATAGCTTTTCATGGCTTGACTGAGTTGCGAATCCACCTCGTCCGCGATAGTCATCACCCCGAGGAGCAGCACACTGAAGTCAATACTTGCCAGGTTTTTTTGCAGAGTGTTGAATATGCTGACCTGCAATACACGGGACTCTTCTACCATCATGGCGGCTGTATATCCTTGCTTCCGTCGGGTCGATCCGTGTTCGGACGCGGAAACAGACATTGGCTCCTTCGAGCCGAGGGGCTTGAAAGAGCGAAGTCTATTCACCAAATCTCGGAAGACGGATATGAGATGAACGCAACGAAGCTCTCGGCTCAATGGGATTGCCATCAAACTCTCGTCCAATTCGATTCGTTCAAACCAATCCTGGATAGTGCTGTGGGTGGAACGCTCAAGAATCGTGGCCACACTCTCCACTATCCGGAGGTGAGAGGGTCCAGAGGCAAGCCTCTGTTTGATCGCGTCAACCAGAGCCGTTACGTTCATCGGCTTTACAAGTATTTCGTCCGCCTGTAGGAGAATGGCGTGAGCCGCGGCGTTCATCTCCGGGAATGCGCTCAGCAGAATCGTGACAGCTTTGGGATTTGCGTGGCGCATTGCGCTCACGACGGTGAGTCCATCTCCGGCCCCAGGCATATGCAAATCGCTTAAGAGCACGTCGTACTGACCAGAGCTAATATATTTCAATGCCTCTGGGACGGTAGTCGCTGTGGTCACTAAGAACTCATTGTGCTCTAAGACTTTGGCTAAAGTGAAGAGCACGATCGGATCATCGTCTACAAGTAGAACCTTGAATACGGCCATCGCATTGCCTCGTTCATGTGGCGCGTTGCCGTGGGTTGGTTGTTCGGCAGATTGGCAGGTCTTCTATAAGATGCAGAATCGTAGCTCTACGTGGTAGGTGCGCGTCCACATTTAGTCTCGATTCCTAAATGACGGTCAATCTAGCTCACCCATCGCGGACAGGGTGCATCCTATCCATTGAAGGTGAACTACATGAACACCCTAAACTCACCCCTGCAGCTACTTAGGCAGAAACGTTCCTCCGCTCTGATCGATGCCCGACGTATCGAAGTCAAACTTAGCCGTCTAAGTAATTCCCCTGCAACAGTCGGATTACGAACCAATCTACTCTCCGTCGTAGGAATGCTGCGTGATTACATAGTTGCGCTCGACCAAGCCATCGGTATTTCCGTTGTACCCGTCCGAGACCTGCCTGCCCTGCGTCACTGAGCACTGCGACAGGTGTCCGATGTGCCCCTGCGCTAAAATTTCTTGGCGCATCCGTAGAAGAATTCAATTCAGTCTTACCGAGCGTTCGCAAGACATTTGTTTTGCGCCGCCATCGCATCTGACAAGCAAGTGTCGGGCACGTATGGCTGCCCTGGAGACCGCGGCGGGGTTTTGCGGGACTGACACACTTGTTGCTGCTGGGTAAAGGTTGTCATGCAAACAGACGGATCGGTTTTGCTTGGTTGGGATGAAGTATTGGTTGTTCCGGCGCGATCGCTACTAGCGTTCGCGCCCTTGTAGCAGGTCTCAAAGATGGCCTTCGCAGTGTTTCTGCAGGTTTTACCTTCATCAGAGGTTGGGCACACTCTTTGTAGATTTTCGCGAGCGTTCTTACAAAAATCTTTATTGCCCGTGGGTGAGACGGAATCGTCTTGCGATGATCTTGTCGTCGCTGAAGCGTCGGTGCAACGGAACTGCCCCTTGGCCGAGTCCCAAATCGGACTCATGCCAGGCTTCGCGCACTGACCTGCAGCAGTAATGGAAAGTGCTGTGATTAGTAAAGGAAGAACTTGTAGGTGGACTCTCATGGAAAGCCTCCGGGGAGGAAGCGCTGGGGTCAGGCCGACTAACTCGCGGGGGGCGTGGTCTCAGTAGCAACTCAATGGGTAGGATGCTTCGGCACGAACTCATGGGCGTGGTGTCGAGTAACATTATCGGAAAGGGTAACGGCTTCATCCTCGGATATTCTGTTGGGCGGAGTCCAAACGTGGTCAAACTTGGCTCATCTATCCCCGGATTCAACGCCTCCATAGGTCTTCTCGTGGATACGAGGCAGGAAATAGTACGGCAAGTTTTGGGATGACCGGTTGTATCCCGGTCGGTCTAAACAAGAGTCAGTCCGCAGAGGGGGACCTGATGAAGCGCACGTGGACGATCATAGGGGTAGGCGACGTGCCGGGCAGCTTGAAATGGTATCAGGCGCTGGTTCGGTCAGCCGGCTACCCTTGCTGCCCATGATTACTTTGGGCAAATCCTCGATTCGCGCAGTCCGGATCCACTCGAGTTACATCGAACATTTATTGGGGCGTTGAGTCCTTGGCTTTTTGCTCAGCTCTTTTCGCGTCATCTTCGGCCTTCATCTTTGTCTCGCGGCTTTGATCGCTTACTTTACTTTTCTTCTCCGCTGACGGATCGATAACCTTTTGTGCGCCCTCTTTGCTCTTGTCGTAGGCTTTGACGGATGTCTCCTTAGTCTTGTCGACGGCTACCGTTCCACCCTCTTTTGTTTTGTCGTAACCCTGTTCCGTGCCGCTCTTGGTCTTGGCGGCGACAGTCTTTGACGTCTTTGTGACGGCATGGCCGGTATCTTTGGACTCTGACTTCGGAAAGCTGGTCAAAATTGACCACGATGCTCTGGCCATTCTGCCGCGCGCCAAAATCGAGCGCTCAAAGTGGTCTAATTTGACCAGACATCCGTCTCAGCCACTTCTATCATGTTGTTTGGTGAGTGAGACGATTGTTACGAAGGCCAGTGCCGCTTCCTCTTGCAAGTGAGGTTACAAGATGGAAACCGTATTGATTGTTCTCTTAGTGCTGTTGTTATTCGGTGGCGGGGGCTGGGGATACTCTCTCTGGGGCCGCTAGATCGCGGGATGAATGCGTGACCATGCCGCTTGATCGTATTTGCGGTATTCATGAGTAGAGCTCGACTCCGACCCCCCAAAAAAGCCTCCTTCGGGTTCCCTGAACTAAGTCAGGCTGCCCAAAGTTTTCTCTCATGTTCTCAGGAAAGCCGTGTATCCGATGCCTTCGATTGCTGATACGAGAGCTAACTTGGCCTATCGTCGATATCACTATTCCGAGCTCGAGGCATATTTTCCGTGACCACCTCTCCACCCACCATCGAAGCGCCCCCTATCTCCATGCCGCGGCGCAAGGCGCGTCTGTGGCCCCTCTGTCTGCCTCTGGCTTTCGTCGTCCTCGCTGCAACCGGCTTCTACCTTATCGATGCACACTGGCCCTATCGGTATCGCAACGTTGATCCGTTACTTCAGAAGATCTTCGCCAGCCAGATCAAGATCGACCATTACCACCGCACCTACTTCCCCAATCCCGGCTTCGTCGCCACAGGCCTCACACTCCGTCGCAACTCCGCGCTAGAGCTTCCCCCCGTCGGCTCCGCACGCAGCCTCGTCGTTCAGGGCCGTTGGCTCGATCTTCTCCTTCTTCGTTACCGTGTGCGCCTGGTGGGCGTCGAGGGCCTCCACATCGTCATACCTCCAGTAGGCAGCCGCGCCAATCAAGAAGACTTCCCACCCGGCAGCAGCGCGGACTTCGATGGACCAACCACCGTTGTCGAGCAGCTCAACATTCGCGACGCCACCCTCGACATCATGCTCACCGACGGCAACCGGTACTCCTTCCCCATCCGCCAACTCATCATCCGCAATCTACGAAAAGGCCAGTCCATCTCCTACCTTCTCGACATGCAGAACGCCAAGCCCACCGGTCGCATCCAGTCCACCGGCAGCTTTGGCCCACTCCTCCCGAATAATCTCGGTGCCACCCCAGTCTCTGGCGATTTCACCTTCTCTCCCGCCAACCTTGGGGATATTCACGGAATCAGCGGCATGCTCTCCGCTGCTGGTCGCTTTTACGGCACCCTGGCATCAATCGAAGCCGACGGGAGATCCGATACCCCCAACTTCGCCGTTGGTAAGGGTAGACCCACCCACGTCACCGCCTCCGCCCATGGCACCATCAACGCCCTCAACGCAAACATCATTCTCCACACTATCGAGGCCCACGCCGGTGCAACCACCGTCCAAGCCCAAGGCAATATCGTGGGCTCTCCCAAGGTCGCCAACCTGGACATAACCGTCATCAGTGGTCGCGCTGAGGACCTGCTACGCCCCTTTCTCCACGACGAAGTTCCCATCACGGGTCCCGTCTGGCTTCATAGCCATGCCTACCTCGCACCCTCAGGGGAGGGATTGAAATTCCTCCAACGTCTTTACATGGACGGAACCTTCGACATACCCGCCGAACGCCTTACCGACCAGACAACAGAACGGAAATTGTCTGACTTCAGCCGGCGCGCCCAAGACCTCAAGTCCACCAAACTCGATGCCGCCCCAGCCGATCAAGATCCCACGGCACATTCAGATGTACTCTCATCCCTAAATGGTCGAGCGAAGATAAGCGATGGCGTCGTATCCACGGAAAGCCTCACCTTCCAAATGCCCGGAGCCGCCGTCGACCTGAACGGCACCTTCAACTTCCGCGATCGCACCGTCCACTTGCTTGGCAACCTTCACATGCTATCCGACATCTCTCACGTCACCACCGGCTTCAAGTCCTTGCTCATGAAGCCGCTCATCCCTTTCTTCAAAAGGGACAATTCCGGCGCAGTAATTCCAATCGCCATCACCGGCTCTCCCCACCGATACAAAATCACCCAAAATCTTCTTCATTACAAATAGCGGATCTCTAGTGATTTCAATTGGCTGGATCCTCCGCAATCGGGTCCGATAAAACCGCTATAAACCACAAGCCAACTCCTCTCTGCTTTCCGCTGGCATCGCAGCGTCTCCTGGAAGCACAATGGAAAACTTCGTTCCTCTGCGAGCCCCTTCATGATTCGACCGAGCCCGGGATAGAACCGCCGCTCTTATCAACGAGCAGTTCATCGTCACCAAGTCCAATCTCTGCCTCCCGAACCTCATCTTCGGAGGTAGTTCGGACATTTCAACTTTGCACCAACCGAACACTTCAACTCTGCGCTTACAGAACCTGTTGGCACCGGGTGGAAATGTCAGGGTTATGTACCCGTTAGAAATGTCAGTATATTCTGTCGTCGTCGTGCGGTGGGAATGTGCGGAATCGCTGTTCTTTGGCGATTTCCACATTTCCATCCGCCGCGGGCAGCGGAAATCTCATTCCGCTGCTAGGCATTACTACCGAGAAGCCCACTTCCAGGGAGTAATCGGCTTTGCAGGTTACGGTACGAGCTTTCAGGTGATTTCTCGAAGGATGGTCTTTGAAGCTGCTGGCCCGCCCCGCGTCAGGTTTCCCGATTCGCCGAAGTATGTCCCAATTCTTCGGCCAGGATAGATACGCCCTTGGCGCAAGCTTGAACACCCATCGAAACGCAGAGCTGCAGAACGGTCATGATCTCTTCCGGCGTAGCTCCAGCCTTGAGAGCTCCTTTGATGTGCCGCCGGGTGCCGGGTGCGTACATGTGAGTGCAGGACGCGTCGAGGGCAATGCTGAGCAACTCCATGAATCTCGGTGTAAAGAGGCCGCTCTTGTAGGCACTGACCCCGAAGGCAAAGAACTGATCGGTCCAGGCAGGAGAGAGCTCGTAAAACGGATCCCATGCCGTGTTCCACTGGCCGATTGCGCGCATCGAGTCGCACGCCGGAGTCTCCGGCTTCGGGCCTCCAGCCGCCTTCACTCCTGCCGCCTTCATCTCCTCAAGGAGGATGGGCGCGCCCAGGCTGCACGAATGGACGGCGAGTCCGACGCCACATTTGAGGACGAGAAGGATCTCATCCCGTGTCGCGCCTGCGTCAAGCGCCGCACGAATGTGGCGACGTGTGCCCGCCTCATCCAGGTTCGTGCAGGCACTGTGGAGCCCAACGGTGATGAGCTCCACCTCCTTGCGCGGCAGAACTCCGCTGGTCCACGGACTCGTGCCCATCCGCAACAGCAGTTCCGCTCCTTTAGCGTCCCATTCCTTGAGCTTGTCCAAAGAGGAACCCCACGGATTTGTTTCATGCTTCGTCATGGCTACCTCCTTTATTCATTCGGGCCGAGTGCGACCACGATCCCTCCGTCAACAACCTTTGCCGGAAAGGAAGCGACTCCAAAGTCCGAAGTCCCTGCAAAGCACCCGGTCGTAACGTCGAATTTCATTCCATGTACCGGACAAGTCACAATTCTGCCGTCGAGCTTTCCCATTCCCAGAGAACCGCCAGCGTGAGGACAAGTATCGGCGATGGCGCAGATCGTTCCATTCACATTGAAGATGGCGATGTCCTTGTCCGCGGCGATGAAGGGTGCGCCTGTTCCCGGCGGGATGCGGTCTACAGGCGCAATTTCAATAAAGTCCGCCATGATCGTCTCCTTCAGCGCGACCTCGCGTTTTAGTTACTCAGGAGACGGCCATAACGTTCTCCACCTTTTCCTCCCACTCGCCTGCGTGGATGTGTCCGCAACCACCCTGCGCAGCCGGGTGGAACCTTCCGTCGGTCTCATGGACCATGAAACCCATGTTGCCCGGTTTGCGGTTGGGAGGCAGGCCGAGGTTGGCAAGGGTTTCCGCGGTCGATGTGTATGTAACCCCGATCTTCAGCATCTGGCGCGCCTGTTCGGGTGTAGCGATGGCTCGGCCCAGCTCTTTGGCCATGCGAACATCGCGCTCGATCATTTGGATCGTAGACATGCGCTCGCCCTTTTTTGTGGTCCAGAGGTTGTCCTCAATGCCGCAGCGAGTGTGTTGTCCCAGCGCGATGCAGATCATGGCGAGCGAGTGGGTCAGACGGAACGTCGTCTGGTAGGTGAAGAACGAGCCATGCGGCGTGCGGCGGATCAGCTCCATGATGTCAAACGGGTTTGCGCCGCAGGCGCCACCGGCACCTATGCTGAAGAAGCCATTCAGCGGCCCCATGTAGTAACCCTTGCGGATTAACCGCTCGACGAGCTCAAGACCGTGGACGTGACCGAGCGCGAAGTAAGGCTGGATCCCGTGGTGGACCATCTGCTTGATGTTCTCCAGATAGAAATCCGGTGTGGAGTCAGCGACCATGTTGGCCATGGCGTGGAGCATCGCGGGATTGGCAAAGCGGGTTCCCTCAAAGGCATCATCTACCGGATGTAGTGCGGTCAGGTCATAGAGGCCTGTGCCACATAGAATCGTGACCTGATCGGGTTTCGGATCGATCTCGGCCAGCTTGTGGCGCGAGTCGTAGCTCTGGAACTTCGCCTCTTCGCCCGGCTCTGGCGCAAAGGAGATAGACCCGCCGACCTGCAGGATCATCTTGGGCACAGCCTTGCGCACACGTGCAATCTGTTCGCCATATTCGCTGAGTTTCTTGGAGATGTGGCCGGTCTTAGGATCGCGCACATGGATGTGCAGGATCATGGCTCCGGCGTTGTAACAATCGACCGCGATCTGGGTCTGCTCGGCCCAAGTGACCGGGAGCTTCTGTTCGGGGGTGCAATCCCCCGGCATCCACATCGGGCCATAGGGCGCGGCGGTGATCATCAGAGGGGCTTGATTTTCGGGTAGTAGCGAGTCGTCGGTGAAATACATAAGTATCTCCCTTTCTGGTTCGTGCAGAGCTCGAAATGCGTCAGTGCTTGGTCAAAGTCTGTCAGCGACTCGAGACTCTGTTCCGGCGCACACACGCAGTAGTCTGCTCGCCAGAGCAGAGAACGCACTTGGTCCTTTGGGTTCTCTCGTTGTAGAGTTAACTCTTTTTTCCGATACCAGAACACTAGGAAAACTACCAGAGCATTTCCCCCTGGCGTTATTGTTATTGCTGCTCCCGCAAAACGCTAGATCGGTAGTAATGACCGTTCACGCTGAGCTGGGCTCATTCGCGAGGGAATCGATACCTGCTTCAAAGCCTGGCCCATAGACTGGCCGTGGACGCTTCTTGTAGCCTAACTTTTCGCTATTGGTTAGGATTTTGACGTCGATTTTCTGATCCTGTTTGGCTTTCACGATGGAGAGGGCGTGTCGAAGGCGCTTGTTCTCGACGATGGCTGCGGGTCGAACGGTCTGATCCTTATTGAAGACGTGGTAGGGAAGTATATGACCTTGCCATCGAACCTCCATCGGTCTGTCGAAGTGGTCATAGATCTCGACGTAACGACCGGCCAGACCCTTTGCCACGTCGGTTTGTTCAAAAATGATCTGTTTACGGTCATAGTGGAATGTCAGCTGAGCACCGACGTAGCGATGCTCACGATGACACAGGATGTTGCGCAGTCTGCTGTGGATCATCTGTAGGGGCCGATGAAGATCCTGCGAATTCGCGGCAGCGATCGCGAACCGTCCGCATAGTGGGACTTCACCAGATCGATGGCGTACTGGCGGATCCCGGAATTGATGCTGCGGTTCGAGGTTCGCCCTCGGGCCTTGTGGACCAACCCGGAACCGCCGTCCGCCCTATACCGAGCCATCAACCTGTATAGCTGTCGTATCCAGTCCATCATTAGAAACTGACATTTCTAATTGGCGGGAACCGGACACTTCAACTTTGCGCTAATACATCGTGTTGGCGCCCGATAGAAATGTCTCTATGCGCGCCGGATAGAAATGTCAGTATAGATCTTTCTGGTGACTCGTAGTCGTCGTGCGGTGGGAATGTGTGAAATCACCGCCCTTGGTGATTTCCAAGGACTGTGGGAAGGGTGGGAGACCGACAGTTTCACAGTCGGTCTTCCATGCTTTCCATCAGGCCGTCATTTCCACCGCTTTGGCCGCGGCGAGTTCTGTTTTGTAGTCTGGCCCGTAGACTTGACGCGGGCGCTTCTTGTATCCGCCCTTGGCGCTGTTGGTCATGATCTCGGGCAAGCGCTTGATGTCTTGTTGGGCCTTCACAGTAGCGAGTGCATGGCTCAACCGCTTGTTCTCGACGATGGCCGTGTGACTCACGCGCTGGTCTTTGCTGTCGCTGGTTCGGATCGAAATACTGAGATGGGCCGCTCGATTTGTTCTCATCGCTTGAGTCCGGCTTCAGGTCATGAAGCGCGCCGGAAGAATCGTGTGTTCAGCAGAGACGAGGCGTCTCTGGCATCCACTTGCTGGACCGGGCGAGAGCCCGAAAACTCGTAGGACATGCCGCTAACGAGGCCGCGCACGCGGATCGGCGACCTCTCCAGATAGCGTACGCTGATCGAATGGTGGTGTGTTGAGGTCGCCGTCGCGACCTGAGGCTGGATACTTCGAGTCTGCGGGTTGGCGGGCTGCTGTGGCGAAGTTTTCTGCGTTGTCGGTGCCGTCGGAGGGTGGGAACGGCCAGCCTGAGCCTGGTTATTGCCGGAGCTGTATGGGGGGGCGCTCGGCGTCGTCCATTGCGTCTGACTGTTGCGTAACTGCGTGCGTTTCTGACCGCAACACATCGTTACTATCTCCTTCTCCCGGTTGCGACATGGGCTGAATCACGACAGGCTCCTGTCCCATTCGTTCGAGCAGGCAAGCGCCACCGGAAAGCGCCAGCCAGCAGAACACCCACTCCATAGGCCTTCGCGAAACAAAAAGAGCCGCCAGAGCCGCGATCCACAGGCTGAGGCAGTTGAAGCAGTCCATCAGCTTGCCGACGATGCTTTGGCCCAACAAGGCGCGAAATCGAACAATGATGTCGGCAGGGCCGTCCTCGCTCGCCAGCAGGTGAGTTACCCGCCAGGTTGCAAGAACGGCCAGCCCAAACCGCGTCCAGAGACTTGCTTCGCTCATTGCATAATCGACCGGACTCCTAGTGCACCTAACTCCGGCCTACCATTAACATCCTTGCATTGGCGACAGGTCGTTGCAAATGTAAACCGGCCAGATGAAGGGAATAGCTTCATGGCGACCACCTGAGAGAAATTCACAGACGGTGTTGTCCCACACGTTCAAGGCAAAGAAGAATGAACAGCACTCGCCAGCGAGGTTCTTGCTCGGATCGCCGCGCTTCAACGCAAAGCCGCCTGGTGGTACGGGCGAGGCTTGGGAGGCACAACAGAAATCAAACATTCGCGCATCCATTGTCGTCAGTATATTGGAGAACCTCGTTGGAGGAAACGCGGGAGGAGGTGAGTCCAAGGTGCAGCGTGTTCCTGGATCTCCAATGCGATTGGTTCCGACGGTGGAGACGCTGGTTGGGATCGGGACTGGCAAGGCCACGGACAAAAGAACAGGCGAGCACGGTGACGACTGGGCGCCGCCTTGGCGCGTGACGGTCAAACAATATCCTCCGAAGTTGTCGCTGGGGTTGGTTGAGTCTCCCTCAATGATGAGCTCGTCGAAGGCGATGCCTTCAATCGCCAACGGCCATGCCACATTGCAGTTGCCTGCGTTGGGTAGCTGGCTGAGATTAATCACCGAGCAAGCGGGCACTCCCAGAATGCCGGTGATCTCACCGCAGATGTCCTTGTTGTCGAACCACACTTGCTGGGTGTCGTAGTAGAAGACACCATTGGTGTCTTCTGCGGCTAATCGCAGAGTGTACTTACCCGAATAACAGTTGATGGGCGGGAGCGCCTGGGTGGACCAAGTCACCATCGGGATCTCTGGATCCACCGGATGAGTTTGATTCGGTGGGATGCCGGGGCCTGTCGGCACTCCGCTATAGCACGAGCCGGGAAGTGGCGTGGTGACTCCGCTGTACCAAAGTCCGGCATCGAGTCTGTCGTACTGGATAGGGTACGGTGGACACGGAGGAAGAGGCGGAAAGCAGATCTGCACAAATTCCCAGAAGCTGGTCAAGTCCATGTAACTGTTATTGATGCTCGCTTTCTGCCTGAAGCTGTTGTAGTCCACCTGCCAGAATTGCGTCCACGGCCCTAGCGTCGGATCCGTGACGAAGCCCGGCTGATAGGAGAGGGTATATCGCTTGATCTTTGCATTCGCACACGTTCCCACCCAAGCGTGTCCCCAAATCTCAAGAGCGTCGCCGACCGAGAGCACACGAGAAGGCAAAGGAGGAGTTGGCGCCGCGGGAACGCCGACGAGTTGGGAGGTGGGATCGGACCAGTCGGGGACATTAAGACCCGCGACGTTTTCGATCGATACCCGCCTCTCGAATATCTGAAACGCGACCTCGTACACGCACGGCTGCTGCCCAGCTTGCGAGCTGAAAACAGTGAGGCGAACATCTACGTCGGAGGGTACGGGAGTACCGAAGGTTTGCAGATAGCCAAGAGGCGCACTGACTTTCCCACAGGCGCCGGGCCCTCCAGGAGGGGCCGGAGGGGTGTACACGATAAAGTTTTGAGTATAGGCAGCCGGCGGGTCGCCCTGATCCTTCCACTCCAGTATGTAGTGATCGCAAAATGCGCCCGTCGCCGTGCCATCAATCTCAATTCCCCACAGGCGTGGACCCGGGTAATACTGCTCGATCGCGCATTCGCCCTGTGTTGGATTCGTGATGGCGCAGGTCAGCGGACGGAAGCAATCGATCAGGCACCGGTAGTAGGCATAGAAACACAACACCACCTGCTGAATGTTGCGGGCACGGGCGAGACAGCAGCCAAAACAAAGCGCGCACAGACACCAGCAGCGGCAGAACCAGAAGAATGGCTGTTGGCTATGTTCCTTGAATGCAGCTTCTCCCAACAATGCCCGCGCGGCTTCGGTGGTCAACAGCCGCTCGAAGATGATGCAGGCTTCGGGATCGTCGACGAAGCAGTCGATCTTGCCGGAAATAATCTCTTCCGGAACGCCTGCCGGATACTCCACAGTCGCGAGTTGATCCGTCAAATATGGCTTGTAGGCCTCGGCCAAGATCTTGACCAGGGTGTCAAAGTCGCGCCGCTGCTCCTCGGTGGGAGGATCGCTGATGGGGTTGCCGATGACTTGGCGCACGCATCTCCAGAATTCGTAGAGGTAGTAGGCATAGCCACGGAAGGTGCGTGGCCAGCGGCAGACCAGCCAGCCAAATACGAGGCAGCAGAGTATGTGCTGCAAGCACCACCGCCACCGTTCAACTGGGCCGAGGATTTCCCTTGCCTGAGGAGGCAGCAGGCGCATGGCGGTGTCCTCGTTCAAGAACTTGCCGAACATGCTGTACGCTTCTTCGAATTCCTGGGCACAAGTGCGGGTGGATATAGCCTGCGCCTGCTTTTGGAGTTCGTCCGGGTTCTTCGTCAGGTTAAGCTGCTGTTCAAAGACGGGTTGGTACACGGCCAGCAGAGCTTTAAGAGCAACCTGTAAGTCCGGGTTGTTCAACTCAGCGTCCGTTTGCGGTGGCTTGGGTTTCTCTCGGTCTACCATTTGCAAATCTCCTTACATTGAACTCAGTGCTTCCGGTTACGAGCGCCGGGTTCGACTGTTGTGCCATCTCAATGTTTGCAAGCAGACTTGGTAGGAAATCACAAATAGATGTGAGCGCAGATGAGACCGGGGTCGATGTAAGCATACGAACCTGCTTCCGGCAGGTTCACCTTAGCGTCTGAAACTGCTTGTGAACTGCCCCGGCGAGCGTGAATGAAAAGGACTTTAGGGTAGAAGCCTTGGTTCCTCCTTATAACTGGGGACGGTTTTCGGAGGCCCGATGATATTCATGGAAAGCTACTCGGCCAAAGAAGCGCTGTCAAGTGGAGCGGCGTGAATTTTTGTTAGCACCTACGCTCCGGCAACCGATCGCGGCCAGGCGTTGACGGGTCTCAATCTACTCGGAAGCCTACATAGAGGAAGTGATCTGTGCGCCGGGATCACAAAGGTTCTGGTTTGCTCCCGGATGACGGGCCGGAATGTATGGTCCGCCGCTTTGTCGCAAGCGAAAAATGAGGGTGACAGGTTGGTCTGCGCCAATGTATACGGCCTTGGTTGGAGCACACAGCCCCTGGCCTTGATGGAATGCGCTGCGCCCTCGTCCTATTTAGTAAGGCAGTCTTGAAAGACTTTTCCGGATTACAGGTTTCGAGAGCGCCGGGTTCGACCGTTGTGCCATCTCATGATTCGCCAGCAGACCTGGCAGAAAATAATCAGCTCAAATAGAACTCCTTCGTCTGCCTGGCTCTGAATCAACTCCCGAATACGCGAACGAGTCGAAGTGTACGGGACCCATTGCTCCAATGGCCGTAGTGGTCTCCCGCGATTCCTCTTCATCGCTTAGCCCGCGATATAGCCAGAAATGCAGATGAGGGCGGAGCCACTGGTGGTAGCGTTGTCGCGGTTTATGTCGAAGTCGATATCGTTGTCCGTATAGGCACGAAGGGCATGCGTGGCATCGTATATCGCATCGCCCGAGACGTTCCCCTGGAACGTCAGGAACAAATCGAGATTCGAGGGCACGCTGCCCAGTGAGGTGTACATCCTCAGACGCGCCCGGGACGATGATCTGCGCTGTCACCAACTCGATGACAGCCCGCTTGCCCTTGGGAACAATTTTCCAGTCAGCGAAGCTAATCATCACGTTAAAGGACGGCGTCAGATTAACGCTGTGCCTGCCTGAAAGGCCGTCGCCGCGCGACAGTCCTCGCACGTCCCCACTGCTGTGGCTCGCACCGCTGACCGTGGATGCGTGCCTTGGGAGGGAGGTGACTGCACGGCGTCTCGAACTATGGCCACGAGTGATTTCTCCTTGTCCTGTTTAGCCATTGGATACCCCCTACATTTCCGATCCGTTCAGCCGCCCGCACTCAGGAATTGTTGACGCGGGCATCATACGCCCGTGCATGGTGTACTTCAACGCTCTGCGACGGGTCGCCCCATGGTCAGGCAAACGATGGGTTCCCGCTGGCATGGACTTCTTTCTCGGTTTCGTAGTTATGCTCGCGGCCGCGGGGGACATTCGAATGCTCGAGCGCGGCGGGGTTTCTCGCGCGCAACGTATCGCCATCTTTGGCGCATGTACTTCGGGCTGTTTATCGCCTCGGGATCCTTCTTCATGGGGCGTCAGCAGATCTTCCCGGCGTTTATACCAAATCCAACGTCCTCATCTTCCTGACCATCCTGCCCCTGATACTGCTGATCTTCTAGCTGATTCGAGTTCGCTTCACAAATCTCTACAAGGGAAAGCCCTTACCGCGCACAGGCGAGGCTTACTCGGGACGTACCTAGTGAAGTTCCTCTGAAGAAAAGACACACCGATGGCGTGCTTGGTAAAGGGAAGTTATGCAGGTGTGGATGGTGGGACGGGCGCGATCTTCAAGCTCTCGCGAGCCCGTAGAAGCAGGCTGAAGATTCGCTGTTCGGACACTCCGTCAAGACCGGCCATGCGGTTGAGATGTAAGTGGATAAACGATGAGGCCAGTACGTCAAGCGATTGGCTCAAACCACCTTGGTCAGCAAGTTGGCGAAGACTGTCTGCCGTGGGAGACATCGCCTTTCTCCGCGTCGCGAGAATGGACGCTATCTCGGGACCACCCGGCTGATTGGCGAGAACCTGCTCAGGCAGCCCGAGTAAAGGCCGCAGAACTGTTTTGCGCTGCCTGAACTCCGCGCTGATATCGGTCTTTGTTGACTTCGTCTGAATGCCATACCAGCGCAGCCGCTCACTCTCGTCAAAGCCGAGGCCGGCCATGAAATCATCGATGCTCAAGACAAGCAGGGTCGTCTGATCGTACGGCCACAGCTTGCTCTTCACACAACGTACAAGTGCGGCTGCGCTGGAACTGTCCGCGGAAAAGATCGCTTCTGCGGCGGTCATCGCGAGAGAACCGCCGAAGCGTTCGACCTCCTGTTCGTAGGTGTCAAACATGAACTTCAGACAAAGCCCGCTGGACATCAATCGGCCCGCCCACTCACAGATGTGCGGGAAGAGATGCGCAGTAAGCCGCTCAGGAGGTCCGTGGAATCGCAGACGAAGATGGGCTTCGGGGTCTGAGTACCGGACAAAGAACCAGGAACCGGCGAAACCGGACGCAACAGCATTTTCGGCGAACACGCGCATCGAGTCGGAGATCACATCGTCGTCGAAGTTGCGCGGGCAATACAACTTGACGAACAGCCATTCGCTGCCGGGCGCGTGGCGGCGGGACAACGTATCCGTGCCAGGCCCTGTCTTGACGAAGACTGGCTCCGAGACTGTCGATGGCGCGGAAGTTCGCGCCGGATCGGAATCAGAAAGACCGGGATTAGCAGCAGGTTGAGTGTTTGGGCGCAGCACCAGGGAAACAATAAACTCGCCGTAATAGTTTCCTCCGTGCCCTGCCAGCCACGATTCATTCAGTGCCGGCAGCACTTCCTGCACGATGATCGAATTGTTTTCCGGAAGTTTATTCAGTTCCACACTCAGTTCACTTGCCTGCGCATCCTGATCGAGATCGAGAATGAGCCGATTGTCCCCGAAGCCTATACAAACGTGTTGCGGCACGTCCCATTGCATGCGCCAATGATTCAGAGCACTTCGGAAGCGCTCAGGCGAATCCGTCCCCAGATCGTTCTTGCGGATAAGCCATTGTGCGGAGCGCAGAACGATTCGGCCTGACTGAATCCGGGGAAGGTACGGAAAGCTTTCTGCTGGCCCCCAATCAAAGGAACTGAACATCACTTTGCCATCGGCGCTAAGGTCCATGAGAAAGCGGCCAACGGCTGGTGCGTGATGGTAGTTCAGCATGTGACCGGAGGAGAAGATCACTCGCTTGCCGGCCTCTGGCCAGCGGACATAGAAGCGTCCCGGTTCGACACCGACCACCAATTCATCGAGCGGAATGATGTTCGAAGGTGGCACACCGGCGGAAACACCGACGACGACCTCATAGGAGCGGATCGGGGGACGAATGATTACGTTCGCGGAGCGAAGGCTGGATGGGAGATAGACGAACTCGGCCATTAAGGCGTCGGTTGCGTGCGCTTGTTCCGCCGCCGCCGCCTGAATCAATGCCGCTGGCCCATCTGGAGTCAGCATATCGCTGAAGCGTGCCAGATTGCGGCCGGCAGCCTGCGCTCCCAGATTTGGACCAATGACGATCGTAAAGTCGCCGGCATCGATCGCGGTGGCCGAACGGGCTCCTACCAGAAGATTGATGTCCAGCGAGACCGGCGCCGTTTCCACATTGGGACGCCACGTTTCGAGTTGAGCGAGGGATTTCCCATCCAGGTCGACGACCCGCTGCCGATCGTGTAATGCCGTGCAGGCTAACTGCAACAGCGTCTGAGCTCGTTGAGCGGCCTTGGCTGCATCGGGCCCGACGGCGGCATGACCGTAGTTCGACATTGGACCCAGACCGCGGTTTGGGTCCATTAGCTCAAGTAGGGCAACTTCCCGATCATGTCCGTAGCGGTTCACGTATGCCTGGCGATAAGCCGTAAGAGATGACAGACCGTACGGTGATGGGGAGAGGCGCAAAAGGAGTTCAGCCGCACGTGCGGACTCTTCGGCTACCGCTTCGCCGAGCCGCCCCTCCACGGACATCGCCATATCCACCTGGATTGGAGTTCCCTTTGAACCATCAGAGGGACTGCCTGCCTGTCTCAGAAGGTCCCTGAAGCTCTCTACGACCTCCTTTGATTCAACTCGATCCCAGGCAGCCGCAGCGTTCAGAAAGGCGTCCAGTTTTTTCAGTTCATCGGCAGCCTCGGAAATGTGCGCAAGACGCTCGGCAATATAACGTGCCGGGCTGTCGGTAGTGAGCGGCGGCCGCAGATCGGTGAGGAGGAATGTCTGTTCCCAAAGGTCGTTCAGCAGCTTCTCAACCTTCTCGGGAATTGCAGATGGGTTTGTCTCGGATAACCTGGCGGCTAGATCTTCGTACGATATTGGTGTTCGTGCGAGAAGCAGTGCCTGTTTCACCACGGCGGATGCGCGCACCGAGACAGGCATGACTTGCCCGTCTTTGCTGCCGGCGGCGCGCTCCGACAGAAAGACGCGGCCGGCTTCGATAATCGCGAGAGGATTAGTGAAGAAGCCAAGCCGTCTTCGAACTGCCGGAATAGCCTCTGTGGAGACGACAAATTCCATGAGCCACGCCATATCGGGGCGTGTTCTCGTCCGCGCACAGGTTGAGAGGATGCGGAGGTCCGTATTCGATCCCCACTGCGCGAGCGCAACGCCAGCAAACATGCCGAACGGAGTGGGCCTTGTCGACATCCTGATCTGGTATCGAAGAAGCTTTGCGCGCATTCGGTCGGTGTCGCGCTGGGTTAGCCCTAATCGTTTGAACCGCTCAAGAGCATCTACCAGCGAAGCACTGCCCACTGCTAATGCGCGCTGGACATTAACATCGGAAGCCATCGACATCTGCCGGTCGTGCATGGAGTCGGCGAGGTCGAGATACGATTGCACCGGCAGGAGCGGCGCTCGAACCATAAAGAAATCCAGAGGCCGATATAAGAGCTCTTGTGTCCTCGATAAGTCTTTGCCCTTCGAGGAGTTCGCGGGTTCAACCGCTGTGGTGGGATTCATCAGGTGATCGCCTTTCACGATAAGAGGAACAGCCGGTCCCACGTTGGTTCCACACTCGTTGCCGCTGCCAGCAGCACCAGAGCGACGCCGGGCGCTCCATCCAACAGGCCTGGCTGATCGATCTCTTGATCCTCAAACTCGATATTCCGAAAGCCTAGCAAGGACTCAGGCTGATAACTGTCGAGCAATTGCTCGACAAGAGTGCGGCTCGCATCGTTGAACATAGCGGCGCCCGTGTCGTTGGCGAAGCGCAATGTGATGGCTAAGAGTCCGGCCACGCCATGGCAGAAGGTCGGGGAATCGATGCGACGCGATGCAATGGGCCGACGAAATACAGCCTCCATCGCAGATATTGCCAACTCACGATAGTCGTTGCGGTCCAGCGCCTCGCCAGCCAGCCAAAGTGCCCGTGCCACTCCGGGACTCCCGTAGCACCAGGCGCAACGGCTCGGCCCGTCAGGAGAGGACTCGGCGCCGCCTGCCTGCACGGCGGAATCCGCCGAGGTGTCTGACTTTACGATGGACACTGCAGTTGGCCAGTTGACTCCCCAGGAATCGTCGCAGCGGTTCTGACCAAGCCAGTCAGCGATGCGCACAATCGCTTGCGGCAGACCGGGGATCGAGGTTCCAGCTCGAAGCTCCAGGGAAAGCAACGCCAGTGGGCCTGGGATGCCGTGTGCAAGCCCGCAGTTTAAGTTGCCATGCGGATACACAGCCCGAATCTCGTCGTCCCACAAAAGACTGGGCGGTGTGTACCAGCGCGGCAAGTGGCCATCGTCCTCCGTCAGCTCGATCAGAGACTCCACCGCAGTCGACCGCGCGACGGACACTGCCGCTTGATCGCGACGACATAGCAGATAAGCACCTACACCACTGAGTCCGGAGATGGCATCAAAATCTCCAAACCCAACCCCTCTGTGCTGCGCTCGAAAGCCGTTGGCCATTGCAACGGTTTGAGGACCAATCGCCTGATCCAGCGTGTCCAGCAATCGCCGGTAACGAGTGCCGTCACGGGATAGCTGCAAAGCCCCGAACGCCAGACCGCTCAAGCCCGAGAAGAGCCCTGCAGGCAACCCGGATACGGTTTCAGCGCCGCGGACGGCGAGATCGAGATGTTCTCGACCGATGATGTCCCATCGTTCCTGCGGAAAACAGGAATCCAGATAACCCCAAAGCACAGCCAGTCCGGCATACCCCTGAGATACGGTGTAGGGGATCCAGTGGGTGGAGTTTGGGAACGAGGTTTGCGCGCGAGCGGTCGCAGCAGCCACCGCTACCCGCTCTGGAGAGCTAAGCCGGTCGGAGACGTGGCGGGCAACCCGCACTGCTTCTGCCGCCAGATCGCCCGATATCACTGGCTTCCATATCACTCTCTCAATAACCACCAATAGAGCCCTCAGCAAAGATCATTGACACAGTGGAGGGTGATGGCAAGTGTCACAGGTTCGGCACGTAATGCACGTGTCGCACTGCGTTCTGGGGCAGGTGTTCTGCTGGCACCTGGTCTGACACGTTTGGCATGTACCGCATTGTGTGTTGCAGGTGTTGCCCGGACACGTACCGCACTGTGTGTTACAGGTGTTGGCCGGACACGTGCCGCATTGCGTGTTGCAGGTGTTGCCGGGACACGTGCCACATTGGGTATTGCAAGTCTGACAAGTGGGTGTGCACGTATTCTGACCGCAGTGCGTGTTGCAGGTACGGCAAGTGGCACACTGCGTCCTCGGGCATGTATCGCACTGCGTCCTCGGACAGGTATCGTCACACGTAAACCCGAAGTCCGTGCGGGGGATGGGAATCGTCGGAGCGACCGCTCCCAACTGTATATCAAGATCAAACTCGTCCGCGGCTGCACTCGCATCATGCTTGCGGGACACGCTCTGTGTCGTTGTTACTGACGCATCCTGCTTTACGAATACTCTGGTACCGCCTAAGCTCCCGAAGGGCGACTTGTCCGGCGGAAGCTGCTCCGAGTGGACGATGTCGGTCTCCTGGATCTCGACGCTCTTGGTCATGTCCAGGGTGAGGTAGAGCAACCAATAGCCTTGTTTGGGGCTACGACCCAACAATCCGACAAAGCTTGTGACACCTGTCGGAGTTTGACCGGGGCTGCTCTGCAGACGCGCCAGAATTGGCTCTTCCTTCGGCTTAGCTGGAGAATTGCTTTTGCTATCGTCGGCCATGAGAACCTCCCAATGGACGGAGTTCCGAGGGCCCGCGGAATGCCCGAGATTATCATCCCAAAGTAGCTCGCGCGTCAAGCCAGATTACTAACCCTAACTATACCTCGGCGGTCACTTGACCGCAGGGTAGTCGCAGAAAGACCTTCGGAATTGTTTTCAACTATTGAGAAGAGCCCTTGCTGCCATCCCCCACGGGTTCGTTATTACGTTTTTGGGTAGCTAAAGATTTGAGTCTTTTGGACCTTCAATTAATCCCAACGGACCCATTACGGCCAACCTGATCGATTGGAGGTAAAAAGGTCGGCAGTGATGGACAATTTTAGAACGTTTCTTTTCGCTATACCTCCGAAGTATTTCTTATCAGTGAGTTAAAGCGACTACACGGCTCGTTACTCCTCCATTGTTCGATTTAGGACCGCCAGCAAATGAGAAGGCGATTTTCGCATCAACTGACGATGACAATACCTGCTCAACTTCCTGTTAGCCGACTAATCAGGAGTTGGTTGGCAAGAGGCTGTGATTTGGAAATACGCCAGACAAACAGGAGGAGGCAACGCAAACGGTGATAGCGCAGCGGAGTTGATCAGTTAGGACTGAGCTGTATACCTAACACGGCCCCTGGCTTGTAGGGTGAGGAATTGTTTGTCGTAGCTTTTGAGGAATTATTTGTCGTAGGGTGGCGAGTTTCAGGCTTGGCCGATGACAAGGCTGTCCCGCGCTGCTTCGACGATCTCGACCGAGATTACCTGGGTGTCGTTAACGCCTAGGACGCGCTCCACCTGAGTGAGCAGTCGTGTGAGAAGTCGCAAGTTGCCGCCGGTCATTCTAACTAGACGAGCTACGACTTCGGGGGTGAAGCCGCTGTCAGGTAAGGTGACGCCGGGTGGTGTCCAGCATCGTTCAAGAAGCTCTTGGACCTCGGCAGCCCCGAGCGGCCGAAACTCATGAACGAAGCCGATGCGCGAGTAAAGCTGAGGAAAGCGAGCAATGCGCTTCTCGATG
>Ga0210406_10000428_pt1 | contig 57785 bp, 43 predicted proteins | sample IncBWC30MmetaG_FD_155454 | JGI IMG/M metagenome (GOLD analysis project Ga0210406, IMG submission 155454) | Forest soil microbial communities from Barre Woods Harvard Forest LTER site, Petersham, Massachusetts, United States - Inc-BW-C-30-M | ecosystem: Environmental > Terrestrial > Soil >...
CCACTTGCTCCAGTCCTTCGGGGGAGCGACGTTCTGCTTGTACCAAAAAGGATGCAACGCGTTCGGATCAGAAGAGAGCTTCTTCGGCGTGAAGCTCAGCTCAATGAACGGACGAACGTGATTTGCGAGCAAGCCGTCATAGATCTGGTCCACGTAAGAAAAGTTATATATGGGATTGCCGTTCGTGTCCTCGTCGTAAAATCCGGTTTCGTCGTGGAAAATCGCATGAAAGCGCACGTATTCGAGGCCAGTGATGCGCTTGGTCTCGCGCAGGTCGTCGCGGTAGCTTTCGCGCAGGCTCAGGATGGCGCGCCCCGAGCCAAACATTTTTTCCCAAAAATGGGGGAACGGATGCGCGGGGGCTTTGGTATCCACAATGATCTCTTGTGCCGCGCCGGGCGAATCCTCGCGCGGCCAAGATTCAAGAGAGGTAGAGCACAGAAGGAGAACGCTTGCCAGAGCGAAGCAAAGGCACAACTTCTTCATAAGGCTTCTTTTCCCTCATGAGCACTCAAGAAGTCGAAGTGAAACGGCTGCCAACGAGACGGCTTCCCGGGGTGTGGGGAACTCGTTGGCAGGTTACCGTTTACCCCAACGGAGGCGCTGGGGTGAAGCGCCTCCGGAAAGCGTCAGAAGCTGAACCGGGCTGACAACGTGACGGTACGAGCGCCAAGGGCAGAAGTGTCCCTGCCGAAGCCCACGGCGTTAATGTCGTTCACGATTTTGGTCGGGTCGAAGTTCAAATTGTTGAACAGGTTGTAGGCATCCATTCGGAACTCAAACTTAGCGTTTTCGCCGAGCACCGGTATATTAGGCAGGCCAAAGGCCTTGGCTAGCGTCAAATCCACGTCCTTGTATCCGGGGCCGTTGAGCGAGTTGCGACGTACGCCGGTCTGGGGAAGCGCGGATCCGAAGTTGGCGCCTTTGAAGGCAGTGAAGGTTGGCGTCGAGAAATACGCCGCACCACCCTTGGTATAGTTCGAACCAGTCTTGAATTGATCGTTGCTGGTGCTGCTGCCCGCGCCGCCCAGGTAGGCCGCTGGGAGCAGTTGCGAATAACCGCAAGTTCCGCAATAGAGGCTTCCGCTTCCTCCAAAATTCACCACCGGACTCCAGGGGAATCCAGAGTGAATGTTGAAGATACCGCTGAGCGACCAGCCTCCGGCGATCTTTTCCATCCAGCTGTTGCTTCCGTGGAAGAAGACTGGCTGCCACATGCCAAAGATCTTGAACGCCTTGCCTACGTTGTAGTCAGAGCGTCCGTAATTCAGGCTGGGGTTATACGGGTAGTCCTGTTCCGAGTACGGCGCGGAGCTAGAGTCCATGCTCTTGGCCCAGGTGAATTGAGCATCGGCCATGAACTGGCGCGAGAACTGATGCTTCAATTCAGCGAGCATAGCATTGTATTCACCGCTGCCTGAGACGCCCCAGAAATCCCCGCCACCGATCTGCGGGTTCAGGGGGAAGCCGTTGGCCGCAGGGGCGGCGTTCGGGTTCTCGTGAAAGTAGGTGTTACGCGACAAGCTTCCCAGATATCCCAACGAGGCTACGAACTGGTGACCCAGATCGTATTGGGCATCCACCGAGTAATGATGGGTAAGCATAGTCGGAAGATCGCGAGGGAAGATGCTGACGTTAACCGAGCCGGTTGTGGGCAGTCCATTCGAACCAAAACTCAAAGTCGCGTTCTTGTTCGCCGGATAGCCGGTAAGGTCGTGCACACCCGACGATACGGCATATATAATGCCGCAGTTCGGCAGCGGCTGGGCGCAACTCGTGGGGTCCGGGGTGTTCTGGCTCAACGTCGGAAACACCACCAACCCGGGATTTCCCGCAATATTGGCCGAAATAGCGATTTCTTCCTGGTTGTAGTTCAGGCCGTAACCGCCGCGGACTACGAGTTTGTTCTTAAAGCGCGTCGGACTCCAGGCAAGACCGATCTGGGGCCCGAAGTTACCCTTCTGCGCGTTCCAAGAATTTCCCTTCCGAACGGTCAGGCCAGTCAGGTAATTCGCCGCGAGGCCAGGGATGGCGACAAACATGTTGCCTTCCTTGGAGGAGAGCGGACCAAAGTACGACCAGCGGATGCCGAGATTGAGGGTCAGGTTCGATCGTAGTTTGTAATCGTCCTGGACGAACAAACCCCAGATATCTTCCCGGTCGTCCTGGCGAAGCGTCGTCGGTATCCCGGTAAAAGGATTGAAGCCTCCCCCTTCGCTATGCGGCGCATCGTTGAGGAAGTCCCACATGTTGAAGAAGTTGTAGTTTGGCACGCCGCAACCGGCACAGTCGTTTAGGTAAAAGAGGCGTGTGACTTCACCGCCAAACTTAATGGTGTGGGGCCCGTAAATCTTGGTGGCCACATCCTTGAAGGTGTAAGTCCACTGATTCAAGATGCTGCCGACATTAGGTCCAAAAGAATTTGGCGCACCTATGCTGCCAAGGTTACCAATGGTGTCGGAGGGAAGCCCAACCGGCGACTGCGGGTTGGAGTTGACTTCATTCCAGCGCCATCCGGCAGCATTCACGCGGAATTCGTTGAGCAGCGTCGGCGAGAAGGTATGGTTCCAGATAGCAGAGAACGCTTCATTGATTTGATCGTGATGGAAAAAGTTGTAGGCACGGGCCCCGCCGTTCAGGAAACTGGATGACTGTGGAACGTAGTAGATCGCAAAGTCGATGTGATCCTTCAGGTTGACATCCCAATCGAGGCGGCCATTGTACTGGGCTTTCGTAGAGGTGGTCGTGCTAGAGGTTTGGTAATTCGCAATGTCGGCCACGGTACCCAGCGGGCTGCCCGCGGTTCCGCATCCTGTGCCGGCTCCCCCGCAGCCAGGGTTCGAGGGACTAGCCCAGCCTTTATCCTGCGTACCCAAGCCTGTCGTCAGAGGCGTACCGAGATTCAGTCCTCCAGCGACCTCATTGCAATTGGCAGGTTGAGTGGCGGTAGCGTGCGCCGGATCGACCAGCCCGGCATCAGCGCAGGTGGAATTATTGATGCCCGTGCTGACGACGCCGGACCCAGGGAAGGTGAGATACTTCGCGGCGATGCTTCCGGAAGGCGCTAAGGCGTCGAAAGCCGGAGTATCGTACCATCCGTTGGCAGTGCTGCTGGAGTTGGGGTTGCGAACAGTCTCGTAGTTGAAGAAGAAGAAGATCTTGTTCTTCCAAATCGGGCCGCCGACGCTGCCGCCGAACTGATTATACCTGTTGTTGTCTCTCAATACTTTATTGCCTGTGCCGTTGAACCGCTGATAAGCGTTCAGGCCCGGACGGTGAGCATCAATGAAAAGACTGCCATGGAACTGATTGCTGCCGCTCTTGGAAGTGACCTGAACCTGGGCGCCACTGAAGCGCCCATTCTCGGCATCATAACCAGTGGAGACAACTTTTACGCTTTCAACGGAATCTTCAGACGGTGTGATGATTGTAGTTCCGCCCCACACGGCGCTCGTCGTGCTGATACCGTCGATCAGATAGCCATTGTTTTCATACTGTCCGCCACTGGCCAGAACCTGCGGACCGTTTTCCGTGGCAAAAATGCCTGTGTTGCCGCCGGTTCCCCCGGGACCCTGCGTGCCGGGAAGGTTTTGACTGCCACCACCATTTCCCTGGGCGCCATCGGCGAAGACGCCCGGCGCCAACTGCAGCAGTTGATATACATCTCGCCCGAACGAGGGCATATGTTGAATTTGGTTGCTGGAGACGGTGCCGTTGACCGAGGCGGTCTCCGTATCCATTAGTGGAGTCGAATCGCCGCTCACCGTGATGCTTTCGGTGACCTGGCCGACTTCAAGCTGGATATTCAACGCGTTTGCTTGTTCCGCGATGAGCCCTACATTCTCGAGGGCCTTCTTCTTGAAGCCCGTCTTCTCGACGGTGAGGGAATATCTGCTGGGAGAAAGAGCGTTGAAGTTGTAAACGCCGCTATCGTTGGTCGTTGCGGTCAGTGTCTGGTTGGTTTCCCGGTTCGTTAGTGTCAGTGTTGCTCCGGAGACAGTGGCCCCGTCCGGGTCGGTCACCACTCCTTGAATCGAAGCCCGGTATTGCGCGTAAGTCGGGAGAGCGCAGAACAAGAGTATAAGAATGAGAAGAGTCTTCAAGCGCATGGCGTCACCTCAAGATCGATCTTTGTAAATATTGGAAAAATAAATTCAGTAAATCGATTTACCGCACCCCTGCCGAGCATGAGACACCCGGCCGAGCAGCGGTGTCAAGCGGAATATGCGAGATGCTCGCAACGCGTCGTACTAGAACCGGCCCATAATAAATCGATTTTTCCCACACCTGGTACACCACGACGTTTAAGAAAAATTTCGCCTTACCGCTTGCCGTCGCAACTTCCGTTGTGCCACACTACGCCCGCTATCACCCCATGCGCCGGTCGAAAACGGTTGCGCCTTCTCCGCCGCGCGGAATCACCTCCGCGCTATCGGTCAGCCAGAAATTCCTGGCGGAGCATCTCGGGCTCTCGCCTGCCACGGTGTCCCTCGTCATTAATCGCTCTCCTGCCGCAAAATCAATTCCGCATCGCACCCAGGAGCGCATCCGGCGCGCGGCCCGGGAGCTAAACTACCGCCCGAATTTCATGGCCCGGTCGCTCCGGGCTCAGCGCAGCTTCACCATCGGCGTGATAGTGCCGGAAATCAGCGAGGGGTATGCGGCGCTGGTAATGTCTGGAATTGAAGACCATCTGTTGGAGGAAGGTTATTTTTATTTTGTGGTCAGTCACCGGCACAGGCCAGATTTAATCGAGGAGTATCCTCGTCTCCTCCAGCAACGAGCGGTCGAGGGCTTGATCGCGGTGGACACGGTGTGCCGTAAAGGCGTGCCAATACCAGTTGTTGCTGTGTCCGGACATCGTGAAGTGGAAGGCGTGACAAACATCAAGCTGGATCACGCGCGCGCCGCGAAGCTGGCGATTGAACATCTTGCGGAGCTTGGACATCGCAGAATTGCGATTATTAAGGGGCAAGAGTTCAGCTCGGATACGGAGATTCGCTGGGCGGCAATGCGCGGGGCCGCAAAGAACGCCGGCGTTGAGATCAACCAGAGGCTGGTGGGACAACTCGAAGGCGAATCGTCGTCACCTGAGCTGGGCTATCAAGTGACGCGAAAACTCATGAAAACGGGAGAAGCATTCACGGCGCTGATTGCCTTCAATGACGTATCCGCAATTGGAGCGATACGCGCGCTGCGTGAAGCGGGCAGGCGAGTGCCGGAAGACGTTTCGGTTGTGGGCTTCGACGATATCCAGAGCGCAGCATTTCAGAATCCGGCGCTGACAACAGTGCGGCAGCCGTTGCGGCAAATGGGTGTGATCGCAGCGGAGATCCTGCTGAGACGCATCAATGCGCCGGCGAGAGCACCCTATGCAAGTGCGATCACCGTCAAGCCGGAATTGATTGTGCGCGAGAGTACGGCAAGCGTGAAACGCTAGGAAAAGCGGGAGCACTACTAACCGAAACTATTGACTCCATCGCCTGCGAGCAGAACCTATTCAGGCAGCGCAGCAGGAGCTTGACAAGGGTCGGCGATTTGCGGAGAATCTAGGAAGGCGAACAAAAAGCGAAATACTCCCGTCCCTCGCCGCTCGCCCTAAACTCCCATGGCTGCCAGTTCACTCGCTACCCTTCGCTCCAAAATTGAATCCGATTTGCGCGGGCGGGTGGCTTCGCCTTTTGCGTACCGGGATCGCAATGCGTTCGAACTGGTTTCCACCGGTGTGCCGGAAATGGATGCCTTGGTGGGCGGATTGCCGCGCGGGGCAATGACGGAAATTTGCGGGGCAGCGTGTTCGGGGCGGACGAGCTTGCAGCTTTCGGCTTTGGCTTCGCGAACGGCGGAGGGAGAAGCGTGCGCGCTGGTGGACGCGCGGGACAGCTTCGATCCGCTGACGGGGAATGCGGCGGGAATTGCGCTCGGAAAATTGCTTTGGGTGCGTTGCCAGAATATCGAGCAGGCGCTGCGCGCCACAGATTTGCTGATCCAGGCAGGCGGGTTCGGAATGGTGGCGGTGGATCTGAGCGATGTGCCGGCGCGCACGGTCCGTCAGGTGCCGCTGAATGCCTGGTTCCGGTTTCGGCGGGCGGTAGAAGATACGCCGACGATTTTGCTGCTGCTGGAGCAGGAGCCGCATGCAAAGACGTGCGCGTCGTTGGTGATGCGATTGGAGGCGGGAGAAGCGCGGTGGACACAGGCGGCAGTGAGTTGCTATCCGTTTGCGAAGTTGCTTCGAGGATTTTCGGTGAGCGGGGACGTGGTGCGGTCGCGGGTGCAAATGCCGGAGCAGCGTATGGTTAACATTCGAGAGGGAGCACAGCCAAAAATGGCTGTGCCACGTGGAGTTTTTGAGACGGGAACGATTTGGAGCAGGTAGTTCGGCTTCAGTTTCATTCCTTCGAACTTTCCCAAACTCCAGCATGTACTAGATATTGTCATCCTGAGGTCCCGGCGCCTTTCAGCCGGGCCGAAGGATCTCAACCGTAAGAGCTAGCTTCGACTTTCTCTCGTGGCGCTCCTTACGCTCCTACAACGTTTCCAAACGCTGTGGAATGGTTATGGGATTTGCTTGCGTTTATATTCCGGATTTTTTGGTGCAAGCGGTGGTGCGCAGCCAGCCGTCGCTGGGGGAGCGCGCGCTGGCCCCGCTGGCCCCGCTGGCCCCACTGGCATTGATCAGCGGCGCGCCTCCGCTGTGGAGCGTGGTGGCGGCGAATGCGGCGGCGTTCGAAGCGGGCATTCAGTTGGGGATGACCAAGGCGCAGGTGGCACAGTTTGGGACTGTGCAGATTTGCATGCGCTCCGAAGCGCAGGAGCAGGCCGCGCATGCGGCTTTGTTGGATGTGGCGTGGAGCGTCTCGCCGCGAGTGGAAGACACGGCGCCGGACACGGTCGTTCTCGATCTCGAGGGGCTGAGCGCTTTATTCGGCGCTGACGACAACATTGCGCGGGAATTGGCGCGGCGGGTGGCCGCGATTGGCCTGGCGGCGCGTGTTGCGGTCGCCGCGAATATGGAAGTAGCGATTCACGCGGCGCGCGGTTTCCCGGGAATCACAATCATTCCTGAAGATGAAGAACGCCGGCGTCTGGGCGCTTTGCCGGTTGGCGTTCTTACTACCGAAATAGAAACTCTGGAAATTCTAGAGCGTTGGGGAGTTGCGACGCTGCAGGCGTTAGCGGCGCTGCCGGTCTTGCAGCTTTCGGAACGATTAGGACAAGAAGGCGTGCGGTTGAGCGAATTGGCGCGCGGGATAAGGCAGCGTGCGTTGGTGCTTGCGCAAGCGTCGTCCATTTTCGCGGAAGAGCTGGAACTGGATGATGCGGTGGAAGAGCTGGAGCCGCTGTCATTTTTACTAGGGCGGTTGCTGGACCAGCTTTGCGCGCGGCTGGAGGCGCGGGCCCTGGCGGTGCGCGCCGTGCGGGTTCGATTCGAATTGCAGCCTTCGTTTGAAAAAGATTTCCAGGCGTTGCAGGAAGAGTTGCGAAGAAAACCGGAAGTGAAGCAGTACGAGAAAGTGCTGACGCTGCCGGTGCCGATGCGCAGCGCAAAGACGCTGCTGAAATTGCTGCGCCTGCAATTGCAAGGCGATCCACCCGCGGCGCCGATCCAGAAAATTTACATGACCGCGGATGCGGCAGCGCCGCGCGTGGCGCAGAACGGATTGTTTGTGCCCTGCGGGCCGGATCCGGAGAAGCTGGAAGTGACCATTGCGCGGCTGGGGAAGTTGGTGGGGGAAGGGAATTTGGGTTGCGCGGAATTAGTGGATAGCCATCGGCCGGAGAGTTTTCGGATGAACCGGTTTGTTGTTGCGAGTGAGCAAAACAAGCAGCGCGGAAACGGCGAGCGGAACGTTAGAGAAAATTCCGAACCACGCAGGGTTGTGACAGGGCTTCGCGTGGTGCGGCCGGCACAGACTGTGCGCGTGGAGCTGCGGGACGAGCAGCCGGTGCGAGTGTATCTGCGGGGAATGCGCGGGGAAGTCGTGGCGGCTTCTGGACCGTGGCGCAGTTCGGGGGAATGGTGGCAGGAAGATGCCTGGCAGCAGGAGGAATGGGATTTGGCGATTGCGTTTCCAGCGGTGCGCAAAGAAGGCGAGCAGAAGCGCGGCGAAGGGATGCATACGGGGCTTTATCGGATTTATTACGATGCGCTGCGGCAGGGGTGGTTTGTGCGCGGGGAGTACGACTGATGTACACGGAACTTCACGCGCGCTCGGCGTTCAGTTTTCTGGAAGGGGCTTCCGTGCCGGAAGAGATGGCCACGGCTTGCGCGCGCCAGGGGATGTCCGCGATGGCGGTGCTGGACCGCGACGGCGTTTACGGCGCGCCGCGATTTTATCTGGCAGCGAAAAAAAGTTCCGTGAAGGCGCATATCGGAGCGGAGGCTACTTCCGCGTGGGGCTGGCGGTACCCGCTGTTGGTGGAATCGCGCGAGGGCTACCAGAATTTGTGCCGGCTGATTACGCGAATGAAATTGCGGGCGCGCAAGGGCGAAGGGCACGTCGAGAGGGAAGAACTTGCAGACCTGCATGCAGGTTTGATTTGCCTTACAGGCGGAGAAGAAGGGCCGCTGGCTGCAGCTTTGCAGCAAGGGGGTGTTGCGCAGGGAACTGAATGCGTGCGGCAGCTTTGCGATTTGTTTGGGCGCAAGAATGTTTACGTGGAGCTGCAGCGGCATTATGGGCGCGAAGAAGAGGCGCGCAATCAGGCGGCGGTGGAGATTGCGCGGAAATTGTCTTTGCCGCTGCTGGCAACAAATGGGGTTTGCCACGCAACACCGGATGAGCGCGAGTTGCTCGATGTGTTTACCTGCATTCGGCATCACCGCGTGCTGGCCACTGCGGGGCGGCTGCTGTGCCGCAATTCGGAGCGGCATCTGAAATCCCCGGCGGAGATGGAGCGATTATTCGCGGATTTGCCGGAGGCGATTGCGAATACACAGAAGCTTTCCTCGCGTCTGGAATTTGCTTTGAACGATTTGGGATATGAGTTTCCGAAGTATCCGGTGCCGGAAGGAAGCTCGCAGATGCAGTTTTTGCGGGAGCGGACATACGAAGGAGTGATTTCGCGTTATGGCTCGGAGAATGAGAAGGTCCGCAAGCAAATCGACCGTGAGCTGGCACTGATCGAGAAGCTCGATCTGCCGGGATACTTTCTGATCGTTTGGGACATTGTGCGTTTTTGCCGGGAGAAAAACATTTTGGTGCAGGGGCGCGGGTCGGCGGCAAACAGCGCGGTGTGCTACGCGCTGGGGATCACGGCGGTGGATCCGGTGGGCATGGAGCTGCTGTTCGAGCGATTTCTTTCGGAGGAGCGCGGCGAATGGCCGGACATTGATTTGGATTTGCCGAGCGGGGATCAGCGCGAGCGCGCGATCCAGTATGTGTACGAACGGTACGGAAAACTGGGCGCGGCGATGACCGCGAACGTGATTTCCTATCGCGGGCGTTCCGCTGCGCGAGAGATCGGGAAAGCGCTGTCATTCGATCCGGAAACGCTGGGGCGGCTCGCGAGTCTTGTCGGCGCATGGGAATACAAAGATGAGCACGACACGTTCGAGCGCCATTTCCATGACGCTGGCTTCGATATTAAGCATCCGAAGATTCGCAAGTTTTTTGAGTTGTGCGTGAAGGTGCAGGATTTGCCGCGGCATTTGGGGCAGCACTCGGGTGGGATGGTGGTGTGCCAGGGGCAGTTGGATGCGGTGGTGCCGCTGGAACCGGCGACGATGCCGGGGCGCGTGGTGGTGCAGTGGGACAAAGAAGATTGCGCGGACATGGGTATCGTAAAAGTGGATTTGCTGGGATTAGGGATGATGGCGGTGCTGGAAGATTCGCTGAAGCTGATCCGGGAGCACAACGCGGAAGAGGTGGACCTGGCGCGCTTGCCCGCGGAGGACGCGGTGGTTTACGAAACGTTGCGAAAAGCCGACACGGTGGGAATGTTTCAGATCGAGAGCCGCGCACAGATGGCTTGTTTGCCGCGGCTGCGGCCGGTGAAGTTTTACGACATCGTGGTGCAGGTGGCGATTATCCGGCCGGGACCGATTGTGGGAAAGATGGTGCATCCATATTTGAAACGGCGGCAGGGGCGGGAAGCGCCGGAATGTTTGCATCCTTCGCTGGAGCCAGTGCTGGCGCGCACGCTGGGCGTGCCGTTGTTTCAGGAGCAGTTGCTGCGCATGGCCATGATTGCTTCGGGATTTACGGGCGGGGAAGCGGAGGAGTTGCGGCGCGCGTTCGGATTCAAGCGTTCGGAGAAACGCATGAAGGAAGTGGAAGTGAAGCTGCGGCGCGGGATGGAGAAAAACGGGATTACGGGGAAAGTACAGGACACAATTGTGAAGTCGATTACTTCGTTTGCGCTGTATGGATTTCCGGAGTCGCACGCGGCGAGCTTTGCGCTGCTGGCGTATGCCAGCGCGTATTTGAAATGTCATCACCTGGCGGCGTTCACGGCGGCGATTTTGAACAACCAGCCGATGGGATTTTATTCGCCGGCGACGCTGGTGAAGGATGCGCAACGGCATGGGCTGCGCGTGCGGGCGATTGATGTGACGTGTTCGGTTTGGCTGTGCACGATCGAGAGGGATGGAGAGAAACTGTGCGTGCGGCTGGGATTGCGGTTTGTGAAAGGACTGCGCGAGGAAGTGGGGCAGGAGATTGTGCGCGAGCGCGGCGTTGGCGCGTTTCGCTCGATTGATGATTTGAAGCTGCGCGTGCCGGGGCTGCAGAAATCGGAATTGACAGCGCTGGCGGAAATAGGGGCGCTGAATTTTGTGGGTAGCAAAGCTGGGTTTCACCGGCGGGATGCGCTTTGGCAGATTGAGCGCGCTTCGCGGCGGGCGGGGCCGCTGCTGGAGGAATGCGAGGAATCGGAAGCGCTGATCGCGGAAGAGGAGAGCGGTGATTCTTCGGTTGCAAAATATTCTCCTCTGGAGCCGATGACGCCGGAGGCGCGGCTGATTTCGGATTTTCGCAATACGGGGATGACGGTGGGGCCGCATCCGATGAGCTACCACCGGGAGGATTTGCGGAGGCAGGGAATTTTGTCGGCGCGGGATTTGCTTCGCGTGGCGAATGGGACGAAGGTGCGCGTGGCGGGAGCGGTGATTGCGCGGCAGAGGCCGGGGACGGCGAAGGGATTTGTGTTTTTGAGTTTGGAGGATGAGACGGGGATTGCGAATGCGATTATTACGCCGCAGATATTTCAGGAGAATCACATTGTGGTGGTGAACCAAAACTTTTTGCTGATTGAGGGGAGATTGCAGAATCAGGACAATGTGATTTCCGTGAAGGCGGAGCGGGTGCGGGCGTTGGGGATTACGCGGGCGGAGACGAGTTCGCATGATTTTCATTGAGGGCTTCACGCCTGCGGCGGCGCTGATTGCCGTGATGAGGTGCACGATGCCTCTTGCGGCTGCGATGTTGGTGATGCTTTTGCCTCAAAAGCGGCGGCAAGACCGCCGCACTCCAAATTACGTCAGCCAGTCGAGGAGTTTGTACCAGAGGCCGGCGGCGGGGAGGAACCAGGGGCGGCCGTTGTAGAGATTGAGGGGGGCGCCGGGGAAGGGAATCGAGGAAAAAGGATTTTCGTCGCGGCCGGTGAGAATCGATTGCGCGATTTTGTCGCCGAGGTAGGTGGACATGCCTACGCCGTGGCCTGCGTAGCCGAGGGAGAAGTGCAGGCCGTCGAGCTGGCCGGCGTGGGGCATGATGTCGAAGGCGAAATCGAGGGTGCCGCCCCAGACGTAATCGATTTTGGCTTCGCGCAATTGCGGGTAAACGGTGAGCATGCCACGGCGAAGAATTTCGGCGCTGCGGCGGATGGTGCTGCTGGTTTCCGGGAAAAACGCGGCGCGTCCGCCGAAGAGCATGCGGCGGTCGGGGGTCAGGCGGTAGTAGTACAGATAATTCTTGGAGTCGTAGATCATGCGATTGCGAGGGCTTAATTCGGCGGCAAGTTTTTCCGGCAGAGCTTCGGTGACGATGATGTACGAGCCGATGGGGATAATTTTCTTTTGCAGGGCGGGAGTGACGCGGCTGGTGTAGCCGCTGGTGGCGACGAAAACGTTTTTTGCGCGAAGCGTTCCGCGTGCGGTTGCGATTTTCCATCCTTGCGCGCCTTCGCGCTGGATTTCATCGACATGCGAATGCTCGAAAATGACGGCTCCGGCGCGTTCGGCGGCGCGGGCGAGGCCGGCGACGAAGCGGGCGGGGTTTACGCCGGCGCTGGAAGCGTCGACGAGGCCGCCGTGGTAAATCTGCGAACCGATCTCGGATTGCAGTTGGTTTTTCGGGATGAGGCGCTGTTGATGGCCGAAATGACGCGCCGTTTCTTCGGCGCTGCGACCGAAATCGTCGAAGTGTTTTGGTTTGCAGGCGACTTCGAGATGGCCGGTGCGCGAGAAATCGCAGGTGATATTTTCTTCGCGGACTAATTGTTCAACGAAATCGATCGAGGCGAGAGAAGCGGCGTACATGCGCGCGGTGGCATCCTTGCCGTAGCGCGAGATGAGCTTGGCGGCGGGGAGCTTCAGTCCGGTGAGGACCATGCCGCCGTTGCGGGAGCTGGCGCCCCAGCCGATGGTTTGGGACTCAAGAACCGCGACGGATCCGCCGCCGCGGGCGAGGGAGCGAGCGGCGGAGAGGCCGGTGAAGCCTGCGCCGATTACGCCGACGTCGACGCGCTGGGGGAATTCACGCGGAGCGGGCGCGGGGATTTCGATCGTGTCGAGCCAGAAGGTTTTTTCTCGCATGGAAGATTCGGTGCGAATATGCCGAGCCACTGTAGCAGAGACTGCGGCCGAAAATCCTCAGGCGCGAAGGCTGGGACTAATGCGAATTGCCGTCCCTCCGGGACTCTGGCCTTTATTGTTGCATTCACCCAGCACTAGCCTGCTGGGCTAAATTCTTCGACGTCCCTCTGGGACTCCATGGGCAATCCTCGCTGCGCTCGGACCTGGGTCGCGCTAAAGCGCAGCCCCTACAACAGCGGCGCTGAAGCGCGCCTGCAACAGGAGAAGATGGCGAGGTAACTCGCCGCTACAAAGGCTCGGAGCCCGCTTCGGAAGGCGGGCGCTACAAGAACGGAGAAAAGGCCGCAGGGCTCCGCGGACTCCGCCCTGCGCTACAGGGGTGGCGCTCATCTTGTTGGTGCTAGAGTGCACGGCGGCGCGACCACTGCGAAACTGCAAAGGCTAACGGCCCTAACAGGATGGCGGCTGGGGCGGAAAGCAGGACCAGGCGGTCGCCGCGGTGGACGCTGTCGGCTACGCTGCCGGCTGTCGCCAGGACGCCGAGCAGGACTGGCGCGGCTACGGCGTAGAGCAGGCCTTTGCTTCCACCGGGGATTACGAAGGGGCGCGGCATTTCTGGCTTGAGCCGGCGGAGCTTCCAGGCGGAGAGTACGGTCATCACGGAGGTGGCCACGCGGAGCCAGGCGTAGACGGCGATGAGCTGCGTCAGCGTGAACATCGCGAAGGCCGCGTAGATGGCGCCAGAAACGATGATCGCAAGTGCGGGTGTGCCGAAGCGGGGATGGATGCGAGTGAGAAAGGGCGGGAGAAATTTGTCTTCGGCCATGGCGAACGGCATGCGGGTGGTGGCTAGAACCGTGCTGTTAAGCAGCGCCACGTTGGCGACCATGGCGGCGAGCGCGACCCACGCGCCGAGGAGCGGGCCGCCGATGAGCTTGGCCGCTACGGAGAAATAGTCGCCGTGCCATTGCTGCCAGTTGTCGAGCGCGGCGAGGGAGGCGAAGGTGGGGAGGAAATAGGTGGCGATGGAGAGAGGGACGACGAAGGCGAGGGCGCGGGGGAAGGTCCGGCGGGGATTGTCGACCTCTTCGGCGACGGTGGAGAGCTGCTCGTAGCCGGAATAGAGCCAGACGCCGAGGGCGAGTCCTACGCCGAAGACCTGGAAGACGGGTTTGTGCGGGGGAACAACCGGGATGAAGGGATTGTGGTTCCACTGCGCGAGGCCCATCACGGTCATGACGGCGATGGGGACGAGGACGAAAATTTCGAGCAGCGTGGAAATGCGGCCGACCATCTGGATGCCGCGCACGTTGATGTAGGTGATGGCGGCGATCAGCGCGGCGGCTACGAGGTAATGATTGCGTCCGGTGAGCTGCGGGAAATAGAAGCCGAGATAGTCGGCGAAGAGGACGGCATAGGCGCTGCCGAGGAGGAACGAGGCGGTCCAGTTCCACCAGCCGGCGAGGAAGCCCCAGAAATCGCCGAAGGCGGCGCGCACCCAGCGATAGAAGCCGCCTTGCACGGGCATGGCGGTGGTGAGTTCGGCGGCGACGAGGGAGATGGGGATGCACCAGAAGAAGGGAATGAGCAGGTGATAGAGCAAAGTCATGCCCGGACCGGAGTTGCTGACTTGCTCTTCGAGGCCGAAGGGCCCGCCGGTGGTGTAGGAATACATGACGAAGACGAAATAGAGAAGGGTGGCTTTGCGGACGGCGGGCTTCGGCGGACTTGGATGCGTAGTCATTGCGATCTAAGTAGGCAGCAGTCTACCTTTGTCGGGGCCCCCCCTCCCCCGTTTTTTCACAAGTGTTCATTCTAAAGGTAGTTAAAGTGCTTTGTTTTGATACACTTTTGCAAGTGTTCATTCTAAAGGTAGTTAGCGAGGGTTGGATTCGGTCCTAATCGGGGTGGGAGATGCGTCCGATGGCGTCGCGGAAGTAGGCGCTGTAACCGGCTCCGGTTCTGGCGTCGGCGAGGCCTCATCGTCGGCATCGGCATCGGCATCGGCATCAGCATCGGAATCCGCATCGGCATCGGGTGAGGTGTGATTGGCAGACTGTTCGTGGGAGGTGCGGATGGTTTTGCGCCAGGAATCGGTGCCGTAGGCGTTGATGTATTCGTCCTGGGCGAGGTGCAGGTTTTGGACGAGGGTTTGGCCGAGATAGGCGAGGGTGGAGGCGGTTTTGGGTTTTATTTGACCTTGGGCGACAGCGGAGAAGAGGCGTCCGAGGGCGGAGCTGAGATCGCAGGCGGACACGAAGCTGCCGGAAAGGTGATAGGCGATATCTTTGCCGGCTTGCTGGCCAGCGAGGGCTTGTGCTTCTTTGCGGGCGTGGAAAGCACACAGATACGGATTGCCGGCCTGCCGGGGAATGCGGCAGTAGCGGCCGTCAACAAACATGAAGGAACACAAAGAGGAACGGTCCTTGGAGTGATTGGTGGACATGGAAGTCTCCAGAAAGAAAGATTAGATTTTGGGATTTTGTGGGAGCCTCGCGGAAGCGAGGCGCACTTCTGAACAGAAGCAGTCTACCAAAGGTATGATTACCGTGTTAATAGAAATTTCGGTGCTTCCGTTTCCGACTACGTAACTTGTCGGGACTTAGCCAGCATTCTGCCGCCTGATGCCATGGGTCGAAGCGGCGAGTAGCATACATTTGAGAATATGAAACGGGTGGTCATCTTAGGTCGTGGGGCGTCCGGCAAATCTACGCTCGCAGCGCGCTTAGGCGAGATCACGGGACTCCCGGTGATAGAGCTGGACAAGGCTTTCTGGGGGCCAGGACTTGTCGCAACACCTCGAGATCAATGGGTGGTCTTCCAAGAGAGGATTGTCGCGGAAGAGAGATGGATCATAGATGGTGACCTAGGGGCGTATGACGTAGTGGAGGTCCGGCTACGCGCGGCGGACACGATCATCTTGTTGGACTTCTCGCTCGCCCGCTGTGCTTGGCGGACGATACGACGATCGCGGGAGCGTGCTGACTTCTGGCGCTGGCTCTTGGCGTATCGTTGGCAAAGCCGTCCGATTCTGATGGAGGCGATCTCCAGCTACGCGGCCGATGCTGATCTCCACGTAATGCGTAGCCCTGCAGCGCTCCGACAGTTCGTCGCGGAGGTGGCTCGCGGAAAGCCTCAGGCCTAAAAGGCAGGCCTGAGCTGCAGGTCGCGGCGCTATGCGCCAGGGCAGGCGGCCCGCATTTTAGGCCGGGGACCGGGGCTAAAGCCCACTCGCATAGAGCCGAGAGTTCCACGCCGTCCCTCCGGGACTCAGCAGAGTTTTCGTTGCGCCGTTCCCAGCACTGTCGTGCTGGGCTAAATTCTTCGGCGTCCCTCTGGGACTTAGTTGGCGACGGTGAGTTCGATGGTGGAGGTGGCGGGTAGGCGGGAACCGGCTAGCGGGGACTGGTCGATCACGGAGCCGTGGGGCCATTGTGGGGCGGAGAGGTAATTTACTTTGCGGCGAAGGCCCGCGGCATCGAGGCGGCGCTGGGCGTCGGATTCGGTCATGCCGACGAAATGGGGCATGACGTAGGCGGCTTCGCGTGCGCCTTGCGAAACGAGGACATCGACGCGCGGGGTGGTGGCGCCAGCGCGGGGCCGCGGCGTCTGGATGACCACTTCGTCGGCGGGTTTTTCGGGCATGGTGACGGCGGAGACTTCGCCGACTTGCAGGCCGGCGCGGAGGAGTTCGATGCGCGAGGCGCGGAGCGAATTGCCTTCGAGCAGCGGAATTTGCAGTTGGCGCTGGCCGAGGCTGAGGACCACGTGGGCTTGCTGTGATTCTTTCATCAGCAGGCCGGCGGGCGGAGTCTGGCGCACGACGACGTTGATGGGCAGCTCGCTGTAGACGCGGTCGGCTACGCGCAGGACGAGGCCGCGCGAGCGGAGCATGCTCGTGGCCTCGACGACGCTTTTGCCGGTGAGGTTGGGCATGGTGACTTCGCGGCCGTGAATGGCGATACGCATGGCGGTGATGGCGCTGAGGAATGCGGCGGACGCGAGGATGAAGACGAGGAGGGCCATTTGGCCGAGTTCTTCGAGGCGCTTGCGGAGATTGAGGGATGGCTCGGGCGAGGACGCGTCGATCGGACCGAGAGCGGTGTTGTTAGGCATGGGAGGAGAAAGGCAAAGGATTTAACACAGAGGGCACAGAGGTCGCACAGAGATCACCGAGAAAAGCGGCGACGCGCAGACGGGGTTGCGAATGTGGACGTTGAGATCCTTCGGCCCGGCTGAAATGCGCCGGGACCTCAGGATGACAACGTTCCCCAATCGTGGTCATTTTTTCTCCAGGGGCGGAGGCGGATAATCCGGGAGCTTGTCCTTGCTGGTGTCGGCGCGCTTTACTTCGAGCTCGTCGAAGAGCAGCGAGGGGCTGATGACTGTGGTGGCGATGCCGCCAGCGCGATTGCTGACCAACGGATCGTTGCCGACGGCGATTAAGTCGCTGCGCAGAGCGCGGACGTCCAGCTCGCTGAAGACGGCGCCGCGGACGAGCTCTTCGTGGCCGTCGGGGTAAACGCGATACAGGAGGCGCGGCGAATTGCCGGGGCCGAGCGTTTCCACGCGGTAGCCGTACGGCTTGCCCTGATCGGTGATCATCTGGATGACGCGCTTCTTCAATGCGTCGGGAGACTGCGCTTCCTTGCTCTTGAGCAGAAGGACGCCGAGATTGGGCGCGGGATACGTCCCGGTGCCGGCGCGACCGTGGCCGTTGGACGCGGGGAAATCGCGGATGGGCTGGCGGCCGACGAGATAGTTGATGAGCGTGCCATCGTCGACGAGGGTCACGGGCTGTGCTTTTACACCGTCGTCGTCAACTTCATAGGTGCCGACGAGGCTCTTGCCTTGAAAATCGCGCAAGGTCGGATCGTCGACCACGCTGAGGAAATTGGGCAGCACGCGCGTCTTGAAACTGGTGGCAAAGGCACCGACGGTGCGATTGGGCCTGCCGAGTTGCGGCTTGCGGCCCAGGACGTTGGTGCCCACCAGCGAGGCGACGACGTCGTCCGCGGCGTCCGGCGCGAACAGTACCGGACCACGATATTCCTCTTCGACGATGGGCGCTTGGCGGAGGGCGACGAGCGTGTCCAGGGTCTTGCGAGCGTCGGCAAGCAAAGCATCACGCGTCGGAAGCTCCTCGGCTTTGGCCACCATCCAGAAGGGATTGCGCGTGAGGCGCATACCGTCCGCGGCTTGCGCGGAGCTATTGAGCGTGATGTTGTAGGTTTTCCGACCGGAACGCGTAACGGTGCCCTCCGAATTCACGAGGTACTCGTTGACCGCGGAAAAATGCGCGGAGGCGCTCACGGACTGCACGTCAGGATACTGGCGGTAGAGATTGGTGACGTCTTCGAGAGTTTTTTTCCAGGCGGGAGCGTCGACTTGCAAGGTAACCGTGGGTTCCACAGCGGCCACTACCGGAGCCTTGGCGAAATCATCGACCGGATTTGTTTCGGCGCTGAACTGCTTCAACGCGGCTTGTTTCTCGGTGAGGGCTTGGCCGGCGGCTTTGTAGGCATCGTCGGTAGCGAGCCAAATCTGGTGGCGCAGGGCGATGGGATCGTTGTCGAGCGGGAGAATATTGGTTTCGCCCATGCCCTGGTTGTAGTAGCTGTCCTGCTTGTAATCGCCAATACGCACGACGACGCGGATAATGCGATAGCGGACGCGCTGGCTTTCGCGCACGGCGCCGAAAGCAGCTTCCACCTGGTATTCGTCGACATCGTTCACGCGATACTCGATGTAGTACGGCGGGCCTACCTGATCCATCTTCAACTGCGCCTTCGAGCGATCCAGTTCGGTCAGCAAAGCTTCGAGCAGCGTGTCACCGCCGGTGGCAGCGCGGGCCACGGCGAGCGGATTATCGGCTGGCGTTTTCGTGGCATCGTCCGGCGCGGCGCTGTGCCTGGCAGCGTACAGCGAAGTGCCGCCGGAAACGAGAAGAGTTGCAAGTGTGAAGGCGAACGTGGCGCGGGCGATTTTCACGGCTTCACCTCGGTCTTGGATGCCGCTCCCTGCGCGGTGGTCAATGTGTTTTCAAACCCGGGAGGAGGCAAGATGGGCGGACGCTCGTGGGAATGCGCGCGCTTTTGCACTTCCATTTCCGAGAAGAGCATGGCGGGGGCCACCGCGGCGACTGGTACGCTGCCGCTTTCCGCGCCGCAGACGCCGTTGAAGACGTGCTGCTGGTCGCCGGTGGTCATGATGCGGGTAAGCGCAGCAAGCGGAGTGCCGACGATATCGACGCCACGCACCAGTTCATCGGGGCGTCCATCGGCGTAAATGCGATAGACGACCACGGGCAGGACCTGGAAGGCTTGTGGAAGCTGGCGGGTGGTAAGCGTGAAGCCGCCTTGAATGTCGTCAAAGTAGAGGCCGTACGGTTTGCCCTGACGCTTTACTTCGTCGATCAGCTTCTGGCGGAGCTGCGCCTCGGGAACGGTTTGCGTGGAGGTGACGATGAGATTCCCCTGGCGGCCGGTGGGCATGAGCCCGGGCTGATTGCGGCCGTGGCCATTCGAGACGCCGAAATTCTTGATGGGCATGCGCGACATCAGAAAATTCTTGAGCACGCCATTCTGGATGACTTCGACGCGCTGCGCCGGCGAGCCTTCGTTGTCGAATTCGTAGGAGCCGGCGAGCTTGACGCCCGCGAGCTCGTGAATCGTGGGATCGTCGGCGACGCTGAGAAATTTCGGCAGCACTTCCTGATCGATCTTCTTGGTGAAGGTTTGCCCCTCATCTTCATCGCGCTGGCGATGACCTTCGAGGCGATGGCCGAGCACTTCGTGAAAGAAAACAGCAGCGGCACGTCCGCTGAGAAGCGCCGGACCGTCGTAAGGCTCGGCGACGGGCGCCTTGCGCAAATCCTTCAGGTCCGCGGCCATCTTGTCAATCTTGGCGGTGAGATCGGCTTCGCTGGGAAGGCCGGCGGCGGCAGGGGCTTGAAACGTTTCGACGCGAATCAACTCCATACCGTCATCGGCACGGGTCTCCGCTTCCATGATCAGACGCGAGCTGGCGCTCGGTGAGGCGATGGCCGCGCCTTCGCTGGAAACCAGGCGCGAAGTGGAATCTTGCACTTGCAGGACGACGGTCGCGAAATACACTCCGGGATACTTGCGGAACGCTCCAGAGAGGCGTCGAATCTCGCCCTCCCACGCGGCACGATCGAAAGCGTGGGGCTTCAGCGCTTCACCGGTGTGGGTCTGCGGCGCTTCCTTGGAGAAATCGGGAGATTTGTCTTCTTCTTCGGCGCGCACGGCCGTATTGGTCTTGACGTTGAGAAAGGCGGGAGCGGCGCGCTTGTATTCGCGATCGGTGAGCTCCCAGAGGACACGTGAGATGGCGCCGGGGTCGTCGCCGAGCGGAAGCGAGCCGGAAGTCATGCCGCTGGCGCGGCTCTGGCCGTGCGTATTGTCCAGCGCGGGTGAGCCGACGCGCATGACGACGTCCGCCTGGCGACGCTGCAGGGCAGCGTCCGTGAGCAAACTGCCGTAGGCGCCGACCAGCACGACGATGTCCTGATCATTGACCGTGTAACTCAGAAAATACGGCGCCGGATCCGTTTTCGAGAGAGAGCCGCTGGCGCGAGAGAGCTCGCCCTGCATCACCTTCAGAATGGGATCGCCGGCGTTTGCAGAGGGAGTGCTTGCCGGTGCGGACTTTTCCGCGGGTGCGGCAGACAGAATCGGAGCGAAAGAAAGCTGCAGGGCCATGAGGCTACAAGCGGCAATGCGAAAGAACTCCCGCGCAGGGATGGGCAACGTCCGCTGGGCTGATAGGAAGCGAATGATTTTCATGAACTGCAGTCTCCCGGTACAGCGATATCTGAAAGGGCTAATGGACCCCTGATGAAGTCGAGCTATTGGAGTGGAACAATAAGAAAGTATGCCCCAGCGTTCCGCGCGGCGCAATTCAAGTGTTGTCGAAGCGTTCCCGTTGAGTCAACCGCGCGCCGTTTGCAAATTCCTCCGCCGAAATTTGCTTGCGTCCCTCTACTTTGACGTGCACGAGGCGCAATAAGGTTGTGTGGCCGCAGGCGATTAAAATCTGGGCGTCTTCCAGGAAAATGGTTCCGGGCGCGCCGACGTTGACCGCGCGCAGGGAAAATGGCTCGCCCCAAAGGTGGCAGCTCTGCCCGCGAAACGAAGTGTATGCACCGGGCCAAGGGGCGAAGCCGCGCATGCGATTGTAGATGTCCTGCGCCGGGCGCTTCCAATCGATGCGGCCGTCTTCCTTTTTCAGCAACGGAGCGTAGGTGGCTTCGCCGTTATTCTGCGGACGAGCAACGAGTTTCCCCGCCGCGAGACCTCGCAAAGTTTCGAGCATACGCGGCGCTCCGGCTTCCGCCATGCTTTCGGTCAACTCCGGCGCGGTCTCCTCCGGAGCAATGTCGATCTCCTCTTGCAGGAGGATGTCGCCGGTGTCCATCCCGGCATCGATGCGCATGGTGGTAACACCCGTTTGTGTCTCTCCGTTGGCAATTGCCCAGTTGATGGGAGCGGCGCCGCGATATTTGGGAAGCAGCGAAGCATGCAGATTGATCCAGCCGAGCCGGGGAATGCTCAACAAAGCGGCGGGAATGATTTGTCCGTAGGCAATGATGACGATGCAGTCCGGCGCAAGACGCTGCAGGAGATCGCGCGCTTCGGGCGAGCGAATTTTTTCCGGCTGATGCACGGAGACATTTGCCGCAATGGCTGCTTCTTTTACCGGAGAAGCGGAGATTTCGTGGCCGCGGCCGCGCGGGCGGTCGGGTTGCGTGATCACCGCGGCGATTTCGATATCGGGTTGCGCGAGAAGGCGAATGAACGTCGGCACGGCGAAATGCGGGGTGCCGCAGAAGAGGATGCGCATGGGTCAGCCCGGCGGGGACGCTACCACTCGCCTTGTTTCCTAAGCTTCTTGATTTTGCGTTTTATGAGGTCGCGCTTCAGCATGCTCAGATGCTGGATGAAGAGAATGCCGTTGAGGTGATCGATTTCATGGCAGAAAGCGCGGGCCAGCAGGTCCTCGCCGCGAATTTCAAAGGATTCGCCCTTGGCGTTTTGCGCTTTGATAGTGACAAATTGCGGGCGCAGGACGTAGCCGCGGAAGCCGGGAATGGAGAGGCAGCCTTCTTCTTCGCGCTTTTCTCCCTCGGCGTGAATGATTTCCGGGTTGGCGAGAACGATTTTTGCTTCCGGGTTTTTCCCGGCGGCCACGTCGACCACGGCGATGCGCAGGTTCAAGCCGATTTGCGGGGCAGCGAGCCCCACGCCTTGCGCCGCATACATGGAGGCAAACATATCTTCGGCAAGCTGCTCGAGGTCCGCGTCGAATTTCTTCACGGGGGTGGTCGGCTTTTCGAGGATGGGATCGCCGTACTTGACGATGGGGTAGATCTTGCGCGCGGCAGAGACCGTACCCGGCGAGGCGGCCTGCGTGGCTTCAGAACTCGTCGATTTGTCTGGCATAGGCATCGAAATTCCGTCGCATTTCGGCGAGAGAGTCTCCTCCAAATTTTTGCAGAAAAGCATCGGCGAGCACAAGGGCAACCATGGCTTCGCCGGCGACGCCTGCCGCGGGGACGACGCACCAGTCGGAGCGTTCGTAGGCCGCTTTTACCGGTTCCTTGGTGACCATGTCGGCAGTGCCCAGGGCGCGCCGCAGCGTGGAGATGGGCTTCAGGTAGCCGCGAACGATCACGTCTTCGCCGTTGGTGATGCCGCCTTCGAGGCCGCCGGCGCGATTGGAGGAGCGCCGGAAGCGGCGCGCGGACTTATCGTAAGAGATTTCGTCCTGCACTTCGCTTCCGTAGGAGCCGGCAGCGGTGACACCGGCGCCGATTTCGACGCCTTTCACGGCTTGGATGCTCATTACCGCTTGCGCGAGGCGACCGTCAAGCTTTTCGTCCCACTGAGCGTGGCTACCCAGGCCGACCGGAACGTTGTGCGCGACCACCTCGAAAATTCCGCCGACGGTATCGCCCGCTTTGAGCGCGGCGTCGACCTCGGCTTTCATTTTGTCTTGCACGGCGGAATCAACACAGCGCAGCGGGGAATCAAGGTCCGCGTTAAGCGCCAGGATTTCATCCCAACTGGCTTTGCGATCGAGTCTTACGTGGCCGACTTGCACGGTGTGACTGGCGATTTCCGTGCCGAACTGGCGCAGCAGCAGCTTGGCAAAGGCAGCGGCTGCTACACGAGCTGCGGTCTCGCGGGCCGAGGCGCGCTCCAGGATGTAGCGGGCGTCGTGAAAATTGAATTTTTGCGAGCCGGCGAGGTCCGCATGGCCGGGGCGCGGGGCCACGAGCTTCTTGTCATGGTCTGCGAGATCGGGAGAATCCTCGACGGGAAGAGCTTTCTCCCAGTTGGCCCAGTCGCGGTTTTCGATGTGCAGCGCCACGGGAGCGCCGATGGTTTTGCCGTGGCGAACCCCGGCGAAGATCTCCGCGCGGTCCTTTTCGATTTTCTGGCGACCGCCGCGTCCGTAGCCGAGCTGGCGGCGGTGGAGTTCGTGGTTGATGAAGTCCACGTCGATCGGAAGAGAGGCCGGGAGGCCGGAAACGAAGGCCAGCAGCGCCTGTCCATGCGATTCACCGGCAGTGTAAAAGCGCAACATAGGCAATTGGGAACAAGCAGTGTAGCGGCGGTGCGCTTGCGCGTCCAGTGCATGGCGCGACGGCGCTTGACGTGATTGGCGTTGGCGGTTACGCTTCTGGCTTAGTGTTTGTCTTGCAATCGTTTGCGCTTACGTTTGTTAGCGATAGGGAATTGTGGCAGACACTCCTTTCCAGGTAGCGGGTCGGCAAGCCAAACCTGCGGAACGCGTTTCCGCGGGAGAGCTGCTGACCGACGCCTTCAAGCAATTCCTCGCGAATGTTCAGGACTATTCGGAAATGGCCGGGCGCTCGCTTGCGAACCTGGCCAGCGGGCCGCGCTATTTCCAGGACATTCTGGACCAGATGGACGATATCGGCGTGGGTTCGCTGCCCATTGTGTTGATGGCCGGCTTTTTCATCGGAGCGGTGATGGTGTTGCAGACGGGGTCGCAGTTCACGCGATTCGGCCAGACGGCGCTGACCGGGGATGTTGTGGCGCTCGCACTGGTGCGGGAGCTGGGACCTACACTGACAGGTATTCTGGTCGCGGGGCGGTGTTCCTCCGGGATTGCGTCGGAGCTGGGGTCGATGGTGGTGACCGAGCAGGTGGATGCCATGCGCGCGATGGGCACGGATCCGAGCCGCAAGCTGGTCACGCCGCGGGTGCTGGCGGGGGTCTTGATGTTGCCTTTGTTGACCGCGCTGAACGATTTTATTGGCTTGCTCGGCGGATGCGTCGCGTCGGTTTTTACCCTACGCTTAAACGCCGTGGAATTCTGGACGCGTGCGATCAATGCGCTGGATTTTGCGGACGTCATGCAAGGGATGATGAAGCCCTTGGTCTATGGGTTTATTCTCGCGACGGTCGGCTGCTACAAGGGGCTGACCGTGCGCGGCGGCACACAGGGCGTGGGCCGCGCAACCACGCAGGCCGTCGTGGTGGCTTCCGTGATGATCATCGCCGCAGACCTGTTCTTGACCAGACTCTCGTTATATCTCGGAGATAAAATCTTTTGACCCCCCCCTCGCAAGAGCCGCAAACCTCCGCAGTCGTTACTTTTGAGAATGTAAGAATTGGATTCGACGAAGAAGATGTGTTGCGCGGAGTGTCGCTCGAAGTGATGCCGCGTGAGACGCTGGTGCTATTGGGAGAAACCGGAACGGGAAAGACGCTGACATTGAAGTTGGCGGCCGGGCTGCTGCGGCCCACGCAAGGCAAGATCGAAGTGTTGGGCCAGGAAGTGTCCGCGATGAGCGAGCGAGAGTTGCTGCCCTACCGCAGGCAAGTGGGATTTGTATTTCAAGAGGGGGCACTGTTTGACTCGCTTTCCGTCGGGGAGAATGTTGCGTACCAGTTGCGCGAGGATCGGCTGGGCGAAGAGGAGATCGAGCAGCGCGTGCAGGAGGCGCTGCACTTCGTGGAACTGGAGCACACCGGAGATATGCTGCCGTCGGAACTTTCGGGCGGCATGCGGCGGCGCGTCTCGATCGCCCGCGCATTAGCGGCGCGGCCGCCCATCGTGCTGTACGATTCGCCGACCGCGGGGCTCGACCCGGTGACCGCGCAAACGATCATTACGCTGATCCTGCGCCTGCGTGACGTGTTCGGCGTAACGGCCATGCTGGCCACGCATCGATTACAGGATGGATTTGCGCTGGCGAATTTTCGATTCGATCCGGAATCCAAACGCGTAGTGCGCGTTACGGAGAAAGAAAGCTCCGTTCCGGCAACCGGGGGGGACGCCGAGCCGGCCACTCGATTCGTGGTCTATCGCGAAGGACGAGTGTATTTCGAGGGCGGGCCGGAGGAACTGGCGGAATCGAAAGACGCGTATTTGCAGCGGTTTCTTGTGTGAATTTGATAGGCTGTGGGAGCTGAAAAGGTAACAACGGCCAGTCGGATTATCGTGTGGAGCGCAAGAAGAGGACGAGTTCATGCCGCAGCGCAAACAACTGACCTGGACGGAACTGCGCGTCGGCCTATTTGTGCTGGTCGGGCTGTTCGTACTCGCGGTGGGCATCTTTTATGTCACCGGCGCCACTTTTATCGGACCCAAGTATCGGCTGAAGACGTTTTTGCCCGAGGTTTCGGACTTGGCCAATGGGGCGCCGGTACGCGTGGACGGCGTCGAGGTCGGAAACGTGGAGTCCATCCGACTAATGCCGCGCACGCCGGGGCGCGTTCCGGAAAAGAATAAGAACATCGAAGTCGTGATGCGCATCGACCGGAGGTTTCAGGGCGACATCCTGACCGATTCGACGGCCAGCTTGGTCACGGAAGGTTTGCTCGGCAACCGCGTTGTGAACATAACGCGGGGCTTTACCGGTGTGCCGCTCAAGGAAGGGCAGGAAATCACCGGCACCGAGGAAAAGGCCATCAAGGAAGTGGTGGAGCGCAGCGCGGATGTCCTCGCGAATCTGCAGGCGCTTTCCGATGAGGCGAAGGACTTGTTGGCCGGAGTGCAGCATGGGCGCGGAACGCTGGGTAAGTTGCTCACCGACGATCAGGTATACAAAAATCTGAATAGCACTCTCGCGAAGGCGAACCAGGTCGCCACAAATATCCAGGAAGGGCAGGGCACGCTCGGGAAGCTAGTGGCTTCCGACGAGCTGTATGGCAAGGTGAACACCGCGGTCGACAACGTCAACGTCATCATGAGCGATTTGCGCAGCCAGAAAGGCACGCTCGGCAAACTGCTCTACGATCCATCGCTGTATGACGAAGCGAAAAAAGCGCTGAGCAGCGGCAACGCTATGATCAGCGACGTCCGCGAGGGCAAAGGAACCCTCGGCAAACTGGCCACCGACGATGCGCTCTACAATAAGCTGCGAGACACGAGCACCAACCTGGCCAGTGCCACCGCGAAGCTGAACGAAAATACCACCACGGTCGGAAAAATGTTTTCGGACCCGCAGTTATACGACAACCTGAGCGGCCTGACGGGTGACCTGCGCTTGCTGATTGGCGATTTTCGGCAAAATCCCAAGAAATTCCTGCACTTCAAGATCACTGTATTTTGACGCCCTGGCCGGTTTTGCCGGGACGCGCACGCTGTGTTGTAATGGATTTGTAACAAAAACTATATAGGCTCCGAGCCAAGTCGAGACGATTGTGCCTACAAATGTGACCGAACCACAGGATCCGAAAACGGCACCGCGCCCGGAGGCGACGAAATCCACGCTCCCGCAGCCAGGCCGGCCGGTCCCGAGCCGCGCCTATCCCGGAGCGCTGATCGTTGTGGAAGGCACCGACGGTTCGGGCAAGAGTACGCAGCTCTATTTGTTGAAGCGCTGGCTGGAGATCGGCGGTTACCGGCTGCATTTCACGGAGTGGAATTCGTCGCCGCTGGTGAAGTCCGCGACGCGCCGCGGCAAGCAGCGCCGGCTGCTGACGCCAACGACGTTTTCGCTGCTGCACGCCGCGGATTTCGCGGACCGCTGCGAGCGCCAGATCATGCCTCTGCTCCAGGGCGACTACCTGGTACTCGCCGACCGCTACATTTACACGGCGTTTGCGCGCGACGCCTCGCGCGGCTGCCCTCCGCGTTGGCTGCGCAATCTTTATCGTTTCGCGCCCATTCCGGACATCACGTTTTATTTTCGCGCCCCACTGGATATCGCCGTGCACCGCATTCTCAGCGGGCGCCCCAAGTTGAAATATTATGAGGCGGGCATGGACCTGGGACTGTCCTATGATCGCGCCGAAAGTTTCCGCTTGTTCCAGGCGCGCATTCTCGAGGAATACGACAAAATGGTGGACACTGATAATTTCGTGGTCCTCGACGGCACCATTCCGGTCAACAAGCTGCAAAAGCAGATGCGCGACATCGTGGCCTCCAAAATCGATTTGAAGCGCTTTGCGCCTCACGCGGCCGAGGCCGAATAGCCATGTCTGACCAGGAAAAAGAAAAAGAGAAACCAGTAGCGGCCCTAACCGCGACCGCCGACGCCACGTCTGCTCCCGTGACCGGCCCCGCGACGAAGACGCCCACCGACGAAGAAGCCTCGCAATATTTCTACGGCGAAGCGCTAGTCGGCTTCGATCCCAGCGAAGTTACCGGCAGCTTGATTGTCATCGAAGGGATGGACGGCTCCGGCCGCTCGACGCAAATTGCGTTGTTGCAGGAATGGCTGGAGTCCGAAGGTTTTGCCGTGCAGACCAGCGGTCTGCGGCGTTCGAATCTGGTCGGACGCGACATCGACGAACTGCTCGCCAAAAACGCCGTAACCCGGCTGACACTTTCCCTGATGTACGCGACTGACTTTTTCGATCAAGTGGAGCACCGCATCTTGCCGGCGTTGCGTTCCGGCACTGTCGTCCTCGCCGACCGCTTCATCTTCACGCTGATCGCCCGCGGCGTCGTGCGCGGCATCAACCGCGATTACATCAGCGGCTTGTACGCCATGGCCTTGCGCCCGCACCTCACGTTTTGGCTGAACGTGCGCCCGGAAACGGCGTTCGCGCGCGAATTCAAGAAAGCGCAAGCCATCAGTTATTGGGAAGCGGGCCGCGACATGTCGCTGTCCCACGACCTCTACTGGTCCTTCATCCGCTACCAAACCATGATCAAGCGCGAGTTTGAAGTCATGGCCAAGCGCCACAACTTTATCGAGCTCGACGGAGAAGCCAACGTCTCCTCGGTGAACAAACTTTTGCGCCAGCGCATCGCCGATCAATTGGGCATTCGCGCCACAAAATACACTCCCTCCGCTGCATTGGCGCATCTCTGGCGGTAAACTCTGCGCATGTCTGAGCCGGTCCACATCGCCGCCATCGACGCCGGCTCGAACGCCGTGCGCCTCTCCGTCGCGCGCGCCTATTCCGCGCTGGACATCGAGCCGCTGCAGAACGAGCGCTACTCGCTGCGCCTCGGCGAAGGCGTATTCCTGCGTCATCGTTTCAGCGAGGAAATCTTTGCCAAAGGTGTCAAGGCTTTCCGTCACTTCAAGGAAATAATGGACGAGTTTGGCGTGACGCGTTATCGCGCCGTGGCCACCAGCGCCTCCCGCGAAGCGCGCAACCGCGCGGCCTTCGTCCGGCACGTCAAACAAAAAGCCGGTATCGCGCTCGAAGTGATCAGCGGAACGGAAGAATCCCGGCTGGGAAGGGAAGCGGCCATCGCCGCGCTCGGGCCGGAATCGCCTCCGCGCTGCATCGCGGACCTCGGCGGCGGAAGCCTGGAGATCAACATCCTTCGCGATCACAGCGTCGAGCAAAGCGCGCAATTGCCGGTCGGCACCGTGCGCTTGATGACCACGCTGAACCTTCCCGGTGTAATTCGTCCCGCGCAAGCAGAACAGGTGCGCCGCTACGTGCGCGCGCTGTTGGAGTCGCGCCTGCCCTCGCGGCCGAACCTCGGCGAAAGCATCGCCGTCGCACTTGGCGGCAACGCGGAAACGCTCATGACCGTCGCGCCGGGTCCCCGCCAACACGGCGTGCCGACGCTGCAGCTTTCTCTCTTGCGCGAGCGGCTTGACGACATCCTGCGCCGCGATGTCCGCGAGCGCATGAAGGCTTACGCGGTGCGCCGCGACCGCGCCGACGTCATGGCCATCGCGGCCATCACCTTCGTCACCCTCGGCCGCTATCTCAACCTGCGCACCCTGGGGATCCCCGGTGTGGGCATTCGCGAAGGGCTGCTCCAGGAAATCGCGCGCGAGGCCTTCTCCCGCAAGGAGCCGCACCGCTACAGCGCCGCCGCGCGCCAGCTCCTGGTTGGCACGCGCAGCTTCGCGCGCCGCATGGAGTACGATCAGCGTCACGCCGAGCATGTCCGCGAGCTGAGCATCCTGCTTTTTGACGAGCTGCAAGCGGTTCACCACTTGCCCGCCGAATCGCGCGTCCTGCTCGAAGCTGGCGCTCTGCTCCACGATACCGGCCACATGATCAGCCACCGCGGCCACCATAAACACGGCGAATACCTCGCGCTCAATGGCGATATTCCCGGTCTCGCGGGCCGCGACCGCGCTGTCGTGGCCGCCCTGGTGCGCTACCACAATCGCAAATCCGATCCGGCCAGCCATCACGTCGCGTATTCGTCGCTGAATAACAACGATAAGCGCATGGCACGCCGACTGGCTGCCATTCTTCGCATCGCGGAAGCCCTCGATCATTCGCATCGCCAGCGTGTCACCAATGTCGATGCCACCTTTCAACGCGGAGCCGTCGGCGTGCAAATCAGCGCGCGCGGCGACGCCGCGGAAGATCTAAGCGATGCAAATCGCAGCGCCGAACTCTTTGAAAAGGAATTTCACGTGCGGACGTTCTTCCGGCAAGCTGCGCCCGCGCGCTTGTAATTCGCATGTAAACGAACAGACAATCTGATTGCTGTTGCTCGAAGGAGAAAACGCAGCTCATGCAGCTCTACATCGTCCGTCACGGCATTGCCATCGACCGCGAAGACCCCAAGTGCCCGCCGGAGGCCGAGCGCTATTTGACCGAGGAAGGCATCGAGAGGACCAGGCAAGTGGCCAAAGGCATTGCCGCTCTGGGAGCACACGCGGACCTGATGGTCAGCAGCCCGTACATACGCGCCACGCAAACGGCCGCCATTTTCGCCGGCGCCCTCGACTATCCGGAGGACAAAATACGCCACACGGAGAGCCTGCTTCCCGGCGCCGAACCCGCCGCCCTCTTGCGCGAGCTGGCGCGCGAAAAAAATGCCGCGTCGGTATTTTGCTTTGGCCACGCGCCGCACGTTGACGGGCTACTGGCTGGCGCGGTGGGCGCGCAACGCCACATCACTTCGCTGAAAAAAGCCGGAGTCGCCTTCGTCGAGCTGAAGCGCCTCTCCCCGCCGAGTGGCCAGCTCATCTGGCTCATCACGCCGAAGCTCTTCCGCAAAACGAAATAACGCACCACAGTCGTCGCACGTTCCATTGGTTGTGCGCCAGCGTCAGCGGCTTTTCCGTGGTCTCGTGTTACTCTTTCCGCCGCAAGGGAGTTGCCCATGACCGAAAACGCGATCCCGCGTCGAAAATTTCTTTCGCAAACCGCCGCCACGGCCGCTGCGTTGGCGATCGTCCCCCGCCACGTTCTCGGCCGCGGTTTTGTGCCGCCCAGCGACACGCTCAACATCGCCAGCGTCGGCGTCGGCGGCATGGGGCGCGCCAATCTCATCAATCTGGCCTCGCAAAACATTGTCGCTCTTTGCGACGTGGACTGGGGCTACGCCGGAAAGGCTCTCGACCGCCTGGACTCCGACATCGACAAGCTGCGCACCCGCATCGATACGCCGCCCGCGGAGCCCGCGCCCGGGCAGCCGGCCGCCGAATTCGATCGCGAGAAGGCCAAGATCCAACTCGCCAACATGATTAAGCTCAAGACCGAGCGCCTGCCGAAAGCCAAGCGCTACAAAGACTATCGCCAGATGCTCGAGCAGCAGAAAGACATCGACGCCGTCGTGGTGGCCACTCCCGATCACATGCACGCTACGATCGCGCTGGCCGCCATGGACCTCGGCAAGCACGTCTACGTGCAGAAGCCGCTGGCCTGGTCGGTCGACGAAGCGCGCCGCCTCGCTCGCCGCGCCAAGGAAACCAAAGTCGCCACGCAAATGGGCAATCAGGGCCATTCCTTTGACGATGCACGCACCGCCGTCGAATACATCTGGGCCGGCGCCATCGGAGAGGTCCGCGAAGTCCACGTGTGGACCAATCGCCCGCTCGGCTTCTGGCCGCAGGGCGTACCGCGCCCCGAGCCGCTGAAAGTTCCTGCCGATACACTCCGCTGGAATGGCACCGGAGTGAACACGCGCCTGGCCGCCGCTCTTGCCGGCAACTATCCCGTGCCCGAAGGCCTCGACTGGAATTTATTTCTCGGCGTCGCGCCGCAGATCGACTATCACCCCATCTATCATCCCTTCAACTGGCGCGGCTGGACCGATTGGGGCGTCGGCGCGATTGGCGACATGGGTGCGCACCTGATCGATCACTCCATGTGGGCGCTCAATCTTGGCCTGCCAACCGCGATCGAAACTATCTCGACGCCCTTCAACGGCGCTTCCTATCCCAACGCTACGTTCACCTACTACGAATTTCCCGCGCGCGGCACAATGCCACCGGTCAAGCTCACCTGGTACGACGGCGGCCTTCTCCCCAACCGCCCCGACGAGCTTGGCGAAGAGCAATTGAACAGAGGGGGCGGCGCATTGCTGGTGGGCAGCAAAGGCAAGCTCCTTCACGACACGTACGGCGTCAATCCCCGCCTACTGCCCAAATCACTTCACGATTCCTTCGGCAAGCCGCCGCAAAAACTCCCGCGCATACCGGGCGAACACCACGAACTAAACTGGGTCGACGCCGCCAAGGGCAAGACCGCAGCCTCCTGCCCCTTCGAGTACGCCGCGCGCCTGACGGAGGTCATGCTTCTCGGAGTAGTCGCCCTCCGCGCCGGCACCAAAATCCACTACGATGCAGACAATATGCGCGTCACTAACGCCCTCGGTGCCAACGATTACCTCACCCGCGCGTATCGTCAAGCTTGGTAAGCGGCGACAAATAGTGATGCTTGGAGCAGTAGGATGCTTCCACTAGCTTCTGATCTGTCTATCCGAATGGTCATCGTCGGATTCCAATATTCGTAAAAAACCTGATTGCGTTCTCACGGGATTTGTGGCAGCGTACCCGCCAAGGTGGTTACCCGAAGACCAAAAAATTTAATGGAACGTTCGCCGAGTGGCGATGGTACCGCTACGTATTGGTGGTGCCATCGTTCGTAGCCCCGCGGTGGTTGCCACGGGGAAAAACTCTGGGTCATCACAAGGAGGCGGCCAATGAGGAATATCTGTCGGGTTGCAGTGTTAGTGTGCTTGATGGGCTTGATCGTTTCAGGGGCCCTGTTCGCGCAATCTGACCTGGGAACTATCTCAGGTTTCGTAAAAGATCCTTCTGGCGCGACCATTGCCAATGCAAAAGTCACCATTCGAAACAATCGCGGCGTGGAGCGCGTAGCCACGTCCAACGATTCTGGATACTACACGATCACGAACGTCCCACCGGGGTTGTACACCGTCGTCGCCGAAGCTCCGGGTTTCCGTCGGTTCGAATCGAAAGATAACAAAGTGGATCCGAGCGCGAATCTCGCCGTCGATGTAGCGCTCACGGTGGGCGCCGCCAGTGAAACCGTCGAAGTTTCCGCGTCGGCCGTAGAGCTGCAAACCGAATCCGCCTCTGTCCAAAAGCTGGTTACCCGCGAGCAGATCGATTCCCTCGAGATCAACGGACGCAACCCTATTTTCATGGCCAACCTCGTTCCCGGCACTCGCGGCGGCACGCTTGCGAATCTTAGTTTCAATTTCAGCCAGGGGCCATCGAATATCAACGGCGCGCGCACCCCTGAAAGCCTGATCACCTACGACGGCGCCCCCGCCGTTCGCACCCGCTCCAACGGCACCAGCATCGGCGCAGCCGACGTGGACTCCACGGAGGAAATTCAGATCCTCACCGCGGATTACGCTCCGGAGTATGGCCGGTCGTCCGGCGGCCAGATTCGCATCACCTCCAAGAGCGGCTCGCAGGAATTCCACGGGGCTGCCTACGAATACGTCCGCAATACCATCTTCGATGCGAACCCATGGCAGCGCAACGCGGTTGCGAGAACTACCGGCATCACTGCTCCCGTTCACTACAATCAGTTCGGATACAACATCGGCGGCCCTCTCTACATTCCCAACCACTTCAATACCGACAAGAGCAAAGTCTTTTGGTATTGGGGGGAGGAGTGGGTAAGGTACATCTTTACCGACACGAGTAGCCTAACCGTCCCGACACTCTTGATGCGGCAGGGCAATTTCAGCGAATTGCTGGACCCAAACAACATTTTTTACCACAAGACGGTAGTCATCGTAGACCCCAAAACCGGCCAGCCATTTCCAGGCAACATCATCCCCGCGCCAGGCACCCCCACTGCCGGATCGGCCGCCAGCCCTAATGGCCTTGGCATCCTTAGTGCCTACCCCGCACCCAATCTCACCACACCTATCAACGGTAACCAAAACTGGTTTTTCTCCGCCAAGCACCCGCAGAACCAGCGCAAGGATACAGTAGCCGTTGATCTCAATCTGACCGATAAGCAGCGGCTGCGCTTCCGCCGTGTGTATTTCACCTTCCATGAGTACCAGCCCCTCGACGGTGGCACCAACGAGACACCCAAATTCTTCGATCGCCCCAATCAGACCAATTCCCTTGACCATGTCTGGACCATCAGTCCCACCAAGGTAAATGAGGTGCTGTTCTCCTTCAGCTTGGATGAGGTCCACATTCCGGTGGATCAAGCGCATTTCCTTGACCGCACCACAGTCGGGCTCAACTATCCCTACATATTCCCCACCGGAAAGTTAATCCCGACTCGTATTCCTACTGTGAATATGTCCGCCTTCTCTGGACTGAGTGGCGGGCCATATCCATCGCACTCCGCGGGACCCATCTACGATGTCTCCGATAGCTTTACGTGGATCAAGGGCAATCACACCTTCAAGTTCGGCGGTCTTTACGAATATTCCGGTGAAAATGACAACGACGAGATTAACGTGCAGGCCTGTTCCACTTGCACAAACAATCAGAACGGCCAATTCCTCTTCAGTGACAACGGAGGGAAGTTCGTTCGGCCCGGATACGTCGCGGCGTCCACTGGCGTCGCCGCCGCCAACGCTGCTCTAGGACTCTTCGACAGCTACTCGGAGATTGGCCACCGCGCGTACACCGTATTTCGCGGAAGCATGTGGGAAGGTTTCGGCCAGGATTCTTGGAAGGTTAAGCAGAACCTGACTGTCAACCTCGGCCTCCGTTACACGGTCATCGTTCCCTATCATGCCATCTGGGCTAACATGATCGTCTTTGACCCCAGCGCGTACAATCCAGCGAATGCAGTGACGGTCGATCCAAACTCGGGGCTCATCACCGGTTCACCCACGATCGCCCAGCTCTATAACGGCATGGTCATTCCGGGAAGCGGGTTCCCATCGTCCGCCAACGGCCGCGTTCCCGAGGCCACCACGGGAACATTCAACGGCCTGTTCGGCAATATTACCAACCATTACTCCGATATTCAGTGGGGCGACGTCCAGCCGCGCCTGGGCATTGCCTATCAGCTCAACAACAAGACCGTGCTCCGCGCCGGCGGCGGCCGTTTCTTCACTCGTCTCGGCGTTAGCGACTCGGTTTTCCTGGGTGGAAATCCGCCCTTCCAGCCCAACGCCAGCGTGTCGTTTGGCTCCGTGGACAATCCAGGAGGTACCGGCACCAACCAGGTTCCGTTAGTAGTGACCACCCAGAGCAAGGCCTTTAAGAACCCAGAAGCATGGGCCTGGAACGTCAGCGTCGAACGCGAGCTATTCTGGAAGTCACTCCTCAGTGTCGGTTATGTCGCACGCCGTGGCCTGCATCTGCAGCGAGAATCCGATATCAATCAGCCGACCCTCGCGACGCGCGCAGCAAATCCGACCGTCAATCTTAACGCCATAAGGCCTTTCAAGGGCTTCGGCTCCATTCGGGAAACGGATAACGTCGCCAGTTCCATCTACAACTCGCTGCAAATCGCGTGGAACCGGCGATTCAGCAACACTCTTCAGTTCGGCGTCTCCTACACCCTTTCCAAGAGCATGGACAGTGGGTCTAACCAGCGCGACGTCGTTCCCGATACCTACGACACCAGCATGTTGTGGGCACCGTCCGAGTTCGATGCTCGCCATATCGTAATTATCAACTACCTCTACCAACTGCCGTTCTTTCGGAAGCAATCAGGCTTCGCAGGCAAAGCCCTCGGTGGATGGCAAATCAGCGGAATCAAGAAATTCCAAACGGGCCTGCCTTGCAGCGTTATCGCACCTAACGTTGACTACGCTGGCGTCGGCCAGGATGCCAACTGGGGATGCGGCGGGAACGGCCAGTTTTGGGTCGTGAACGGCGACCCTAAAATCATTGGTACATTTGGTCCGACTGGTCAGTGGTTCGCCACAAAAAATCCGGACGGATCATCGATCTTTTCCGCGCCGGCGGCTGGTACCTTCAACACCCAGCGCGTCCGCAACCTCATTTACCAACCCGGGTACGAAAACTGGAACATGGGCCTGTTCAAGACCATTCCCGTCAACGAACGCCTTCGCTTCCAATTCCGCGCCGAAGCCTACAATGTCTGGAACCATCCGAATTGGTGCGGCAACAGCGGGTGCAGCGGCACGACCAATATCGGCCTCAACCCCACCAATACCACGACCTTCGGCAAAGTACTCGCCAAGGGTAGTGGCAGCTCAGGCCAGGGCGAACGAAATTTGCAGCTCTCTCTTCGCCTCGAGTTCTAGGTCTGCCTAGGTAACTCGGCATCCGCCGATGACGTTGACGCTTGACGCGACTCACCGGGTCTAGCGTCGCCCCTGCTGCTACAATTCCATCAGGGGTAACCCGATTCACTTATGTTCGCCGTCCGCCTAATTGGCGTCCTAGCGCTTGTCGCGTTCAATGGCTTCTTTGCCGCGGCGGAATTCTCCCTCGTCGCCGTGCGCCTCTCGCGCGTGCGTCAACTTGTCCGCAAAGGCGATGTCCGCGCCCGCGTGGTCGAGGTTCTCCTCGGGGATCTGCATCGCGTCGTTTCCGCGGTGCAATTCGGCATCACCCTGACCAGCCTCGCTCTGGGCGCCCTCGGTGAATCAACCCTGGCGGCCATGATCCGCTCCGTGATGCCGGCCACGGCTGATTCGCGCATCACGCTCCTGGTGCACGCCGCCGCCTTGGCCATCGCCTTCGTCATGCTCTGCGCTTTGCACGTAGTCATCGGCGAGTTGGTGCCAAAAACCGTCAGCCTGGCGCGCGCCGAGCGTGTCGCGCTCCTGATCGCGCGGCCCTTTTCCTGGTTCCTGAAGACTTTTCGCTGGGCCATCGATCTGCTCGATGGCGTTTCCGGTGCGATTGTAAAGGCCCTTGGCGTCACGCAGGCCCAGGTCCCGGGCGCGGTGCATTCTACCGAAGAGCTGCAAATTCAGATTCAGCAGGCTCGCGAACGCGGCCTGCTTGCTCCCGGTGAGGAAAAATTCATCGTCAGCGCCATCGAGCTAGGTCAAATACAAGTCCGCGAAATCATGGTCCCGCGCCCGGACATGCATACGCTGCCCGCTGAATCCACGCTCGACGCAGTCCTGAGCGCCTTCGCCACCACCCAGCGGTCTCGCATTCCCGTCTTTCGCGGCACCGAAGATCAGATTCTCGGCTTCGTGCATATCAAAGATATGCTGTGGGTTCTTCTGGATCGCGAGCGGCGCCTGGAAGAAAATCTCTCGGCCTCGCCATTCGATCTGCGCCGCGTGCTGCGCGAGGTGCTCATCGTCCCGGAGACCAAACCCGCGAGCGAGTTACTGCTGGAGTTGCGCACGCGTCACGTCGGCTTGGCCATCGTGGTCGATGAATTCGGCAGCGTTCTGGGCCTGGTCACTCTCGAGGACATCCTCGAGCAAGTCGTCGGAGAAATTCACGACGAATTTGACGTCGTCGAGCGCCCTCTCACGCTCGCCGATGGCGCCATCGTTTTCGATGCCGCACTGAACGTCCGCGATCTCGACACGCAATACAACATCACCCTTCCGGAAGATCCCGCGTATGCCACGGTCGGCGGTTTCGTCCTCGACCAGCTCGGGTTCATTCCGCGCGGCGGCGAAAGCTTTGAGTTCGGAAACAATCGTTTCACGGTCGTCGAAATGGACGGCAAACGCGTCGCCCGCGTAAAGGTTCAGCGCGTCCCTCCCGGACTGGGCGATCGTCCGGCCGAGGGACTTGCAGCCACGCCTGCGCCGGAGGAACCGCAACCCGTCAAGGTCACGAAGTCTTCGCGGTCCAATCCTCCGGCGGATTCTCGCTGACGACGCGCCACCTCCTGCAGCGTTTCCGCCTGACTCTACCGGCCCTCTGGGTCGTCCTCACTCTGGTTTTTTTTGAATCTGGATCAGCCTCACCGGCCTAAAGACCGGCCACTACAAACCCGGAGCCCGCTTCGGAAAGCGGGCGCTACAACTTCTCGTCCTTGTCGACCACATCTCCTCGTTCAATACGGCCACTACCTGAAGCAGCTTCTTCGCGGATCGGAGGGTGTGCTCGTTCAGAATGGTTGGTGACAGTCGTTAGAGTGTCAGGATAGACAAGATTCGGTGGTATGAGCGTTGAGTTTCGTGAGGTTCCCGTAGACGATGAAGGCGTGAGTCCGCACAAGCACCGGCTCGCCGATTACCTGCGGCCCAAAACGCTGGCGATGTTGTTGCTCGGGTTTTCTTCAGGCCTTCCCTTTTTTCTGGTCGGCAATACGTTCGGCTACTGGCTGCGCGATGAACACACCTCCCTGACGGCGATCGGGTTTCTTTCCTGGGTGGGCATTGCCTATTCGCTGAAGTTTCTGTGGGCGCCCTTGATGGATCGCGTCGACTTGCCGTTGTTTAAACGGCTTGGACATCGGCGCGGATGGATGATGTTCTCGCAGATCGTCGTCGGGCTGGCGCTGACCGCCATGGGCGGAATTGGCACGAACGCCGGGCTCGGCCGGCTTGGCGCTTTTGCGCTCGTCGTCGCGTTTGCCTCATCGACACAGGACATTGTGGTTGATGCCTGGCGAATTGAATCGGCAGACGACGGAGAAGAACAAGGCCTCCTCGCCTCTGCCTATCAGTTCAGCTATCGCCTGGCGCTCCTGGCTACGGATTCCCTTATCCTCATCGTGGCAGCGACCGTGGGCTGGCGCATGTCCTACGGTATCTACGGCGCATGTATGGCCATTGGAATGATGGCGACCTGGTTTGCGAAGGAACCGGAGCGCGCCGATGCGGTGATGCATGAAAAAGAGCGCGAAGCGCCGCTTTGGACACCGCGCGGTTTCTTCGACGCTGTTGTGGGACCGTTCACCGCTTTCTTCCGCGCACATGGCTGGCTCGCGCTTGTGATGTTAGCGGCAATCAGCCTCTACCGGGTGCCGGACTTCATCATGGGTCCGATGTCGAATCCCTACTACCATGACATCGGTTTTTCGAAGCAAACGGTCGGAGCAGTGCGCGGCTCAATCGGACTCATCGCTACGTTTGCAGGCATCGCAGCGGGCGGATTCTGCTCGCTGAAGCTTGGCCACATGCGCGCGCTCGTCATCGGGGGCATTCTGCATTCAGTCGCGGTTGCCGCGTATGCGACTCTCGCGTTTGCGGGCACGAGCATCCCTGTCTTCGCACTCGTCATGGCAGGTGACAACTTCGGCATCAGCTTTGCCGGCGTTGCGCTAATCGCGTACATGTCGAGTCTCACCAATCTGGGGTACACCGCCACGCAGTATGCGCTCTTGAGTTCAACCTATGCCTGGCTGGGAAAGATCTTGAAGGGATTTTCCGGTGCGGCGGTCGAAAGCCTGAGCGCCACGCACGGCCTCATTCACGCCTACGGCATTTTCTTTATCGCTTGCGGATTGACCGGTGTGCCTGCCGTCCTTCTGTTCGCGGCATTGGGTTACTGGCACAGGCGGAAGCAAACGGCGCCAGCCGCAGCCTAGGAAAGTCAATCTCTCCCGCTAAGCCACGCCTGTCACTTGGTGAGTACGACCGCCGTACCCCGCCCAATACTCAGCGTCCGCGAAGCATTGCCTTTGTTCACCGCGATCTCCACATATCCGGCGGAGCCGACGTAAGCGACCGGCTCTCCCGCATCGCCGCTCGCGAAGGTCGGGACCATGCGCGACACGGCTTGCGTGCCCACCTGAAATTTCACTTCGCCGTTGGTCAACGCGCTTTCCGGCAAATCTTCGACACGGAAATTTGTGACCAGGTTTCCGAACGTGTCGACGCGCATGACGATACCTTTCACCACGCCGTCGGTGGCTTTTGGCTTCGGCAGCGCGAATTTTTTATGGTCCGTGATTTCCTCGCCCATGCTGGCAGTCTGCCACCCCTTGGAGAGCCAGGCCGCGATGGGCGCAAAAATGTCGCGTCCGTGAAATGTTTTGCTGATGGGCTGCAAGAAATAATGCGCGGCGGTAACGTTCCGCGCGACCACGTTATCTTCGCGCTCGTAAATCATGGAAAGAACGCCGTTGTCCGGCGCGACAAAATACTGGTTTTCGGCGGTGACCAGCAGGGGCCGGCGCTCCGTGCCCACTCCCGGGTCGACGACCACTACGTGGATGGTGCGCGGCGGAAAATAAGAATACGCGGAGCCGATGGCCAGGGCGGCGTCCAGCAAATCGAACGGCGCGACGTTGTGCGTAATATCGACGATGGTCGCTTCCGGGTTAATTTTTAGAATGACGCCCTTCAACGTGCCGACCAGGTGGTCGTTCGTTCCATAATCCGTCGTCAGGGTGATGATTGCGTTGGGCAATGGGTACTCCCGTGGTCTAAGTCCGCGGGGCCGCCGGTGCTGAAGTGGGGAAGCACTCCGCACTTTGACGCTAGCGAACACGCGCACCGGCGTCAAGACAACGCGCAGGGAAGGATTGCGCAATCCGCTACCCGCTCATTTGAGGCTCTAGCTGCTTGCCGCTGAGACTATCGTGGGGGTTACTTGCGAGTGCGCCGCGCAGGCTGTCGCACTGGTGGCGAAGCTGGGGCGGCTGGAGGACGCTTCATGCCATAGAGCGCCCGGTCCGCCGCGGACAAGAGTTTTTCGATGGACTCCCCGTCATCCGGAAAAACGGCGCTGCCGACAGCCGCAGAGATGGGTGGACTTTCTCCATCGGAGGCGAGACGCTCGCGGATTCTTGCCGCAATCTGTTGGGCTTGCGCCGAATCTGTCTGGGGAAGCACGACGGCAAACTCGTCGCCCCCGTATCGCGCCGGAGTATCGACTTCCCGGCAATGGGCTCGCAGAACCTGGGCTAACCTGCACAGGGCCCGGCTGCCCACCATGTGACCATGCGTGTCATTGATCTTCTTCAATCCGTCTAAATCGAGGAGCAGGATAGCAAAGGCCCGTCCGGAACGCCCGTACCTCTTGATTTCCGATTCCAGCGCTTCGATAAGCCGCCGATAGTTGGCAAGCCCAGTGAGCGGGTCGGTGGCCACCAACTGCTGCACGCGTTCATCCGTACGTTTGCGTTCGGAAACGTCGGCGGCTAGAGCCAAACTAGTTACGGCGACAATGCCGACGAAGGATTGCACCAGCAATAGAGATGTGTTCAGAGACTCTCTTGAAAATGGGCCAAACCCCTGCAGAGTGCCCCAGCCGGCAATCCCGGCCAAAACGCAAGTTGCGGTCACGGCCTTGCGACGACCAAAACGGAACGCCGCCCAGATCAAGAAAGGAATACATATGTATTCCAGCGGATAATCCTTGACCTGAGAGTGAAAACGCCCCCCGAAAACAATCCAAGCCGTGAAAAACAATCCCGCGAACAAGAGAGCGAGTTCAACGATTTGCCGACGAGTCCAATTCAGGTGGGGATTTTCTCTCCATAGGAGCACAAGGGGAGTCACAAGCACCGCGCCCACCCCGTCGCCTAACCACCAGGTGCGCCACATGGGGCCATAGACCGTCCAGTCGGCGTATCCGCCAAAGGTGAGTGTGGTGACACCAACCGTAGCGCTTATGGTCGTACTGACCATTCCGGCCAGGAACGCGAACTTGAAAACATCCTGCACCCTTTCAAAGGCCTGCAGGCCGCGAGCAAAACGGCTTACCAGGTAGCAGCCCACCACGCCCTCGAGAGTGTTTCCCGTGGCAACGCCGATGGAGGTCAGGACCGAGCCAGCGGTGGTTAGGTTCGCAAAGAAGGCGCCTAAGAAAGCGCCCGGCCATACACGGAAGCCGAAAATCAGGAAGGCCGCCAAGGTAATTCCGGTGGGCGCCCATAGCGGCGTGGCGCTAGGGTGGACGAAAGCAAACCTAAGCCCCAGCTTGGCTGCGCAGAAGTAGACCACAGCCAGGACTGCGACCGTGGCCAAGTCCTTACGGTTCTTGCCCATTGCCACGCTCACTGCGAACGTTGCTCCCGATCTTAACGGCTGATCCATTCAATTTGGCCACGACAAACCTTTATTAATCAACTGGACGGTGAATCACCTGTACCAAGGTTTAGGGCCACCTGAACGGCCGGCCTAGGCACTCCAGGCACTCTCTGGGATCGAATCTGCCGCAGGGACTGGGGTGTCAGCAGATGTTGCGGCCGAGGGTGGGGGGGTGAATTCCTGGGCGATATTGGGCAGGAGTTTCCCTGGGGAACAGGTTGCGGCGCGGGATTCGCAGTAGGTTCGCCTAAACCGACGATTTGCGGGGGCCCCCTCCCCCCTGTTTTTCGTAAGTGTTGATTCTAAAGGTAGTTAAGGGCACTGTTTCGGCTTTCTTCCGAGAAGATACTAGGGGAAGGCAGGGCGGGGGACAGGACGTCGGAGATGGGGCGACGATATCATGGGAATGATAGCGCGAAACAGGAAAGTTGTAAAGAAGAATCTTTTACTTCCAAGGTACTCGTTCGAACGCGTTCGTAAGTCATTCAAACGCGGGCGGTTGAAGGGAAGATGGGGTGGAAGGTAACAATTCGCAAGTCACGGAGCAAAACCGAGATCCGTCCGGGCCAAATGAGTCATAACGTGTTAGATTGCCGCCGTCCAACGGTTGCGGAGCCTGACGAAGGATGGCCGCCGACCGCGCAATCCTGGAGTGCCTCGCGGCCGAGACAGCGGGGCTGCCGTTGGTTCAGGATTTGTTGGAGCGATTAGGGGGCGAAAATGAGTCCGATGGGCGTGTTAGTTTCGTTTCTGGGATTCTTCCTGGTAATTTTTGCTTTGAGCGTAGTGTTTGGCTCGTTCTTCACGGTAGAGACGGCGCAGGTCGCCATCGTGCAGCGTCTGGGTAAGTTCGCGCGCGTTGCCGGTCCGGGACTTAACTGGAAAACGCCCTTGATCGAGGCGGTGGTGCGGCGCATGAGCATGAAAGTGCAGCAGTTTGACGTGAAAGTCGAAACCAAGACGCAGGACAACGTTTTCGTGCAAATCCCCGTCTCGATCCAATACAAAGTGATACCGGAGTCGGTGGAAGCGGCATTTTACAAACTAACGGATCCCGTTAAGCAGATCGAATCCATGGTGTACAACGTGGTCCTGGGGCATGTTCCGAAAATGAAGCTGGACGACACTTTCCTCAATCAGGCAGCCATCGCCAATGATTTGCGCGACAGCCTGGACGGCTCCATGAAGGAGTACGGCTACTCGATCGTGAAAGTGCTCATCTCCGACATCGTGCCGGACCAAAAGGTGAAAGCGGCGATGAACGACATTAACGCCGCGCAGCGCGAACGCGAAGCGACCGTATCCCGCGCGGAGACGAACAAGCTGCTGCTTGTAAAGCAGGCCGAGGCGGAGGCCGAATCCAAGCGCCTGCAAGGCGAAGGCATCGCTAACCAACGCAAAGCTATCATCTCTGGGCTAAAAGACTCAGTGGAGGATTTCGCGAAAACCGTCCCAGGTTCCACGCCCCAGGACGTCATGCAACTGGTCCTAATGACGCAGTATTTCGACACGCTGAAGGACATCGCAGCCAACGATCACAGCAACACCATCTTGATCCCGCACACGCCAAACACGTTGACCGATCTATTCAGCCAGATCCGCAACGCGGTGATCACTGGCACGGAAATGACCAAGCATGACGTGCCGTCGTCGCTAGCCCCGAGCGGGTCACAAAAATGAGCAGGATGCCCGGTGCTGCAAGGTGAGTTTGGGTTTGCCGGTGGCGATACTGTTTGCAGGGCGCTTCATGAACTGCGGGGAATCGTCCATCGCTTTCTTCAGGCTTTTGCGGGCTGATACTGGCCCTCGCCCTTTTCGACGTGGCTCCAGTTGATCTCTGCGAGATAGAGTTGGTTGCCGTCTGGATCTTCGAAACCGATGAAAGAACCGGCCTTGCCTTCGTTGACAACGTCACCCTGAAAACGAACACCCTTGGCTTGCAGGGCGCTGACAGCGTCGCGGATCGAACCTTTTAGTTGTAGCCCGATGGCCATGGAACCTTTTCGGCCAGCGATATTTGCGGAAGAGGCGGGGTGAAGCCCGATGGTGAGTCCGGTTCCTGCCTCGATCGAAGCCCAGTGGTCGCCGAAGCGATAAGCGAGTTTCAGCCCGAGCGTCTCGGAATAGAAACGGACAGCCCGGTCCATATTCGAAACGTACACGGTTACATTTCCGCCGGAGAACATTGTTCCCTCCTTGTGTTGCCCGCGAGGCTTGCCATGGATTGCAATTGTTGGTCCAGGAATGGTAGTAGGTAAAGAGCCACTTTCGCAGCCAAGGGTACCACTTTGAATCGCCGAGCGAATGCACGCATGCCGGTCCTGGGGATGAAGGCACAGTCGGCGTGCCCATTGTACCGCCAGGTCTACCATCAACTTCGGCAGGCGATTCTGGAACAAAAGCTGCCTGCGGGAGCGCGACTTCCGTCCACACGCGCCTTGGCACGCGCGCTCGGAGTCTCGCGGAACACGGTGCTCAACGCCTATGAAGCGCTAGTTGCGGATGCGTTGCTGGCGGCGCGCCGAGGGTCGGGCACGCACGTGAGCGTGCCCTCGGATAAAACGCGGTCGCTAGCGAGTCCCATGCGGAGGCCTTTCGATTTGTGGGCTGCTCTACGCGAGGCGCGCTTTCCCATGACCTCGGCCAGTCTGCGCGACGCTGACGGAAATCCCCTGTACGTTCATCGCTGAGCGGATCGCGAAGATATATTGCCTCTATTTCGGCAACTTTGTTGGACACCTTCGAGAAGTTCACTAACATTGGAACGGTGTCAAGCAACCGGCCTAGGCGCTTGCCTTGCGGGACTGGTTGTCGATTGGGTTTGCGCTGCCGGTTGCGGACAGGGGAACGCGAACGAGGATGCGCGTCCCATGGGACGGCTCGGATTCAACGGAAAGGTGTCCTTTAACCAGGCGCACGCGCTCGCGCATGCTGATCAGGCCAAGTCCGACTTCCGGCCTGGCATACCTAGGGCTGAATCCTGCACCAGGGTCAGAGATGCAAAGATCGATGCGATCTGCGTGACCGGATAGTTCCACCGTGGCCTGCGTGCTTCCGCTATGTTTCACGACGTTGCGCAAGGCCTCTTGCGCGATGCGAAACAGGCAGAGAGCCACATCCTTCGGAATTTGACTGGGAATGTTGCGATGGATGAACTGAACCTGGAGGTTGTGCTGCGCACTGAATTCGTGGCAGAAGCCACCCAGAGAGGCGACCAGTCCCAAGCTGTCCAGTTTGTAGGGATGAAGTTGGTGGGAGAGGTTGTGGATGCTGGAGGAAATTTCCGTGGATGTCTTCGCGATGTTGCGCAGTTGCCGACGGGTCTGGGGCGCAAGCTCGGTGGTATCCCGCGCTAATTGTTCGACGCTGATTTGGAGGAGCGCCATGCGCTGACTCAAATCGTCGTGCAACTCACGCGCGATGCGGGTGCGTTCCTGCTCCTGGGCCGCGATCAAGCGGCGGCCGACGCTGGAAAGGGCTTCTTCGGTAAGCTTGCGCTCGGTGACATCCGCAACCATGCCGATGGTGCGCAGCAAACGACCCTGATCGTCGAACGAAGCGTGCCCGGTATCCTCCAGCCAAATAACACTGCCGTCCGGACGTAACATCCTAAAGCTGATCTGATAGGTAGGATTTGCAACCGAAAGCCTGGTCTCGGCCGCCACAAAAGATTCGCGGTCGTCGGGATGGACTGTGGCGGCAAACTGGCGGCCGGTATCACGCGTCGGATCGTGCATCCAATTGAAAATGCCTGCGCACTCTCCCGATCGGATGACCGCGTCGGTTGCCACGTCCCACTCGAACGCATACATCCTGCCGCCGCGAACCGCGAGACGCAATCGCTGCTCGCTTTCCAGCAGGGCCTCGCGGTCCCGCTTGCGCTCCTCGACCAGGGCGGCGAGAACCATGAAAGGCGTGGCGGTGGAGAGCAGGAACAGTTGCAGCGACAATACTCTGTTGATTGGCTGGGGCTCAGTGAAAGGACCGCGGCCATGGACCGCACCCCAAATCGACAGAAAGGCAATTACCGTGGCCGAGGTGCTGACGCCAAGAGATCCGAAACGCAAAGAAGCCCACACAAGAAGTGGGACGAGAGAATACAGCAGCGCTGGTGGAATGCTTTTTCCTGAAATTTCGAAGATGAAATATCCGAGAAGAACCAACGAAGCGAGCAGCGCAGTTGCTTCCAGGTAGAATGCGCGCGATTTCTTTGCCAAGGCTGGTCCATCGCTAACCCAGCCTAAAATGGCGGGTGTGAGAGTGAGGAATGCCAACGCCTCCGAAAGAAAACTAATCTTCCAACGGGTCTGATAGTCGCCTGGCATGGCAGAAGAGCCAAAGAGCGCTACCGTGAACGGTGCCAGGATCACTGCAAAGAAGGAATACTTAGCCAAGGCCCTGACACTGTTCAGCCGGGGGACTCCATCGAAGGAATAGCTGAGAAACAATGCGGCGGTCAGGACTTCGACGATATCGGCCAGAATGAGGTGCGCAATCGAACGAATCGGCAAGCCTGCGTGAAGATCGTAGAGAACGAACGCGGCCAGGGCTGCGGCAATCAGCAAGGGCCAGAGCCGCCGCGAGACAAGCAACAATACGGAGACGAGGACCGCGCAACCGGGCCAGAGTGGCCAGACCGCTTCAGGGCGCACCATCAGCGCGTATCCCAGTTTTGCGGCGAGGTAGGACAGCGCGGCCACCAAGCACACGAGCGCCACTGTGTGGAATGGTGAAGGTTGTTTCGCCGCGTCCCAGGACAGGCGACTACGGCTGGTTTTCATGGCCCACCTCCGACCCCCGGGGGCGGCCCAGCAGCCGTTCCGTGTGCAACTGGCATACTACAACAGCCTTCTGGATGATAACCGATAAATTGAGACTCGATTTATGATAGCCCAGGTTTTTATTGGGGTTCGCGAGGATCGCTGATCAGGCGGCAGCCGGAAGATGAGAGTTGCGATCGTATCGGATGTTCATGGCAACCGGCGCGCTTTTGAAGCGGTGCTCGCGGACCTGCGGCGGGTTGCTCCGGACCGGATTCTGCAGGGCGGCGACTTGGCTTATGGGGGAGCGCACCCAGCGGAGATTATTGATCAGGTCCGCTCGCTGGGGTGGGCCGGGGTCCGCGGGAACACGGATGAGATGCTGTGGGCGCCGAAGAGCCTGGCGGAATTTGCGGCCACGGCGCCGAAGATTGCGCCACTTCTTGCCAGAATCAAAGAGATGATACCGCCGACGCTGGCGAGCATTGGGGAAGAGCGTTTGCGATGGCTGGAAGGGCTGGCTCATGAATATTCGGGGGAAAGTTTTTGCCTGGTGCACGCGAGCCCGGGCGACTTGTGGCGGGCTCCCATGGCCAATGCCAGCGATGAGGAATTGCAGAGCACGTATGCGTCTCTTGGCGCGCGGATCGTGGTCTATGGACATATTCATTGTTCTTATGTTCGCCGGCTGCACGGCATGACCGTAGCGAATGCGGGGAGCGTCAGCCAATCCTATGATGGGGATCGGCGCGCGTCGTATCTGGTGATCGACGGAGAGAACGTCGAGATTCGGCGAGTGGAATACGACGTCGAGAGCGAGGCAGAGGACGTGTTGCATTCGGGGCTGCCGCATGCGGAGTGGCTGGCGCGGATTCTGCTGGCCGGAAAATATGTCCCGCCGGATGGTGAGCGGGGCCCATAGCAGGCAGGCTCCTGTTGGCCAGGAATATCTGAGCGCGATGCTGCAAGCTGAGTTTACTTCCAGGCTTCCGTGATGGGCGAAGCGTTGGCATCGCCAGAATTCAGGGTCGGCAAAGCAAAGTTATCCTCAATCGTTTTGAGAACGCTATAGTGATTGTATTCTTTGTCGACCGTCTGGCTCTTGACCATATCTCCGAGGAAGACGGTATAGATGCGATCGTTCTTGTCGTTCCCCTCGGATTCGTCGTACGTAACGACCACCAGAGTGCCCTTCATCTCTTTTTGATCCCAGGGGAACCATGTCTGGAAGAAGGTTTCCAGCCAGTGCGAACCCTTTTGCAGGCCTTTCTTCGCGTTATAGAAAGGATCGTGCCCATCGTCGTCGAGATTGGGCGTGTAGAACATGTACCGAGAGAGCGGAAATTGTTTCGGGTCTTTTCTGAACATTTCGACGGCGGTCACGAAGGAATTGTGCGGATCTTTGGTGTCGACCGAAACCACGTTGCGATAGCTTTCCTTTTGAATTTTTTCAAAACTCAAGAACGGAACGTGTTTGCGAGCATATTTCCCTTCATCCGATTGAAGATAGGGTTGTTTGTGGGGCGGATAGTTTTCCGCGTAGTTCGTCCAATCGAGGAAATCGGCGATTGTTTTATGCTGAGCGTCGTCGGGGAGGTTGATTTGGTGGTCGCTATGCATGCCAAAAGAACTGCCTGCGACCATGGCGAGGTAGTTCGGGTAGGAGGGATGGTAGAGGTTTTTGAAATTAGTGAAGCTGGTTCCCCTGCTTGCCAGTTTCGCGAAAAAGTCGTTGCTCATCGCTGAACGGTAGTCCTGGTTTTCCAGGACGATAATCAATACACGATCAAAATGTTTGCCGGGAGCCAAGACCGGAGGCTTGCCGTTTTCCGTTTCCGGGCGGCTGCCGGCGAAGGCAGCTCCGCAAGCTACGAGAAGCGCCGAAACGCAAATTTTCGCTAATCGAGAGAATCGTTTACGTTTCATTTAAAGGCCTCCTGGTCAGAGCGGACGGCCGTTGCTGATGTCATATTGTAAGCGGCCGGCGAAGAAGCTTACTGCGCAAAAGTGGACAGTCGCCCCCTGGATCGCGAGCTCACTTCGGCTTGTCGTTGCCGGGTGGCGCATTTGCTGGATGGAGCTTGTTATAGTCTTTGATGTACACGCGCAAGCCAGAGTCCGGGGTAAGTTTTGCGTAGCCTGCGGACAGCTGTTCTTTGTAATGATCCAGGAAGAAATCGAGCGGATCCTTTGGGTCCATGTCGATAAGGATCAAGTCCGCATCGTGCATAAGCAGCTTGCCGAAGCGGAGACGATTGTTCTTGAAGGCCATGTAATTTCCGGCTCGGACATTTTTCACGGGCTTGGCATCCGAACCGCCAAAAATCTGAATAATGTTGTCGCCTTCGATTCGTACGGAGACGACCTTGCCTTCAATATGGGGAGGTGGCAGGATCTGTTCAAGATCAAGGATCAGATCGTCCTCTTCAGCCTGCACACCCGGAACTTTGCCCTCTTTGACCAACCCGCCTAATTCGATACCGAAAAGATCCATCAAACCTTTTACCGGGACGTGCATGGCCTTGATTTTCTCGCTGTGCAGGCGAAGTTTTCCGTCCGCGGTGGGAATGAGAATCCCCTCGGTCGAGAACGGAATGTCCCCTTTGTCATGAAGTTTTCCCTTCACTTTCAGATGCCCCTTCTCAACGGTGACGGATAGCTCTGTCAAGGGCGAATGGGGACGCGCAAAAACGTAAGAATTGAGAACGTTTGCCAGGTTTGACGAATTAATGGCGATCTCTGCTGTGTTTATGCGCAGGTTAAACGAGTCTTTTTCGTCGAATACGGGGAATTCATTTTTGCCGACGGGCACGAGCACGCCATTCAGCGATTTTATTTGCACCGCCACGGTTTCCGAAAGACGAAACGTGACGTTGCTCATCAGCGCCTGGACCGTGCCCTGTTGCTTATCGTTGGGCGGAGGATTTTGGCCGGCGACGACTCCCGGTGCCGCAGCGCAAAGGAGAATGTATAGAGCGCGGAATATCAAGAGCGGCAGAGATATGTGTAGCGACGAAATCGAGTTCCTAAAAAATTGCAATATTGCACCGCTAGCAAATTCTGACTGCTGCGTGGAGAGTGTTCCGCATACTTTCCATAACAGCCTGCGCAGCCGCCGAAGACGAGCACGAGGACGATAATCAGGGTCCTTGCATCCATCATGGTGCCAGGCTTTCCCAATAACTGTTCCTTTTTGGACAGGGGCTATAGGCGCCACCCGTCCGGCAAGGCGAATGTCATGCTGGCGTGGGGAAAAGGCACGCGGGTCCTGCTGGCCGGAAACTATGTTCCGGCGGAGAGCGAATGGACTTAGGCGGGTTTCTTTTTTTCGCCGCGGGCCTCGATGTATAGCAACTGAAAAATCGTACCAGTTCCACTTGGCTGGACTCCGACGATGTGTTGCTTCTCTTTGGTGCCGGCTTTGAGTAGCACGCCTCCCTTATCGGGCTTGTCGTCGCCGCAGGTGAGCTTGTCGGATTTATCGTCGTTGGCTTCCCGGGTGGGCGCGGCATTCGTGCAATCGAGAACCGCGCCGTACTTGGCCAGCGCCTTTTGATAATAGTCGATGACTTTCCTGGGCGCGTCTTTCGACTCCATCTTTAATACCACGAGCCTGAAGCCGAACGAACTGCCCCACAAGCCGAGCTTCGCCGCCGGGCTGTCGTCCTTATCGGGATCCTTGTGGGGAATCGCTCCAGGGTAAATGGGCAGGCCTGCTTCTTTGGCGGTGGCGCGGGCGCTGACAATCAGTCCGGCATCGGTGTCCGGGCCCTGCACGGTGACCGACAATTCTTTGTCTTTGCTCGCGTCCTTCTGGGTTTTTTCTTGTGACCACAGCGAATTCGGAGCCAGCGCAAGGATTCCTAACAACCCCGCGCTCAACAATGTTGTCGCCCAAGAGTGGAGAGTTGCTTTGCCGCGCATGCTTGGTCCGCTCATTTTGACTCCTTATCCAGTATGAGTTACGCGCTCGGGGTGGGTAAAGTTCCGCGCATGCGCAGACGAATTGGCTCCTGCGGTTGCACAGGGTAAAGCGTGGGCTACTGGCGGCATTTGGCGAGGATCAGGGTGATGTCGTCGTGCTGTTCCTGGAGGCTGAAGTGGAGGACTTCTTCGACCATGGAGGCTAGTGCGGCTTGCGAGGAGAGAGTGCGATGGCGGCGCAGGGAGTCGAGGAGGCGCGACTCGCCGAATTCGTCGCCCGCGGCGTTGAAGGATTCGGTGATGCCGTCGGTGTAGAGGGCGAGGATGTCTCCGGGGGCGATCTGGCACTCGCCGACTTCGCAATCCCACTTTTTGAAAATGCCGAGGACGGTGGCGGTGGCGCCGAGGCGTGTCACGCTGCCGTCGTCGCGGAGGAGAAGGGCGGGGAGATGGCCGCAATTGGCGTAGCGGAGCAGGCGGGCGGAGTCATCGTATTCGGCGAAGAAAAGGGTGGCGAAGGCGCCGTCGGTGGTGTTCTCGCAGAAGAGCTGATTGACGGAACGCAGGAGATGATCGGGTTGCTGCCTGGCGATGGCGCAGAGGCTGCGCAGATTGGCTTGCAGGTTGGCCATCAGGAGCGCGGCGGCGATGCCTTTGCCGGAAATGTCCGCGATGACGAAGCCGAGACGGCTCTGGCCGAGGCCGATAAAGTCGTAGTAGTCACCACCGACTTGGCGAGCCTGGATGCAGACGCCGGAGTATTCGAGAGTGGCGAGAGGCGGCAGGGTTTGCGGGAATAGGCGTGATTGCACGTGTTTGGCGATTTCGAGTTCGTGGGTGGCGCGGCGCTCGGATTCCTGTTTAGCAGCGACGACGCGGCGTTGAGCTTCCATGGCGTGGGTGAGCTCGTCGAAACTGACCAGTGAGAAGGAGTTGCCATCGACATCGCGAAAGCGGGCGACGATTCCGCCCCAGACCGGCGTTTCTTCACCGAGGAGCATGCCGCTGCTGCTGGCGGTGGCGGCTTCGGCGCTTTGACTTGCTGAAGCCGCGGGGGCGGTTTGCCCGGGTTGCATTTGGTAGCGGATGCGCTTGAGGCGCGGCGTAGTTTGGAAGCGGACGCCGCGCTTCGACCATTCCTGGAATTTGGCGGTGACGTCATCGGTGACGAAGACTACTTGCGTGGCGCGCCCGATGAGTTTGTATTGCGCGGAGTCGGGCTCGGGAGCGATGAGCGACAGGATGGCGGCGCCGTCGGGAGGAGCTACGCCGACCCAGCGCTCGCCGGATTGCACGCGGGTGTCGAACGCGACGTTGAAGCCGAGCTGATCGACAAAAAAGCGCAGGCTGCGGTCCTGGTCGCGAACGAATACGTTGACGCAATGAAGGCGCAGGTGGGGGGACTGACGGAGCGGGGAAGGGGCGGTGCTCATGGGCGTGATTATAAAGCGGAATGCATGCGTACCGAGCCGCAGAATGCCTGCACAGCCCCGCCTGCGGCGGGCAGGCAAAAATGGCGGCGCCACTAGAGGCGCAGATTGTTTCGGGGGTGAGCGTGTGCGAAAATGAAAGGACGAGGGCTTATGAGCACATCGTTGGGCAAGCATGTCACGCTGACCAAGCCGGATGACTTCGGCAAGCTGCTGGAGGATGAGGGGATCATCTTCACCACGCTGGATAAGGCGGTGAATTGGGCGCGCAAGAGCTCGATTTGGCCGCTGGGATTTGGCTTGGCGTGCTGCGCGATTGAGATGATGTCCATGGCGGCGGCGCGGTTTGATGTAGCGCGCTTTGGCGCGGAAGTGTTTCGCCCTTCGCCGCGGCAGGCGGATTTGATGATTGTGGCCGGGCGCCTCTCGCAGAAGATGGCGCCGGTGGTGCGGCAGCTTTACGATCAAATGCCGGAGCCGAAGTGGGTGATTTCGATGGGGGCTTGCGCGACTTCGGGAGGCGTGTTCAACAATTACGCGATCGTGCAGGGATGCAATCAGGTGATTCCGGTGGACGTGTATGTGCCGGGATGCCCACCGCGGCCGGAGGCGCTGCTGTATTCGATTTTGCAGTTGCAGAAGAAGATTGACAGCGAGAAGGGGTCGTTCAAGCGCGCGCTGAATTTGGCGTGAGAAAGAAAAGATAACGCTGAGGCGCAGAGTGCGCTGAGGATCGCAGCGTAAAGAGAGGCCGGGTTAAAACCCGGCCTCTGCATTTTCGGTCAGACTTTTAGGACTACTTTGCCGAATTGCTGGCCGGATTCGAGGTAGGTGTGGGCGGCGGAGGCTTCGGCCAACGGGAATACACGGTCGACTACCGGCTTCAGGCGACCCGCGGAGACCAGCTTCATGACGGTGTGCAGCTCGCTTTTCACTCCCATGTAGGAGCCGAGCAGCGAAAGCTGGCGGCTGAAAAGAAAACGCAGATCTAGTTTGGCGTCGTAGCCGGTGGTGTTGCCGCAGGTGATCAGGCGGCCGGCGAGCGCGAGGCTGGCGAGGCTGTCGTCCCAGGTGGCGGTGCCGACGTGCTCGAAGACCACGTCGACGCCGCGCTTGTTGGTGATGCGGCGGACTTCGTCGCGAATTTTTTGCGATTTGTGATTGATGACGTGATCGGCGCCGAGTTCGCGGGCTTTCTCGAGCTTGGCGTCGGAGCCGGCGGTGGTGATGACGCGCGCGCCGAAGAATTTTGCCACCTGGATGGCGGCGCTGCCGACTCCACTGCCGGCGCCGAGAATCAGCACGTCTTCGCCGGGCTGGAGCTGGGCGCGGTCGACAAGCATATGCCAGGCGGTTTGGAAGACGAGCGGGATGGCGGCGGCTTCCTCGAACGAGAGATTCTCGGGGTAGGGAAGGCAATTCACCTCGGGCGCGCGGACGAATTCGGCGCAGCCGCCATCGATCATATAGCCGAGGTTGGTGGCTTGGCGGCAGCGGTTGTCGAGACCGGAGATGCAGGCCGGGCACTTGCCGCAGCTGACTAGGGGTGCGAGCACTACTTTTTGACCCACGCGTACGGTGGTGACTTCGGCGCCGATTTTGGCGATCTCGCCGGAGACGTCGCTACCGGGAATGTGGGGAAGCGGGATGGAGACGTTGGGCAAGCCGCCGCGGACCCAGAGGTCGAGATGATTCAGAGCGCAGGCCCGCACGCTGACGAGCACTTCGTTGGGGCGGGGCTCGGGCTCGGGGACATCGACGTATTGCAGGACTTCGGGTCCGCCATGTTGGCGGAAGAGGATGGCTTTCACGATGCCTCCGGTCTGTTTTCGGGTTGGGAGTTTAGCGGCTGCGGCGTAGTGTGTCCATGTGAGTGAGGTCGCAGGCGCGCGGATGCAAGTTCGAGTCCGTCACCTATTATTGGCGTTGGCGAGTCGAAGGACCCGCGGCTGCATTTGTGTGCTTGCTGCGCTGAGTTTGTCATCGTTGGGAGGGGCGGCGCAAAACGAGAAGGCGCCGGAGGGCTACACTCTAGTGTGGAGTGATGAGTTCAATGGCAAGAACGGCTCGCTGCCGGATGCTTCGAAGTGGACTTATGACATTGGCGGGAGCGGGTGGGGAAATCACGAACTCGAGTACTACACAAACCGGGCCGAAAATGCGCGGATTGAGGATGGGCAGCTAGTAATTACGGCGCGGCGAGAGGCGTACACGGGTCCGGACGGTGCGAAATTCAGCTACACGTCCGCGCGACTGAAAACGCAGGGCTTGTTCTCGCAAGCCTATGGGAGATTCGAAGCGCGCATCAAGGTACCGGCGGGCCAGGGAATGTGGCCGGCGTTTTGGCTGCTGGGAGAGGATATTGGTTCGGTGGGCTGGCCGAAGTGCGGCGAGATCGACATCATGGAGAATGTCGGCAAGGAGCCGGGAATCAATCATGGCTCTTTGCACGGTCCGAGCTCCGCTAATGCGACCAGCGACTTGACGGCGACGATCGCTCTGCCGGCGGGGCAGAAGTTGTCGGACGATTTTCACGTCTACGCGGCGGAGTGGGAGCCTGGCACGGTTCGCTTTTATCTGGATGCAAATTTATATGCGACATTCACGTCGGCGCAGTGGCCGGTCGGCGGGACGTGGGTTTTCAATCACCGGTTCTTTCTCATTCTGAACGTAGCTGTGGGTGGAGACTGGCCGGGCCCGCCGGACGGGACCACGGTGTTTCCGCAGACGATGCTGGTGGATTACGTGCGAGTGTACAAGCGCAAGAATTAGCGGGCGGGCGAGCCTGTCCGCGCGTACAGTTTTTCCCTGGAAATCCTGACCCCAGCGGGGCCTCGACGCCCGCGCCGCGCCGCTATGCTGTAAGAGTGATCTCTAAAGCATGTCGGGGCGAAATGCATTATAAAGAGCGAATCTTGTCTGGAACTGAATTGCGCGCCGCGAGTTGGGCTGCGGTTGTCGCACTGCTATTTTCCGCGGTCGCAGCTGGTCAGATTCAGGCGCAAAGCCCGGGCGCGGCGGCCAGTGGAGTCGCGAAATCCGACGAAGGCTTCTACCCGGGATGGAACCTGGGAACGCGATTCGAAGGCAGTACCAGCGGCGACGGGTCGGTCTACGATCTCGGTTTTGGAGGCGGTTACAATTTCTCGCATCATTTCGGAGTCAGCTTGGGGATTCCTTACTATTTTGTTGGCACACCCAGCGCAGTCAAGGCGAAGGACCCGCAGGCGGTTTCGGGGTCGGGTCTGGGAAACGTCGGTGCGGACCTGAAGTGGCTGTATCCAGGACCCACGGTTAATTACGCATCGACGATTCACCTTGGCGCGCCTACGGGCGACGTGAAAAAGGGCTTCAGCACTGGGCACGCGACGTGGAACTGGGCGAATCATATCGAGCATGGCTGGGGAAATTTCACGCCCTTTATCGACGGCGGCGTGGGGAATTCGGTGCCGGACACGAAGTACTTTCACCGACCGTTCATGACCTTTGGTTACAACGCGCAGTTTGAAGCAGGCACGGAAATGGATGCAGGGCCGTTCAGTGTTTCGGGCTCAGCATATGACATCGCGCCTTGGGGCACGCAAACCGTGGTCAGCCGCGTGTTTCGGTGCAGCGGAAGCACCAAATGCAGCGCCAGCGGAACAAGCACGAATCGCAAAGGGTACTTGGACGCCAGCGTGCAGACCGGTGCTGCTAACCTGGTGCGAGACAACGGATTCAATGCGAGCGTGGAAGTGAAGCCGGTGAAGACCATCGACCTCGAGTTCGACTACAGCCGCAGCGTGCCATTGCGGCTGAATACGTTTTCCTTTGGGATAGGCGTGGATTTGGGAGCGATGTTGCGGCGATCTATGGCGGGCAAGTAGCGGTGCGCCGCCGCACTGCTAAAATGGGCATTGACGGGGACCTGATTTTGGCGAACACTTAGCGGCTCTGGGCTAGACAGGTTAGGAGTCCGTTATGGGGGATGCGGAGCAAAGGCGCTATCCGCGCATTGTGCCGCCTAAAGGTTTGAAGGTGGCATGGCAATCGGGAACGAGCCGCGCGGTTTCCTATCTTGGGAGCATGGGGCTGGGCGGACTGTTTGTGGTTACAAGGCAGCCGGTGCCGATGCGCAGCATGGTAAAGGTGCTGATGGATTTGCAATTCGGGGAAGTGCGTGCGCGTGCGGTTGTGCGGCGAGTTATGCCAGCGCGGGGCATGGGGATTGAGTTTGTTGCGATGACGCAGGAAGACCGCGCGCGGCTGAACAAGGCGCTGCTGCCGATGCTGGCGACCGCGTAAGGTCCAAAAGTATTTCCTTTCAACTTGCCGCTTACCTTGGAGAGTCCGGCCGCCTGAAGGCGGCCGCTACGTTTCCGTGGGTAAATTCGTAACCGTCGCGGTGCCGCCTCGCCATTCCAACTTGCTGCCGGGTGAGTTGTTTTCTTTTCGCACATAGCCCACACCGATCGCAGAAGAGAGCGCGGGAGAGAAGGCTGCGCGCGTGACGTGGCCGGCTTCCTTGCCGTCCGAGGTCAGGACCTCGCCGGGCCCGGGGACGGCCTCTCCGGCGAAACGCAGGCCGACGCGGCGGCGGTTGACCTGGCCGCGGGAGCGTACGCGCTCCACGATTTCCTGGCCGGTGTAACAGCCCTTGGTGTAGCTGATATGGCTGTTCTCCAGGGCGGCTTCGTGAGGGATTTGGTTTTCGCCGAAGTCATAGCTGAACCAGGGGACGCCTTGCTCGAGGCGAAGCGCGCTGAGCGCGGTGTAGCCAATCGGACCGCCTGCGGCTGCCTTGGCTTTTTCTTGAAGCGTTTGCCAAAGCGCCTCCAAATGCGCGCGTTCCACCAGGAATTCGGCTCCGGCATGTTTCCCCGGCAAGCGGCGAATAATGGTGCAGGGAATCGTTCCAGCGAGGGCGTCTTGTCTGGCGAGTTCCGCCATGGAATGCAGATCGACTCCGGTCAGCGTGCTGACGATTGCCGCGGCGGCCGGTCCTTCCAGCGCCAGCGTGCCGAAACGCTGCGTATCATCGGTGAGAGTGACGTCGTCCATGATGATGAATTTTTCGATCGTCTCGATGAGGCGCTCTCGGATCATCGCGAAGGAAACGCAGAACAGGCTTTCCGGCAGCGCGCAGGTTTCGATTTCCGCCAGGATGCGGCCTTGCGGATTGAGCAGGAGCGAAACATTGCCATGCGCCGGCGGCAGATCTTTGATGTTGTTGGTAAGGATGGCGTTGAGATAGCGAACGCGGTCGGGGCCGGTAAAGGAAAGATAGCAGCGGTAATTCTTGTCGATCAGCGCTACGGACTTGTGCGCGAACCAGTATTCGCGCTGCCAATCCCCGAAATCGTTGGGCAGAGCACACCCGAACCACGCGCCCATTTTCGCTCCGGCCTGCTCGTGAAACGGCGCGAGCGGGGTGTCGATTAACTTTGCGAGTTCAGGGGCTTGCATAGGAATGCGGGCGCCGTTGCCGCTCTACCAGTGTAGCAAAGCTGCCGTCAGGCGCGTTTTGCAGGCGATGATGCGCCGCGCAGCGAATGCTATACTCCGTTTGATGGACCAGCCAATTCCATTGGTGGGCGTGGAAAAGCACGGCTTTCTGCACATCTCCATTCCGGTGGGCATGCTGCAATGCAACTGCTCGATCATCGGCGATCCGGTGACGCGCGAAGCTCTGGTTGTCGACCCCGGCGACGAAGTCGGCCGCATTCTGGAGTTGCTCGGCCGGCACAAGCTCACGGTGAAGGCGATTGTCAGCACCCACGCGCACATCGACCACGTCGGCGGCCTCAGCAAGCTGCACAAATACACCGGCGCGCCGGTGATGATGCACCGCGAAGACCTGCCGCTCTACCAAGCGATGGACGTTCAGGCCGCGTTTCTCGGCGTAATGCCGCCGGAGCTTACCGACGTGCATCAAGTGCTGGCCGATGGCGACGCGTTGCAGTGGGGTTCGCTCGAAGCGCGGGTGATTCATACCCCCGGGCACACGCCGGGAAGCGTCTCGCTGTATATGCCGGCCGAGGCGGGGAAAATCACGCTGGCCGCGCCGCAGCTTTTTGCGGGAGACACGCTTTTTGCCGGGAGCATCGGAAGAACCGATTTGTGGGGTGGCTCGATGGAAGAGATTATGGAATCGCTGCGCGGCAAGTTGATGGCGCTGCCGGATGAAACGGTAGTGCATCCGGGGCACGGGCCGACGACGTTCATCGGCGAAGAGCGGCAGTCCAATCCCTTTCTCGTGTCCCGCGACTAGCGCACAGGTATTTAACTCTGGGCAGCGTTCTTCGTCCGGCGGAGTTCTTCCATTACCGATTGCACCAGCTCTTTCGCGTGGGTCAGTTCGTTCGCGATGATGCGAATGTCCAT
>Ga0210406_10000430_pt1 | contig 57421 bp, 65 predicted proteins | sample IncBWC30MmetaG_FD_155454 | JGI IMG/M metagenome (GOLD analysis project Ga0210406, IMG submission 155454) | Forest soil microbial communities from Barre Woods Harvard Forest LTER site, Petersham, Massachusetts, United States - Inc-BW-C-30-M | ecosystem: Environmental > Terrestrial > Soil >...
GGGGGCGGCGCGGGCGGCGGGGGCGGCGGGGGCGGCGGCGGAGGCGGCGCGGGCGGCGGAGGCGGCGTGGGCGGCGGGGGGGGCGGCGGGGGCGGCGTGGGCGGCGCGGGCGGCGCGGGCGGCGGAGGCGGCGGCGGAGGCGGCGGAGGCGGCGGACTCCTACCTATCCCTCTCCGCATCTCTCGCCCTCGACATCCTGCGCGATCTGAGCTCTCCTGGCGTGGCACTGCTGAAGGAGGTGGCGTGATGGCGCGCTCGGGGCTAATTTACGGTGACACGGGCACTTTCAAGACGACGGCCATCGCCCATCTGGCCCGCTACATCGCCGAGCGCACCGGCAAGGCCACCCTCCTGTTCTCCGCCGACGGCGGCGGCTGGGGGCCGTGCCAGGAGGAGATCGAGGCGGGGATGATCCGCCCCTACCGCTGCGACACGGCGGTCATCCCACTGCCGATCCTGCGCAAGGTGTCGCAGGGCTACTGGCCCGCGAACCCGGAGCAGACGGATATCTCTCAGGTGGACTTCGTGCCGGTGAACTGGGCCGACGTCGGCGGTATTGCGGTCGAGGGAGTGACGTCGATCGGCACGATGCTGATGCGACATCTCGCGGATAAGAACCTGAAGACGGGGGAAGAGGCTACGTCCCCGTTCCGCATGCCGATCCGCGTGGACGGCCAGGTGCGAGAGGAAACCTTTGCCGGTAATTCACGTGGCCACTACGGCTTTGCGCAGAACCAGCTCTACGGCCTGATCATGAACTTCGGCTCGCTCCCCGTCGAATACTTCCTGCTGACCGGCCACGACAAGAAGGCGGAGGATGGCGACCGGCAGACGGTGGGCGGCGTCGCGGCGCCGGGGAAGGCCATCTCGGCGCTGATCCCGACGTGGATCGGCGATTGTATCCACGCCCAGGACTACCAGGTGGAGCGGACGACGAACGCGCCCAAGCTCGGCGGTAAGCAAGGCGAGACGGAAGTGGTGACGACGATGGACACGGTATGCCGCTACTACTTCAAGAAGCATCGGGATCCGGCGACGGGGATAGTCTACCCTGCGAAGCCACGGGTGACGCACGGTGCGGTAGGGAAGCTGGACGCGCTCTACCCGGATGGATTCTTCATCCCCACACCGGACCACGGATTCGACGAGTATCTGCGGGCGCTGGACAAGCTGGCGGCGGACTCGGCGGGATCTGGGAGCCTCAAAGGGTGGAGGGAGCGTCTTGATCTTAAACTTGGAAGAGCGGTGGCAGGGGCAGAGAAGTGATCGAGCGTTTCTTCAAATACGTTTTGATACTACCTTCTGGCTGTTGGGAGTGGACTGGAGTTAGGAATCTATGGGGATATGGAATGTTCCACGTGGCTCCTCGTACACGTCGTCGTGAAGTTCCTAATGCTCGGTTGTCTATATCTGCACATATCGTATCTTGGGACATACACAAACACATAGAGGTTCCTAAAGGACTTGAGATAGATCATCTATGCCGCAATCGAGCGTGCGTTAACCCGGATCACTTGGAGCCTGTCACCAAGCGAGAGAATATGCTACGGGGTGTAGGCTTCGCTGCGATAAACGCTAAGAAGGTCTATTGTCTTAGAGGACATTTGTTGGCTGGAGACAACCTCTACGGCACGAGTGGGCGTATCAAGCGGTATTGCATTGCTTGTGATAAGGAGCGTAAGAGAGCTAGACCAAAAAAGATTGACGGTTATCCTAAGTATGCATGCCGTCGATGTGGATGTAGATGGCCGTGCCGGACCGGATCACCTAATCGATGCGCTAATCCTGAATGTCGCGCTACTGCCCGAAATCTTGAAGCAACTACATAAAATGGAGGAATCACAATGGCTGGAGAATTTGGCGTAGTCACGTATGATAACGAACACGAGGCGGCAGCGGCACCCGCGGCGAACGGCGAACCCACGGTGCTCGTAGACCCCAACGACCCTCGGCTCACCTCGGAAGTCCTGACCATCAACCCCGACGCCGACGCCTACGCGGTCCTGCCTCCGCTCCCCGACGGCAAGTGGCGGGCCAAGGCCAAGCAGGTGGATATCAAGGACGACAAGGGCCAACAGCAGCGCTATGCCGTCTTCTCCCGCGCCAAGATGGCGAGCGGAGCGCCGTTCTTCGCCACCAACATCGAGTACTCGATCATCGACCATTCCGGCGAGTTCGATGGGGTCAAGCTCACCGAGTACTGGGTGAAGGCCCTCGTCGATGCGCGCAAGGGCACGTCGCAGGCGGCCACGATGATCGGCAAGCTGGGCGGTAAGGCGCCGGCGTCGGGATCGCAGAAAGTGTACATGGATGCTCTGCTCTCGACCCTCGCCGCGGAGCCGGAGCTGATCCTTGAGACCGCGTGGTCCGCCGAGTGCCAGCACTGCCAAGAGGTGGCCAAGAAGCGGGGGGAGAAGTCTCCGCGGCCCTTCCTCGCTGGCATGCACCGGTTCCCTGCGACCAAGACGCCGGGGGTACACGACCCGATCGTGCAGTGTCCGACGTGCAAGCAGCAGGTGCGGGCGCAGGCGAGGCTGGTGGCTCCCCTCTCGCTGAAGGAGGCGCAGGCCACGCGCGGGACAGGGCAGGCGGCGGGGAAGAAATGACCGCGCCTGTAGTATCTGGCAGGTATCGTAGGCTCCCCGCGCTTCGTGGAGGCGGGGAGACGCTGGGGTATCTGGCATCCAGCAACTATGACGCGGCCAAAGAGGAACGATGCGCCGAGTCTACAGGTCACGTCCTCGTCGTACTAGGCGATCGTATAGAGTGCTCCGCCTGCGGTGCACGGTGGTCGGACTTTGGCTACTAGACGCCGTCAGATGCGCGCCATGCCTCCTAGTCGCCTCACCCGATTCTTCACCGAGCACCCGGAGATCACCTCACCATGGAGAACGACGATCGAGTACGGACTGAAGCGGCCATCGACGGACTTGGCCTTCCGAGTGATGACGAATGCGGTGCTGCAGGATCGGCGGCGGATGAGTCATCCGAGGCTGCAGCAGAGCCGACCGTAGCGTGCGAATTTACCTGCGGGTGCGCTGGTTCTGGCAAAACGTACTACTGGCGCGAGCGTATCGCCGCTGACCCCAGCGAAGGCATCCTCGCCGCGACCACTGGGATCGCCTCAATCAACCTTGGCACCACGACGCTGAACTCCCTGCTCAAGTTTTTCGACACGGATAGTCTTAGAGACGCTTACTTGAATGGCTCCCTCGTCCGTCGGATGAAAGACATCCGTGAGGATTACCACCGGATCGTGATCGACGAAGTGTCGATGATGGACGGTGACCAGTTGGGCATCCTCGTCCGCGCCGCGTTAGAGTGCAACTCGTTCCTCAGCAAACAGCCTCCGCTTGGGCTGACTCTCGTAGGCGATTATGCACAATTGCCCCCCGTCCGCGCCAAGTGGGCCTTCGAATCGGACGAGTGGTGGCGCTTCGAGGAGCACACGACGCGGCTCACGAAAGTGTGGCGTCAGGACGCTGGCCCATTCCTCTCGGCGTTGAACTTGACCCGCTCCGGGCATGGAGAAGGTGCCGCCGACCTCTTGTCGCGGGAGGGCCTTGAGTGGCATTCCTCCCTCGATATCCAGTTCGACGGCACCACGATTGTCAGCAAGAACGATCAGGTGGACCGCTACAACGGGATGGCGCTGGACCGCCTCCCAGGACCGACGTTCACGCTCACGAATCGCCGCTGGGGCAAGCAGCGCGGGGAGTGGAAGCAGGTGCCGGACCGAGTGACGCTGAAGCAGGGGGCGCTGGTCATGCTCCTCTCTAACTCCTACGACGACGAGGGGAATATGGAGTACGCGAACGGTGACACTGGCCATATCGTGGAGCACTTCCCCAATACACTTATCGTCCAGTTAGTACGCAACGGTTGTGACGTAGAGGTGTGCCGAGTGCGCCGTGACGTAGGCGCTAAGGACAAGCCTCCAAGCTGGTCCGGGCCGACTGCGCACGGGGAATGGCTGTCGTCGCCGCACTGGATGCCGGACAAGAAGCGCTTCGTCGAGGGACAGGTGGAGATGTGGCCGCTGCGATTGGCCTACGCCACTACCGTTCACAAGTCGCAAGGAGTCAGCTTAGACCGTCTCCAGGTCGATGTGCGTGATCATTTCTTCTCTAGTTACGGAATGGTATACGTCGCGCTAAGTCGATGCCGAACCTTGGAGGGATTGCGTGTTATCGGCCAGCGCGAACGCTTCGTTACGCAGTGTAAGTGTGATCCACGTGTGGCGAGGTGGCTTTGAGACACCGCCCTTCCAGTTGCGATGGTTGCTCTCTAGCAGGTCGAGGTACCGACTTTAGCCAACCTGAAGGCACCGGATCGCTCGGTGTGTTGATTCTGGGAGAGGCGAGCGGCGAGCAAGAAGCACGCGACCAACTCCCCTTTCGCCCCTACGCAGCGGCTGGAAGTCTCCTTGAACGTACATTCCGCCGCATGGCGATGGATCGCAGGCAGATGCTCATCTCGAACGTTTGTAGGTGTCGCCCGCCCGGTAATTTTTTGGAACACGCACCGTGGGAATTCTCATCGTTATCACACTGTCGGCCTAACTTAGTGTCGCTGATCGAGACACGCAAGCCGCGTTGCATACTGACTCTGGGTGGAATGGCGTTGCGTGAGGTCACTGGCGAGGTCGGAGAGTCGCGCGGCGTGAGCCATATGATGGGTTATTGCATTCCGTCGTCACCCGACTTAGGCGGACTCCCGACTATCCCCGCGCTGCATCCGGCGTTCATCAGGCGCGGGAAAGCGTGTATGCAGGGCGTCTTCGCCCGCAACCTCCAACGCGCCGTCAACGTCGCCGCTGGACGTGATACGGCGTGGCAGTGGGGCATCGACCCTGAGAGGAGTGAGACGTATGGACAGCTCAGATATTCGCTACATCCTAGCCTTGACGAGGCGCGAGCTTTTGCAAATGGAGTCGCGGGAAATGGCGGAGCAGTTGTCTCTTATGATATTGAGACTTACGAGAGTGCAAGCCTTGATGAGGATGCTCGGGACGGATTTACAGATACCCGAATCCGACTTATCCAGTTCTCGGTTAACGCACGCAGCGGAATCGCTTTCCCGTGGGAGGGAGAGTATAGAAGCGTGGCTGCGGGAATCCTCCGGTCAGCCAACACCAAGGTAGGCTGGAACAACTGGCTTTTCGACGATAAGGTGTTAGAGGCGTGTGGCGAGCGTGAGGGATTGGACCTGCGACCGCGTGGAACGCTTATGGACGGCCTGCAAATGTTTCACCATTGGCAGCCCGATCTACCCGCTCATTTACAGTTCGCAGCACAGTTTGTGCAATTTGAGTTCCCCTGGAAGCATCTAGCCGCGACTAATCTAGAGTTTTACGGCAATGTTGATGCTGACGCAACACTACGCTTGTATGAGTTCCTTCTAGCGGCGCTGAAGAAGGACGGTATATATGATTCTCCTTACGATGTTCACGGCGACTGCGTAGGCGGGTATATCGGCCAGGTGGCGCAGGTCCGTCCTATCCTCGCCGCCATGGAGCGCCGCGGCCTCCCCGTGGACGACGCCGAGCGGCTGAAGCTGGACGTGGAGTTCGACCTGGCGCAACAGGAGCTGGACGCGGAGTTGCAGCGTCGGGTGCCGGAGGAAGTGCTGGGACTAGAGCCGCGGCGGGGGAAGAAAGGGAACTATGACTATGGCTACCTCAAAACGCCCAAGGATGTTACTGATCTCGTACTGCGGACCTTCACCGTCGCCGGAGTTGATGAGGGCACTGGAGAGCCTTACACGCGCGGCGTTGAACGCTACTGTCGTGTCCTGCAGTTCAACGCTAACTCGCCGGATCAGCTCAAGCGGTACATGGACGCCAAAGGACACAAGCGGCCCAAGTCCCGCGAGCAAGACGACGAAGGGAACGACAAGGACACGACGGCGAAGAAGGAGTTAGTGAGGTTGGCGCACCGCACCGGCGACGACTTCTACCTCCGCGTGATCGAGTACCGCGAACTCGGCAAGATGCGAGGGACGTATATCAATGGGTTCGCGCCACATGCGGACGGATGTGTGCATACGACGTGGAATTTTGACACAGGGATAGGCCAGCTCGCTAGCCGAAATCCTTGCATTATTAATTTCCCGAAGCACACTCGTCTAGCCAGCGCTATCCGGCGCATGATCGCGGCGAAGGAGGGGTATGTACTCACCGAGTGGGACTATAAATCCTGTCATGTACTTACACTGGGCTTCTTGGCAGAGGATGCTAACTACATCCGGTGTGCGCGGATCGACATGCATTCCATCGTCACCGGCCACAAGCTCGGCCTGTGGCACGCCCTCGAACTCCTCCGCGACCACGACGACGCCTATATCAAGGCCAAGTGTCAATGGCTGAAGGCCAATCCCGAGTGGCGTCACATCCGCGACGCCCGCATGAAGCACGCTATCCTCGGCATCGGTAACGGTCTCAAGGCCAAGGGACTCTACGAGAAGCACATGGAGGATTTCTCGGGGATAAAGGAGGCGCAATCCTTCCTCGACGTCGTGGAGGCCCTGTTCCCGCGCGTGTTTGAGTGGCATAAGATCGTCCAGCAGCGCGCCCACGACCAACAGTATCAGCGCACCGAATACGGCCACATGCGGAGGTTCTATGAAGTCTTCCGGTGGGATTATAAGAAAGCTGCTTACGGCCATGGGGATCAGGCGGAGGAGGCGATCTCCTATCACCTCTCTAACATTGCGTTTGGCTACATACGAGAGCACATCAAGCTACTAGAACGGGCTGGCCTCAACGATCGCTACGGACTGTGCAACAACGTCCACGACTCTCTCGTCTTCCACTTCCCGCGAGGACTACTGGATCAGCACATCCGTGACGTATATCCCTTGCTCGTCCGACCTTCGGAGGTTCTACGGCATCCCACGATAGCGCCGGACGGGCTATGGATCGACGCGGAGTGCAACGTCGGCGCGAACTGGGCGGAGATGGAAGAGGTACCCGTCGCGCCGGTGTTGGCTACGTCAGCGGCACTCCCCGCCCGATGAACAGCGGCGACAAGTGTAGCGTCTCCGGCGTGATCAGGTACGCATACGGTCCCAATACGTTCAGCGGCCTCAGCCATCCCGCCTGCAGCCACTCCAGCATGAACGCCGAACATATGATCTCGTGGTCCGACGCCCCACGGCGACTGTGTAGCGCCATTCCGATGATATCCGCGTAGTCATACGGCAGGCCGATCTTCGAGTCCATCCACTTCATGGCGGCCTCGTACTGCTCATCGACGACCGGGATCGCGTACCGACGCTCGAACGTGGGACGGCACCAATCGTGCGCACGGGACTGGACGCCGGTGCCCGCGTGCGCCCCGACCCACGATGCGCCGTCGCGTCCCAGTCCCTCGCAGTGGCAGAACAGAGAGTCCGTCTCCCAGGTGATCAGCCGGGAGACGATGCCGGGCTCGTTGATGAATCTAACGGTCAGGTTGGGCATGATGGCTCACGATGTCTCTTCCGCCCGTACGAACACTACGCTGGGATTGACCCGCTCGAACACGGCCCTGGCGTCGTCCGCGTCCGTGGCCCATACGACCGCTTCCGCCTCTACGTCGGACGTCAGGAAGGGACAATAGAACACTTTATACTTCTGGGCGTTCACGGGCCTTGCGCCTCTCCCCACTACGCCCCTACGGCTTCCCAGGGGCCACCAGAATGCACGATCTTCAAGTCTGTTTGTGGATCATCCAAGACCGGGACCGCTGCCCAGAAGTAACCGCCGTCCCATCCCCAGTCTGTCCCCCACGAGTTCTGGACGAGGTATGCCGGCGGACAACTAGCAGGGCGCAGCGTAGGCGTCGGACCGAGATCGCACCCGACAATCAGGACTTCGTGCCCGCCAACAACCTCCTCGCTCGTGTCGGGAACATAGATCCCGCTGCTCGCTACCTCGTCACTTTCGAACGAGGCGTAGACAGTGAACCCCATTTCCACGACCCACGGTACCGGATCCCCAATTACGGACTGCGCTACCGCCGCGCTCGTCAGCCCGTGATAGGCGCCTAGCCGATACTTGGCCGCATTCTGGTCCATCTCCGCAGTCGGCTGCTCGATGACCTGGCTGGCATCCGGGTACAGCGAGTCCTCGCAGCATCCGTTGGCGATCGTGACGTTAGAGCCAGTGACTCCAGTCGAGCCGTCGTCATTTGGGAAACTACCATCTGCGATCAGTTCCTTGGCGTACAGGTACAAGGGACTGAGTACCGGCTGCTGGTTCAGGTATTTGCGGAAGATCCACTCCATTGCCGAGGAGAAGGCGTGCCCGGTGCAGGAGCCGAGTTGATTCTGGTTCTTGATCGGCCCGCATGCGGATCGCAGGTCTACCACCGGCGGAAGGTTAGGGGATACCCGACTCAGCATCCGATGGTCTGGAAGCGGAGCCGGGATATTACGACCGTAGCTACGAAGGGTTGGCATTCAGATGCTCCTCGGCAGGGCGTCGAGGGCCGTATTGACATCCGCGCTCGCCGTGTGCTCGGTGATAATGGCGACGTAGGTCTCCTTCATCGTGTTCTCCGCCTGCGTCGTCAGACTCGCCCCCAGCTTGTCGTAGTGCTTGAGTTCCTCCGCCGAGGGATTCGCGGCCAGCTTCTGCATCGCCAGCGGCAGCAGGGCCAGGATAGCGTTGACCGCAGCGATCCCCAACCCTACGAACTGGGTAAGCTTGGCGATGGTAGACGCATCCGTGACATCCAGCCCATTGAGGATGCTCTGAAATTGGCTGAGCACGGACTGCATAACCACCTGAAGCTGAGAGATAACCGACGCGGACGCCGACTGCTTGAGCGCGGCGATGATAGCCTCGGCGTTCGTGATCTCGGTGGCCACATTCTGCTGCCACTTCTGCACGGCGGCCAGGAACGCGGGAGAGACCGTCTTACCCTGTAGCGCGGCAGCGAAGGCCACGATGGCGTTGACTACCGCCGCGAGGGACGGCAGCAGGGCGCCGATGGCCGTGATCCACGTCGAGGTGCAGCCGGTGAGGGCGAGGAGTGATTCGATGATGGTGAGGGTGAGGAATACTTGCCAGAATACGGTGCGATTGAATCTCATTGTGGTGCCTCCTGAAGTGTAGCGATTGTATCGAGTGCGTGATCTGCTGAATCCCATATACGCTCGCGGATGGCCCTCGGCAGGATGATACATCCGTCGCTGGCGTATCCCGGCGGCGGCTCCTCCCGCTCCCCGTGGATGCGGAACGACTCTGGATCGCGGTCCAGCATCTGCACATGCGCTGTGGTCGCCGCATCCGGCACCAGGATCAGCGTGAACGGTCCCGTGCGAGGGCTATCCTCGACGCCTGTGATGACCCACGACCCCGCCGGGATAGGTCCGATCCCCCGCTCTCCGACAGCAGCGAAGTCGTTGACATGGGGTGGCTGGCCGGAGTAGCCAATGTCCAGCAACTCTCCGACGTCGGAGTACATCTTGCCGCTTATGATCTCGTAGGTCCAGCTCATAGCGTGCCCTGCCACGCCAGCTTTGGACACGGCCCCGGAACGGACGAGTTATAGAGGCTCGTCTGCTTCAGCGCGTACAGGCCATTCGCGCCTATCCCGAACAGTTCCCAGCGGACGCGCCCGATCCCCCACACGTAGCAATTCTGCTCCATGGCACCGAACGCGGGATTGTACTTATACGTCTGCAGGTAGTAGGGCACGGGGCCGACATTGCCACCGAAGTTCTGATCTGTGTACGGTCCGCTGAACGTGGTTTCCGTCGGCCCGCCCAGATCGGCTGGCTTCTGTACGACTCCGTTCAGATACTCGACGTAGGCTGACGGCGACTGGACCGGCGTCGGCGGAGTCCCCGGCGCGTAGTACCGAGGCATCCATATGATGGGCTGCGTGAACATCTTATACGTCTTGGGATTGTTGTAGTCCGCCGCGTTGTCATCCACCTCGGTGAAGGTCTGCCGGATATAGTTGGCGTCGAACGTATAGCCGTCCGCCGGCCACCCCGACGCATTCTTCATCTCGGCCATCGTCCCCGGCGCGGTCGGCCCCAGCAGCAGCGGATACATAGGCTCCACTCCTGGCGCGGACTCCTGCTGGTGGGCGAACTGGATTCCCACCTGCGACGCCATCATCAACTCTACGAGGTCGATCATCCCTGCCGGTGCGCCCACTTGGCCTCCTCTACTTCCAGAAGTGCAACGCGATAGTGATCGCGCTGAATATAAACCCCACCACGACAATCAGCGTCCGGTTGGCGCCAGCCGATTCGCTGATCGTCTTGTTGACCCCCTCGCGCCATTTCGAGTTCTCCGACTCAAACTGCTCAAACATCTGCCGGGGTAGATAGTCCTGCTTGTCGATCATGTTCTGAGCGTGGGCGTGATTCAATTCATCCAGCCGCCGCAGAGTTTCTACGTGATTCAGTTGTACTGCCTTCTCTGCCAGTTCGGCTCGAAGGGTAGTCAGTTCCTTGAGATGACCGTTCTCCCGGTCGATGAACGCCGTAATCGACATCGTTATCGACTCGGGAGAGTGCGGCATATCAACGAAAATGAGCCCCTAGCCCAGATCCTCCCAGCAATATGCTCAGGAAATAGCAGGCTAGACTAAGCCATCCTAGTGACCAGCGTGGCTGGCCGATGTTGAATCCCGCTAAACATGCGAGCACGAACGCGAACACGAGGAAGATGATCGAGATCATTTACTGCCTCCTTTGTCAACACTTGGCGCCTGACCGACCGCCGTCGTCGTGACCGGCCCCACCGGAGTCTTACTCGGCAAATCCTTAGGCTCGTCCTTAGCCTGTTCCACCATCGCCTTCTGCGCCGTCGGCCTCTGCGCCAACTGAATCTCCGCGAAGTGCTGGGTGCCGAACTGGATCGCCCAGTGCCACACGCCTACGACCAGCGCGGCGTTCGATGGGAACACGACCAGGAGCTGATGGCCGCCCGTCGTCGAGACCGGACTCCACGCCCACGATACACCCAGCGTACCTATGCCCGCCATCAAAACCCGCAACCACGTGTTCAGCCGCGTCGAGTAGTAGCTGATCCGCGGCACCTGCTTGAGCCGCTTGGCCCAGTCGAGCAGGTAGGCGGATACGATGGCTACCCCGACCGAAGTGGGGATGACGGACGAGCTAGGTGCGAGCGGTGATGCTGTGTCAAACAACATTGCGTCTCCTTATCATCAGTGACACCCCGTGAGCACGATCCCGCCAGTCGGAGTGATGGTCTCGCCGGTGCAGGTGATGGTCGCTTGGATCGAGCCGCTCGCGCCCGCTGCGCCTGTAGCTCCGGTAGGGCCTTGTGGACCAGCAGGACCAGTCGCTCCAGCAGGACCAGCAGGACCAGCGGGTCCAGTCAACGCAGCATAGGTCGCGCCGTTGAATGACACTAACACGGACGATCCAGTACCGCATAAAACCGTGGTTCCAGTAGCCGGCGTGATGCAGGGGCCAGCGGTCGTCGGCGTCGAAAAAGCGATTGAGCTACCCGACTGCGCGACCGCTACCGCCGTGAGCATGAGACATACGATGAGTGTTTTCATTTCGTCGAGATACCTCCTTCTACATTGACTTGACCGTTCATCGTGAATGTGGGTAGGGCGGGGGCGGGGCCGCTGACCGGCAGCAGCGCTAAGAACACGTCGTTGCGGGGAGTGCCCAGATTCGTCCACGTACAAGTGTTATCCGTGGTGGTGCCGCTGATGGTCTGATTCCACGTCGCTGGCTCCGTCGCTCCGCTAGTGCAGGAGCCTCCGCTCTGGAATGTGTAGCCGAATCCACCACTCCCAGTGTTACCAACGCTCGGATTGATGAGAGCATTGGCCGCGTAGGCGTTGTTCAGCGTCCAGTCCGGCCCGCTTGGAGTGCAGCCCACGGACGTGCCATTCGTACAGCCGAGCATGCTGTCCCAGTCCGTGGTCCATAGCAGCTTCGATCCACTTGGCGATAGTCCGGCAGGGATGAACGCCTGCACGTTAATAAGGCTAACGTAGTGGTGCAGCAACCGCCACACGCGCCCGGTGCCATCCGTCGCCACGCCTAGGATTTCGTTGCTCCATGCATAGTTCGGCGTGAAGCCAGTGAACTCCATCGCGGATACGAAAGGCTGGTTGTCGCCGGAGGTGTCATTGGCCCAGTTGACATGGGCTTGATTGCCTTCGTCGGGGCTGGGGTAGGCCGCTGGCAGAGATACCTGAGTGTTCGGAGTAGCCAGAGCAGACTTGAACAGTCCGTTGGCGTCGGTCACCCCAGAGCATTTGTTGACCCAGTAGTTGTAGCCCGCCGCTGTGTGTCCGCAGGAGTTGGCGCTGGTAACGATAGTTACGTTCGCTGTTCCATTCTGCCATAAAGTATTCGTGACTCCCGCTGTACAAGTGCTGATGCAGCCCCCCTCCTGCACCTTAAGATACGTGCCACCCTTGGTCAGTTCCACCTTGTGGATTGCAAAGCGGTCGCTAGGCGTGATGGTTCCGATTAGCGTTGCGCCGTTGAAAGTCTGCCCCGTTTTTGTATTCCAATAGCTACATCCGGTAGTGCGGTTCCAGGTGATGGCGTAGATTAGTCCGTCCGTCGGCTCTCCTGCCACAACGCCAAAGGTTTGGTCGTCGCCGCTTACCAGAATGTTCGCCACGCTAGAGCCGGAGACTTGTATCGCAGAAATGCTGCACGCGGTTGCCAGATCTACTACTACCGTTACTGCCGCTCCGGTAGGATTGCAGGTCGCTATTCCCCCCGCGCAGGTAGTGTCGTAGGCGAAGATCGTAGGGTCGTTTTGCGTGCAGCCTGAGGTGGCGGCAGGACAAGGATGATCGTGATACATGATGTAAGGCTGCGTGAAGGACCATGCCGGTGTCCCAACGCCAGGAGATACGAACGAAGTGCTCCGGGTAGCTACCTTAGTCACCGCGTTATACGCCCACAACTGCTGCCAGTTCCCACTTTGACAAATCGTGAACCGATCCTCGTTGAGGTTCCAAATGTTGACTTCTGAGTTGGCGTCACAGCTAGTCGTATAACCAGCGTGCAGCGCGGATTGACCTCCCGTGGCCATGTCACTGATACGGATGACTGGCGTGTACGGAAAGTCTGACGGAGTGAAATAGTAGTTCGATCCGTTCAGTGCACCCCCGCCTGAGCATCCGAGTGATGATGGGCAGGGAATGGTTGCTGGATAGGGTTGGGGGCTTAGGTCGGTGCGGGCGAAATAGATCAGCGGAGTTGAACTGACGGCCGCCTGCCAAAATCCCATGTTCCACGGCACGGAGCGAGCGGTGCCAAAGTAATCCGTAGTGAACGATCCAGAAAGATTGGCTCCGGTGCCGAGCGCCCCTGATCCTACCTGCAACTGAAAGTTCACATCTACGCCGGGGAGGGTCGTGGATACGTATTTAGGATCGGTCGTGATCGTGCTCGTTTCTCCGCTCGGCGTGCCAGAAGAGAACCAGTCGTTGTGGTCCTTCGTGGTTACGGTGCCCGAGATGTTGCCGCCGACACAGTTCGAGCCGATATTGTTCTCGACAGTGATCGTCGCGGCCTGACCGCCCTCGATTTCGACGCAGGGATCGTTGGTCTTGTAGACTGAGTTATTCTGTATGGATACCGAACTCCACAGTGCCGACACCGTGATACTGCCCACATTCGGACTGAACATATCAATCCCGGCATTGTGACCGACGCCGCTGGTCTCGTTCACGATCATGTTGTTACGAACCGTGACCGCTCCGCGGCCTGGCGCAGTGTTCCATCCTTCTGCGAGCGCTATACCGTCGTGATTCGTCGCGCCAGTGAAGGTGGTGCCTTCGCAATAATTGGCTTCGATCCGCGTAGCAGACTCGATCACGAGGCACTGCCCGTCGTTACCCGCTGTACCGGTGCCTGCCTTGGTTGTACGGATCGTGTTACTCAGTAGTCGCAGATTGGTATGCCCGTCTTTGACATCGATCCCGTCTCCTTGCCCACCTACCGTTGCGCAGGATTCGTGGACGTTACCTTGGATTAGATAGTTGTCTCCTGTGTGGCAATTCGGCATGCAGTTGCCAAGGCCAGGGTCTTCGGTGACTTGATTCGGGGTTGCGGATTGCACTGGGTCAGGCGTCGAGGCTCCAATGTAGAGACACTCACCAAAGGTGTTGTGGGCGTGATTGTATTGCCAAGTGATGTTATCGGGGCCGCCTGCTGGCTGCGCTGCACATCCGAATCCACCTTTGCCGGGACCATTGTTCCCCGGTCCGACGATCGCGCCAGGGCCAACCGTACTCCCTACCGCCGTATAGTCGAGGTTTTGGAACGTCATGTTGCTCAGGTAGATGCCGTCGATGGGCTGAGCGCTGGTCGCAATGAAGTTGAATCCCTGAATGATTCCGCCGCCTTCGCAGTTCGTGACTGTGCCATTGCTGCCGAAAGGCGAACCAGCGGTGATCGTAAACCGGGACGCAGATGCCCACGCGCATCCAGCGGCGTCCCATTTGCAGAGTTGCGGTGCGGCGACATTGGAGTTCCACGTTGCCGGAGGGCTGCTGTCACTAGGATTCCAGAAACTCATGCCGTCGAGCGTAAGTGTGCAGATGGTGGTGCTGCCCGCACAGGCTAGCGTGTAGTTCGTGCGGGCGTAGTTGATGCCTGCTGTGGATGCCTGGCTCGCCGTGCCGCCCGCGCATCCGGTTTGCGGACAAGCGGAGAAGTTGACCACCACCGGCCCAGTCGAGAGCGCGGAGTTGATCGAGGTCCAGTTGAGCGTCTGCCAAGGGTTCGTCGTCGTGCCTGTATGCGTGCCAGCAGATACGTCAGGATCGAGCCAGAACGTAGTCGTGGTCTGTGCCCAGCAGGAGCCACAGAGTAACACGAGGATGTAGGCGAGTTTTCTCATTATGGTCCGATGAATGCCGTTGGTAAGGCCGATGGTCCGCTGCTGTTGGTAATCGCACCCAGCGCAGAGTTGGTGAACACTCCCGCCGTGCAGGCGTTTGCCGTTGTGCCAATACTGCCCGACTGTGCTGGCTGAGTATAGTCGTAGACGGACTGGCTTAGGACGAAGGTGTTCCACAACACCGTCGTGATCGTGCTGGAACACTGCGCGAGGTAGTACGTTCCCGGAGCCAGCGTAAGAACCGTGCTCGGAGTCTGAGCCGTGTTAGCCGCTCCGGTGCAGGCTGCGCCAGCGCCACCGTTGATATGAGTGATGATGTTCAATCCTTGATCTGCGATGGCTACGTCGAACACACAGGACGCTACGCCCGTGTTGACACTAGTAGTGATCTTGCTGACCTTGACCGGAACTTTCAGTACGAACTGTACCGCGAACGGCGTATTGATCGCGGTCAGTGGTAGCCCCGCCTGCGGATTGGCTCCTAGGCCAGGGATGTCCGGCAGCAAGACTCCTCCCTTGCCCGCAGTTCGCACCGAGTCCAAGTTGCTGATCCAGTTTGTTCCGTTAGAGATGATTTTCAGCGTGTTACAGGGCGGCAGGAATATCTGTGTGGTGTCACCGTCGAGCGTCAGAGAGTTGGCGGGTAGGACGTAGAGTCCCCAGCCAGAAGCACAATCATTGCGGACGAACTCATACGTACCCGAGGCGGTTATCGTGCTCGGCAGCGTGTGGGTCACGGCGGTCGCGGAACTGACCGTATAGACTACTTCGGTTGCAGAGGTCGTTGATGACGAGAAGTCACCGGAGACTGTAGTGTAGTTAGCCGTCTTTGTCAGGATCGTATATGCACCTGATGCACCGGAACCACCGCTAGCGGCTGCCCATGTATTGTCTCCGCGTAGGAACGTCGTGCTGCTGGGCGTTCCGGTAGCTGTCAGATCCGCGATAGCTACGCCGCTGCTGGTGCAAGTCTGCGTCGATCCAGCGAAGTGGCAGAGGCCGACTCCGGGCGACACCGCCGTCACCAGATTGACTGGGTTGAGGCTGAACTGCGTAAAGGTCACCGCATCCGTACCCACAGTATTTACAGTGGAGGTCTGCAGCCACGAGGTAGACCCGTTGGCCGTACCCGACTGCACCGGGATCGAGCCGGTGGTGTTCATGTCCGAGGGCTGGTCGTAGTTGAGGGCGCGGGTGAACACTGGCGAGATGCCGGTCGCGCCGACCACCGTAGCCGTGTAGATGCCGTTCTGGAACCCAGAGGCTTGATTCTTGAGCAGGACACGCTGGCCGATAGTGCCAATGCTGATGCCGTCGAGCGTGAAGGCTCCGGTCGCGGTCACAGTGAACGTAGCCCCGATGCCGCTGGCTCCGTTGGCGTAGGTGCCGGTCAGAGATGCCGTGGACGCTGCAAGCACGGCTACCGCTGGATTGACCGCCGCGATAGCGTTGTTCACCGCTGTCGTGACGAAGCTATCCGTTGCGACGTCCGCTGTGCTGTCTCCCGCAGCCTGCGTCGTCGCCGTGATCCCGTTCGGCAACGCACCGATGGCCAGCGCCGTGGTCGGCAGCGAGCCGCTGACGTCGGACGCCAAGTTGACTGGACTAGAGGTCACCGTCTGCGTCGAGCCAGCGAAGTGCGCGATCCCGGCTCCCGGCGATGACGCCACGACGCAGGTTGCGCAGGCGATGGTCCCGGTCGTGGTGATGGTGCCACCGGTGATCGGGGAGGTCGTGGCGATCGAGGTGACGGTGCCGCTACCGCCGCCGAATGACGTGATGGTGAGACCCCCAGCGACGCCTCCGGTGCGCGAGAACGTGATACCGCTGCCCGCGATCAACACGGATTCGTCCACATCCGCGGCCCAATTGCTCCCCACGCTGGGATCGACGTAGAACCATACGTTCTGGCCGTTGTGGATAGCCAGCGTGGCCGCGCCGTTGACGGTCCAGCCACCAGCAGGCGTCACAGTGATGTCGTTGACCGTGGTGATGTTGTTGGTCAGCTTGAAGACGCACAGCGGGACGGCCAGCGTCGAGGGAGTAGGCAGGGAGGTCGCTACGGCCACGGAGCCGATGTACTCTACGCGGCTGGTGCAATCGGCGGAGACGAGGGTGTCGGTGGCGGTGGTGCCTGTGACGGCGCGTCCAGCAACGCCCGGCAGGGACCATGTTGGCAACGAGGCTACACCACCGGCAGGCGTCGAGGTTAGCACCCACGCGATGTTGGGCGTCGTGGGACCAGCCACGCGGATCGCCGACGATCCATTGTAGGTGATCATGTCGCCGAGAGTGGTCATCGGATCCGCGAATCCCGACGGGCAGGTCTGGAAGCTGGGATCGCTGCTGGTGCCGTTGGACATGAAGCAGTTGCCCAGCGCACCGGGGGAGGCGAGCACGAAGGCGGCGCTGCCTTCGGCGAGGGGGACGGTGTGCGCGGTCGGGGAGGATACGCCAGTACCCCCGTTCACTGGCAGCAGGATTCCCGTGACGCCACCTGCGCCGCTGGTAGCGATGTTGATCGCGGGGATGTCTGCACCGACGAGGGCGCGGAAGGTCGGCGCGCCACTGGAGCCGTTCGGCGCAATGAACGCGAAGTTGGCCGTCTCAGACGCGAAGGCCAGGTTCAGGTTGCCGGTAGTGGTCACCGGGCTGCCGGTGATCGTGAACACGGATCCCGTCTGCGTCAGTCCGACGGACTGGACCGCGCCGACGCAGTTCGCGCCTGCCGACGTGAGGCAACTGAATCCGCCGCCGGACGTAGCGAACAGTCGGACGTTACCCGCGCCGGGATTCCCAGGCGCGGTCGAGGTAGGGAGATCGACGTACTTGTTCGTCTGCTGGTCCAGCGTCTCGATGTCGGCGCCGGAGTTGCCGACGGCCCAGAAGTTAGCTCCGAGGGCGCCCACAGTGTGGGTCACGGTGCCGCCGCCGCCACCCGCGCCGCAGTCAGCGCCTGTGCCAGAGACCAGCCCGGTGGTATCGACGTGCAGGCATTGCGTGGAGCCGGTGATCCCGCGCAGTTGCAGCGAGCCGCCGAGGCTGTTCTTGGCAGTACCGGCCTCGTAGATCCCCCACGGGTCAGGATTGTTGGCGCCGCCTCCGGTCTGATCGGCCATGTAGAAGCCGTAGTTGTGGCTGGATGTCCCGGTCAACACCGGCGAGTCCGCGTAGAACGCGGCGCTGAATGGATTGGTGAGAGTAGACTTCTGTACTTGGACTTGGCCGTAGACACCTTCGAGCAGAGTAGCCGTCTGGCCGCCGGCGCTGAGGTCGCCTACCTGCCCGATCCCGACGACGCCGGATGCGACCGCCACGGTGCCGCTGAGTCCGTTCGTGTTCGTAGTGCCAACGACGCCAGCGAGCCAACTAGGACTGCCAGCCGCACCTAAGAATCCAGATCCGTAGACACCTGCGATGAACGGAGTAGAGGTGAGGGTCGTAGTCCCAGTAGCCGACGATCCAAACAGAGCGGTAACTTCGCCGGTAGCACCAGCGGGAGCACCAATACGTCCGACCACTTCATAACAAGCAGGCTCCGTGGCCCAACTGGTGCCAATGCTACAACTCCCAGGGAGAGATGTTCCCGAGAATGCTCCGTTGGGGGCACTGATAGCCAAACCGGAAGCAGTCGTAGAGATAGACTCGGTGGTGGATACGGTGGTGCCGTTGTCGATCAGCGAGGAGTTTCCAAGGTTGGTGGAAGAGGTCCACACGGGGAGGTGGTTGAGGGTGCCTGCGCCGGTCAGGCCACTACCGCCGCTGGCGCAACCTGCTGTGGTGAACGCACCGTTGGGGCCGTTGGGACAGATAGGAGAGGTGCCCGCAGGGATATTGGTTACGACAAGTGAGCCGGTTGTATTTGTAACGGGCAGGCTAGTCGAGTCTCCCGCGAGGCCGGTGTCGTTAAATTTATATGCACTTGTAAATAAACCAGCGTTGAGGGTATAGCCGAAGGTTGGGATACCACTATTCGCTTTGAACTGTAGAGCAGATGTGCAGCCTATATCTCCAGTGCTGGAAGGTGTGCCGCTGGAGGAGGTGCGCCAGATGCAGTACTTCGTCGCCCCGGCCACGGGGTACCACTGAATAATGTTGAAGTTGGTCGTATTGAGCGTTGCCGCTCCGGTTGTGGTGTTCGATGCCGAGCTTCCGGCTGTGTTCCCAAGCGGCCCGTAGGCCACGACGGCATAGGTGTAACTCGTACTCGCTCCGGTGCCGCCCTGCGTGACCGAGAGCACGGCAGGATTAGGTATCTGTGTGATGTTAATCCCCGGATACGATCCGTCCCAGCCGAACATCTCCGTTCCGGTTGCGCCTTGCTGATGCTTAATGAGAAAGGTGCCGCCTTGGTTGGTCAGGCCGCCCGCGGGAATGTTCTGCAACACGAAATCATCAGGCAGGCTAGAGCCGACTGAGAGATACCCACGGAAGTCGAGAAATGCAGAGGAAAAGTTAGGTCCGGTGCCGGAATAGACAGGCGATATCATCATACGATCATCTAGAATCTTTAGATCGTCGGAGTTGGCCACATTGGAATTCGTCCACCACTTGTTGAACGTCTCGTTGGGCCACGTGTTTCCCTTGGTGTAGATAGTTCCACCAGAACCGTTGTTGTTGGTGCCAATAAGCTTAGCAATTCCTGCATCTGGATCCCAGCCATTGCCTTCGATGATCCAAGACGACCCTGTCGGTGTGTCGATGAAGTAATTGGCTGTATTAGTGCAGCCTGCTGTACCCCAGTGATTGTCCCGGACAACGACTGGAAATCCCGGACCACTGCTGCTGGAATCGCCGTTCGTATTGATAAACTGCGTATCGTCCTCTCCAATGCTTTTCTCAAGAACGTCTACATCGGTCGTGGTGTCGATCCGGATGTCTGAGCCTGCGCCGCTGCCACAAGTTCCGCCGTTCAGCTCAAACTCATTGTTCGAGACGTACATCGAACCGTTCTTCTGATAGATCCCATAGAAGCACTGGGTGAATGAGCTGTCTTTGATCACCTCAGACTTAGCATTGGCTGAAGGGCCGATCAGCACGCCGACTCCGGCAGTCGTAGACAAGGGAGCCCCACAGTAAAATGCCGAATTTTCGACTTGCATGCGTTCGACGTTGTTTCCAGAAACCGGCGAGATTGATAAGCCGACCCAGTTCGTCGCAGCACCGTTGAATGTGTCGTCTACAAATCTACCGTCGGTAGTGTTCCATACTCCCCCTGATCCGTTCTTATCGACTATGATTCCAACTCCGCCGTTGGTGCCACCCACAAGCGATATCCCATGAACGTTGAAACTGTCCACGTACTCCATTTGGATCATCGTGCCAGAAGCTGCGCCTGTCCATGTGAATGTCGGAGAAACGCCTGCAGATCCACCGCGAGTTAACCCCTCGATGATGAAACTGGCTTGGTTGTAGATGGTCCAGGTATTCGCTAGGTTAATGGCAGGGCAGTTGCCGAACGATAGCGTCAGGCCGCTGATGGCGTTATTCGACGCTGGGGGGTTACCAGTAAGCGAGTTTAGGATTGAGGAGGCATCCACGACGCCAGTACAATCGACGCCGAGATCCCGCACATCCATAGCCCATTTAGTCTGAAATGCTGCGAACGCACTGGTGCCTTGAGACGCCAGCCAAGATCCTTTGGCTGCGTTGGCGATCCCGCCGAACGACACTCCGCTGGCGTTGGTCTGGAGCTGGAATACGGACCCGCCGGGATTGCCTGCGGAGGAGATCGGCCCCACCTTGAGCCAGTGCCCGCCGCTGCAACTGTAGAAGTCTCCGGTGGATTGGTTGAGTGCGGTCTGTGGGGGGCTACAAGTGCCGGTCGGGACGCCGGGGAATACAATCATTCCTCCAGGGCCACTCGTTGGTAGTAACGGCAGTAGTGGCGTAAGGATAGAGGATATATTCTGAGTTCCTCCAGTGATAGTAATGAGAATATTAGCTTTGCAATACGGCCCAGCGAGGTAGCCGCCAGCGGAGCAGATAGAAAACGACCACTGGGAGGGAGTGGGCGTTACCGTCAGCACGTTGTCGGCTAGGTTGATGGAAAAGTTGCCCTGCGAGTCGCAGGTACCCTGCTGACCGTTCAGAAGTGGTGCAGGAGCATAGGGGCCGACGCCAGGGGTCGAGTTCTCGCCGACGAAGACGACAGACCATTGGCAGTTCACGTAAACGGAACCAGCTGAATCCTGAACTTTTGCCGTGACTACAGTTGTACCCGACTGCCCATATGCGACGGCAGCGAATAGCAACAGGATATAGATAATTTTGGTATTGATCATTAGAACGCTACCGCCCACGCGGCGGAGACTCGCTGGCACCATTTCCCCGTGCTCGATCCCGCTGTGCAGGTTGAATTGCAATCCGAGCAATAGCAGATCGTTCCGTTGGGATACGCCGGAAGCGTGGCAAAGGTTCGGCCCTTGGGCACAATCGCGCCATCGACGGAGTTGACGCTGAAGGTTGCGTTAGTGTCAGGAGTCGTGGCGGTAGCATTGTCGTTCGCCGGAGTCGCAGCGCTTTGGAGTATGGTGTACCATCCTCCAGCCGGAATCATGTCGTAGATCGTTCCCTGCGAGCCGTATCCTCTGCATCCCGATTGCGCGGTATTGCCCGTGGAGACGTAGCACTCCTTCCAGCCGTGTGTGCCGACGAACGAGGGGCCACCGCCCATCGTCTCTGGTTGGGACGTAAGCACCGAAATACCGTCTAGGATTAAGGTCATTAACTCGCGTCGGTTGCGCGTGTCGATATACGCCGAACCCAGAGATCCGCTCAGCAATCCCTTTGTATAAGTAGAGTTATAGTCGTCATACGCAGTCCCTCCTTGGAATGACGCTCCGTTCCATTGCAGGATTTGATTTACCGCCGTGGCTGCACCGAGAAAGGCATTCGCCATCATCAGGTGTCCGGTGTCGTTCGGGTGAATGTTGTCGGAGATGGCCATAGTTGCCGGATTGTAGGGCGTGCTGTCATCAACTACGGTGATATTCAACCCGTCCGTTTGCAGTGGGGCTGCGGCTGCCACCTGAGCGACTCCGTACTGCGCCACGATTGCATCCGAGCCGTTGCCGTAGCCGCCGCCGATGGCATATCCAGTGGCGTTCATGCGGATGGTTTTCCCCAAGAACAAATACGGCCCACTCGAAGTCACTCCTGCGTTGCTGGCGAAATAATCCAGAAAACAATTCTTAGTGGAGTTACCTACGGTATAGACGACGGTGTGTGTAGTAGATGCCAGACCGCCAACCCGGATCAGGTACAAACCCAGAGTTTGTCCAAGGACCGTAGCGATGGCTGTCGGTTCCACCACGTTGGAAATCTGAGTGACGCCATCGACCGATACCGAATAGTTGCAATTGGTGGTCGCGTTTGAAACGGCTCCTATGTAGATCGCAGTTGCGTTGGGAGAGGTCCATGTAGCTGTGTCTCCGTTGGTAGCGGAGAATTCCTGGTTCCGTCCGAAGTTAGGCCCGGTAGAGGCCCACGTTCCTGTTTTCGTTACTGCCGCATTGGTGGCCAGCACTTTTGAGGCGGAGGGAAGGCTCAGCCACACCATTAAATTGTTGAGCGTGTGCAGATAGGTGGTCATGCCCGCGCCGTTCCCGTAGGCGCGCATATCGTTGTAACCGGTCATGAAGAAGTTGATCGTCGATGCGCTTACGGTGGCGGCCAGCATGCTGTTGGCCTGTCCGCTATCCTGTAACTGAGTTCCCGAGGTAGCGCTGTTGGTCAGACTCCAGAGCATCGTATTCGAGATAAGGTAGCCGAAGGAGCGTTGCGGAGAGCTGGCTCCGTTGCCAGTTCCAACCGAATCCCCGTATACCACGGCAGTCCCGCCGAGTAGAGAGCGCGGGATGCCAGGGGAGTTCATAACAAAGGCCCCTCCGCTGCTGGTGCTGCCAGTAGGTAGAACCGGAACAAGTGGCTGGAACGCAGAGGTAAGATTCATCGTAGGGCCAGTCACGGTAACAGCTATATTGGATTTACAGTAGGGTCCGCCAACGACAGTAGAAGCTGAGCAGATCGAGAATGACCACTGCGAACCACCGGGAGAAATAGTGAGGTTATTGTCCGCAAGGGACACACTTAGATTACCCTTGGAGTCACACTGGCCTTGCTGGCCGCCAAGTACCTGAGCAGGAGACGTAGCTCCCCCAGGGCCGGGAGATAGGACGACAGACCACTGGCATCCGGAATAAAGGTTGCCATTGGCGTCCTGAACGACTGCGGTCACCTGCGTCATCTTGATCGTCTGCTGAGCAACGGCAGCGGTAGAGATTAGCAGGAGTAGGAGTGTAAGTCGTCTCATTGTGGTGCCTCCTCGGAGTAGTCTCCCATCACGGCGCGTAGAGGGAGAGCGTTGACAGCGGGCACGGAGGTCACCTTCGCGGCTCCCGTGCGCAGGGCACGCTTGGTAGCCTGAGCGCCCTTCGGGAACGCCTTGGCGATACGCTCAGAGGAACGTTCCAGCGGATCGGTGAACGCGGAGGGAGAGAGTCCCGCCACGCCGCCCGGAGTACCTGATTTCGGATGCAAGTAGGTGCGCAAGTGGACCTTCTCGCTGAGCGGTGCTCCCTGCCGCTCCATCGATGCCTTAGTCAAATCCTTCTTTGCTGCTTTGATGGAATCTTGGAATGTTATGAGTTGCGACTGCTTCTGCTTCAATGCCTTAAAGTATCCCGGAGGCTTGATACCGCTCTGGTCCGCGGCGCTGTAGAGCAAGTCCTTGAGAGAGTCCTCGGCAGCAGTGTCAGCGGCGATGTTGGCGTGGATCTTCTCGGAGGCGCTCTGAGCGGTAGGGATAGCCTTGTGATACGCCGTCAGTCGCTTAGTGATCAACTCTCGTTCCTTGTTGAGTTCCGCGATGGTCCATGTACCCTGCTCGAACTCAGTGGCTCGTCTCCTCAAATAGGCTGCCATTTTCCGCCCATCGACTGTCTTGACCATGTTCGGCGTAATCTCCCCACGGATCGCCTGACCTACAGAATGCGCCACGACAGGTTGCTGCGCGATCGGGAACAGCGCCGTATTGAACTCCTGGTTGAGGGAGCGCTCGGTCGCGTGGACGAGTTGCTCCATGTCCGCGACGCCTGAGGCGCTCTTAGGACTACCTACGCGAGAGGCCACCTTGTCGAGATCCGGCAGCAGTCCCTTGATCTCCGGTCCCATCTCGCCGCTGCGGGTGCCGTAGGCCAATAGCGCCTCCCGGCTCGCGGGCTTCATGATCCGGCTCACGCCACCGATGGCCTGCCCGAAGCCCTCGGATACGCCTTGGACCGCTGCGCCCATGCCGATGTCCTTGGCCGCGTCGGCGGAACTGGCCATCGGCTTGCCCATGAAAGTGTGGATGAGTTGAGTCAGCGCACGGCCCGCTCCGCCACCCAAGGCTGATCCGGCGATGGCTCCAGGAGGACCACCGGAAGCACCGAGCAATCCACCAGTAATGCCTCCTGCGGCGTCGAGGTTATTGATACCCGCGTTGCGCATCTTGTACAGTGCCGCCTTGACCGCATCCGTGCCATGCGGCCCGCTACTGATGACGGCTGTAGATGGCGGGATGCGCGTCATGTCGCTGAGCTTCCGCTGCTCTCCTGCGAGGCCGCTGGGGATCGTGCCGCCAGCGGGGATAGGGACGTTCGGTGGCGCTACATCGTAGTCCGGATGAGTGCGCAGGAAAGCCCCAGCTTGGTGCGACGGGATAGAATACGCCTTGCCATCCGGTCCCTTGAGCCGGACACGCTCGGTATCGGGTTGTGTCTGTGGAGGCATCTACTGTGGCTGCTCCTCGGGTTGAATGTCGAACTCCTGTTGCTGCGGCACGCCGACCGCGCCGGACTGTACGTCGGACTTGATCACGTTGTACTTGTCCCACGCTGCTTGCTGCGCGATACGGCCCAGTTTCAGAAAGTTGCTGCGCTGCTGCGGGCTGAGTTGCGATCCTCGCACACCTGACTGATAGCCGCGCTGGATGCGTTCCAGCCACGCAACCGCATTCTTGTGCTCGTCAATCATCTGCTTGGACCGCATGCCACCTTTGATCGCGCCGAAAGTGAGAGCTACGTGCTGCGACAGCATGTCCATGTCAAACGCGCCTGCGCCATCTTTGTATCTGGGATCGTCGGGGTGTAACTCGGCATTATTGGCATCAGTCATGTCCGCGACCATGCGCGTCACGCGGTTATCGGCGTCGATGGCAGCCTCGTGGTCGGTCATCACCTTGGAGTTGAGCTTCTCACGCTCGGCGAATCCCGCCCGCTGGCGGCCAGCGGCGGCATCACGGGCCAGCTTAGCGCGGTTGTCCGTTGAGAGTTGAGTCTTCTGGCGGCGCTCCTCCTCGGCGGCTTCTGTCTCCTCCCGTGCGCCGATGGCCTTCGCGTGTTCGAGTACTTTGCTGGTCACCTCCTGCGGGTTCATGCCAGAGGAAAACAGAGCGTCCGCTTCAGAAGATAGTGTCTTACGGTACTTCTCCGGTTGCTGCGCGATGAACCGCCGGATGTTGTCAGCCTGCGCTACGGGCCGCTGCGGCTCGATGAATCCTCCCTTGGACACGGACCATATCCGTCCATCCTTGAACTCGATCAGGTCACCAGCCTTCTTGCGGAATTCCTGTTCCTGTTGCTGGCGCTCCTCGGCCTGCTGTGCGATCTGGAGATAGGCTTGATCGACGCTCATCTTCTGCGTCTTCTCAGCCTGAGCCTGCTTCTCCTCACGGGCCTCGTTGGACGCCTCGCCGTATTGAGAGCCGAGTTGCGCGAGTGAGGTGAAAATAGCGGATGCCATCAGCTACCCTCCATCGTCGTGGGATCGAATCCACCGCCGCCACCGACGAGCGGTGAGGGCAGAGTCGCTGGTCCCGGCAGGCCAAGGTCGGTCGGAGTCAGTCCCGGCGTCGGCACACTGGCAGGGTTGATCCCAGCGGTCGGGTTCGGCGCAGGCGTCCCGCTGTTCATCATCAGCATCTTCAGGATCGACGAGATGTCCACTGGCTTGGTCGTGGGCGCTCCCGAATAGATACCCAACGCGGAGAGGGCTGAATTCTGGGCCTGCGATTGTTGCTGCTGGAAGTAGGGAGCCAAGGCCTGCGTTACCACGTCAGACATTACCGCGGGCGAGGAGCCGAGGCCGTGCTCCGCTCCGTAGGCGTCGGCGGATCGCGTGACGTCGGCGGTCAATCCGGCTTGGAGAGGTTGCTCGAACGACTTGACGTAGGAGGCGAACTTGGTCGGGTTCGAGATCAGCGATTCCACGAACTTTTGTTTCGACTGAGCCTCCGAGTTGGCGAGCAGATTCTGCGTCAGTCCCGTGCCGACGGTACCAGCCGTGAGCAGGGCCTTGCCCGCGCCGGAGGACAGGAACGTGCCGATCTGAGTGAGTGCGTCAGGCATTACGATCCGCCTCCTGCGGAGAGTCCTGGCTGCGTGCCGAAGATGGTCTGCTGTGCGAGGTTCGTGTCCGCCGGCGAGCCAGAGAGTTCCGCGATCATCGACGACAGCGACTGGTCGGAGAGCGAGCCGCCGGTCTGGGCCTGCGCGTTGGGCGCGAACTGGCGGAACGCCGCCTTCTCCTGGTTCTGCTGGTTCTGCTGATTCTGCTGGTTCAGGAGAGTCTGTTCCTGCTGCGCTGAGGGGCCGCTGGAGCCGCCGATCGCGCCCGACGCCTCCAAGCCCGTGGTGACGCCCGTCCCACCCAAACCAATCAATGCCGCGATGATAGGAATTGGTATCTGTGGCATATCAATACCTTATCTCCGTCGAGCCGAACGCCCACGCTCCCGTCGCCGGGAGCAGCATCCCGCCCGAGCGCTGCACGATCCGCATCAGTTTACGTTCCTGCGCACGAGCGTCGGACAGGAATGTGACGTAGCCGATTGCGCCGGACTTGCGCGCTTCGGCCATGGCGCGGCGGAACAGCGTCACGGCCCACGCCGATGGCGCACCGGGGAGCGCGGTCAGGCGGAGGATCGCTAGCAGGCCGTGCATGTTGGCGCATAGCATCTGCGCCATCACCTTGCCGTTCACTACCAGCACCCACTGCCACTCGGGGTCGATGCGGAGGGCCTCGAAGCCGACAATCAACTCCGACGGCACCTCTCCCACGTAGGCGTGTCGTACCTCAATATGGGTCGTAGGAGTCATATGTTAGAATGCAGCTGGTACACAAATCCATTGGAGGTGGATTTATGCCAAAGATCCGTGTGTTTAGACACGAAGTCACCCAGCCGCTCGATCCATCCTACCGCTTGATCCCTCTTACACAAGGACAAAACGCCGTCGTAGATACTGAAGACTTTGAACGACTGTCGCAGTGGAACTGGCGTGTGTTGTGGCAACCCAGAATCAATAACTCCTACGCAGTTAGAGGGGTTAGAAAAGATGGGCGATTCAGGGTAATCATGATGCATCGGTATATTCTTGGTATTACGGATAACAAACTCCAGACAGATCATAAGAATCACAACACACTGGATAATCGAAAAGCCAACATTCGTCCTTGTACACAATCGCAGAACATGGCTAATCAGACTCTTCGAGTAACCAACAAATCTGGATTCCGTGGTGTACGACTTCGAGGAAAGCGCTGGGTCGCCAAGATAAGAATTGATGGAGTGTATAAATGCATAGGCACGTTCGACTCTGTTACTGAGGCCGCTATAGCTTACGCCAACGTTGCACGTAAGCACTTCGGAGAGTTCGTTAATGATGACGCCGTTCATGAGATTACCAATGCAGAACCGACCGCCTTTTCGACCACCTCATAGCTCACCGCCTCGACCGTCGCTGGCCCGCTACCGCTGATCGTCAGATTAAGATTCTCCGCCGTACGCAGCAGGCGCACGCGGGCCTCGTACTGGTTCTGGCCTAGTGCGATCAGCGCTGCCTGCACGAGAGACTTGATACTCCCGTTGATCTGGGGCTGGACAGAGATCATCGACGGGCCGCCGTCGCCGCGCATGATCACCTCGTTGTGGAACAGTTTCACCGTCCCGCCCTCCGCGAATACCTCTGCGTCGCGGAACGACCACGCGACGGCGTTCGACGCCGCGCCCGCTGCGACCGCGCCACCGTCCCACGCCGAGTCTCCCGCCTGCCAGCGGCGGATGGCTCCGTCGAAGAATCCTCCCATCACCGTAATCGGCGAGGAGCCCGGCGTCCGCACCTGCTTGAGCACGGAGATCGGGAACGGGAGATCCACCACCGTCCACGACTTGAGGATGAGGTCGTAGCAGAACAGGCGCGAGAGGGATCCGCCCTGGTCGGTCACCGGAGCGCCGGACGTGAACGCCGTGGCGTTGTTGATGGTGACGGTCGCGGTGCCGTTCGGGACCGAGACGAATTCGGATTCCGCGCCAGGGGAGGTGCCCATGTAGACGCGCCACGTCGCAACGGCGGTGACAGCGGTAGGTAGCGTAACGATGATGCCTTGCGGGTTGGCATAGATGTGCCCGCCCACGCGAGTAACGAGGAGAGTGATCGCGTACTCGCCGCTGGTGTAGACCTGCCCGCCAGTGGTGACGGCTTGGATCTTGAGGTAGTAGGTGCCCACGTTCATCAGCAGAGTGGGACCGCTAAGGCCAGCTACGGATACGCCCATGAAGAGGCCAGCCGCGAGCCCCTGCAGCGGAACCGCGCACACGTACATCGGAGGGTTAGAGGTCTGGGCGGCCTTGGCGAAGTACAGGTAGGTCTGATCGACGGGAGTGATGTCGGATTCCGTCGATTCCGGGAACAGGTAGGAGCGGATCGCCTCGGGATCCTGCAGCTTGTCCGAGATCCCGTCTGTGACCGCGAAGCCGAGGTGAGAGAGCCGCATGATCCCGTAGCCGGGGACGAATTGCAGGGAGCGCGGAGCGATGTTGCCCATGTCCGTCTGCAGCCGCGTGATCGAGAAGTCGGAGGAGCCGAACACGCCCTGGATCACGAACGCGGAGAAGTTCTTGAAGTAGGTAAGGAAGTTCTGCGGCGCGATCCCAGCTTCGGCGATAGTGAACGCCTTGATCCCGGTGCACTGGTCGCCGTCGTCCGGCTGGATCTGAGCGGCGTTCAGCGGATTCCAGGACGTGGGAGCGTTCAGGTCCGACATGCGCAGCGCCGACGGGCCATCGAGCTGGTCCGAGGACTCGACGACACCGGTGTTCGCCACCCAGAGGGAGCCTGCGTAGACTTCCGCGTGGGCCGCACCGCGGGGCGGAGGGGAGTTCGAGACCTGGCCGGAGTTGCGCCATATGATGTTGCCGTCCGCGACCGTGGAGCCCAGTGTCGCGCCGAACGCCGGAGCGGAGCCGGAGCCGGTCTCGCCGCCCTGGGTCGCGGTGAACACATAGGCCACAGCGGAGATGGTCACTTGGATCTGGTCGCCTTGGTTGAATACGGTCGAGGCGGACCACGCGGGGTAGGTGGCGGAGAACGTGTTGACGAGCGGGATCGTGCCCACAGTCGTGCCGTCGGACTGATACGGAGTGATCCCGTTGCCGAGCGCCAGCATCATCTTGTTCACGAATTGGACGATCATCGGCAGCGGGGAGAGGTTGCCGAAGACGCCGCCGGAGGGCGTGGGAGGGTTATACCCGCTGCCGCCGCCGCCACCGGAGCCGGAGCCGCCGTAGCCGCCGCCGGTGCCGCCTCCAGTCTTCAAGATGAGGTCCGCCGGGAGCGTGAGGACGACCTGCGCCGGGCCGTAGGACGGGAAGGTGAAGGAGTAGAACTGGCACACTTGCGTGTCGTCGATGGCGGGGGGAGTGCCGGTGCCGAGGCCAGTGTCCGGCGTGTTGTCGAGGTAGGAGTTGGTACCGTAGGGGACCGTGACGAGGAATCGCTCCGAGCCAGGTGCGCCGCCGGTCGTGGTGCGGTAGATGTTGTAGCCACCCACGGCGTTCGGGACCGCCGTCCACGCCACGTTGATCTTCTGCAGGGCGGCGGTGATCTGCGCTTGGGCGGATGCCACAGTCTCCCCGCCCGCGCCGTCGAGCGCGGTCACGACGTAAGTGTAGAGGCCGATGAAGACTCCGGTGGGGACGAGGGTCAGAGTCAGGCCGGTGGGCGCGCCGATGTGGGCGGCGGTGTTCTTGACGATACCGAAGTAGCCCGCGTTGGCGCCGGTGGGCTGGTAGAGGAAGATTTCCGTGATCGGCCCGAAGGCGGACTGGAACGCCCCGAGGTACTGGGTGATCAGGGCCGTGCCGTCGCAGGTTTTGAGTGCGCCACGGCGGGTGAGCAGGAGGTTCGAGACGCGGGCGAACGATCCCTTGGGCTGGGAGTAGCGGTCGAAGCCCGCCTGGAGGCCCTTGAGCCAGCGGGAATGCGTCAGTGGCTTGGCGGAACTCATGCGGCGGGCCTCTTCATCTTGGAATTGGTACGCCAGTTTGCTGCAAGAGCTGCCGCTATCCCAGCCTTTCGCTGTTCGGGAGTCATGCTGGCAAATCGAGCTTTGTGTGCAGCCGATATTCTGGCGCAATGCTCTGGAGAAAATTTGTAGGTGTTCGCGGCTCGCATAGGGGCGGTATATGCCAATCTTTCAGCGTAAGTCAGAGCTTGCATACGATTTCTGGTTCCAGCCGTTACCTTGTCTAGGTACTCTTTTGTTTGCCACAACGAGCGCGTCTTTTTAGCAGCCATAGAACCCACAATTGCTCGCGCTTTGCGTTCTTCAGGAGTAAGAGACGCCATATAAGCCCGAGCAAAAGCAGATTTCTTAGCACGATACTCTTGTGATCGGATCAAGCCGTAACCAGGACCGGGGGCCCTCCAAGTTGCGATATTAAACAACTCTTCACCTTCGCTACGAAGACGGCTTATCCAATATTGTTCTCGCTCATGCCAGTTACCATCATCAGTTTCTTCCAGAACCTCTAATTTTGGGCTAAGTCCCAATACTCGTAACTCATCCCTCCATTTGCTTGTTGAATAGTTGCAACGCACAGAGCGGTGTCCCTTAAGGCGTACCGCTGGCTTTGTGGTTTGCCCGACATAACGAGCTTTCCCATCACGTGGATCAACGAGTTTGTAGATGTAAATTCTCATGAGAGCAGGGTAAACATAAGTTATTGATATGTCAAGTACTTATTAAAAATAACCAACTCACCTCCAATCTATTACTAGTTAACTAATTACATTAATAAATCTACGTAAGTCATTGATTCTAAGGCAAAATTACACCACCGAAACGGCTTCCCATGCCCGCAACAATTTCGGGGCCAACTGCACCGTATGGTTGAACTTGGCGCGGCCCCGCGATTATGCGATTTGATCCCAGCGCCGACATCTTCTCCGTCGCCTCCCCAAGCGCCGCCTTCGCCCCCGCCTCGTCCTGCTCCGCCTTGCGGAACCGGTACAGGATGTACGACACCAGCGCTTCGTCCCAGCCGGGAGGGAGGTAGAGCGGCGTCGCGGCCTGGCCGGGGAAGTAGGAGGCGGTGGATGGGACGCGGTAGCCGGATATCATCAAGTTGAGTTCGATCACCGCCGCGCCTGCGACCTGCGCCGACGCGACCGTGCCTGTCATCCCGCGCTGCAGGCCGGTGAGTTGGTTCCCGGCGATCCCGGCGAAGTTGACCGCCTCTGCGCCGATCTGCGCCATGCCGAAGCCGAGGACGAATCCGGCGGTCGAGGTCAGCGTGGCTACAGTATCCGTCGCGAGCATCGGTGCCGCGAGCGTCGTCTGTGCCGAGGTGCGCGCCGGCTGTGGCCACGCCTCGACCATCAGCCGGTCGGTAGCCTGAAATACGGTCAGCATGCCAGAGTAGCCAGGGACCGGGTTGCGGCGGAACACGTTATTCTTCTGCAGGAGTCCCAGAGGGTAGCCGTCGTACCACGCCGAGTCGATCTTCTTCCAGTAGCCGGGGAGGATGTAGTTCGGCTGGCCGCCGAGAGTGCCCGCCGCGCCGAAGTCCGGGAGGCCGCCGCGGTTCTTGGCCGCTGCCCAGCCGAGGGCCTGGTTCAGCCAGCGGTAGATGGCGAACGCGCCCAGGGCCTGGCCGTCGGCGTCGGGCATGTAGGCGGTCGAGCGGGCGGGGGGAGACTGGTAGCCGCTGGACATCGCGCCGACGCCGGTCGTGGCGTTGATGGTGAAGACGCCGACGCCGCCTGCGGTCGAGAACTGCTGGTAGAAGGATTCCGCGCCGGAGGTAACGGAGAAGTAGATGCGGACGGCGGAGACGAGGCCGGAGAGCGGAGGCGCGGTGACGGCGATGTTGCCTGCTACGCCCAGCGTGATCGAGGCTTCCGGCGACGGGAGCGTCTCGCCCCACGGCGTCAACTGAGTGACGAGGACGAAGTAGGTGCCGGGGGCGAGGTTGCCAGGACCGGATACGGCGGCGAGGGCCGGAGCAGTCGCCAAGGCAGGGAGAGTCGGAGGCAGGTCCGTGAAGATCTCACGGGCGGACAGGATCACGTCTCCGACCAAGGCACACATGCGCTACTTCCCTCGCTTGGACTTCATGCGGGCACGGAACGCGTAGACCTTGGAGAGGTACTTGCGGTCGTTACCGGAGCCTTTTAGTTTCGGTGCCATTCGATCCTCCTTCAACAAAATAGCCGGAGCCGACTGCTGCCGACTCCGGCTCCCCAGTGCTGCCACACTTGATCCCGCGCTACGGACCAGCAGCGACCTCGACCGATACCACCGCGTTCCCCGTCGAGTTCACGTTCGAGACGTTGAGGATCACGTTCACGTTGGTCAACTGTAGATCGCAGGACCACTCGTAGATGCAGTCAATGTTGACGTTCGGCAGCGCGATGTTCGCGTCTCCGGCGTAGAGCAGGACTTGGTTCGAGTTGCCGTCGTCGCCCACGATCGCCATCACGCGCATCACCGAGGCGTTCGGATAGACGTTGCCGGTGTTGATGAAGTTGCCCGGCGATTCCGTCTTGACGCGCACGTAGCCCACGGTCACGGGTCCGCCGCCGATCTGGTTAGTCTGGACGTTGCCGCCCACCGGACAGGAGATGGTCGTGTTGCCGTTGGTGATGTTGAAATTCTGGTTGGCGAAGTAGACGGAGGACGACCCGCCTCCTGTGTACCATTTCTTGATGGTATTGATAATCATCCGAGTGCTCCGTTACGCCGTGATATTGATAATTTTGTCCTGCATGCGCGGGCTGATGCATGACAATTGCCAGGTTAGGTACATCGTCGACACGAGCACCCGCTGGTTGCTCGGCTTGATGAACGGATCGACGTTGAAGTAGTCCGCCTCGTGGAACACAGGGAACGTGTACTTCGAGTTCAGGAAGTACGCCGAGTTGGACGCTGCGAACACGTCCGGCACCACGATCGCGTTGTTGAACAGGAAGTGGTTGCGGAATCCAACCTGCAACGCTTCCTCGTCCTGCATCCCCTGGCCGAAGCGGACCAGCGTCGTGAAGTTGTTCTTGAATCCGGCGTAGCGGTTCTGCACGATCACCATCAAGTCTGGCTCGTCGTAGCCGAACGTGACCGCCTGATACGCGGTCTCGGCGTTGGCGGGAGTGAGCGTGCCCGACGTGTTGTTCTGGTTCGCGGCAGGCTGCCAGAAAGCGTTCACGGTCAGGTTGCGGTTGATGCCAGCGATGGTGTTGGTCGTCTGGCCGAACCACGAGTCGATGTCGTCGATGTCCAGCGATGTGTTCTGCGGCGACGTGTGCCACAGCGCCCGCGACAGCTTCATCAGGAACGACCCCGAGGCCGTCTGGTACTTGAGCTTGATGATGTCCAGGTTGCCCGCGCCGCCGCGATTGAGGATGACGTCGGTGATCGGGATCACGATCGGCTGGCGGTAGGGACGCCACTGCTGGTTGGCTGGCTGCACGGAATCGACGACGGACGTGTCCAGGAGCTGGTCGCCGTAGTACGCGCCGCCGGGGAGTTCCTCCTGGTTGATTTCGGGGAACACGAGTTCACCCGCTCCGAATTTCTTGCCGTCTCGGGTCAGCGCCCAGAACACGGGGGAAGGCTTGAACACGTTGTCGCCGAGCACCGGGACAATGTATTTCTGCGAGATCGCGTTGACGGTGTTCGAGAGTTGGACCGGAGGGGATGCGAGTCCCAGTCCCACTACACTGTTCGCCATGATGGGCTCCTCATTCGATTACTGGCCTTGAATCTGCTTCCACATCTCGGTGTCAGCCGCAGCCTCCGAGAGCATGTCGTCGAAACTTTTCGTGCGTCCCTTCGCGTCCAGCAGGGATCGGTCGGTCTTCACGTTGATGTGCGTGCCGGCGGGCCGCGGGACGGATGCCAGAGTCCGGGCGTCCTCGTCCTTCTTGCGCAGATCTGCCACGCGCTTCTCCGCCTCGGCGTTGATACGGTCCTCGTAGGTCAGGTCGCGGACGGCCTTGCGCAGGTCGAGGCGGCCCTTGGCGTCCTTGAGGCCGTTGTCCTGCGCGTACTTGAGGGCGTCGGCGCGGGTGGCCTTCGCGCCCTTGGGGAGAGATGGCTCGATCTTCTCCCAAGTGGACTCGTAGTAGTCCTCCAAGTAGGTGTTGAGCATCGGCCCCAGCGCAGATTTCTTGACGTTACCGATCTCTTCCTTGGTAGAGGAGAGTTCAGCACGTACGGCCTTCAGTTCCTTGACCAGAGCGCCCACGAGAGGGTCGTTCTCATCGAGTTCGGCTCCCTTGGCCACTTCCTTCTTCGTCGGAGCCTTGCCCTCGATCAACTCTTCGTAGCTGAGGCCCGTCTTAGCTGAGAGGTTCTCCAGCATCGTGGCGATGCCCTTCGATGCGTTGGTGACGTCCTTCTCGCGCTTCTGGATGTCCTGCTCCTTGGCGGTCAGTGCGCGGGTCAGTTCGCCGTTCGTCTCGGCGTCTTCGGTACGCATCGCGCCGAGGGTCAGCGACTCTGTTTTGTCGCCGTTCTTGACCGAGATGACGAAATCGTCCGGGAACGCCTGACGGTTGGCGAGGATCTCTTTCCACTTCATTGTCCTGCTCCTTGATCCGGCGGCTGTGCGCCTGGCTGGCCGCCCGGTTGCGGCTGCGTCGGACTCATCCCGGCCTGGTTGACGATCGGCGAGGAGACTGTGTTGGCCGTCGCGGACGCCTGCTGCAGCGCCTTGATGGCGGCGTCGAGCGCCTTCTGCGCCGAGGCCATGTGGCGGGCGGCCTCAGGGACTTGGAACGCGGTGCGGACCTGGATCGCGAGTCCCATCGCCTTCATCTGCTCGGCGGCCTTCAGCAGGAGGGACGGGTCGGCACCTTGGAGTTCCGAGAGTTGCTGCGACAACTGTTGGCCGCTGGCGTCGGGGGACGCGCCACCCGCGGATGGGCCGCGCTTGGCCAGTTGCTCGACCATGGACCGCGCCTGCATCCCGCGGACATCGACCGGCATGGAGGAGGGACTAGCCACGCAAGCCACCGCCCCGGCCATGGACTTTCTTCGACCGGCGAGGATGCTTCATCGGGATGCGCGACTTGGCGAACTTGTACTTGCCGGTCGGCTTCAGCGACTTGCCGCTGTGATGGGATGATCCGCCGTGGTGCATCGCTGCCTCCTATGCCCTGCGCGAGTTGCCGGGGATGTATTTCATCGGGTCGGCGGGCTTGGCGACCGGAGGATTGTGCGTGTCCGGGCCGGGTTCGCGCCCCGGACGACCGACCGTGATCGGAGACTTCAGCATTTCCGAGTCGAATGTGTTACCGAACTTGTCTACCATTGCGTCCTCCTCAGGTTGAGTGAAAGGAGCGGCCTCTCTGGTGACCGCCCCTTCAGGCTCTTAGTACCTCTCAGGTACCGTTGTTACTTGCGGCGTCCGCCGCGGTGTTTCTTCCGATGGTCCATAACAGCACCTCCTCTCATAGATTCCACAGTGCGAGAAAGGAGTACCAGGCCACTGCGGTCACGCGACAAATTCTGCGGCAGGCTCCGGGCGCTGCTCGCGCTCGTCTCCATAGGCGTCCAAGAGCGATTGGCACTGACGGGCTACGAACGCCTCGAATGTGCCCTCGTCGATCAACTCTTCGTAGTACGTCTCCTCGGGAATGCCGAATGGGATGGCTAGGCGTCCGTTGAGCGCCGCCCGGACGCTGATGTAGCCCGGTTCGTTGCGCCACACGCGGAGGATTTCCAGTCCCGGTTGCATCGCTGGGACTGAGGATAGGCTTATTGCGGAGGGAGTTGATACCGCTGGGTTTCGGGATACGCGATCCACCACGAGTTGCGAGTGCGGTAGATACGGAATCCGAACGCGGTGAGAGTGCCATCGCGGCACCACTCGCGCACGCGCTGCTCGGAGCGATGGTACTCGGCGGAGACTTCAGCGATGGTGAACCACTGCGAGTTCATAACAAGTAGGCTAGGTCATACACACAGCGACAGCAGTCGTCACAGAGGTTGCATTCGATACAGACGCGACGCTTGAACTTGAACTGGCCGCAACTGATGCACATGATACGGTCCCATGTCCCCGGCGCGAATCCGCAACTCTGAGAGTCGTCGCACTCGACGCCGCAGAGGAGGGAGCCGTGATTCAAAAAGCCTCGTAAATGGTCATCATAAGGAATTGACACTCACAACACTGCAAACACATATTACAGCGCATGCAGGTATCTAATATCCCTACCTGACTATCGCAAGCCATACAAAACCTCACCATGTAAGACATATCTCCGCTGAGACAATGCTTCCGCTCGAAACTCATTTTCGTGTCCCGCGAGTCTTGGCGAGGGCCACGAGAGCCTGCTCTTGCTCGATGTTCGCCGCGATCTTCTCCGCATCCGGGAACTCCAGCGTATCCAGAGTCGTGTGCACGTCGAGCAATCCGGCTTTGCGCAACTCTGGTGCCATCTTCCGCAGCATCGCCTGCGAGAACGGCAGGATGGACGCGTCGTCCAGTTCGAAGTCGTACTGGTCGGGGCGGTTGGTGGACTGCCACTTGACCGTCTCGTAGCCCTGCGCCGTCTTCATAAACATATTCTGCGTGGGCTGGAAGCGGAGCATGGTGTAGAAGAGGAGTTCGCCGAGGCGCTGGAAGGACACCGAGTTGAGGCGACCACGCAACTGAGTGACGCCCTGCGACCGGATCACGGAGGAGTCGAACAAGTCCGTGGAGATGTTGCCCGCGCCCGGCTTCCCAGAGCGAGCGTCGGTGAATCCCTGCAACTCCTTCTGCTTATCGAGGAACATCTGCGGGAGGGCCGTCATCGACTGCGGCATCGGCGCAGGGTAGACGGCCTGTGGCACCGGCGAGTTGGCGTTGATAATCTGCACCTCGCCCGGCATGCCGCCGAACGCCTCCGGGTCGATGCCGGTGCGCTCGTCGATGAACCACACGCCGTTGTTCAGGCGGACGGCGTTCTCGAAGAGGCCCGTGTAGAGGCGCTCCCCCGCCGATTGTAGTTCCTTGGAGTAGCGGATAGCGGGCGTGGCCCATATGGAGTACAGAGGGAGAGTGGACCAGAACGGGACCACGGGGAACATCTTCAACGGATAGGGATTGTCGCCGTCCTGCAGGGTCCAGCCCTCGCACTCGACGATCAGGCGACCGTTAGGGTACTTCCAGGCGAAGTCCGCGGGCACGATCGCGCCGGAAGGGAGCGAGTGGTCCTCGATCTTCTCGCGGGTATAGTCGTGGCAGTAGCACCAGCGGACGCGCACGCGGTTGTCGTTCGGGATGGCGCGGTTGGCGGGGAGGCCGGGGACCATAGCCATTGGCCCCGGAGGCATCTGGAAGCCGCCGCCGGAGTCGCCGAGGACGGGAGAGACGGAGCGCCCTCCGACGCGGGGGCGGACCTGGGACGCCGCGGAGCCCCAGCGAGAGCGCACCTCTTCAAGATGCATCCGATCCTCGAAGATGACGTAGGACCAGTTGCAGGTGTAGTCGGTCCAAGGGTCGCAGTCGAATGTGCGCGGGTCACGCATCTTGACCCAGGTGGAGCCGCGGCCCTGGCGGGCGTCGGGATCGTAGCCCACCTGCATCGGGCACATGCCGGAGAAGAGGGACATGAGAGTCGTGAACATGGCGTGGTAGTTGACGTGAGAGGTGCGCCATGCGCATTGGAGTCCCTTCTCCCGGTCCTCGTCGCGCTCGCCCTTAGAGTGGTTGACGATGTACGGGCGCGGGGAGGTTTCGGAGAGATCGTTGGCCTCGTGCATCATCAGGACTTGGAGCTGCGGGACGCGCACGGCGGGGCGGAAGGAGGGCAGAGGGTCCGCGCCTTCGGAGAGGGAGTAGAAGGATTCCACCTCGTCGAACCAGTTGCGGCCTAGCTGATGGTCACGGTGGTCCTGCGAGATGCGTTGCCACTGATCTATATGCTTCGATATCGGAGAGTAGTAGTCCGCCGACTTGCGCGTCGTGATGAGGGCGAGGTTAGCCATTCTTCCTTATCGGCCCCGGTCGCCAAGAGCCGTCCCTGCGTTGCGGCGAGTCGCTCCGTCCGGGGATGCCGATGCGAGTACCGGGTAGCGTCCCAGCGCGCTTGCGGAACACGCGGTTGGTCTCTTCGTCGGCGGATCCGTAGGCGCTAGATGGGATCGGAGCCGGAGGGCGGGGCATCTCAGTACCGCCTCCGGTGGCGCGCAGGCGCGGTGACACGTCCCTTGCCGCTGCGACCGGAGGGATGAGATGCGCGACGGTGGAACGCATACTTCTGTGGATTACGTTTAGGCTTCATTCAGTTCCTCCGCGAACCCGTTGAGCCGATCCACGCGGAACACGCGATCGTGTAGAGAGCAGAACTCCGACCCCTCGTGCTTCATGATGTGGACGCGCCGGTCCTGCTCGCGCTGCTTGACGAGGCCGATGCCGCAGGCGGGACACTCGACGATGCCGGACTGGACGATGAAGTGCATCAGGTGCGCCCCTTGCCACGCTTACTCTTACGATCCGTCTTACGCATGTAGTAAGTGGAAGAGTCGCCGCGCTTCATGGCTTCTGTTTGAGCATGGCGATACGTGGGCGTCTTTGGCCTCGGGGCGTCGGTGGATACCATCTTACCAGTCCGATTGTCCCACACTCCGCTCAAGGCTCCCCCGAATCTTGAGGCTGATTCGTATCTCTCTCCATCCGCCATCAGGATTCCTCCGACGCAGAGTTGAGCCACACGTTGAAGAGGTCGACCATCGACTTGCCGCCGGTGCCGCCCTTCTTGATGTGCTGTTGCAAGTCCTCGATCTTGTCGAGGAGTTCCTTGGCCGACATCAGCCCGCCGCTCACGAGCAGCGCCGAGTTGTCCATCAGATCCTTGAGAAGATCGCCGTAGGCTTGCGGCTCGGAGTTGTCGAATCCGGTGGCGAACGAGCGGCTGATACGCTCGAACACAGTCAGCGCCGTGAGGCGGTCCTTCACCGGGTCGCCGGTTACGACGGTCGGGTCCGCCACGGCATCGCGCCCGCTTCCGCGCGGGCCTGACGGAGACGCTCCTGCTGCGCCGAGTGTGCCCGCTGTGCCATCTCCTCCTCGCGCATCGCCAGATCGATGTCGTCGTGGACCGCGTGGCGCGGAGGCTGTAACGACGGCGAGGATTCCTGGCGATCCGAAGTGGAACCCTGGGGGGATCTTATCGTCCTTGGTCTCGTCTGAGATGGCTCCTCCGCCGTCGGGGAGAGGAAGATCGCCTCCGCTCCCCTTCGCGCGAATCGTAGCACGAGCGAGGTACCCTTGTCATCGGGGAACTTGTGGAAGGAGGAGCCGTCGTCGATCGCGGTCAGGTCGTCGAGGGAGAGGGAGAGTTCGCCGCCCTGCTTGCGGAGGATGGCGAGCAGGAGGATGAGGACGCGGCGCTGAGGCGGTTCGGCGTCGAGGAAGGCGAACGGGTCACGCGGAGTCACAATTCACCTATAACTTGTATGCCAGCATGCTTGTTAGCTTTGTCCCAATCAATCCACGCAATAGCCTCGTCCTCGGTTTTAAACGCTGGGCCAGTGCGCCAAAATGGCCACAGACTATACTTGAGAGTAGAGCGAAATTGAACATGATAGCGCAATCCATACCAGTTTGACGGAACGAAGTAGATTCTATATTTCATCAGATCCCCCTCAGTCGATCATCTTCCAGCCGATTCTTGTGAAAGTTCATGACGCGGGCGAGGTGCCGCTCCGACGTCATGCCGATGACTCCCTGCGTCGTGGTCTCCGGGGAGTCCTGGATCGTCATGGGCAGCCGAGGCTCGTGCGCCTGCATCGTGTTCGCTACCTGCCGCAGGTCCGGGTGCGGTATATGGTAGTGGGCCATGGCGATCCAGCCGAGCCACGCCGCGAATGCGATATCGTCGTGCCCTTTCTCGATCGTCCAGCGGAAGCCTAAGTCGGTTTCAGCTTCGCCACACTGCGCATAGAGTTGGATATCCTTGACCACGATCTCACGCTTCTGGAATTTCACTCCGTCGCCATAGTCCTTGGGCAGCGAGTTCCGTATCGAAGTGCGGAATACATTGAACAGCATCTGCCGGGTGCGCTCCGTAGTCTCCCAGCCGAGCGCTTGGCGCGGCTTCGTGTCCGGCTTGTCGTCACGGGATCGCCATAGGTACTGGTTGGGATAGTGGAATTGGTCGCGGAGCGCTTTGACCACGATGTAGCCCCATCCGCCAGTCACTTCCACGTTCACCATCGCCTTGTTATACCAGCGGCACAGATAGTTTACCTTTTCTGCTAATGCCTCCGGGCCGACGCGACCGGCGTAGCGGAACGCCTGCTCTCCCGTCTCCGCGTTCCAGCCTACGATGGCTGCGAAGTCCCCCTCCTCAACTCCTTTCGCCGCGTCGCAGCCGACGAAATAGTGCGTCAATGGTTCAGGCTTCTCCCACAGGTAGAGAGGCCCGTCGCGCTTCTCGATGAAGAACATATCGCCAGGAGGGCCTTGGATGTCTCCCTTGGCAATCGGGTCGCAGCACGTCTTGCGCATGTACTCCAACTCTTCGCGGTCAAATATCGGCTGGCCGGAGGATACGAACGCCTCATCAGGAGTCGCAGGGTATTCCTCGGACCACTTGTAGATCGAGCCGCTGCACAGAGTGTTGAGCGTCTCGCGGTACCACGCGATCTGGCCCTTGGTGCAGTGGAATTCGCTCATCAGCCACTTCTCGTAGTCGTCCCGTGGCGCGTCGGCGGCTAACTTGTCAGAGAGGTGAGTGGCCGGATCCTCGTACCAAGGGAGGAAGATCGGCATGAAGTTGTTCTCGCCCTTGACCGCATCCACCCAGTAGTCGTGATAGGCCTTGCCCGGTCCCATGATGCCGTTGGCAGTGGTCTCGATGATGACGATGTTGTCCGGGTCGCGGGAGACGCAGTTGAGAAGGGAGACGAAGCTATCCTCGCCAGGGTAGCGGGAGGCTTCGGTCATGTGCAGGGCGGAGAGAGTGAGGCCGCGACCGCCAATTACGGTCTTGGCCGTAGCATGGCTGAGGATGCTCATCGCGCCTGAGTGCGGGAAGTAGAGTTCGTGTTGCGTAGGATCGGGGAGGCGCATGGGCAGGCATTCCGCGAAGCTCTTGCACTGCGAGAACATGGCCTTCCCTGTCTTCGATAGCTGGGCCACGATGAGGGCGGCGGCGTGATCCTTCTGCAAGCAGTGGGCGTCGAGGAGGGCGCTGGAGTAAGTGGAGATGCCCAGTCGGCGGGCCTTAAGGAAGATGAGCCACAACGGCTTGCCTTGTGCTTGGCGCTCGTAGAGCTTAGCGGATATCTTGACCTGAGATGGGTTCAACTCGAACGGCATCATGACTCCCGTGTCACGATTCTTGATGGTGAGACGGGAACAGAAGCGCTCGAAGTTGCGAAGGTTGAGCATCAGACCTTCGCCTTGGCTCGCTCCAAGTCTATCTTGTGGTTGGCTGGGTTATCAGTCCTGAGCATACCGCGATCCGGCATTCCATGTACTCCTTGCGTCTTGTTGTTCTCCATCGACACGCAGGCACCACTGCAGAAATGATCGACCTCAATGATGGAGCGATCCTTCGCGGAGTAATGCGGCCTGTTCAAGAACCAGTCCGGCTTTCCCGCTTTGCGCATGTCGTCATAAGTCAAGCCACACGTCTTACATCTCTGGATTTCGGGTACGTTGATCCGCCCGTTCAGGATCTGCCCCGCCAGCTCGCAGTTGTGCCGCATCTGGCCGAGCAGGGCGAGGGCGCGGTCAAGCGGGATCGTTTGGAAGTGGGAGCGCAGAGCGTCCTCGGTCGCGTGCTCAGCCGCCCAGCGGGCCTGGATCGCTCGGGACTGCTGTTTCACCGGACGCGGATCCGGCGTCAACGCCTGCGGCGAGGGTTCCGTCTCCGGTGCCGAGGCCGGTGTCGTGTCCGTTTGTTTTGCCATTGGTAGAATCCTTTCCCCAAGTGGGGCCGTGTATGTAACCCTCGGTCTGGCTCAGCAGACCCAAGAGAGTGTCCATGTTCATCTGGTACATGTGCGGCCCGAGGTGTTGCGTTGGAATCCAGAAGGCGCAGTAGAGGGTGCCGCCGAGGGCACGCCACTGGCGGCAGAACCACCAGTCCTCGGACAGGTAGTTACCCGTCTCAGGCCATACGCCGACCTTGAAAAAATCGTAGGCGTGATCGGTGCCGTAGTGTGCTATCTCATCTACGTCCCGTTTATAGCGGATGCCGGGATACCACAGGACCATGCCAGATGGGTCCACCATCTGGTACGGGGCAGAGAGAGCGTCCACCATCATACGGAGCACCTTGCGCTTGTGCAGCCAGAAGCCAGAGCCGGCTTCGAGTACGGGAGTAGGCTCATCCAGGCGCAGAGAGTTCATCAGGAAGTTTACGTTCGGCGTACCGGATACGGATTCGAGGTCGGTGGATTTCCATCCGAGAGTGGCGGCGGCGTGCATGCGATCCATGTGTAGTCCCTTTTTGGTGTAGGGAGCGGCCACGAAGTCCAGGTCGAGGGCCAGAAGCTGCAGGACCGCAGCAGGATCGAAGAGGATGTCGTCGTCCAGCCACAAGGCGAAGTGATTATCGTCGTCGGTGGATTCGCGCAGGAACGTGTCGGCCAGGTTGTTGCGGGCGCGAGTGATCAGGGAGTCGCCGGGGAGAGTGCGCAGGGAGTACCAGATGCCGTGGGCGCGAAGAGTGCCCAGGAGTTTTACGTGGTGGGGGGCGAGAGAGTTCAGGGCGCGAGTGGGCATCAGGATCCACACCTTGATGAGCGCGGCGCGGGCGAGGGAGATGGTCAGGCGCATCGCTGGGACTCCTTGAACTGGTTGGCGATGTACTCGGAGTAGGCAGGAGGGATGGCCTGCGTCAGTTCACGACGAGTCATCCAGTCAATACCCATCGCATCCGACGCCTGCTTCATATTTTTGGGCTTACGGTGCAAACCACCACCAGCGGTGGTTCTAGTAGCGCATGGTCCTCCCGTACCAGTGACATCCAAGGGATATTTACACAGATCGTGTCTGCACTCCAATCTATCCACAACTCGTCCATGAATCTCGAATATTCTGTGTCGCCATACACCTAAGCCGAACATTGAGCCGCATAAAGTGAGGGGATTGAGTAGAGGCGCTCCCACCACATTCTCGATCACGAAGTCCAAGTCCACCTGCTGAAGATGTAGCCGAATAGGCCCAATGAAATCGGTGTATTCTTTTCTATTTATACCGTTCAATCTGCTGTGTGCTTGGCATGGCGGTGACGCCCACACAAAATCGAAATGCTCATCACAATGTGCTCCACAGCGGTCGCATAGTTCCGGATAATGATCCATGCTACCGCCAACAAAACCACAAAGAGGGAACGTCAGCGCGTCAGCTTGGATAAAGCTAAAGGGATAGTGCGGCTGTGGTTCAATATCCACGCCCACAATCTCTGCTTCCGGGAACGCACGATGCAGCCCCATCGCCGCACCACCTGCGCCACAGAACAGGTCTAGGATACGCACTGGATCGTCTCCTTCCGCGCCACGCCGATCGAGTCGAAGATGTAGATCGCCAACCGCTCAGTAGTCATGTAGGTACGCATGTGCGCAACCATTGGAGCCATCAGCAAGTCCCACACCATAGCCAACACTTTCTCTGATCTCTGGCCTAACGTAGGATACAGGCACTCGATCATCTGCCGTATCAGGTTCAATTCCGGTCGAGGGAGATTCTCGCAGATCGTAGGAGGGCACTGATCGAAGCAACGGAAGTAAGGTAGGCACCACTGCGACAGGATCTCGTAGTGGCGTAGGCAGTCCCATCCCGCTTTCTTCATCGTAGGTGCGTAGTAGGATTCAGCGTACTGTTGATAGTAGGATGCCTCGTCCTTGTAGATGTAGGTGCTTTTGCGAATGGGATCAAGAGGTGACATCAACCGTATCTTATCCGTTGGATCGGGCAGGATCTTCTCCTTCGGGATGGCGAAGTGGATCGGCTTGCAGCGTGGTTGAGGAGAATAAAGTTCGCGCTTGAGGGTCAGAAAGCGCAGTCCGTTAAGGAATCCTGGATGGTCCTCGCCGTCGAGTGCGACGAGGCGCGCGTAATCATACATCGACTCTGCTTCAGCGAGGTAGTCTTGGTTACGGTGTACGCTGCCCCACAGGATGAGGTCGAAATATTTATTGCGTATCTTAGCGAGGATGTCGGTACGGTCCACGGGAATGTCAGGCAACTCCGAATAAAGCGTCATGCCCCTCCCGTACATCTGCGAGCGATCCGCGCCGACGTACATGGAGTCCAGCTTACCCACGTCCACCACGTCAGGTCCGAGAAGAGAGCGTAGACCATGAAATACGCAGTCGCGGAGGTAGTCCTGCGTGTTACCACCGCTAGACAGGTAGAGTATCTTCACGCGCCTCCTTCGCTACGGCGGCGAGCGGGCGCCTGAGTATCCCCATCCCGTATTTGCCAGGCAGTTCCTCATGCGTCCATCCCCACTCCGCCCACTTATCGCAGGTCTCGCGGTACACGTTCTTAACGTCGTCACCCGGCCACGACATGTCGCTGCAACCGGAGGGGCGCGTCTCCGGCTCGATGTCGTGCAGGAGGATGATGCCGCCGGGGCGGACTTGACGGGCGTATTCGAGGTCGTTCAGGACGCCAGCGCGGGAGTGGTCGCCGTCGATCAGGAGGAGGTCGACCTCGTAGGGGATGCGCTTGATCACGGATGGGAAGTCGGTCGAGTTGGCGTGGATGAAGGTCCACTGCGGGTGGCCCTCGAACAGGAGCGAGCAGCGCGGATCGACATCGACGCTGTAGAGATGGCCCCCATGCTCCTCGATGCCAGCGAGGAACGCGGAGGTAGATGCCCCGTCGCGCACTCCGATCTCCATGACGTTACCGCGAGCGTGCTGGCGCATCCACTCGACGAAGTCCTTCATGTCGCCGCTAGCCCGCGCCGCCTCGTACCGTGCCTTGACCTTGGCGCGGGGGGTCTCTGCGAGGCCGCGCGCCTCCGCCATGAACTCGCGCCGGGCCTGGCTGCGCTCCATCTTCCACTCCAGCGGGCGGGACGGAGCGGGGACGGACGCGGAGGAGGATGGAGGGAACGTATCGAGCGCTGCGGCGATCGCGGCAGGGAAGTCCCGGCGGCGGATCAACTCCATCGCCTTCTCGCCCATGCGTGTTCGCTCGCGGTCAGCGGTAGGGGAGCACAGCGATCGGCAGGACTCGACCAGCATACGGTACGGGGCGCGGGATAGTCCCGGCGCGAGATCCGCGTACTCGTCGTCGTCGCTGCTGGTCTCGGTGACGACGCACTTGGCGTTGGCCATGGCGTAGGAGCAGCGGACGATCTCGAAGCGGTCGCGCCCGTCGTGGTGAACGTTGAGGATCACTTTCGCCTTGGAGATGAGCTGATCGCGCCCGCCACCGTAACAAGCAGCGCTAGCATACACATTGAGGCCATACCGCTGTAGCTCGTCGATGAGAGCGCGCCGACGAGGAGTGAGCCAGCCAACGAAAAGTACATCCAGCGAGGGTTCATGGTGGGGGATCCTTGTGAGGTTCGGAGTGTAGCCGATGGGAACGTGGCAGACGCGCTCGTGGCCGAAGTCCTTCCACTCTTGGACGGCGCGCATCGAGTAGTCCCACACGATGACGCGGGAATCGTGGGCGAGTTTGCGGACCTTGGCCATGTTCGGGTGGGATGGCTGCTCCAAGTTAAATAGTATCGTCGAGGTGGGGAATCGCTGGAAGTCCGCTGCTAGCTCGCACCCGAACACGAGGTTCGTCTCTCCGTGCTCCGACAGCCAGTTCTGGGTGACGTTGACCTCGTGGCCGAGGGAGGCGAGCGCCCAACTTGTACTGTCAATGACTTCGTTGAACGCGGAGGCATGGAGGAAGGCTTCAGGTCGAATACAGGTTAAATTTATTCGCATTGTCTCCTCTTACTTGGTCGGTGGCGCCACCGGCGTCATCACCGGCGCCTGGATCTTCACGCATACGATCTTCACCTGGTCCAGCCGGTAGCCCGAGCCGCAGGCCATGGCCATCCGCTGCCACGCCCCGGTGGCGCGGTCGGACTCCTCCCGCGGAGGGACCGGAGGCTTATACTTGTCCACGTAGCCTCGGATGAAGGCGTAGTCGGCGGGGTCGGGGCACTTTTCGTCGCCTTGGGGGGAGCAGACGTAGCGGGCGGCGGGAGAGGAGGAGCAGCCGAGGTTATGGATGGAGATCAGCGCGAGGATCACGCCGACCACGGCCCAGGCGATCACAGCTTGTCTAGCAGTCATGTTCACTATTCCTCAGGAATCTTTTTTACCTACACCACTGACGTTACTTTCGTTTATCAACCACATCGTAGTTTTATCTGCAGGCATTTGAGCTATTATTAAGTTGCCCGAGTATATGCTCAACACATCTTCCTTATAGTCACCTGAGTCAGCATCACGGAAGATGATGGGCTCAGCTTGCGAATCAATTGAAATTACCTTTACCGACATTGGCTCTCCTTCACCGCGTAGTCCACGTACTCGCACAGATCGTCGTCACTCATCGTCGTCACGTCGGCGCACGCCGGAGCGTCGTGATCGACCACGCCCTCGGTGCCGTCGGCCCACGTCACGGAATCGTGCTCCAGCGCCGCGACGGCTTCCTTCTCCAGCCGCGACGACCATTGGTGCGCAGCACCAAGGCCGAAGTCCTGTGTCACCGGGTCGAGCAGATGGCGGTCCATCTCGTAGGCCCACTGCTCGGCGGAGTAGCGCGGGCGGGATGCGGCAGGGTCGCCGGTCATCGACCATCCGAGTTCATGGTGGCTCGTGTACTGGGCGCGGAGGTTGGCCAAGGCCGATGCACGGAACTCGGAGCGCAGCTCGGCGAGGGAGCGTTGCTCGTCGGGATGGGGGATCAGTTCTAGTTCAGTCATCTCAGTAGACCAGCTTTCTGCTCTCTCCACACTTGGAGCAAAATAGAGGGACCACTACGGTGTCGTACTTGACGTCAGGCTTGGTACTCGCAAACGGATACGGAGAGACGTTTGAGATGTGGAAGTAGCTATCGGGTGGACTGACACTCATTCCGGGATGTAAAGCAACGATACCGAAATTGTGTCCGTCGCGTGTGCACGAGGATCGATTATCGACTTCAGGCTTGGGGAAAATAGTGTCAAACATTGTCGCTGGCCTCCTTATACCGTACCCGCCCCCGCTTGCGCTGCTCCAGCATCCGCAGCAGGCGCGGGTCCATCTGGCGGCGCTGCTGGGCCACCTCGTAGCGGGCCTTGTCGCGTGCGCTCCGCAGCGTCCGCACCTGGATCACCGCTTCGTGTGAGATTTCGCTGCACCGCCTACAACAGAAGACCACAAACTGACTCGTACACTCGGCCACGAACATATACTTGGAGCGGTCCTCGCCCTTGGGGTGTATCGAGCACACACAGGCTGGGATGGAGTCGCTCATCGCTGCACCCGCCTCACGAACGGAGTAGTAAATGTGCGTTCTGTAGTCCATCCTCGCCTTATCCGACAACGTAAAGTTTCGTGAGAGACGTTAAGTTTTTCTGCCCACTCCGCGATAATCAAGGTCTCCCCGTTCCATGTGATATCGCGACACCTTCTGGTATTTCTCTGCTGTTGTTTGGGAGTAGCCCATCGACAGTTTCCCGGCTCGTAGTTCCCGTTCTTGTCGGGCCACCTATCCAAACTAGTACCTGACGGCTTCACACCCATATCGGAAAAGAATCCGCTGAACTCCATCCACTTCTTACAAATCTTAATCCCTCTGCCACCGTAGTCCGCGAAGCGTTTGTCCTTGGGATTCAAGCATCTCCGCTTCATGCCTTCCCAAGTGCCATATGTAAGGCTATTAGTCATGCCGTGCTTAAGGCCGTGACCCTTTAAAAATCTCCCATTTGCCTCGTCAATCATCGCTTGCTTCCATACCTTCTGATAGTTCCGTTTCCAGAACAAATAGGGCACCCCGTCTCCGACGCCGACCCTCCGTCGAGCAGGATCTTGATACGGCCAAGGCCTGCGCACCTTTGGCAGGATTCCTCGTGGCCCGCGATCGGCACGGGGGACTTCTTCCGCCGCACGACCTTGGTGCCCTGCGGAGTCTCACCGACGACCTCGACGGCGGAAGCGGGAGCCACGTCCGCTGCGTCGCCCGGCATCGCTCGGCCCTCTTCCTTGGCGATCGCCGCCAGCGTATCCGCGTCTAGTTCCGCAGCGTCCACGCTATCAGCGCTAGCACCACCAGCATCACTAGGATCAGCCACAGGGCCAGATCCATTGCCACCTCCGACCGCATAGACGCGGATGTCCGACGGCGTGATCACGATCAGTGATTCCGCGTCAGGTAGCAGCTTGGTCACGCCTACGATCAGCGGGCGGTAGCGCAGGTCACCGACCTTGATGATGAACTGACCCGCCGTGCCCGCGTGGACGGTGAGGATCGCCGGGGACTCAGAGAGGGACTTCATCGTCGGTGCTTCTTCCATTCTCTAGAATGCACTACAGCCTCATCCACCTGTGCGTAGCTAAGCAATAAACATAGGGAGCACTGAACGATAACCTTCCACCACCACACCCCATCTTGCTTACGCCGTTGACGCCACGTCCACTGAGTCGGAACAAGATTCCATCTACTTCCACACAAGTAACAGACAGGATAATTACGAAGGTTCAGAGGAGACTTGGCGTTGTGTGGTCGCATCGCTGGCTGAGACTTCATCGGTCATCCTCCCCGCCATTCCCGCCGCCGTCCGCGTTGTCCTGCCGCAGGAACCAGAGGTAGCCGAGCGCCATCCCGCAGGCGAGGGCCACCGCCGCAGCCGCGATGACGACGAGGAGCCTAGCCGCGCCCATTCTTCCTCTCCGTCTCCATGAGTTGCCGCTCCAGTAGCAGCCGGATCACGGCCCCGACTGTGCGCCGATCGTCCGCCGCCATCTTGCGAAGCTTGGTCAGCATCCACTGGTCCATGCGGAGCGACACGGTAGGGGAATCGGGCACGGGGAGACCATACTACATGGCGGTGAGGTGTGTCAAGGTGCAAACATCCCCGGAATATTTATTAGATATGGACCCTTCCACTCCCGCCACTCGCCCTTCACCCCCCGGCGTCGAGGGTGGCTCGACGATCAGGGGCGGAGGCTCAAAACGTGGAGGCTGGCGACGAAGTAACATTGATACACGTCGATGTAACAATGTGACACGGCAGAGGTGCTAGCGACGTTACATGCAGTCCTGGTCGGGAGCGGCGTCTAGGTACGCGACGATTGGTTGCGCAATGACGCGACCGGCTTCGATGTCCGCCTTCAACTTGCGGTACTTGACGCGATGGCCCCACCAGGAGCGGCGTTCAGCGCGGGACATGCGCGACCAATGGCGCCCAGCGTCGGCAGGCGATCCGAGGTACTTGTCCATCTTCATCGGGTCGTATCTAAGAGGGACACTACCGTGAGTCCTGGTCGTTAGCCCACGTCGGCGCATAAGACAACGGATGTCTCGATTGCGTGCGGCGTCGGGCAGGCAATGGCCGTTCTCCCAGTTGATAACACTGCGTCTAGCCACGCCGAGGGACTTAGCGAAGGCGAGCTGCGTCATGCCGAGTTCTAGACGCACTTCGCGGACCGTGGGCATGGTGCAAGGTTGCGCCACAGACGTGAGGATGTCAAGGTGCGGGGATTTATTCGCGTCGGTATCATTATTTACTTGACAGGAAGTGGCGCGGTGTGCCAGTATTGGAGTGTAAGGAAGGATCAAACGGAGGCGATATGAACACACTGGCAATCTACGAAGGTCTCTCAGCCGCTCACAAGTTGCTCACCGCTACCAGGCGCACACTCACGAACGAGCCGAGCTGTGTGTGGCAGATCGTATCGGATGCGACGGATCACATCAATAAGCAGGTACGAGAGCTGTTGTTGTCGGACGAGCAGGTTTAGAGCAGTTCAATCCAATCAAGCGAGGCGAGTATGCACATTCAAGCGAACAAAGCTACACTGTCCACGGTACTCAAGCGAGTGCTGCCCTACGTAGAGCGAAAGTCAACCATTCCCATTCTCACCAACCTGCTGATCGTGGCTGAGGGCGATCGCGCTACGGTCACGGCGACCGACTTGGACGTGTCGCTGATCGTGGAACTGGGCTGCAAGGTCATGGCGCCGGGGAGTGTGGCTGTCCCAGCGCGGAAGCTGTCGGATACGCTGGCCAAGCTGAAAACGTTGGACGCGGCGGAAGTAGAGTTGAGGGCGGACGAGGGCCACTGGGTAGCGCTGAACTGCGGATCACTGTCGGTCAAGCTGCCAGGAATGAACGCCACTAACTTCCCGGCGCTGAGAAAGTGGCCAGCGGACAAGCCACAAGCGGATATCAGAGGAGATACCCTGGCCGGGCTGATCCATCGTACGCAGTACGCGATCAGCGACGAGGAGTCACGGTATACGCTGAATGGAGCGCTGCTGACGTTCGACGCTGAGCGCGTGAGGATGGTAGCGACAGACGGGCACCAATTGTCGCTGGCGGAGCACGCTGGCCAGTGGAGTGTGCTGCGGTTACTCATTCCGAGCGCTGGCATTGACCGGCTGAGCAATCTGGCGGCCAGCGAGGGAGCGCGGTCTATCGTCATGACGCACGACGATTCGAGAGTGTATGCCAGGGGAGATGGATGGACGTTCCAGGGTAGATTGCTGAGCGGACAGTTCCCTAACTGGGAGATGGTGATGCCCAAAGCGAACGGAAGGCGCGTCACGGTTAGCGGCAAGGCGCTGGCGGCGACTGTGGCTCGCGTGGCTGCATTCGCGGACGAGCGTAGCCAGGCTACGCGCTGGGAGATGATTGGCGGCCAGGGGCTAAGAGTGTCGGCGGAGAGCACAGAGGAAGGGAAGGCGAGCGAGATGCTGGCGGTGAGTTGCGAGGATGACGTTACAGTCGGGCTAAGCGCTAAGTACGTGATGAACGTGCTGAGCGCGTTGGCGAAGGATCAGGATGTGACGCTGGCGATAAAGGATGCACAAGGGGCGGTCGTATGGCTGCCAATCGAGACGAATGGATGGAAGTGGGAGATCGTGTTGATGCCGTTGAGGATGTGAGTTCGGCGGTCGTGGTCTGACTCGCCTCGGCCAAGCTGCCGAAACGTGCGTCCGTCGCTGGGGATGGATTGACGCACGTTTGAGCAACTCGGAAAGGGAGGTAACGTCATGCAGACTATATCCGCTCAACCGCAACCATCGCCATCGGTACCATCGCTGGTCCCGCAATGGCGCCTCACCGCCGAGCTGGTCATCCACGAGCACGACTCCGGGAAGCTGGCGGAGCTGGTGGCCAGGCTGTGCCGGGAGCTGGACGCAGCGAGGGAGGGACGGCGATGACCCCTAAAAGCCAAGCAGTGGTAACAGTTGACCTAGACAAGCACGAGCTAGCGACTGTCCTAGCAGCGCTGCGGTACTGGCAGCGCTATATCGAAACCTACAACGATGTCCCAGTCACAGAACACTTCGAGGACGGCGCAGAACCGCTCACGGTAGAGGATATTGACACTTTGTGCGAGCAGATTAATTGCGCCGAGGTGCGGCCATGAAACTCAACTATCACTTCCTCATGGCCATCGCCCTAGCCGCGCTGGTATCAGCCTCAGTGTATGCGTTCGTAGTGGTGGTGGTCGAGGATGTGGTGAGGGGGATGCGATGACAACGAAGCCAACCGCGTGGAATATCCAGAACCAGCAATGGTGGCAGGAGACGGCGGAGGAACTGGCGGCCAAGGTGCGCGGCTACTTTACCAACGGCGACGGCAAGGTGGATATCCCCAAGGAGTTGGATGGGGATTTAGACCTGTATCGGCTGGCATCTCGATTGACCGCTAAGGTCATACAACCAGGTACGCTGGTTAAGGGGAAGCTATGAGAGACCGGCTATTCATTTATGGCTGTCTGCTGCTGCTGGCCGCTCTGGAAGCCTGGCTGGCAGTGGCGGCTCTAGGCCCGAGGATGCTGCGATGATGCCAGAACTTGATAGCTATGATTGGGCAGAAGTATTTGGCGAGGGATCGGGAGGTAATTGCACTCCCATTAAGCCGAATCGGGCTCCCCACGACAAAACTACGGACCCGTCAACCTTCAGCCGTGAAGATGTTAAGAAGATTTATGGTCAATCCGAAGGCGCGAAGGACGAACGTGACTGGATCATATGGGGAAGGCTAAAAGATGGCCGCTGGTTCGTAGCCAGGGGAGGATGCGACTATACGGGATGGGATTGCCATGCCTCTAATTCCGGAGATGTGGCATCAAGCTCAATGGATATTATTCAGTTCGGAATGACAGCCGATGAGCAGTCACGGTTCGAGGTGCAGATGTGACCGGCAGACAGTCCACCAAGCCCCAGCAGGTATCCCCCTCTGTCTGGTACTACGAGAATGGCAGGCATCTGGAGTTCTACGTTCTGGCAGAAAAGGAATGGTTCCTAGGGGATCATACGCTGAGATTCGATGTACCACTCGATATGCTGGAGGCTAGTATCGCCAGGGCGCCGAGGAAGGGGACGAAGTAACGCTACATGATCTTATCCGGTGGCTTGACCACTCGGTCGTCTTCACCTTGGAGCAACTTGAGTAGCTTACGGTTCTGCTCTGCGATCTCGTCTAGCCGGCCACGCAACTCTAAGTCGGTCATGGGACGATCCAAAGCCAGATCGGCTAGCGTCATCTCTGGCGTTAGTACCTGCTCCACTTGGGATTTCACCTTGGCCATGATGCTCAGTCGCTCCTCGCGGGTAAGGACTCGGTTCAGCAGATTAGATGCATTGAGGGGTAGATCGTGTTCAATTCGCTTGAGGACTTCGGCTGCCTGCTCCAACCGGCTCCAGAATCCTAGCCGAGTGGAACTCCCCACCGATGCATGGAGCGCGTCCAAGTGCTCGGTACGCTCCCGCGCCTTGACGCCACGTAACGCTCCGAGTGCTTCGAATGTCCGTCCACGACTGGACATCCACTCCACGATTGCCTCTGGATCTTGGTTGCCGACCTGTGCCGTCGCCCACCACTCTAAGTATAACTGCCATGCTGTCCCTAACTTACGATGATACGGAAAGACTTCGAAGCCTAGTTTCTGCAGCCGTTCTACGTCCAACTCCGTCTCTGGCGACCCAAAAACTAAACTGTTGAAAACAAAGGCTGCGCGTGGTTTAGGGCTATTACTGTTTATAATGGCCCTAAAGACCGCGCAAACTGCCTCTGCTCCCCACCGCCCCAGAATAGCTGGAGTATGCCGGCTGTCCTTTCGGCTCAGGAGCTGGGCCAGCTTATACCCCCTGAAACGCTTGTCGAACACTCCCGATAGCAACCATACCTTGACGTTCTCTGCGTGCTCCCCTCCGCCTAGTTTTCGAACTGCCTTGAGGATTGTAAGGAAATCCTTACGCCGCGCCGCTACAACGTTGATCGGGTCCATACACTTCGGGCAACGGTACTTGAGGCCACAACGGATCTGGGATGTCTCAGGTTGCCGCGTCATTGCAGGCAGGCGACAGACGTAGTGTGGGATATAGAACAGGCAATCGCGGAGCTGATCGTGCTTGCGGGAGTGCTTGGGAGACTGGGCTAGGAGTGCAAGTATGAGTTTCTGCTTGGCGAGCGGCGATATGGTGTCTGACATCCTAGCTCCCGGTAAAAGCTGCGAGAGGCGAGGTTACCGGCCTCGCCCCTCTGGAAGTGACCTCGACGGGCACGGGGACGGATCGCGCAATCCGTCCTTGAATGGAATCCCACCACATCTACGCCTGGAATGTCAATAGGTCAAGTGGAAATTAACGCGGGACTCATATCCCCCGGCGGCACCGGCATCCCCCGGCGGCTCCAGTAGAGCCTCCGCTGCGTCTCCCGGCGTGCCTGGGCGCACTCCTGGCACTCGGATCGGCCTGGCCGGCGGGGGCGGACCCGGCAGCGGACGCATCGCACCTCAGGAGGGAGGACTCCGGTCGGCGATGGTCGACGATGGCTGAGCGCCAGCGCCCGGCATCCGCGCCGTGGGCAGCGCTTCGGCTGGGGAGACTTGGACGAGAACACGTGCAGGCAGTCCGTGCACCGCCATTGCGGGACGCGGATGCTGCCGATGCGCTCTAGCATGGCTCCCTCGTCCCTCCTGGCTCCCATAGTGGCACACGCGCCCCACGAACGCAACAAATATTTCCACGCTGGACACGATTTTACTTGACACGAGTGGAGTACGCGGACTAGGATGACGAATCGGAGGGTAGATATATGACACGTTACTTCCTAGTCGAGGCGGATACGGACTACGAATCCCTGTTCTGCTACGAGGTAGAGCGGCAGGGGTATGACAATACTGGACGCTCACTCTTTGTTAAAAAGGCATCCACGGCGCTGTTCAACAAGAGTGACCGACCGCAATTCTTCGGCAACCTCAGCTCGCTGTGCGTCACGAAGAACAGCTTCAAGGATGTACCGCCGCTCGCGCTGGCTAAGCCGGACATCGCCGACGCCGAGGACTTGGACCAGCAGGATGCGCCGCAGCATGTGGCCGATGCACTGGCGGAGACGGTGCAGGAACTCGTCGAGCGGACGCAGGGGGAGGCGCGATGACGCGCATAGTGTATACCGATCGTAGCCGAATAGAAAGTTATCAGCGCTGCAACCGCCTTCGTTATCTTGAATATAGCGAGGGCGGGATTGGCATCCAGCCGATGAAGAAACCCTTGCCGCTCGTGGTGGGGGGGTCGGTCCACAAGGGACTAGAGACTCTGCTCCGTCACGCTATGGGACCAGCGGGTAACAGTGGGATACAGGAAGAGTCCGCCGTCGCCGCGGCCCTGGCCGACTTCTCCCTCCACAAGTCCGCCCTGGCGCTGGACACGACGGAGGCCGCGGCCATGACGCCGGCCGAAGGATTCGACGCCCAGGTGGCGGCGCAGGCCAGGGAGCTGGGGATGAGTGCGGACGACCCGGCGGTGGCGGAGTTGTTCCAGCGGCAGCGGAACGCGGCGGCGGAGTTTGACTCGTGGCTGTACGCGGAGCAGGCCAGCCTGGTCGAAGGAATGGTCCGCGCCTACGCCAGGCGGCGGCTACGGCCACTGCTGGAGGAGTTCGAGGTACTGGAGGTGGAACGGGAGGGGGACTGGTTGCTCGCCAACCTCAATAACTATCAGGCGTATGGACATGAGCAGGTGGTCGAGATCCGTTTCATGTCCCGCCCCGACGCCCTCCTCCGCTCCCGCGCTGACAACTCCCTCTATATCCTCTCCTACAAGACGGCCGCCACGTGGGATATACGGAAGGCCCGCGACGCCGAGCATGATATGCAGGGGCTTAGCGAGGGGGTGGAGGTGGAGCGGCGGCTGGGGGCCGAGTGGTCGTTGGCGAAGGAAGGCGGACGCACGAACAGCGTCAGCGACGAAGTGTGGCGGTATCTGCGCGATCTGCCCGCCCCGCCCCGTATCCTCGGCATCCGCTACGAGTACCTCTTAAAATTTGGAAGATGGGAGGACAAGGATCTCAGCGCCCGCTTCGGCCTGAAGGTCTGGTCGCAGCGCTCGCACCTCATCCGCAAGTACGTGGCCACGAGCGTGCCGTCGCGTGGGCCGGCGTCCTACTCCGTGGGCGACGAGTGCTGGTCCTACGACTGGATCAAGGACGACGGATCTACGAGTAAGCTAGCGTGGTCCAATTGGCGCGCCCGTCCCGTGTGGGAGGACGGTCCCGGCGCGGTCCGCGCCTGGATCGACAAGCTGGACGCGACCCAGATGGCCATGTCGGCGTTCGACTCGACCGTGGGCCAGGAGCCGCGGGAGATGGGATGGAAGTCGGAGGCGCAAGCGCTCGGGTACACGGCGACGCATCCCCTGGACGAGGTGTTCCCGGCGCCATTGACCGTATATCGACAGGACGACCAATTACGCGACTTCGTTGAACAGATCGAGGCATCTGAGACAAGAGTAGCTGAAGCGGTAGCGGAAGTCGAGGCTGCTGGCGACGAGGGAGAGCGACGACATTTGTTGAATGTTCACTTTCCGATGTCACGGCGGGCGTGCGAGTACCCAAGTTCCTGCGCCATGGTTAAGCTTTGTTTTGGGGGAGACGACATCCGTGCTCAGCCATTGGAGTCGGGGCTGTATCGCGTGAGGACGCCGCATCATACTCCTGAGTTAGATGCCGCGCTGGCCAAGGAGCCACGATGAAGGAAGTCCACGCCTGCCCTCTCCCGCCCCACACGACGCGGCACGCCTACGAGTTGGCTCGCCTGATCGCGCTCAGCGTGCCGCGCTGCGGGACCATCGACGAGATGACAGCGGCGGTGCTGGTGATCTTGCGACGGGAAAATAATTATCAAATTAGCGCTTGACATCTTTCCGAACTAGGCGTAGGGTCGTATCCGCGATGGACACTAATAAGACACATAAAGTGACTACAGTATGGCACCTGCGAGTGCCGATGACGCTGGTGCTGAAGGTCCGCAAGATGGCCGAAGCCAACAAGCGCTCGGTGACCAAGCAGGCGCACGTACTGCTAGAGGAGGCATTGAATGGCAACCAGCAGAAATAGGCTATTGGAAGTCTCGTTGTTCGCCGAGGTCCGCCACAACCTCGTCGGCGCAACCATCGTGGCCCAGCACGGCGATATGTTGATAGTCAAGCGGCCAGAGTCGAAGCCGCGGGCGAAGAGTGCCGCGCCTAGGAAGCCGCGGGCGGCGAGGACGAACGCCAAGGGAGCAGCGGCCACGACCACCAACGAGGTATCCGCCAATGCCTAACGCCACCTCCTCCTTCGACCTATCCTCCTTCGACGTAGCCGAGTTCGACCGTATCCTGTCCCTCGGGCTATCCAAGGGCCTCGGATCGCGCGGCGACCAAGTATGCATCGAGGCGGCTATCTGCCAAGTGCTGCACCTGCCGCACGGCGACGATCCCGGCTGCGTAGCTGCTGCCGTGCGGTCGTTCAAGATCACGCTCAACGATGGGCCATGGTCATCACCGACGGCAAGGGCGGCGGGTCTCCGCGATCTGGGATTGGCTCAGCTCGGGTCCGCTGGAGTCGTTGGTGATGTAGAGTTCGCCAAGCGGATCGCGGAGAAGACGATCCGCGTGATCATCCCGAAGCTATTCCGAGAAGTGCTGTCCAAGGACAAGGCTTGTATGGAAGCGGCGGATAGATGCGAGGGGGAAGGAACCGAGGCGGCGGAGGCGGCGTGGGCGGCGGCGCGGGCGGCGCGGGCGGCGGCGGAGGCGGCGCGGGCGGCGGGGGCGGCGGGGGCGGCGGCGGGGGCGGCGCGGGAGGCG